>ULQX01025955.1_pt1 | contig 14292 bp, 17 predicted proteins | sample 1954941 | NCBI WGS metagenome assembly ULQX01 (sample SAMEA4835667, study PRJEB28245) | human gut metagenome | biome: gut microbiome; material: fecal sample | place: Denmark | collected 2008
AACAATCTCCATTTACAGATAAAGGTTCTGTTGCAGATTTGTTTGGAAATGACATTCAAACTTGGATGGAGATTAAGAGTGTTATAGATAATATTAATAACAATGCGAATTATAATTAGTGTCAATTACATGGCTTTATAGGAGGAGTAGTAATGAAAGGACAAGTAATTCCTTTTAGCTTAGAAGACCAAAATGTTCTATTAATTAACGAAAAAATAACTTCTGAGTATGATGTTGTTGATTGCTTAAAGAAATTTTTCTTAGATAATTTTTCATTATCATTGAGTATTACAAGGGCAGTAGAAAAATATACCAGATAAAATTTTGAATATATATAAACAATTGAGTATAATTCACTAGATGAAAGTATCGTAATGGGAAAAGCAAGTTATTTAGATTATAATAATTTTAACAAGGTGAAAGACTTTATGTGTAAACCACAACGCATTAAGGATAAAGTGATTGGTGGATATGCTAGAATATGTCCTCTTTGTGGAGCAAAAGTACATACTGAACTAACAGGGATGAGACTTTACAAATACAAAGATAGCGATGATATTTTTGAGTTTATTTGTTGTCCAACTTGTTATGAAAATCTTCGTTATTGACATCTTTACAAATAGATAAAGAAGATTTAAAAAAGAATTATTTGAGTTTTAAAGCAATTGTCTGTGGTGAAGAATGGAAGATTGAACATGTTAAAATTCGGTTGGGACACAAGGCAATATTGAATTATTTGAATAGAAAAAAATAATGAGGAGAAATAGGATATGAAACCAAAAGAGTTTGTAGAATCAACATGGCTAGACTATAGTGATGTTATTGGTGATTGTGTTTTGATAGATTTAAATGCTTATATTAAATTTCAGTTTTTGAATCATGTAACCAAAGAAGTTATGGCAGAGAAGCTATTTGATCATTTCAGGATGGTTGAACTAATGAATAAGTGTGATTTTAATAAGTTGATCAAAAGTTATTTTAAATGTTTGAATGATATTTTAGAATCACAGATTGAAACATCGAAACAGAAGACGCGTGCACAGAAGTATTATGAAAAGGCAGTTTCTATTAGTAAGTCTAAAGAAGTAAACTTTCAGAATTTGATAGATTATACGCGCATTATGATGTGTTTATATATGGCGGTTACTAAAAATCATTCGAAGTTGATCTCTGATTTTGATTTATCTAAAGAATGTTTGGATATGGATACGATTCTTACTTTTATTCGCAGAGAAACCGTTCCAGCAATTGGAATTAATAAGCGTAAGCCTCGTTTTGATTTCCATAATTCATATAGTATGGATTCTTGTATCTTATTGATTTTGACATTGCTTTTATACAAATTGAAGGATGGAGAATAGGTATGGATGAAATTGAAGTAATACGAACAATAGAGGAATTGCGTAAATTCTTGAATGATAAGAATTTTATGGAAATTGTAGTTCGTCAAAAGAATAAGCGTTTTAAGAAATTCTATAAGGTGGCTTTAGATAACATTTTTAAAGAAGCTGAACAACAGGTAGCTGCAAAAGAAGTTTTAAAGGCGGTTCAAAAGAATTCTAAGTTATTAAATCAGAATTTGAAAATGGTAAAGAATTTATCTAAGATTCAAAATATTGCACTAATTTTGGATGGTGTGAATTTGGTTTCGACTTGGGCTACTTTTGCGATTCTATATGAGAAGTTAAATTCCATGGAAGAAGAGATTGTTGGTGCGATTGAAAAGGTTCAACAGACTTTAAATAAAGGGACTGAACTTCATATTAAAGCTGAATACAATAAGGTAATTAGTGACTATCAGGATATGTTGGATTGTCGTAAGAAACAAAAGCCTTATAGTGAAGAACAAATGCGTAAGTTAGTGGATTCATTATATGTCGTCTTGGATATGATGATTGATTCTTTAAAATCCGATTTAATTGATAATAAGGACAAAATGATTCTTACTGTATTTATGATGCTTTCAATGTATACAGCTTCACTTCGTTTCTTTGATGAACAATATTATTTTAACTATAAAGATATTTTGAGTGGTGATGAAGTATGGCATACGTCTCACAATAAGTGGATGAGTTTATATGACACTCTAACTCAATCTTGGTTTGTCGAATTGTTACAAGATCATGGCATTTTTGATTTAGGTTTAAATACGGATGAAATGGATACGTATTATAATGAGTTCTTAGAACAAGTCCAAGATCAAAAACAAGAAGTGATTGATAATCAAGAAATTATTTTAACACTTCAAGATACATCCTTATTGAATGTATTTCATGAAAAGACGAATGAAGAAATTCACAATGAATTGGAAAAAGAAATTTCTGAGATGTTTAATGGCATTGAGGGTGAGGATGCATCAAAATTATATGATTCGTTGCATAATCAAATTCAATATGCATAGAGAAGGTTGTAATTATGGATATAGATGTTAAACAGGCATTGGCTAAATTATTATTAGCATGTTCAAAAGAGCAGGAATTGATTGATAAAGATGGTGGTCATTTAAATGTAAAGCAGGTTATTTTAAATAATATTGCTGGGTTTATTGATATCATATCTTTGGATCATGTAGATCTTCGTGTGGATTACTTTAATAAAGTGTTTCTTGGTTCTAAAGAAAAATTGAATGATAGTGTTTCTGTTCATTCTTGGTTTTCTGATTTTGAAACATTAACTTTAATGCCTATTGTAAAGGCTTTGTATGCTCAATTTGTGTATGAACTGGGTCGTTATTATTTGTTTAATAAGAATGATAAGAAGGATATAGTAAAGGATCATTTTATTCAATATATTCAATTATTAGATATTAAACAAGAAGAGAAACCTTTGGTTGTTGATAAAGTTAAAGAAGAAGTAGTTAAGGATGAAATTGAGGTGGAGTCTAGAGAATCTTTAGAAGATCTTCAAAAACAATTGGATTCCATGATTGGATTGGATGGGGTAAAACAACAGGTACATTCAATCATTAATGAATTGAAAATAGATGCACTTCGTAAGAGCAAAGGCTTGAAAGTTTCTAATACTTCTAAACACCTAGTATTTAAGGGAAACCCTGGTACTGGAAAGACGACGATTGCGCGATTATTATCTAAAATCTATAGGGAACTAGGAATCTTAGAAAAGGGTCAATTGGTTGAAGTGGATCGTAGTGAGATTGTTGCTGGATATGTTGGACAAACAGCGTTAAAAACGAAGGAAAAGATTGATGAAGCTATGGGTGGCATTCTCTTTATTGATGAAGCGTATACTTTGGCTAAGGGTGAAAATGATTTTGGTCAAGAAGCCATTGATACTTTATTAAAGGCCATGGAAGATCATCGTGATGAATTTATTGTGATTGTTGCTGGATATGATGAGCCAATGGAATCTTTCTTACAATCAAATCCTGGATTAAAATCTAGATTTAATGAATATATTCATTTTGATGATTATTCTGAAGAAGAATTATTTATGATTTTTGGATTGTTGTGTGAACAAAATGATTTTAGGATGGATTTAGAAGCACAAGATACATTAAAGTCATATTTAAATGAGTTATGTAATCACAAGCCAGATAATTTTGCGAATGGTCGAGAAATGCGTAACTTGTTTGATAAGAGTAAAAAGGCGCATTCGAATCGTTTGGCTAGTTTAAATGAAATATCCGATAAGGATTTGATTACATTTAAAAAAGATGATTTGTTACATGCGATTGAAGAAATGAAGTTAGTATAAAAAGAAAAAAACTAACCACACAAGCATTGGCATCACGATTAACATCTTACTGGCACAGCCAGCCCAGCTTTATCCTTCACAAGTTAGTTTCTGTATGTATGAAACTACATATTTAAAAAAATCTATAAATAGATAAGATATGATACGATGTTAGGAGCAATTATTGGTGATATTGTAGGTTCAGTTTATGAATTTTCGAATATCAAGACAAAAGATTTTGAATTGTTTACACCGAGTTGCAGATTTACGGATGACACAGTTATGACATGTGCAGTGGCAGACGCCATTATGAATGGTGGTGGAAACGAATCGGATTTTATTTGTTCCATGAAGAAATGTGGTCGTATGTATCCACATGTAGGATATGGTAGTCGTTTTCGTGTATGGTTAAGAAGTATGGATACTGAGCCTTATAATAGTTTTGGCAATGGTTCAGCCATGCGAGTATCTCCATGTGGTTGGGTGATGGATTGTGTTTTTTGTGCAAGAACAGGTATGTGGCCAAGTCGTGATGTAGCTAGGTTATCCGCTAGTGTAACACACAATCATCCAGAAGGTATTAAGGGTGCATTGGCGGCATGTGATGCGATCTTTATGGCAAGATTTTATTCGGATTAGTGTAAAAGAAGGATGAAAGAGCATATTGAAAATGAGTATGGTTATGATTTATCAGTGTCTTTAGATTCTATTCGTAAGGATTATGAGTTTGATTAAACATGTCAAGGTAGTGTTCCACAGGCCATTATTGCATTTTTAGAAAGCACGGATTTTGAGGATGCGATTCGAAATGCGATTTCGATTGGTGGAGATAGTGATACCATTGCGGCAATTACAGGAAGTATTGCAGAAGTAACGTATGGTATTCCTAAAGAGATGAAAGAAAAGGCTTTATCTTATTTGGATGAGCCATTAAAAGATGTATTAAGAAGATGGAAGAAATATATGAGAGGTGACGAAATATGGATGAAGTAGTTGAATTATTATCTGATATTTTATCTGAGTTAAGAGATATGAATGAAAAAATCGATGAGCTTATAGAATATCATAGTGGGGATTGTGAAAGAAATGATGTGTTAGAGGAACTAAAAGAAATTAGTTATAATACTCAAAATAATAATGTGATTTCAGATATTTATAATGTAGTAACAGAAATTCAAGGTGATACTACTTATAATGATAAAATAGAAGAAGTTTGTAATAAACTTGATGATATTGATGATAGTATTAATAACTTAGGCTAGATTTGTGGTATCATATAAATAATGATATATCTTTACAAATCAGTTATTAAATATAATATGGCATTGTCTGATTTGAGATGATGCCTTTTATAATGTGGGGTTGGGTTATGCAGGATTTTAAGTTACTTACTAGACAATTGTTAGAAACATATCTAGGATCGGATACATTGGGCGAAGTTGCGATTCAAGATTTTTTAGATTCCAATGCGAGTATTATTGGTACGGGAAAACAAGAATTCTTTAAAAATATTGAGCATTTTTTAAATTCTTTTAAATTTGATGTGGAGAAAAGAAAGAATATTCATTTTGAATTTAAAGATTTAGAAATTGAAGAAAATATTGTGGATGATCAATGTGTTTTTGTGTATGGATCTGTTCAAATTTATGGTCTTTATGATAAAGAAGTTACAATTATACATTTGGATTCTCGCTTTACTATTATTTATGGAGTCAGAGATGGAAAATGGAAGGTGCTTCATATTCATCATTCGATTCCAGATAAAGAACAATTGGAAGATGAAGAGTTTCCAATTACTTTAGGTAAGCAGGTACAACAAGCTCGACATGAAGTTGAGGCATTATCGGCTGGGTATTCCTATATTTGTTTGATTAATCTAGAGACAGGTGATGTGGAATTAATTAAAGGAAATAATATTCCTGGCTTAAATGGACGCTATACGCAGATGGATCATAATATATTATTAGAGCAAGTAAATCGTTTGATTGCAAAACCATTTAGAAAGAGTAGTATTGAATTTTATGATAGTAAGACCATCGCAAAACGTCTTGAAGGAAAGAATTCCTTATTCCATACTTGTGAAAGGACAGATGGAACTTGGATTCTTTCGATGATTGTACCCCAAAAATATGATGAGAACGGTCGTGTTGTGAGTGTATTGCTTGCAAATCGTGATTTTACGGAAGAAAAGAAGCGTGAGTTAGAACAAGAGGAGGCTTTACGCCAAGAAAAGATCAAGGCTGAAAAGGCTAATGAGGCCAAATCCATATTCTTATTTAATATGTCGCATGACATTCGTACACCGATGAATGCGATTGTGGGATATTCACAATTAATGAAGAAGGAATTGACAAATCCTAAACTTATTCATTATCAAGAAATGATTGAACAATCGAGTCAATTATTACTTTCAATTATTAATAATGTATTGGATATGGCTCGTGTTGAAAGTGGTAAGATGGAATTGGATGAAAATTATGAAGTTATTGGGAATATTAGTCAACTTGTTTGTAGTGCATTTGCAGCAGAGGCTTCAAGAAAGAATATTGAATTAAACATAATTGTGAATGTCGAACACAAACATATTATTGTCGATTCTACAAAGATGCAGGAAATTCTATCTAACCTAATCAGTAATGCGATCAAATATACATCTGCTGGTGGTAAGGTAACAATCGATACAAAAGAACTTCCTTATGATAAAGAAGGCTATGTATTGATTCAAACAAAAGTATCGGATACAGGTATTGGAATGAGTGAAGAATTCTTGCCATCTTTATTTGAATTATTTACACGTGAAAGAAATACAACTCTATCTAAAATTCCAGGTACAGGACTTGGTATGGCTATTGTCAAAAACTTTGTAGACTTAATGAATGGTAGTATTGAAGTAGAGAGTGAACTTGGTAAGGGCAGTACTTTTACGATTACCATTCCACATAAGATTGCGAATAAAGATTATACAAACCGTAATATCAAAGATTCAAATGAATGTGATATTGATTTTATGGGTAAAAGAATTTTATTGGCCGAAGATAATGAATTAAATGCTGAAATTACAACTACAATTCTTAGTGAAATGGGTTTTGAAGTTAAAGCTGTAGAAGACGGAATTCTTTGTGTGAATGAAATCCAACATCAACCTGCCAATACATACGATTTGATTTTAATGGATATTCAAATGCCAAACATGGATGGCTATAAGGCTACACATTGTATTCGACGTCTTTCTCAACCTGAAAAGGCCAATATTCCAATTATAGCTATGTCCGCCAATGCGTTTGAGGAAGATAAGAAAAAAGCATTTGATGTAAAAATGAATGATTATATAACGAAGCCAATTGACTTTCAAAAAATGGAACAAGTATTAAAACATATATTGAGTAAGTAGAATCCTCTTTGTTGAGGGTTCTATTTTAATATCAGTCAAAAGTCAAGACTAACCTTATCTAATCTAACGAAAACAAGGCATTTTAGATCAAATAGGAACAATCGTTACAAATGTATTGGAATTCACAATATTTTCACATTGAGTCTTTATAATAGGAATTGGCTACTGGATGTAGCAACGGTGAACCCTCTGAATTAAAAGGATGATATCTTGAGTTCTCGAAGATTCCGATTATGTAGGAGTAAGTGTTTTATGTATATTTATCTGTACATTGATGTTGCTTTTGTGTTAATGGCCGTAGTAGAAATACTTAGAATTACATTATTGATTATAGAAAAATGTAAAAGACACTAGTTCACCTTCCCCAAAGGATTAAACTAGTGTCTTTCGACATTAAATAAATTCAGAGGAACCACTGTATCCAGTAGTCTTTCTGTATGAATATTAAACAATTGATATATATAAAAGTCAAGACTAACCTTATCTAATCCAACGAAAATAAGGCGTTTTAGATCAAATAGGAACAATCGTTACAAATTTAGTGGAATTCACAATAATTTCACATTGAGTCTTTATAATAGGAATTGGCTACTGGATGTAGTAACGGTGAACCCTCTGAATAAAAAGGATGATATCTTGAGTTCTCAAAGATTCCGATTTTGTAGGAGGACGTGTTTTATGTATATTTATCTGTACATTGATGTTGCCATGAGTTTAATGGCACTAGTAGAAATACTTAGAATTACATTATTGATTATAGAAAAATGTAAAAGACACTAGTTCACCACCCCAAAGGATTACTAGTGTCTTTGACATAAAATAATTCAGAGGAACCACTGTATCCAGTAGTCTTTCTGTATGATTATTAAACAATTGATATATATAAAAGTCAAGACTAACCTTATCTAATCTAACGAAAATAGTGTGCTTTAGATCATATAGGAACTTAGGAAAACGTGTTGTATGTGTATTTATTTTATATATCATCCCATGAATTTTTAAATATTTGCGATTCTTGAATCCATTTCATACACATTTCATAAATGATTGCTAATATAGTGTCGGATAAGGAGTTGGTTGTTTTGATACATAATGCTTATGCATATATCACAAGAAAAAAAGTAAGAACGGGTATCTTGTTTTTGATACTTATGGTTATCCTGATCAGTCTTTATGAATGTTTGAGTATACTTTCATACAACGCACAATTAGAACGGTCTTTATATTCTGCAAGTCATAGTTCAATCGTGGTACAAAAAAAGGATGGTTCTGAATTTGAACATACATCTTTTGAAAATTCTGTGTATGAATATGAATTTGTTTCTAAATTAAAAGAAGCTAAGGTTGTTTCTATTAAGCATGGTGTAACACTAGATTCTTTGCCTAAAGAATATAAGAATGTGATTTCAGTAATTGGAACTAATAACACTTCAAAAAATGTTTTATTTCGTAGTGGCGTGTTTACTTTAACTTCCGGAAAAGATATTGATTCTAAGGATAGAAACTCTATTCTTATTCATTCGGATTTAGCTAAGAAGAATCATTTAAAAGTAGGGGATACAATAGTTTTGAAATCTCATACTTATACCATTAAAGGCATCTTTGTAGGTAAGAAACATGAAACCTATACAGGTTTATCATCCGATTTAAGTGAGAATACTATGTTTGTGGATTATAATTCTCTGGATACTAAGATGGTTACTAAGTTGACGATAGATTCAAATCGTTTAAAACAAGTTCAATCCTTATATCCTTCAAGTGAATATGTTGTGTCTAAAGATAAAAATGCCTATCAATCGTCTTTAGAATCTATACAAAGTATGAATAATATGATTCAGATTCTATCTTGTTCTATCATTGTGTGTGGACTTGTTGTCTTATCTTTAGTCTTAGTTCTATGGCTAAGAGATCGCATCCATGAAATTGGTATCATGTTGTCTATAGGTAAAAGCAAGGTAGAAATCATCATCCAATTTATATTCGAACTTGTATTTATATCGATTCCATCAGGAATCATTCTATGTGCTTATAGTGTAATCAAACATAATGCGTTATGCTTCATATTAAGTTATGGCTTGCTGATGAGTATTATTATCGTTTCTGTACTAATTGCGAGCCTTATGATCATGATCAAAAAGCCAAGGGAAATATTATCAAAATTGAGTTAGGAGAAATAAATAATGAGTATATTAGAAATAAAAGATGTAACGTATGGTTACACAAAATTAGAACATATTTTATTTGAAGTAAATCAAAACTTTGAGTGTGGAAAGTTCTATGCGATTATTGGAAAATCAGGAGCTGGTAAATCAACCTTATTATCTTTATTAGCTGGACTTGATGAGCCGGATTCTGGTGAAATTTTATTTGAAGGAGAAGATATTTCAAAAACGGGATATACAAATCATCGTAAGAATCATATTTGTCTTGTGTTTCAAAATTACAATTTAATTGATTATTTAACACCATTAGAAAATGTACGCTTAGTCAATTCTAAAGCTTCGCCTTCCATTCTTTTAGATTTAGGTCTTGAACAATCCCAAATCAATCGTAGTGTAATGAAACTATCGGGAGGGCAGCAACAAAGAGTTGCGATTGCCCGTGCCCTTACAAGCAGTGCACCTATTATCTTGGCAGATGAACCAACGGGAAATCTAGATGGCGATACGGCTAGTGAAATTATTGATATCTTAAAGGCTCGCGCTAAAGAAAGAAATAAGTGTGTGATTGTTGTGACACATAGTAAAGAGGTAGCGGATGCCGCTGATGTTGTCTATGAATTAAAAGATAAAAAGTTAAAGAAGAGGGGGAAATAGAATGTTTAAGAATGCATTTAAATATGTAACTCGAAAAAGTGTGAAGTCAATGATTCTATTTCTTGTTGTTGTAATTATGTCAAGCCTTTGTTTAGTCGGACTCTCTATTAAAGATGCGACAAACAAAGCATCCAATACATCATTAGGATCGATTACCAATAGTTTTACAATGGAAATTAATCGTCAAGTCAATTTTGGCACGCCTAGAGGTGCGGGCAATGTTAAGGGAAAGGACATTGAAAAGATTTGTTCTTCAAAAGACATTGATTCATATGTGAAAAGAATCAATAGTGTAGCTGACTTAGTCGATCATGATATTATTTTAACTTCAAATGAAAATGAAGAGCGTCTTACTAAATTTAAATCGACCGTGATGCTTACTGGGGTTAATGAATCGAAAAAGGAGACAAAATTTGTATCGGGTGCCTATAAATTAGTTGAGGGCAAACATTTAAATAGTAAGGATAAACATCAAATCTTAATGCATAAAGATTTAGCGGCAAAGAATCATTTAAAAGTGGGAGATAAACTATTACTCCGTTCAAATATCTATGATGCAGATAATGAAAAGGGGGCTGACGAAACAGTAGAAGTAACCATTAAGGGTTTATTTGATGGTCATAATCAGGGTGGTGTTGCAGCAGCACAAGAATTATATGAAAACAATCTAATCACGGATTTGGATACGGCTGCCAAAGTTTATGGCAATACAGAAAAAACAGCAGTATATCAAGATGCCACATTCTTTGTGAAAGGAAACAAAGATTTGGATCAAGTTATTAAAAATCTAAGGAAATTAGATATTAACTGGAATGCGTATGTACTGGTAAAAAGTACATCCAATTATCCGGCTCTACAAAAATCAATAAGTGGTATGTATAGTGTCGCAAATAAAATGTTTATTGGATCTTTGATTTTTGCGGGTATCGTTGTTACTTTATTGTTGCTCATGTGGATGAATGCACGAAGAAAAGAAATCGCAATTTTAATGGCTTTAGGTATTTCTAAAACGAAGATTTTTATTCAGTTTGTTCTAGAACTATGTATGGTAACCATTCCTGCCTATATCTTTGCGTACTTTATCGCTAGTAAAACTGCATCAGGTCTAGGCACAAAAGTATTGAATCAAGTAAGCACTGGTGTTGCCAAACAAATCGCAAAAGAATCTGCCTCAAATCAACTTGGCGGTGGAGCTGAAGTGGATGGCTTTAATAAGATGTTGACGCATATTGATGCAACTGTTGAACCAAAATATATAGTGTATGTTATTATATTTATGTCAATTGTAATGTTAGTCGCACTTGTTGTGGCTACCACACACTTGTTAAACAAGAACTGTAAAGAATTAATGAATGAGGAAGAATGATGAAAATATTGGTAGTGGAAGATGATACACTGATTCGCGAAGGATTAAGTGAATTTCTATCGGAGTCTGGATATAGTATTATCCAGGCAAAAGATGGTAAAGAGGCATTGGAAAAGTTTAATACAGATATTCATTTGGTGATATTGGATATTCAAATTCCATATATCAATGGATTGGATGTATTAAAAGAAATTCGTAAAGAAAGTGATTTACCCGTTTTAATCTTAACGGCTTTCAGCAATGAAGAATTCAAAATAGATGCCTATACAAACTTGGCCGATGGCTATATTGAAAAACCATTTTCACTACCCGTATTAAAAGCTCGTATTGACGCGCTTTTACAGAAACAGGATATTTTTGAATATAAAAATGTTTGTGTGAACTTCAAAAGCTATACGGCGAAAATAGATGGTAAAACGATGGATATCAATGCCAAAGAACTAGAAATATTAAAATACCTTTTAGATAATGCAGGGATTGCCTTAACTAGAGCACAAATATTAGATCATGTTTGGAAAGATAGTGAAGAAGTTCCTTATGATCGAGTTATTGATGTATATATTAAAGAATTGCGTAAAAAACTAGGCTTAGATTGTATTACGACCATTCGTAATGTGGGCTACAAATTGGAGAAATCATGAAAAACTTAAAGATATTTCCTAAAATATGCATACAAACATTCAGTGTCATTGCGATTATTGTCTTATTTATCCATCTCTTTGTATATTTGATTTTTCCAAGAACCTATTTGGATGTAAGAAAAGAAGAAATTTATACTAAGGCCAATGAAATTACAGAAAACTTAAATGGCAAATCTGAAGACTATATTGAACAAGCTTTAGATTTCTATTCCAACACCAATGAAATCAAAGCGTTTATTAAAAAGAATACTTCATCGAATGAAGTAGAAATCAAGAATGATTTAAATGTCGATTTAAAGAGTTCTAATAACTCTTTAATTATTGAGGAAAGAAAATTAAAGCTGGATACCGGAAAGAGCATTCGCCTTCAATTTGTTTCAACGGCAGACATGCAGTTACAAGCCAAAAATCTAAGTTTACAATTTCTTCCTTACTCATTAATCCTATCCCTATGCTTTTCGGCCATTGTCTCTTTTGTGTATGCCAAATCCATTAAAAATTATGTGGTTGAAATCAAGCGTGTAACTGATCAAATGATGGCATTAGATAAGAAGGCTCGTCTAGAAATTGATTCGAATGATGAGATTGGTCAATTGAAGGCACAAATTAATGATTTGTATGAAACACTTCTTGATTCCATTTCCAATTTAGAATTGAAAAATAAAGAGATTTTAAGATTAGAGAAAATAAAATACGATTTCTTTAAAGGGGCCAGCCACGAATTAAAAACGCCTTTGGCAAGCCTTAAAATTATCTTAGAAAATATGAAATATAATGTGGGTAAATATAAAAATAGAGATGTTTATATTGATGATTGTATTGATTTAGTCGATCACCTAACGAAGAATATCCAACAAATTTTATCGGTATATTCCATTGAAAATCTAAAAGACGATGAAGAAATTGTTTGTATAAAGAATGAATTAAGTTGTGTACTTCAAAAATATGATGTATTGATTCACCAGAAGGGATTAAGAATTCAAAATGATGTAAAAGATGAAACAATGTATATTGGTAAGACGGCTTTAAATATCATTTTATCCAACTTAATTAGTAATGCGATCAACTATACGCATGAAAAGGGTGTGATTCAAATTGGAATCGAACAAGACTATTTCTATATTCAAAACAAACAAGATCCAACCCAACCAAAAGGGAATGGTCTAGGATTATATATTGTTCGTAATCTATTAGATAATTATAAAATGAAATATGAAGTGATTGAAGGAGAATACTTTATCTTTAAGATTCAATTTAAGCAATAGGTCTTTTAAATTTGTTGGATTTCACCTTATACTAACACATAACGTAAGTTAGAGGTGAAAACAGCCTAATTATGTATGAGATATTAAAACAATTATTGTTTCAATCTTCCAAAAAAAAGGTGGTAAAACTCATTTTGTTTGAGTAATTACCACTTTTTTTAATCTAATATCTCAATATAATTCACATTGACATATTGTGTGGATATAGGTTCCTCATTGACTTTGGCATGCAAAAAGAATTGGTCTACATCCTCATAATTTTTATCATCCATACAAATATAGAATAAGCCATCCTCGTATTTAGCTTCAATAATATGATCGTCACCAAGAATTTCTATAGCTACTTTACAAGGCTTTTGTAAGGCATAATATAAGTCAAATAAGTCCATATAGTTAGGATCAAATTGAATCAATGAATATAAATCATTCACAATATATTTCATGATCGTTAAATCTCCAAAGAATTGCGAATAAATCAATCTTTGAGATTGGAATTCTTTCGCAATCAATAAAAGTTGTATGGCCTGGTCCTCATTACCTTCTTCCACATAGATTTTGGCAAGGCGAGAATAAATTTCAGGAACCGGATCAAAAGTATTTGTAGCACCTTGAATCATTGGATATAAACTTTTAATGATTTCTACATATTTCGAATAATCCTTTGAAACATAATAACCATTCTTATACATATCCGCAAGCTTGTAGGCAGCCACAAGATTTCCTTTTTCACTGGCAAGCTTATAATAGTGAAATGCTTTTTTGTAGTCTGGTTGACCGACTCTACCATAATAGTAGATATATCCTAAACATTCATAGGCATCTACATACTCAAGACTAGCGGCCATTAAATAATATTCTTCCGCCAAATCAAATTGTCTTTGTTCATAATACCAACCACCAAGTTCTACCATATATTCAGGATCCTTTGTTTCTTGTATTAAAAACTCTAGAGCATGGATCAATGAAATATCATCCTCATATTTTGTATGTGTTAAATCATAATAATCATCTAGTATTTGTTGCGCTTTTTCAATTGTTAATGCCATAATACACCTCAAAATAATTATATGAAACTTGTGAATTTAGGCAATACAAAATGTATTGTTTTGTGTTTTTTTTA
>ULQX01033556.1_pt1 | contig 14242 bp, 20 predicted proteins | sample 1954941 | NCBI WGS metagenome assembly ULQX01 (sample SAMEA4835667, study PRJEB28245) | human gut metagenome | biome: gut microbiome; material: fecal sample | place: Denmark | collected 2008
CTCCTGTAAATTCTTCTCTGTCTGTGTTCCTGCATATTTGTTTACTGCCATCTCTTTTACCTCCGTTTTCTTTACTATTTTTCTCCCTGCATTTCGGGCAAATTCCTTTAAATGAAATATCATAATCCAAAAATTCAATTCCATGAATGTTACGAATTTTTTCCAGCAAATTCGGTAATTTCATCCATATCCGCATAAAAAACCTCACTGCACTTTATGCACCTTCCTCTACCAATATATCAAGATTTTTTTGAATGGCATTTCTCCTGCTTGTCGCCACTCGTTATTGGGATTAGTTCTTAATAAGGATTATATTCTGTTTTTATTTTATTGTCAAGAAAATAGTAATAATTCCAGCCTTTTCCTCATCTATTCCAGTCAGGTCACAATAGGCGCACGCAACAGCCTGTGTACAGTTATAACCATTCTTTTTTCTCTCTTCTGCTTCTTTCACTCGTGTACTCATGTGCTTCTCCTTATTATTCATATCATAGCAAGTATTTCGTCTTTTGATTTTGTTCCTACTGAATGATTTTTGATTTTTCCATCCTTGATAACAAACAATGTGGGGATACTCATTATCTGAAACCGACTTGCTAATTCCGGTTCTTCATCTACATTGATTTTCACGACTTTAATATCCTGACGTTCTTTTGATATTTCCTCTAATACAGGTCGAACCATTCGGCACGGCATGCACCATGATGCCAAAAATCTTCTTGAATTAGATCGTGAATTTGCTTTTGTCAGCAAAGAATCCCCTTTTTTGTCGGAGATGCTAAAAAATTTATTAATATGCTGTTCTACAACATACAAAAACACCGTTATGTTTTAATTGAAGTCAAGACAAGGGCATTGATTCCGGAGATATGGGACAATTAGGAACTTACATTGACAGTCGCTTTCGCCAGTGCTAGTATCTGTATTGGTTAGACGTATCTAACTTTTTTAATTTTAGCATATTATCAAACAATTAGGAGAATATTTTTATGAAAGTTTACGAATTCGGGGATAAAAATAAACCGAGCATCATGCTCTTTCCTGGCACCTGCTGCTATTGGAAAACCAACTTTGGACACGTTCTTGATGGGCTTCAGGAGCACTTTCATACTCTGGTTGTCAGCTACAGTGGATTTGACGATACGGAGAATTCTACATTTATTTCAGAGCTTGACGAAGTTCTGAAGGTTGAGAACTACATCAAGGATAAGCTCGATGGAAAGCTGTTTGCAGCATACGGCTGTTCCCTCGGAGGTTCATTTGTCTCTCTCCTGATCGGGCGTCAGAATATACATATAGATCATGGAATCATAGGTTCAAGCGACATGGATCAGGCACCAAAGTGGCTGGCAAAGCTTTAGACAGCCATCATGATACCTATGTTCTATCCTTTTATCACCGGCAAGGAAAGCGGTATTCTGAAAAAAGTATTTGAGAAGAAAATGAACGAAGGAAATGACAGTTCTGAATATATGAAGAAATTCATGGAGATCATGGGCAAAGGAAGTGGAATAGACTTTTCATTCATATCCAAGGAGTCCATGAAGAATCAGTTCTGCACCGACCTGTACACAAGCGTTGGAGAACACATAAACATACCCGGAACGACTATCCACGTATTCTACGCCAAGAAAATGGGGAAGAAATATCTTGAGCGTTACAAGAAGTGTTTCGCCGATCCAGATATCTGTGAATTTGATCTGCAGCACGAAGAACTGCTGCTTGACGCCGACCGCTGGGTTCATGAGGTCTGCAGGGTGTGCGGCATAAACTGATCTGCTCCTTTCTTAGGTCTGAATAAATTTTTCATATCTGTTTTCTCTATCTCCAGCAGTTTGATCTTCTTGTCTATTCCACCTGCATAACCGGTCAGACTTCCATTTGTACCGACTACTCTGTGACACGGGATGACGATTGATATTGGATTGTGACCAACAGCACCGCCAACCGCCTGAGCAGACTTTTAAAACAGATCACCCCTCCTGAAGCATTTTTCTCAAATCGCCAAATGTCTCGGATGCAGGGGCAACCCTGACATTTCTCACATCATCTTCTGCCTCAGCCAGAATTTCTAGCAGTTCTATACGAACATTCATGTTTTTATACTCTTCATATGACATAACCACATCATCTCCTCTGACACAACCTCAAATCAATATTAATCTGAGTCTCTCCTACTTCTTAACAACCAAATGCACGACCCCTGCAAATGAAAGTACAATGATCACCACATATACGATCAGTGTAATCAAGTGTCCATTCTGCCAGTTGTCCACCGCAAGCAGAGTCCATAGTGCGCCCTGAACCAACTGCGTTGCAATCTGGATCTTCTTATTACCCTTATTCTTACAGCTTATTATAAGTAATATTATGTAAACAACAAGACCTATACTCAGTAAAATGCTCATCACAAATATAACCACCTTTCGTCTGTATACTCATCTAGTTAGTTTTTCCTAACCAGCTTCATTTTAGCACTAATTATTTTAAATTCAATCAGACTAATTCATAAGTTATATTAAGTATGATGAACAGCACAAATTTAAGAGGATGGTGTATTGCCTCAGTAATACTCCCACCCTCTAGTGACTGATTTTTCTGTTGTCCGAACAACGAGACCGACCCTTACGTTCGGCATTGGAGCAAGGTTTTTCGTTGCCTGCCAGCGTCCTGTATCTTTCGCAACAGGATAGGTCACAAGCGATGTAACCTCGGATTGAATCGTGTCAGCCCACGTTGTTCTCATTATGCACTGACACCCAGAGAAAATCAATGAACCTGTGGTGTAACATTACCAGCCTAGTTTCTGGCAGATCTCAGTCCAGGCTTCATCGTCTATCTCCTCATCGCGGAAAAGTCTTCTCTTATCATCCTCAGTGATCATGCGAAGCACCTTACATGGATTTCCCGCTGCAACTGCCCAGTCAGGGATATCATTTGTAACAACACTTCCTGCACCGATTATGACGTTACTTCCAATATTCACGCCAGGGCAGATCACAGTGTTGCCGCCGATCCATACGTTGTCTCCAATTGTAACTTGCTTGCCATACTCCCACATAGCACTGCGCACATCAGGATATATCGGATGACCTGCTGTGTATATAGCTACATTTGGCGCCATGAAACAATTGTCACCTATGGTCACCTTTGCAACATCAAGGATTGTACAGTTATAATTTGCAACTTTGTCAACAGCAGATGCCTGCACTATGGATACTCAGAATAATAATGTAGAAAATTCATATGACCTCCTGTCACTCACCGCCATGATTGGATTCATCCAGAAGAATTATCCAGGCAAGCTATTGTTCAAAGACATCTCCAGCGCCGGAAGCTACTGCAAAACAAAATGCACATCTCCTTTCCAGAGATACCTGTCAGTATCACCCATGCAATACCTAAACAACTATCGCCTTGAAAAGGGATGTGCTATGCTTAGAAACTCTTCTATGTCCGTGACCGATGTGGCATAAGCCTGTGGATTTTCCGGTACGAGCTATTTCTGTGAGTTGTTTCACAGGCACTATGGGATTACGCCGAATGAATATAGGAAAGAGATTTTATAGTTTTATGATTTGCTTTGACTTTGTAATGGTAAACTGGATTATCTGGCTTGGGATTATTGCCGTGGTAGATGAAAAGTACTTTTATCATTGTTTTATTTCTCCTTCTTTTGCCCCGGAATGCCCTGTTGTGCAAGAAATTCTAGGTGTTTTGTGATATTCTTGTTTTTGCTCTGATATGTGTGAATATGGCAAATCAGAGCAAAATAGCACCTGAGATTTCTCTTAAGTGCTACCCACAATCCATAATTTTATTTTTCTAAATCTAAAAGAAGATCATCTAATCTTTGCAATAAATAATTTGCGGGATCTTCTTGCTCACTTTTCATTTTATTCATTGCAATTAAATCTTTCGTTTCAAAAAGCATAATCAATTTTCCGTTTTCTCTAAAACTCCCCTTAGCTGCCCAATACGCATTTTCTTCATAACCATTAGCCGAAACTATTATTGCTACACTTCGTAAAGCTTTTGCATATAAATATCTTTCTGTCGTATATATTTCTTTTTGTGTGATCTTTTCACTATAATTCTTAAATTCAAATATCACATACTTGGAATTAAAATATCTCTCAAGAATTGACCAAAAGGTTTTTTGATTTCCATCCTTTATACGGCAAAGAAGATCAAAACGATATAAATCTTTATTCGACTTTTGTTGTTTTCGCCATAATGCTAAATCATCAGAAAAAGCATTTTTCAAAAGTTTATAACATAATTTCTCATATTTGGTAAATGTAGGTCTGCCAGCCTGACATAATTCCATTTCCTTAATTAATGAATTTGTATAATCATCATGCTGAATGCTGTCCAGCTTAATAAACCCTTCTTGCAATTCTATATCATCAACAGAATATGGTAGTATAGAAACTAACTCATTGTACAATTCCGTTCTATATTTTACAGCAAATAATAAATTTGTGACATCAATCATTATCATTTTAGGATATTTCTTCTGATATAAAATTTTCTTTTTTTCTTCAATGACATAAGCTGATACCAAAACTGGAAGCATGTTATATTCTTCTGCTATACTACATATTCGTTCAACCGCTTTATCAATTATTCGTGAAAATTTCACTTCAATACAATATCTTTTTGCTTCCTTCTCAGCAATAATATCAATGTGGCTTGAGCTATCTTCTAACATTTTCTCTAACTCTACAGAGTAACCTGCTTCCTCAAATATCTTTGCAACATATTTTTCAAACATATAGCCGTCTTTTACATTCATCGTGATTCCTTCCTAAATACATTTACCATTTTCTCTATAAAATCAATGGTGTATCATTAAATAACCAAGATAATAATATCACATTATTAGGAGCTAATCTATGTCATTCAATAGTAGAAATGGACTTAAATGATGCAAGTTCTCTTATCCCTTGCATCATTTTAAAAATATGAATTCTCAATATTTTTCAAACCTTCATTTTTCTATCCCTGTTTTCCTTTTCTCGGTGGAAACTACATCTTAAATTTATACTGCGAATCCTTGATTCCTTTTCCGTCTTTGGTATAAGAAAAATCTTCGAGGCTCTCTGAGATCAGGTACAGTGCCTTTCGGAAGCGTTTTATCAATGCAGAGATTCATAATTCATTAAAAAAGTGATTGTTTTAATGACAAACTAATTAGAAATTACCAGCAACCACTTCCTGACAAATCAGATTCTTCACTCTGTCCTCTACTGTTACCTTTTTTGCTTTGTTGAAGAACACCCCGACAAGGTAGGTAGTGTTTCCTATTCTCGCCTTGAAATTGCCACCATCAATATAATTCTCTTTGTTTTCCACTGCTTTCTTCTCCTGCATTCGCACCGCTCCTTTCCAAGATTCCCCTACAAGGGAAAGGGTAACAAAAAGGTAACTTGACCGAAAAGACTTCTCAAATCTATGCAATAAAAGACTTTATATTCTTAGGCTGTCTGTTCACTTTTCTTTGCATGATACGCTTCGCGTCTCATTGCCAAAGTCTTTTCATATTTCTCTTTTGCAATAGGGTCTCCATTCAATGCATCTTCACGCATTTTCTGTAGCTCTTCACTGTGGCTCTAACCTGATACTGTTTACGCTCTGCAAGCTGACTCTGTGCTTCCTGATCTCCGGCTTCCGCCCTGGCTCTCAAGGCTTCCATCTGCTCCTTTCTCCTTGCGATATGCCGTCTGTTATATTCTGTATTTCTCTCTTCCAAATATTTCGCATATTCAGGGTCATTTTCTGCTCTCTGTTTACGCTTTTCTGCTGATTTCCTTGAACGCTCCCTTGTTACACTGCAATTTTTCTAATCAAACTCTATCTCTTCCTCTGCTCTTGTATAAATATCAAGCTGATTCTGCACATCTAATCGATTAACCAACCATCCTTTAGATTCACACATTTTAGCAAAATCATCTATTCTGTTTTTTCCATACATTTCTTTAAGCGTGATTACAAGACCAAATGGTAATGGGCTTCTGTTCTTTGATGTTATTCGTTCCTTAGTTATGACTCCTATTCCCCACATTCCAGCATCATAGGACTTTTTAGGGACTCTTCTATCTTTTACTTTCTCGCATATGCGCTTAACATTATCCCATTTCCTAAATATGTTTCTCGCTTCTTCCTCATACATAACCTGACCTTCCTCAGTCTGCTTATTATCATCAATGGACTTTATCTTTGTTTTAATTGTTCCATTTTTCTTTTCCGTAATCACACGACCAAAATGTATATCCATCTCGGTTCCTGTATAATCTACTCCCTGATTTCGGTCACAGTGCGGAAAATAACACAATACAGCTTTAGCATAATACGGATGTTTCCCATTCACTATGGGAACTGGCAAGGTATAGTTATATGTTTCGTAGTCTTCTGTTGTACCAGTAATTATAAATTTTATTTCATCATCAGATGTATTCAAAATATCTTCTATACGTTTAGGAACAACTCCATATCCCATTGTGTCTGAAACATTTCCACTAGGTCCCCATTTTGCTGCTGAATCAATAATCAGTGCCTTCGCCACTTCTTTACTAAGACCCATAACATAAATCAAATATGCTAACTTTCTTGTAATCCAAGGAGCAGCAAACGATGTTCCAGATAAGTATATAGCACCCAACTCATCTGCACATACTGCAATTTTTTCTTCAGCTTTTATTCCATCACCACCATAATAACATACATCTGGTTTATGAAAAAAAGAAAGTACTGGTCCCCGCCTAGAATAAGATGCTGATTTTCCAGACATATCAACAGAGTTCACAACTAATGAATTTAATGAATCTGCAGGTGCACCTACCTTCATATCTGAATGTTTCATCCCATCTGGGGTATTAGTTCCTGATATTACAAATATAACATCATATTCACTTTGAATCCGATCCAATTCTGCAGCCTCAGGAGATATATAATTTTCTCTTATCTCAGTCTTAGAGCCCAAAGAAAGATTCCATACTTTGATATCTCGATTATTTTCGACGATGATTCTAATCTCTCGCAAAATAGCAAAAGAACTAAATCCACTTTGCTTTGACACCCCGAAATGTCTCACACGAAAACGTCCACATCCATCATCTAATCTTTCATTTCCTCTCGGACCATCCACAATAATTGATGATACTGCTGTTCCATGTTTATAATCCTCCGGTTCTAATATTTCAATCGGCAACATAGGTATATACTCTACCCACTTATTAAAATAAACCTTTTCATTAAACTGAGTATCAATTACCCCTACCGTTGGTTCATTTTCTGGAAGCGGAATAACACAATTCTCATCTTCGAACTTAAGATCTTCAAACAAGCCATCCTCTATACTAATCTTTGAAAAATCTGTAATGCTCATTGCAATAAGATACGGTGCTTTATTATATAACTGTCTTGCTTGCGGTGGCGTCAACAACACCGTTGTACCACCAATAATCTTGTTTTCTGAAACATCAATTCCAAACCTCGACAATAATTCTCTAGTTTCTATATCTGTTTTATAGATAGTTATAATAGATTCTTCCGTAACCGATTCTTTAGCCTCATCCACATCAAATTTTTCAACAAAATAGCAATCAACTATTATATTTACAAAATTTGTTTTAGCAATTTTTTCGGAATGTAAGTACTTCTTTTCTTTTCCAAGCTTTTCAATATTTTCAGTTGTTATACATCCATCATAATCTGCATCCACGATTTCTTTTACCATATTCAAATTATTAATTGCTTTATCAATGGCTGATGCCTGTACATAATGTGTAAAAACATGCTTATGAATTGTCTTGCCTTGACTATTTCTTTCTGTAACAAATTTTGCTCCTCTAATCGAATCCACAGGTTTCTTCCCGACATCTGCAAGTAATGCCTTCAATCGATTACTTTTTGCAACAACGCGAATGTAATGAACACTGACAATCAACCCTGCTATATCCTCCTTGTCAGCCCAATAATCTTTTATTTTTAAAAGCTGACTAGTCAATTCTTCTATATGTTCCGATGTCACTTTTTTATTTGCTGGCAAACCTATTGGTCCCATACCTTCATTTCCACGTTTTTCAAATCTTCCTTTTAACTGCAATAAGCCATTCATTTATTAACACCTGCCTTCAATTCTCTTGATACACTACTTTTAGATTTACTTGTTAGAATTTCTATTTCCCTAACTGTAAATCCTTGATTTTGAAGTTTTAACAAATTCTCTGGTTTCTCCCCACATACTGAATAGTATATTCTTCTAAAATAATCCATCCCATCGTTTACATCGCTAAACGCAATTGCTGTTTTTAGGAGATTCTTTAATTCTCCTGGATATGGCATTGGATTTGATAATCTCATTATTTTCCTAAAAAGTCTAATATCTCTATTACCCAACTTCATCTTATCCAAATAAGAATTGAGCATTTTTTCAGCTATATTCATCAAATCTTCCTCTGTATATCTGTTAAAATCAATTATCGAATCAAATCTTCTGCTTAATGCCTTATCAAACATACTGAACAAATTTGTCGTTGCCACTAATACTACATTTTCATTCATTCTATCCAGGCACTTAAGTAGTGCTGAAGTAACTCTTCCCATCTCCCTTAAATCATTTGAACTGGTCCGATCCAGCGCCAATGCATCTATTTCATCAAATAACACAACAACCTTTTCAGGATTAACAAAGGCGTTTATTTCTTTAAACATCTCTGTTAAGTTCTTTTGTGTTTGCCCTAATTTACTATCAATAATTGCAGAAAAATCAACCATAAAGACTTCTCTATTCAAAATTCTTGCCAACTGTTTTACAGCCTCGGTTTTTCCTGTTCCTGGTTTTCCCTGAAACAAAAATTTATTAATCCCCATCTTTCTTCCAACTGCATTTACAACTCCAAGAAGATCTTGCGTGATGCAATCCGGCAATAGCAACATATCTTCAACAGAATCTATTTTTTCAAAGAAAGCTGATCTATTTTCAGATATCTGAGGAACAAAAGTATTAACATTTGATAAAAGTGACATAATATACTCTGCAAGCTGATAATCCCCTGCATTATCAAAATCTCTTGCTATTTCGTATGCTTCAGACTTAAAACCCGCATCATTTTTTTCTGCATAGTATTTTATTAAATTTAATATATTTTTTTTCTTCATAAAAATCAGCCTCTTTTCACAATTTTTATATACTATATATATCATATCGGGACATTTTTTTCAATAATGGGACAATAATTTATTGTTTTTCTTTGCTAACCAAAATGGTATCTTAACAATAACAATTTTCTACCACTTAAATGCTATTCTTTTTTCAACCATATGGTATAAGTCAAACAAAATGAAGTTTTAAAAATAGTAGTAGCTCTTGTGTAATTAAGAGTTGCGATTATTTACAAATTTCTTTTACTTATAGATTCCACGGCAGATAATCATCAAGATATTCAAGAATTGAACTGCTTGTCATGTCAGGCAGATTATTTTATGCACTTCATTTAAGAAAGCCCATTTACCTTCCTATAAAATTTCTTTGTCGAAAACCTTGTCTCCTCCCTGTTAAACGAAAGAAATGATCTATTGGAAAAGAAGCTTCAAGATACCTATCTACATAGATATACAGATTTTTTCACCATATTCTAGCTATATACCATTATCGCATCTATAATAGCTTATCATATTGCATTTTTCTTATCTTTCTTTATTGCCATTTACCATAGCCCTACCTAAAACTTCAACTCCTGTACATATGAAAGAAAATGCTGCTGTAGATTTTAAAATCAGTGACGCAGATATGCAGATATTGAAAAACATTGCTCCCATTAAAAGTTACGGTCTGCTGAAAGTTATGCCGGTATTCAGCGGAAAATAAAGTAAAAAGACCTCCGAATCCGTCAAAGATCCAGAGGTCTTTCTGCAAAATTTCAGTATGCAAAAAGAACCTATAGCTTTATAACCTTCTTCACCCTCCCAACAGTTCCCTGTATCACCGGCCCCGATACAATCACAGTAACAACCGTACACACACCGAACTTTCCCCCAAGGATCACACCTATCACAACCATGGTAGCATCAAGTATCATTCTGACTTTCTTCACCTGCCAGTGATTCTTCTCTGCAAGCGCAAATGTCACAGCCTCATATGAACCACGCCCAAGGTCTGCTGCCGCATACAGTCCTGTTCCCACTGCAAACAGCACAATTCCGACGAGCATGATCAACATATTGAGCCACATGTATTTGCTGTAGATATGCATTTGCGCAAACAGATCAACACACAGACTGTAAACGATCTGGTAAAGTATCGTTCCTATATGTATCTGCGATCTGTCATATATGAGCACAAAAAGTATCATTATCACCGCCACGATGAACGATGCTGCTCCGATACTCACATGAAACGTACCGGATATTCCCTGCCATAATACCGCAAGCGTTGCACCGCCAAATCCGGCATACAATGCCAGGGTTATACCATATGCGGCAATAACTGAACCAATTATTATAACAGCTATCTTCTTTATCCACTCTCTTTTACTCATACAACCTCCTGTTGCACAATAAAAAGACTATAGATACAACTGTTATGTTCAGAAACAGCAAAATCTATAGTCTTCTTTCATGCCGAGACAAGCTCTTTTTAAATTGTTGCTATACTATATCATTTATAACTTTTTGTCAATAACTGGTATTTCATTCCCTACCACCTGGATACAAATTCAAGAGTCTTGTCAATTAAATTCTCTCCTATGCCTGAAAAGCATTTATTTCTTCTATCATCTTACTGACCGCCAGAGAATATGGAATGTTTCGTCTCCAGGCAATCACAGTACTTGTCGTGATTTCGGGAAAAATTTTACGTTGTACAAGAATATCCTCTCTCCAATACTTTACCGCACCTTCGATTGATATCGGATACCCCAGTCCATTTGCTGCCATGACTCCGGCATTGGTTCCAAGATTACTCGTAAAAGCAATCTGCAGTTTCGAAAAGTCTTTTCCAAACCAATTGGCAAGTTCGCTTTGAACATTTCCTCTTTCGGGCAAGATCAATGGTTTTCCTATAAGATCTTCTTTTTTTATAAACTCTTTTTCGGCCAGCGGATCATCCGGCCGCATTCCAACACACCAATGGTCACAATCCGTAATCCGGATATAATCCAAACCTTCGGTGTCCACTGGCTCCAAGAACAATGCAATGTCTACAAGTCCTTTGCTCATCATCTCATACACTGCATCTGCTGTTGCAGTATGCAATGCAATCTGAACCAGCGGATATTTTTCTTTGTACGTTTTACATATCTTCGCCAATGTCTCCATTGCCGCAAATTCACCGCATCCAATGGTTATAGTGCCCTCTACTACCGTTTCTTTCCCTTTAAGTTCCTCTAGTGTTATTTCCTCAAGATTAAGAATCTCCAGGGCTCGCCTTTTTAATAGAATTCCCTCATCAGTGAGTGAACTTCTCTTCCCCCTACGAATAAATAATGTTACTCCAAGCTCCTCTTCAAATGCCGCCATTTGTCTTGAAAGTGTTGGCTGGGTAATATGCAATTGTTCTGCTGCTTTTGTAAAGCTCTGTTCTTTTGCTACTGTCAGAAAATAGCGTAATAGTCTTAATTCCATATCTTTAAAGTCCTAGTATTTCCTTGTTTTTTTCAAACCTTTTAATCAGTTCTTTTCCCATTACTATAATTTCATTTCGCCAGGGATGACCGAAGATTCCACAATTCCATGTGCTATCAATGAAAAAATAATAATCTCCATCTGGATAATATGTTGGAAAATACACTTGACATTGTCTATCAGGATCATAATAGTTATAATTCATAGAAATATCTTCCATTGGTGAGAATTCAAAACAATCATGATTCCAATCTAAGGCATACATTTTTTCCAGTCCTAGTTCCTTCAAAATAGAATTGATTATTTTCTCTTGTTTTTCACTCCAGGGAGTCGCTTTATGATACTTTTTTGTATTGCCTGGTATTATAATCCATTCACCAGTGATGTCTGTTCCCGGCTTAAACTTAAATTCACTATTTAATTTATCCCATAAAATTATTGCTTCATCTTTAGATATAACTCTCAATATATATTCTCCTTCGCACAGAAAATAAGAATTTACCGTGGAGCAATACTACACCCGCTTTGTTATTTATCATAGCATAACGCTATGACAAACTGATCATCCATTTGCGCTTTTTAAAAATAGCCAGCGATACGGCTAATCTGCATATCTCTTCCGTAGTGAGCAATGTGTACACACCTATAATTCCCCATTCGAATACATATGCCGCGAGCAGACACAGTGGAATTCCGATACACCATGTGCCAACAACATCAATGATCATGATGATTTTTGTATTACCGCCACTTCTTATGATTCCTCCTCCAAGTATCATATTTTCCACCTTGACCGGAGCATACAAGGCAAATATAACAAGCAGAATTTGTCCTATCTTTTTTACGCCATGATCCACCCTATACAAACCGGTGTAAGCTCCTGCTAGAAGAATGAGCAATACCGATATGAGCACTGCTCCAATGAACTGTGCTATCAAAATTCCCGCAACAGTACTCACAGCACCGATCACCACCGAAAAATCAAAGAGAAGTTACCACATAATCCAACCGCCGATATGTTCGTCTCCCCTAGCTGACCTATCATGACCTGGTCAACAATTGAAAATGATGCCTGCAGCATGCTTTGTAATGTAACAGGAATCGCTTTTTTACATAAAGATCTCATGAATTTTGACATGCCAACATCTCCGTACTTTCTCTGCTTGCCATATTGTCATCAAATCCTATTATCTGGATGTCCTTTGGAGTTTTTATGTTCTTTCCCTGTAAGAACCGCATAAACTCAAATGCATAAAAATCTGACACTGCAAAACAGCCGTAACCCTGCTCTCTAAAAGCTCTTGCAATTTGTCCTGATAAAAGCGTGTTCTCTCTTTTTCCGTCTTTGGAATCTCCCATATCACGGTAACACCCGGCTCAAAGGCTGCACAAAACCCTTCTATTCGCTCTTTATCCATGCATATAAAATTATCCGCTATACTGTCTATTTTCATATCTATCAACCCCTTAAATTAGACATCGACCTTATATTTCTCATGAAATAAACTCTCTCCTTTTGTCCATAATTCTCTCATAAATATCAATCGCCTTGTTAAATCCCTTACCCATCAATTCATCATATGCTTTATTCAGCGCATACGGAAACGCATTTGCCAAATAATCAAACCGCTTCATGGCCATTTGCACTCCTAGTCCAATATTAGCCGCTTCTCTTCTAAATGAATCTCTGGTGATCTTTTCGATATCATACTCATTCCCAATACTAAATGCCATATCTCTGTGACTAACCTCATCAATTGTCAATTTCTGATAATCTGCATTTACTACTTCGTCATTCTCATCTGTAATTCTTATTGCTCCCAGACACTCATTACCTAACCCGGCTAATAATGTCAGATAATCATTAGCGTCTGTATGCAATAACCCAGCCACACATCTTCTGGTAAATCCCTCAGGTAACAAACCTTCAAAAAAATTCCTTGTATCATCAACGGAAAATGCGTTTTCAGATAATGGCAAATGTATTGATATCGGTCTGGCTATGTTACCAGACAAATACTCTTCTGCATATGAGAATCTAGCATCTTCTTCATTTTCTCCAATTATACAGCCTACATATGTCTGCAATCCACCAATCTCTATCCAAACCCCAAAATTTCTCATATTCTAACCTCTCTTTTCTACGAGAATATCCATTCCCAGTAAATTGATAATTGTAATTGCCTTTCCAATTTCTGCTGTAGCCTTACCTCTTTCCAAATCCGAAATAAAACTTACACTAAATCCTGTAAATTCTGCTATATAAGCCTGAGTATATTTCAGTTCTTTTCTTCTTATTCTGATTGCCTCACCCAAAGATTTTGAATCCGTTATTTTCATACATAGTTCCCTTCTATATCAAACATTCATATGTAATTTAATTGTCAATATAAGGTCGTACGGCTAAATTATATATCTGTCCTTCAAATAAGCCGTACGGCTAATTTAGTATAGTTCTGGTTATACAATAAGCCGTACGGCTAAGTCAACTTTTCTTATATAAACAAAAAGCGCCAGAAACCTTGTAAAATCAAGGTTTCTGACGCCTATCCTCATATTCTCCTATATACAAAAAAATTTAACACCTGTTGCAGCGTTAAATTTTCCTGGTACC
>ULQX01046904.1_pt1 | contig 14188 bp, 10 predicted proteins | sample 1954941 | NCBI WGS metagenome assembly ULQX01 (sample SAMEA4835667, study PRJEB28245) | human gut metagenome | biome: gut microbiome; material: fecal sample | place: Denmark | collected 2008
ACTGCGCGGCGATCTTTTCGACCGTCTCGACCGACGGATTCGGCTCGACCGAGGAGAAGATGGAGAGCAGGATGTCCTGCTCGTCAAGTTTTTCCTGCAAGGCGCGGAAGTGCTCGTCCGCGCACTGGCGGCGGCTCGCGATGACGAACGGGCGGCGCAGGCCGTTTTCGCGCAGAATGTCTGCGGCGCGCAGCAAACTCCCCTCGCCTGAAAAGACCTCCGGCGTGCGCCAGGGGAGAAAGCGCGCGCCGACGGCAAAGCAGCACTGGAACGCGCGGCAGAACATGGCATTCATAAGACTTCTCCTCTTTTGAAAAATACAAGATCAGTATACCACGGAAAAACGCGCAAAAAAAGGGCTGAGCATTCGCTCAGCCCTTCTATATGCTTTCTGAACGGCTTACTCCTCGTCGTCCTCGGTCTCGATGATGCCGTAGCCGCCGTTGTTGCGGCGATAAACGACGCAGATCGCATCGCCGAAATCGGTGTTGCGGAAGACGAAGAAGCTGTGGCCCAGCAGGTTCATCTGCAAAATGGCTTCCTCCACGCTCATGGGCTTGACGGTGAAGCGCTTGGTGCGCACGATGTCGAACGTGCCCTCCTCGTGGGCTTCGAACTCCTCGGGCAGCTCCGGCAGCACAGCCTCGGCGCGCAGGTTCTTGGCAAGGCGGGTCTTGTTCTTGCGGATCTTGCGCTCGATCTGGGCCGTGGCCTCGTCGATCGCGCCGCGCATGTCGCCGTCCGGGTCCTCACATACCGCGCGGAACAGCGTGCCGTTGGCGCCGCGGAGCATGATCTCGGCGACACAGCGGTTCTTCTTCTCGACGGAGAAGGTGACAGAAGCCTCGGGCTCCTCCTTGAAAAACTTCTCGAGCTTGCCGACCTTTTTCTCGGCATAGGCCTTGACGGAATCGTTCAGGGAGACTTTTTTGCAGGTGTAGGTGAATTTCATAGTGTTGGCTCCTTTCGTTGGTGAGGAAGGAAAGAGAAGTGTTTTGCCCTTCTGTTTCCTTTTTTATATCATAGCACAAATGAACGAAAATTTCAAATGAACGATATATGAATTGAGCATTCTTGTACATATTGACAAAATGTAGGACATGCGACGCGAATTGACAAAAGGCGGCAGAATGCGGCAAAAGCTCCCATTGACGTTTTGGCGGACGGGCGGTATCATAAGCATCGGAAGCTTTCCAATATCCCACCCATTTGAGCCGCGGGCCATCTTGGCCGGCGGCTCCTTTTTATTTCACGCAAGAAAAAAGCGCCCTCAACGGGCGCTTCAATAATGTTCTCTTTTTAGTTGCTGACGTCATAGAACGTCTTTTCTCCCGGCGTTACGTAGCCGAGCTGATCGCGGGCAAGCTCCTGCAAAAACTCAGGGTCGTCGGCCTTTTCGAGTGCCGAGGCGAGCGCGTCGTTCTCCTGCTTGGCAGTGTCAAGATCGCTCTGCAGCGCGGTGAGCTGGCTGCGCGCGTCGTCGATCTGGCTCCGCAGATGAATGAGCTGCACCCCTACCAGTGCGATCAGAATTGCGATGACGAGCATCGTGAGAAAGCTGGTGCGCTTTTTGCCTTTTTTGGCCTGCTCTGCCATGCCGATGAGCCTCCTTTTTCCTTGCGCGGCGCAGCGAATAACGGGCGCGGCGCTCATACGACTTTATTATAAGCCGGTTTCTGGAAAAAAGAAAGTATCTTTTGCAAAGTTTGGCAAGTTTACCATAAACTTTTTGGAGCCACCGCAGTGGCGCCGCCGCTAATCGCGCAAAGGAGAACAGCACCTCCGCCCAGAAGGCCCATAGCGGACGGAAAAGCCGTGCGCAGAGCGTGAAGTAGCTCACCGCGCCAAAAAGCGCCGAGCAAAGCATATAGAGCCGCAGCTCGCCCCCGCCGATGCGCAGCGCGAAGAGAAACGTCAGCAGCGCGAACGCCGCGCAGTAGAGGAGATCGAGCGCGCTCGTAAAGCGCCGCTTCGTCGCCCGCTGCAGCCGCACGGCGCGCAGCAGGTCATAGAGAAGAGAAAGGATGAAGCCGAGCAGGAGCGAGGCGAGAAAGCACCGCGCCTGCTCGGAGAGCGACACGCCCACGGTGCCTCAACCCCCGAACAGGCGCGAGAGCAGGCCGCCGCGGCTTGACGGCGCATCCTCAAAGGCGATGGCGTCAATGCGTCCGTCGACATGCAGCTCGCCGCCGTCGAGGCTCAGCTTGCCGATGTGCAGGCTGTCGCCCGTGACAACGAGCACGCCGAGCGACGTGTTCATCACGATCTCGGTCTCATCGAAGCGGTCGACATCCTCTACGCCGGAGACCGTCAGGCTCTCGCGGCCGGATAATTCGATGCGCTGGGGAGAAGCGGGGGAAGTGTCGTAAGTCATAGTCAGAACCCGTCCTTTCGCTTTGGGCGCAAAGAAAGCGCCCTCCATACGATAACGTATGAAGGGCGCACCCAAAATAGTACGGTTTACTGTGCGTTCACTTCGCGGTAGAGGAGCGAGGCCTCGCTCTTGCCGGCGGTCTCGGATACATCGAGCACCTCGACCGCGAGCACGCGCTCGCCGAAGTGCAGCGCGATCACGTCGCCGACCTTCACGTCGTACGACGCGCGGGCGACCTTGCCGTTGACGGTCACGCGGCCGCCGTCGCAGGCTTCGTTGGCCATGGTGCGGCGCTTGATAAGGCGCGAGACCTTGAGATATTTGTCAAGACGCATGGAATTCGTCTCCTTTTCGGAAAAGTGCGGGATCAAAGGGGCTCCACCAACTCAAACGGCGGCGCATCGCGCCGCCGTTTTGATGATGAAAGAGCTTGACTGGGGAATTACTCCGCGACAGCGTCCTTGAACGCCTTACCAGCCTTGAAGGTCGGGACCTTGGAAGCGGCGATGGTGATGCTCTCCTTGGTCTTGGGGTTGCGGCCGGTGCGCTCAGCGCGGTGCTTGGTCTCGAAAGAGCCGAAGCCGACGAGCTGGACCTTCTCGTCGTTCTTCAGGGAGTCGATAATGGTGTCGAGGGCAGCGTTGATCACAACCTCGGACTCCTTCTTGGAAATGCTGGCTTTTTCCGCCACGGCAGCAATGAGTTCAGTCTTGTTCATCGTTTGATCCTCCTGAATAGTGTCCGGAGACGGGGCCTCCGGGGTGTATATGAGCAAAAAGCGTTGCCGCTTTTGGTCATCTGAGTTGTTCCTTGGCGTCGTTCCACAGCGCCATCAGCTCATCGAGCGGGAGAGCGGACATATCCTCGCCGCGCGCATTCACCGCCTCTTCCACCTTGCGGAAGCGCGCGATGAATTTTTCGCAGGTCTTTGAAAGCGCCGCCTCGGGGTCGACGCCGCAGAAGCGGCCGACCTTGACGGCGGCAAACAGCACATCGCCGAGCTCTTCTTCAAAATTCGTGCCGCTTTCGACGGCGGAGCGCAGCTCCTGTGTCTCCTCGTCGAGCTTGTCGAGCGCGCCGGAGACATCAGGGAATTCAAAGCCCGCCTTCGCGGCCTTGCTCTGCAGCTTGTCCGCCCGCCAGAGGGCGGGGAGTGAACGGGCGACGGAATCCATCGCGTCGGCGGTGGTGCGCTGGCCCTTTTCCTGCCGCTTGAGCTTGTCCCAGTTGACGAGCACCTGCTCGCTGTCGTCCGCCCGCGTGTTCGAAAACACGTGCGGGTGACGGAAGATGAGCTTTCGCACCACGTGGTCGGTCACATCGTCGGTCGTGAAGCGGCCAGCTTCCTCTTCCATGTGGATGTTGAAGAGCACCTGCATCAGCACATCGCCGAGCTCTTCTTTCATCAGCTCCGGATCGTCGAGGTCGAAGGCCTCGGCGGCCTCATAGGCTTCTTCAAGGAAGTTGCGGCGGTTCGACTCGTGCGTCTGCTCGCGGTCCCACGGGCATCCGCCCGGCGCGCGCAGAATGCGCAGGATGTCAACAAGGTCGTCATATGTGTAGACAGCTTTCTCAGGATAATTTATCATATATTCCCTCTCATTGCAAGGTGTTTTGCGCAATTTCCCTGATTTTTCAGGGGTTTTCAGCGCACGTGCAGGATGCGGGCGAGCTTTTCGCCCTTGGGCAGCAGCGCGAGGTCGTCGCGCGTGACGATCCGCAGTACGAGGACAAGCGCGACGTACACGATGACCGCCAGCACGACCGCAAGGCCGACGTTCACGATCTGCGTCGTGGTCGCGCCGCCAAGCGCGATATGGGCGGCGAAGAAGCGATAGGAGAATCTGGCGCACATGGCCATCACGAGCGATGCGATCAGCGGCTTGGCAAAGACCTTGAAGTAATTCGGCTTATCCTCCATCGTGCGGTAGACGAAAAAGAGGTTGAGCGACGATACGATCACAAAGCACACGAGCGTGCCGAAGGGAGCGGCGTGGATGTTGATGGACGGCACGGCGGTGAGGTTGTAGTTGAAGATGATCTTGACCACGCCACCGATGAGCATCGTGAAAACGGGCACATGCACGCGGCCGTAGGACTGCAGGATGGAGTTTGAAATGAGCATCAGGCAGACGAACATGCTCGCGATGCCGAGCACGGCTAAAAGCGAGCCGCCGAGCTCGCTGTCATAGCGCGGGTAGCAGAGCTTCATAATGGGCTCAGCCAGCGCCCAGAGGCCAAGACCCATCGGGAAGGCCATCAGACCCGTGACGCGCAGCGACGAGTTGATGACGCGGGACGTATGCACGCGGTCATTGCGCGCAAGGGAGGCCGACACCGTCGGGATGACGGAGATGGTCAGCGCCGTCATCATCGACGACGGCAGGTTGTAGAGGTTCATGCCCGAGGAATACGTGCCGTAGAGGTGGCGCGTCTCCTTGAGGGTGTAGCCCAGCGCGTTTTGGAGCTGACCCTGCACAAGCGACGTGTCGATCAGCGTGATGATCGACACCATCGAAGCCGACAGCGTGATGGGGATGGCGATGGAGAGCAGGCGCTTCAAGATCGCGCCGGAGGCATCCGGCGTGTCTGTGCCCAGGGTGCGCGGGCGGTGGCGCAAGTAGTCGATGAGCATGTAGACGAGCGCGAGCACCGAGCCGACCGTCACGCCGACGATGGCCGCGGCCGCGGCGATGTAATCCTCGTACCCAAGGCTCACGACATACATCGAAAGGCCAAGGCCGATGAAGAGCTTGCTGACCGCCTCGATGATCTGTGAGACGGCGGTCGGCGTCATGCGAAAGCTCCCCTGCGCAAAGCCGCGGAACGCGGCAAGGCAGCCGACGCACACAACGCCCGGGGCGAGCGCCTTGATGCCGTAGGCGGCGTTCGGGTTATTGAGAAGCGCCGCGCACTTCTCGTTGCCGAACCACATGATGACAAACGAGAGGACACCGAGCGTTAAAAACGCGGCGAACGACACCTTGAGCACACGCCGCGCCTGACGCTCGCGCCCGAGCGTCTTCGCCTCCGAGATCATCTTCGAGAGCGCCACGGGAAGACCCGCGGTCGAGATGGTCAGAAGCACAGCATAGATGTTGTAGGCGTTGTTGAAGTCGGCGTTGCCCGTCTCGCCCAGAATGTTCGCGAGCGGGATCTTGAAGAGCGCGCCGATGATCTTCACGATGACGACGCCGGCGGCCAGCACCGCCGCGCCGCCGAAAAAGGACTGTTTCTTTTCCGTAGCCATTAAAATTTCGACCTTTTCCTTCTTAGCTGAAATAAACTGTTTTACAGCCGCTCAAGGCAGCCGAGGATGAGCGAGGAGAAATGCGGGGCGGACTGCTCTGCCATCTCGTTGACCTCCTCGCCCGAGAGCGGCTGGGGGAGAACGCCCGCGGCCATGTTGGCGCAGAGCGTCACACCGAGAATCTCATACCCGCAGTGCGCGGCGGCGATGGCCTCCGGTGCGGTGGACATGCCCACGGCGTCCGCGCCCAGAATGCGCGCGGCGCGCACCTCGGCGGGCGTTTCGAACTGCGGGCCGGGGAAGTACATGTAAACGCCTTCCTGCAGCGTGAGCTCCTGCTCGCGCGCGACCTCTTTGGCAAGGGCACGCAGGCGGGGAGAGTAGACATTGGACATATCGGGGAAGCGCGTGCCGAATTCCTCGATGTTCGGCCCCCAGAGCGGGCCAAAGTCGAAAAGCTTGATGTGATCGGAAATGAGCATCAGGTCGCCCGCGGAATACTCGGTGTTCACCGCGCCCGCGGCGTTCGTCACGATCATCGTCTTTGCGCCGAGTAAGCGGATGACACGGCAGGCATAGGCGGCGTCCTCCATCGTGTAGCCCTCGTAGCAGTGCATGCGGCCCTGCATGACCGCCACGCGCTTGCCGCGCAGCTCGCCGAAAACAAAGCGGCCCTCGTGTCCCGGCGCGGTGGACGCGCGGAAGTGCGGGATGTCCGCATAGCTCACGCAGGTGCGCGCCTCGACGCGGTCGCCGAGAAAGCCCAGGCCGCTGCCGAGCACCAGCAGTACCTCGGGACGGAAATCGCCGAGGTGAGACGCGATCATATCCGCGCTCTCGCAGTAATGATCATAGGTGAAGTGCGGCTTGACCGCGTCGGCGGTAAAGAAATCACTCTTATTCATCGTTATTCTCCTTGTTCGGCGTAGAAGCGGGCGAAGTCCATCAGGTTCGCGCGGCGCTTTTCGGGCCGGTCGATGTATTCACGCGGGTATTTGGCGTTGAACGCGCGGCGGATCTGTCCGCCGCCGACCATCTTGGTCGAGCCGCCCGCGCCGAGCGAGAGGATGGAGTGCAGCTCTTCCATGATGTAGATGTTGTAGAGCCCCGTGCCGCCGGGCTTCGTCCAGCCGACATTTTCAAAGCTGCCGGACATGTACTTCTGGCGGTAGAGATAATAGGGGGCAAAACCATGTTTACGCAGCGTGGGGTCGGCATAGTCCAGCATTTGCGCGACCTCGTCCGCGCCGGGGATGCGGCTGCCTTCAAGCATGATGCGGCTGCCCTTTTTGAGCGACAGCGTGTGCACCGTGATGTTGTCCGCGCCCATCGAGATGACCTCGTCGAGACTCCTGGCAAAGCCCTCGGGCGTGTCCTCGGGCAGACCTGCGATGAGGTCCATGTTGACGTGCGGGAAGTTGGCGGCGCGCACCTGCTCCATCGCGCGGCGGATGTCGTCCGCCGTGTGGCGGCGCCCGATGGCCGCGAGGACGTTGTCCTCCATCGTCTGGGGGTTGATGGAAACGCGCGTGGTGTTGTGCGCGCGCAGCACGCGCAGCTTTTCGGGGTCGATGGTGTCGGGGCGGCCTGCCTCGATCGTGAGCTCGGCGAGACCGTTAAAGTCAAAATTCTGCTCCAATTTCGTGAGCAGGCGGTCCATCTGATCGGCGGTCAGCGTGGTCGGCGTGCCGCCGCCCATGTAGAAGGACTTGATGTTCAGCCCCATCTCGCGCACGAGCTGCCCCGCGGCGGTGATCTCGTCAAAGAGCGCTTCAAGGTACGGCTCGACGAGCGAGAACGACTTTTCGACGCTCTGCGCCACAAAGCTGCAATACGCGCACCGCGTCGGGCAGAACGGGATGCCGACATAGAGCGAGATATCATTCGGCTCCAGCTCCGCCGCGGCGCGGATGCCGGCGTCTGCCGCCTCAATGGCGAGGCGGGCGCGCGCGGGCGTGACGCAGTAGAGCTCCTGCAATTCCTTTTCCGCACGTTTTTTGCCGCCCTCGCGGATGAGCGGGAGCGCGACCTTGCTGGGCCGCACGCCGGTCAGGCTCCCCCACGCGGGGGAGATGCCGAGCAGGTCCTTCGCCGCGCCGAAAAAGCTGATGCCGACGGCGTGGCGGCGCTGCCCCTCCTTTTCATATTCCGTGCCGGAGAGGGGGTAGTCGTAGCTGTGGGCGGCGGACTTGCCGTCCATGCCCAACTCCGTCGTCACCTGCACGCGCTCGTCCTCTTCGGTGAGCGTCACGCGCGCCCAGCGCGTGTCGGCGGTTTTGTCGACCGTGCCGTAAACGGGCTTTTCGCCGGGGAAGAGCGTGAGTAAGCTCTGCTCCAGCGCGTATTTTTCATCATGCCCAATGAGCTCGAGTTTCATGTGGTTTCTTGTCCTTTATCGCAGCGCATGGCGCAGATACGGGTTCATCGCCTTTTCGCGCGCGAGCGTTGTGGAATTCATGTGGCCGGGGTAAACAGTGTAGTCGCCTTCGATCTGGGCGAGACGGCGCAGCGAGGCAAGCATCTGCGCGTCGTTGCCGCCGGGGAGGTCGGTGCGGCCCATCGAGCCTGCAAACAGCGTGTCGCCGGGGAACATCGCGTCGCCGACCAGCAGCGTCACGCCGCCGAGCGTGTGGCCCGGCGTGGCGAGCACCTTGATCGTCAGCGAGCCGAGCGGCAGCGTATCGCCCTCGCCGTAGTATTTGAGGTCGGGGACGAGGTCGGCCATCGGGTAGTGGTAGATGCCGGTGGAGTGGGCGTCGGCCTCGCCGATGTAGACGGGCACGTCCGGCAGCGCCTTTTTGAGCGCAGGCACGGCAAGCGTGTGGTCGCGATGTCCGTGGGTCAGGAGAATGTATTTGAGCGTGACGCCCTCGCTTTTGACGAGCGCGAGCAGTCTTTCCGCCTCGTCGCCCGGGTCGATGAGCGCGGCAAGCTTCGTTTCCTCGTCGATGAGCAGGTAGCAATTCGTCTGCAGGGAGCCGACGACAGTGGTGATGACTTTCATGAAGAAATAACCCCTTTCTTTACTGCTTTTTCGGTGCGTCTAAGTCGGCGGAGTCCACGATCAGCGTGAACGGCCCGTCGTTGAGCGATTCGACCTCCATGTAGGCGCCGAATTCGCCGGTTTCAACATGGTAGCCCTTTTCGCGGCAGATCTCTACGAACTTTTCATACATCGGGATGGCGATCTCTGGCCGCGCGGCGCTTAAAAATTCGGGACGGCGGCCCTTGCGGCAGTTGCCGTAGAGCGTGAACTGCGAAACGACCAGAAGCTCGCCGCCGACATCGTCGAGGGAGAGGTTGATCTTGTCGTTCTCGTCGTCAAAAATGCGCAGCGAGCAGAGCTTGTCTGCCATCTTGCGGCATTTTTCTTCCGTGTCGTCGGGCGCAACGCCCAGCAGGATCAAAAAGCCCCTGCCGATCTTGCCCTTGAGCTCTCCGTCGATCGTAACGGAGGCGTGTTTAACCTTAGTCAATACTGCTCGCATGATAGATTCCTTTCTATGCCCCAAAGGGGCGGCGTTTTGGTCCCCACTGCCGTGGGGAGCGCGGGTCAAAGGGGGTATTCTCTTCTCGAAGAGAATACCCCCTTTGTATCCCCCAGAGAAGGACGAGGGGAGTTCCCCTCGACCCCCAACATTGTGAGTTTGTAGCTTGAAGAGCTGCACGCGCTGCGCAATCAGGTGCGGTGTACATGGCTTCGCCATGAATCCCTGCGATACGTCACCATTTTGCAACCGCGCCTTACTGTCGTGAGGCGCGAGTGACGTTTGCTTGGCGGCAGACTGCCTGCGGAATGCGGCATTGCTGCGCTCACCGCATTGAGTAGTGCAGCGATAGACGAAAATTAGGCTGTACTTCTATAAGATCAGCAGAGCGGCAGCGGATGATAGAAGCAGAGGCAAATCATATAGCAGTTCTAAACGCGACTTCGCCGCGCGAAAGCATCTGCATTCCGGAGGCATAAGAGTTGTTCAAGATCGAGGCTGCCAATCAGACGCCTTTCTTTTGGACGGTCACACCGCCCGTTTTCTTTCTCGGGAAAGAAAATGGGGGGTGTGGTCCTGCCGCCCGCAGGCGGCATTTCCCTCCGTGCGACGCGCGGAGCAGAGTTTAGCCCGCTGGGCGGTCCACCTTCATCACTCCGCTGATCTGATGCAGCCGGCGCATGACCGCCGCGAGATGCTGCGCGTCGGAAATAAAAATACTGAGGTGAATGACCGCAAAGCCGTCGGCGGTCGTCGTCGCGTTGATGGACGCCACGCGCGTCTGCGAGGACGAGAGCGCGGCGGAGACGTCGAGCACGAGGTCGAGGCGGTCCTTGGCGTAAATGTCGAGCGCGGTCTGATACGATTCCTTGACGTCCGTGCCCCAGCTGACCTTGATCCAGCGGCCGCGCTCCTCGGGCTTTCTGCGCTCAATGGCGGCGTTGGGGCAGTCGCAGCGGTGGACGGACACACCGTAGCCGCGCGTGATGAAGCCGACGATCTCGTCGCCGGGGACAGGCGTGCAGCACTTGGAGAATTTGACCAGGCAATTCGACAGCCCCTCGACCACGATGCCCTGCTCACTCTTCGTGCGCTTGGGGACGGCGGGACGCGTCGCGCCGGAGTTGTCCACCGGCACGGTGGCGGCGCGCTCCTCCTTTCGCTGCTTTTCGAGCTTGACGATCTCGTCGTGGATGCGGTTGACGGCCTTCTGCGCGGAAAATCCGCCGTAGCCGATGGCGGCGTACATCTCATCCATCGAGCCGAACGACGTCTTCTTGAGAAGCGCGGCCTCGATGTCCGTGCCGAGCACGTCGCTCATCGGGATGCCGAGGTGCTTGAGCTCTGCTTCAAACGAGATGCGGCCGTTGATGATGTTTTCCTCGCGGCGCTCCTTTTTGAACCACTGGCGAATTTTGCTGCGTGCCTCGCTCGATTTGGCAATCTTGAGCCAGTCGCGGCTGGGGCCGTGCGCGTTTTTCGAAGTCAGAATTTCGACGATGTCGCCGTTTTTGAGCTGATAGTCGAGCGGGGCGATGCGCCCGTTGACCTTCGCGCCCGTCATGCGGTTGCCGATGGCCGAGTGGATGGAGTAGGCAAAGTCGATGGGCGTCGCGCCGGCGGGGAGGTTCGTCACGTCGCCGCGCGGAGAGAAGACGAAGACCTCGTCGGCGAACATGTCGACCTTGAGCGTGTGGACGAATTCCTCGGCGTCGGTGTTCTCCTGATTTTCAAGCAAACGGCGCACCCATTCGTAGTTGTGCTCGCCTGCGTTGCCGGAGATGCCCTGTTTGTACTTCCAGTGCGCGGCGACGCCGTATTCGGCGATCTCGTGCATCTCCTCGGTGCGGATCTGCACCTCGAACGGGATGCCGTCTGCGCCGATAACGGTGGTGTGGAGCGACTGGTACATGTTCGGCTTGGGCGTGCCGATATAGTCCTTGAAACGGCCCAGAATGGGACGGTAAAGGTCGTGGATGATGCCGAGCACGTTGTAGCAGTCGGCCACGGTGTCGACGATGACGCGGAACGCGAAGAGGTCGAGCACCTCGTCCATCGTCTTATTCTGCGCGTACATCTTGCGGTAAATGCTGTAGGGGTGCTTCATGCGGCCGTAGACCTTGAGATACGGGACGTGCTGCTCTTTCAAGCGCGCCTCGATCTGCGCCTGCACGCGGTCCATAAAGGCCTCGTGCTCGGCCTCCTTGGCCGCGAGCGAGCGGGTAATCTCGTCGTAGCCGACGGGGTCGAGATACTTGAGGGACAGGTCCTCGAGCTCCCACTTGATGCGCTGCATACCGAGACGGTGGGCGATGGGCGCATAAATTTCCATCGTTTCGAGCGACTTCTGCCGCTGCTTTTCCGCCGTCTGGTACTCCATGGTGCGCATGTTGTGCGTGCGGTCGGCCAATTTGATGAGAATGACGCGGATGTCCTTGGCCATGGCCATGAGCATCTTGCGCAGGTTCTCCATCTGCTCTTCTTCCTTGCTGGCGTACTGCACGCGCGTCAGCTTGGAGACGCCCTCGACCAGGTCCGCGACCGCGGGGGAGAACTCCTTGGCGATCTCGGCATACGTGGCGGTGGTGTCCTCGATGCAGTCGTGCATGAGGGCGGCCTCGATGGACTCTGAGTCGAGCCGCAGCTCCTCTGCGATGATCTGCGCGACGGCAAGCGGGTGCGTGATAAACGGCGAGCCGTCCTTTCTGAGCTGACCGTTGTGGTGCGTGTCGGCATAGCGGAAGGCCTTGTCGATCTGGGCAAAGTCTGCGCTCGGGTTGTACTGGTGGATCGTCTCGACAAGGTGGTCGTACATACCGAGCACGAGCGCCGCCTGCTCGCCGGTCTCCACGCAGGTGCCGGGCGCGACGATCTGGAGGGGAGCCGAAGCGGTATTCTCTTTTAATGCTTTATCCTGTGCTGTCATATCCGAATCGTCTCCTTTAATTACGAAAGAAAGCCGTGCAGGGCGGAAAGATAGGGACTCTTGTCAAGCTCGACCTTTTTTCCGTCCGCCGTCAGGCGGAGCGTGAGGGTCGTGTCCTCGCGCTCGATCGAAAGAAGCCCGCGCTCGGCAAAGACCTGCAAACACATCGCCGTGCGCAGAAACGTCTCCGCGCCGACCATTTCCGAGCTCAAATGCCGCAGCAGCGGCAGCATGGGCTCGCTGACGCCGTCAGGCCCGACCTCACGCTCTAAAACGCGCCACGCGCGCACGAACTGGTCGCGCGAGGGGAGCGCCCGCGCCGCGTCGCGCGGGGAGAGCGTGCCGCCGCTAATCAGCTCGCGGCAGAGGGAAAGCGCCTCATTCTCGCGCCCGCTGGGGTCGAGCGAGGGGCGCAGGTCGATGAGCTGGAGCTGGATGGAGCGTTGGGAGCGGAACTCGTTCACCTGCAGATAGAACGCCGCGTCCACACGCATACCCGCGCACACGCCGCACTCGTCGGCGGTGACGGAGAAGAAAATGCCGTCGAAATTCACGCGGCTTTTCTGTAGTTTCAGCTTTAAGTGCCGGTTCTGGCCCACGCCCTGCACGCTCTCGAGCGTTGCGCCGCGCAGGCAGAAGACGGGGCGGTTGTTGCCCGCGCCGTAGGGCTCGAGGAGCGAAAGCGCTTCGACCTCTTCGAGCGTGATGAGCGAGGGGTGCTGCAAGTCGACGTCGACATCGAGCATCGACACCGGCGGATGCTCGCCCGTGTGGGCGCGCACATACTGGTTCATCCGCGTGCGGAACGCGGGGATGTTGCGCTCTTCGATCGTGAAGCCCGCGGCGAGCTCGTGTCCGCCGAAGCTCACAAGAAGGTCGGAGCACGCTTCGAGCGCATTGAAGAGGTTAAAGCCGCCGTAGCTGCGGCACGAGCCCTTACCCGACCCGCCGGAGAGGTGGATCATAAAGCTCGGGCAGGAGAATTTTTCGGAAAGGCGGGAGGCAACGATGCCCACAACGCCCTGGTGCCAGTCCTCGCTCGACAACACGAGCGCGCTGCGCTCGCTCTCGGGGAGGCCCTCCATCTGCTCGATGGCGCGGCGGAAAATGTCCTGCTCCACGCTCTGGCGCTCGCGGTTGAGCTCGCACAGCTCGCGCGCGAGCTTTTCCGCGCGGACGGGATCGTCGGTGAGCAATAATTCCGCGGCCAGCTCGGCGCGGCCCATGCGGCCCGCGGCGTTGATGCGCGGGGCGAGCACAAAGCCGATCTGGATCGACGAGATGGGGCGCGATGTGAGCCCCGCCTCGCGCAGCAGCGCGTGCAGCCCCGTAAAGTCGCTGCGGTCGATGCTCTCAAGCCCGCACTGCACGATGGTGCGGTTCTCGCCCTCCATGCGCATGACGTCGGCGATCGTGCCGATGGCGGCAAGCGTGCAGTAGCGCGCAAACAGCGCATCCTCGCGCCCCTCGCCAAGGGCCAAAACGAGCTTGAGCGCGACGCCCACGCCTGCTAAATGCTTAAAAGGGTACGGACAGTCGGGCCGGTGGGGGTCAACGACGGCCACGGCGGCGGGGAGCTGCTCCTTGCACTCGTGGTGGTCGGTGATGACAAGATCGACGCCGAGCGTCGCGGCGTAGGCCGTCTCGTCCACGCCCGTGATACCGCAGTCGACCGTGACGATCAGCGTCACGCCGGACTCGGAAAGTGCGCGGATGGCGTCGCAGCCGAGACCGTAGCCCTCCTCGATGCGGCGGGGGATGTGCATCGTCACATCCGCCCCGCGCGAGCGGAGATAGTCGGTCAAAAGGCAGGTCGAGGTGATACCGTCCACGTCGTAGTCGCCGAAGACCGCCAGCTTTTCGCCGTTTTCAAGCGCTCTCGAGATGCGCGCGACGGCCTTGTCCATGTCCTTCATCAAAAACGGAGAGTAGGCGAGCGTCTTCTCGCGCTCGAGCGCTTCGGCGGCCTGCTCGCTCGTGGTAACGCCGCGCGCGGCCAGCACCGACGAGACAAGATAGGGGTATCCCGCGTCCATCAGCGTCTTGATGGCATCCTCCGGCGCGGCGGGGATCTGCCAGTGCTCGTACTTCATGTTTCGGCTCACCTTCTATTACAATAAATTTGGACAGGAAAGCCGGGCAGCCAGTCC
>ULQX01031620.1_pt1 | contig 13970 bp, 9 predicted proteins | sample 1954941 | NCBI WGS metagenome assembly ULQX01 (sample SAMEA4835667, study PRJEB28245) | human gut metagenome | biome: gut microbiome; material: fecal sample | place: Denmark | collected 2008
TCCCTCCGCGTCCGTCAACCCCGTCAAGCCCTCCTGCGTGCGCAGGTTGACGTAGCTGTTAAACACCTGCTCCACCTTCTGCGGATTCTCCTCGACCACGAATGTCATGCCGCCGTCGTCCGTCGGCTCGATGCGCGTCACCAGCACCTGCTCCTCGCCGTCGGGGTTGTCCTCCATCTCCAGCAGCACGGCATATTCGATGCCGTCCAGCGGAATCACCGCGCCGAAGCGGAAGCGCATCACCGTGCCGTCAGGGGCGGTCAGCTCAATCAGCGGTTCGCCCATTGCTTCCAGTTTGCTGCCCTCGTCGTTATTCGTCATCGCCGCTGCCCTCGTTCACCAGCTGGAGAAATTTGTCGAACACCGCCTGCTGAACGGCCTCATCTTCCACCTGAATATAGCTTTCCGTGCCGTCCTCTTCCTGCGCGACTTGCATGATGAACACCTCGCACTGCCCGTCCTCCGGCGCATCCGCCTCGGAGAGCGCAATGTACAGTTCGCCCTCGTGCTCAATCGTCGCCAGATGCTGGAAGCGAATCGGCGCGCCCGTCTCGTCGTCAATCAGTTCAATGATGTTGTCCTGTTCTTCCATTTTCGCTGCCTCCTGTTGCTGCTGGTTGCGGCAGGTGTCCAGATACTGCTGCAAAATCACCGCCGCCGCTACCTTGTCCACATTGTGCTTGCGCTCCGCCCGGTGCATGTTGCCCTCGATGAGCGCGTTCGTCGCGGTCACAGTCGTCAGCCGTTCATCCTGATAGACGACCGAAAGCCCCGCTTTTTCCAGCTGTTCGCAAAACGCTTTGACCTTTTCGGACTGGAAGCCCGCCGTGCCGTCCATATTCAGCGGCCAGCCGGAAAGCACCTGCGTCGTGTCGTAGCGCTGGCAGATTTCCACCACCTTGCGCACGTCCGGCCCGTAACCGACGCGGTAGATGGTGTCGATGGGCGTGGCAATCAGGCGCGACGCGTCCGAAACCGCCACGCCGATGCGCGCGTCGCCGATGTCCAGCGCGATAATCCGTTCGTTCATGTTTCTTTACTCCGCGTATTTTTCCGCGCCCTTGCCCGCCACCGCGAGGCACGGCTCGGCGGTCAGCACCTTGTGCGCCACGTCCATCACCATTTCCGGCGTCACGGCTTCGATGGCGGCAATCGTCTTTTGGTGGTCAGTCGGATGGCCGTTGAGCAGCGTTGAGCGCCCCATCGCCTGCATCCGGCTGCCGGAGCTTTCCAGCCCCATCAAATAGCCCGACCGAAGCTGCGTTTTGCTGTCGCGGAACTCCTTGTCCGTCATGCCGTCCTTCAGGAAACGCTTGAGTTCGCTGTCGATTTCCTCCAGCACCTTATCGCCGTTCTTCGGGCTGATGCCGGCGTAAATGCCGTATGTGCCGATGCCCTGATACGAGTTCGGGTAGGTGTAGATGGAGTACGCCATGCCCAGCTCTTCGCGGATGCGCTGGAACAGCCGGGAGGACATCGCGCCGCCCAGCACGTTGTTCATCACCGCGACGGCATACACGTCGTCCGTGCCGTACGCGAATCCCGGATAGCCAAGGCAGATGTGCAGCTGCTCGGTGTCCTTTTCCTTCACAACGTGCCGTCCGGTCAAAACCTGCTGTTTCGGCACAACGAGTGCGCTTTCGCCGCCCTGCCAAGTGCCGAAGTATTTTTCCATCAGCGCCTGCACCTGCGCGGGCTCATAGTTGCCCGCCAGCGCCACCACCGTTTCTCTCGGCAGGTAGTGCTTGTTCTTGTAGTCCATGAGGTTCTTGCGGGTGTACGCCGCGACCTGTTCCGCCGGCCCCAGAATCGGCTGCCCCAGCGACTGCGTGCCAAACTGCGCCTTCGCCAGCAGGTCATGCACCAAATCTTCGGGCGAATCCTCGTCCATCGAGATTTCTTCCAGCACAACGCCGCGTTCCTTGTCCAGCTCCTTCTCGTCCATCGTCGCGTTCATCACCATGTCGGCGATGATGTCGATGGCGAGTTCAATGTCCTCGTCGATGACCTTGGCGTAGCAGCAGGTGCAGTCCTTGCCCGTGAAGGCGTTCAGCTGCCCGCCGACCGCGTCCATTTCCTCGGCAATCTGCCGGACGGTGCGCTTCGTCGTTCCCTTGAAAATCATGTGCTCAATGAAGTGGGAGAGGCCGTTTTCTTCCGGCGTTTCCATCATCGAACCCACATGCATCCACGCGCCGATAGACACCGACCGCAGATGCGGCAGGCGTTCCCCCAGCACACGCAGGCCATTGGGCAGCACCCATTCATCACGCATACATTCATCAGCTCCCGCTACGTTTTTCAGTATGCTATCCATTTGATTCCTTTCTGATGCACAATTGCATCGTTTCGTACGATTCCCCCGAAAAAGCAGAAAATTCGCAAAAGCCCGGTGCAATCGCAGGGACTTTTGCGAATTTCTTCATATTATTTCATTCTGATTCCGCATAAAGGGACATCCCTCTAAATTTAACTTTCGATAAAGTTCAAGTAAGAGAGTGTGCATCCGAAGGGGTCAAGGGGGCGATCGGAAAGCCCCCTTGCGCGCCCGCAGTCGCGTCTCCCTGCAACAAAAGCGACCTTTTATGCAGAAAATTCAACCAAATCAGCAATCAACCACTGAAAGGTTGTCGGAAACGCGATTAGTTCCGACCATCCCGGCGTGGAGGACGCGCACGGAACCCTTCCGCACGACGTGGGGCAGCCGCGGCGGTGTTGTCGTAGGTGATGTCGTTGCGCACGAGGTTCACACGACCCTGCGCGTCGATTTCCGCGACCTTCACTTCCAGCGTGTCGCCAATCTTCACGACGTCCTCGACCTTCTCCACGCGGTGGTTCGCCAGCTTGGAGATGTGAATCATGCCGTCCTTGCCGGGCAGCAGCTCGACAAACGCGCCGAAGTTCATGATGCGCACGACCTTGCCCGTGTACACCTCGCCGACCTCGATGTCCTTCGCGATGCCCTCGATGATGCGGCGCGCCTTGTCGGCAGCTTCCGCGTCGGGGGTGGAGATGAACACGCGGCCGTCGTCCTCGATGTCAATCTTCACGCCGGTTTCGGCAATAATCTTGTTGATCATCTTGCCGCCGGGTCCGATAACCTCGCGAATCTTCTCCGGATTGATGGTGAAGCGGACAATCTTGGGCGCGTACTTGCTCAGTTCCTTGCGCGGCTCGCCGATGCAGCTGAGCATCTTTTCGAGGATGAACAGGCGACCCTTGAGCGCCTGCGCCAGCGCGGTTTCGAGAATCGTGCGGTCAATGCCCGCAATCTTGATGTCCATCTGGATTGCGGTGATACCGTTCATGGAACCAGCGACCTTGAAGTCCATGTCGCCCAGGAAGTCTTCCAGACCCTGAATGTCGGTCAGGACAGCCACCTTGCCGGACTCCACGTCCTTAATCAAGCCCATCGCAACGCCCGCGACCGGCGCGTGAATCGGCACGCCCGCGTCCATCAGGGACAGGGTGGAACCGCACACGGACGCCATGGAGGACGAGCCGTTGGAGGACAGGATTTCGCTCACCAGGCGCATTGCGTAGGGGAACTCTTCCTCAGAGGGGATGACGGGCAGCAGTGCGCGCTCCGCCAGTGCGCCGTGGCCGATTTCGCGGCGGCCGGGGCTCTTGAGGCGGCCCGCTTCGCCCGTGGCGTACGGCGGCATGTTGTAGTGGTGGATGTAGCGCTTGAAGTCCTCGCTGGACAGGCCGTCCAGCACCTGACCTTCGCTGGTAGAGCCCAGCGTGGTCACGGTCAGCGCCTGCGTCTGACCACGGGTGAACACGGCAGAGCCATGCACGCGCGGCAGCACGCCCACTTCGCACCAAATCGGGCGGATTTCCGTCACGCCGCGGCCGTCGGGACGAATGCCCTGCTCGATAATCTTCTTGCGCATGACTTCCTTGTTCAGGTAGTACAGCGCATCTGCGATTTCGGCTTCGCGCTCCGGGAACTGCTCCGCCAGCGCTTCGATGGTTTCCTGCTTGACCTGCGCTTCACGCGCCTGACGCTCCTGACGGTTGAAGGTGTCGAACACCCACACGCACTTGTCGTAGGCGAATTCGCGCACGGCCTGCTTCACGTCGTCGCCAGTCACGTTCAGCGGCACTTCGACCTTTTCCTTGCCGATTTCCGCCACAATCTTGTCCTGGAACTCAACGAGCTTCTTGATGTACTCGTGGCCGAACATGATGGCATCGAGCATCGCCGTTTCGCTGACCTCGTTTGCGCCCGCTTCCACCATCATGATGGCGTCCTTCGTGCCGGCGAGGTAAACGTGCATATCGCTCTTTGCGCGCTGCTCTTCATCGGGGTTGATGACGTACTGCCCGTCCACGCGGCCGACAACCACCGCGCCCGTCGGGCCGTTCCACGGAATTTCGCTGACCGCCAGCGCGATGGACGAACCGATCATCGCGGGGATTTCCGGCGGCACATCCTGCTCAACGCTCAGCACGGTCACAACAACCTGCACATCGTTGCGCATTCCCTTGTTGAACAGGGGGCGCAGCGGGCGGTCGATCAGGCGGCAGGTCAGGGTCGCCTTTTCGGTCGGACGGCCTTCACGCTTGATGAAACCGCCGGGAATCTTGCCCACGGAGTACTGCTTTTCCTCCACGTCCACAGCCAGCGGGAAGAAGTCCACGCCGGGACGGGGGGTCGGCGCCATCGTCGCGTTCACCATCACGACGGTATCGCCCAGATGCACCCAGACGGAGCCAGCCGCCTGTTCGCAGTATTTGCCGAATTCCAGCGTCAGCTCGCGGCCCGCCAGATCCATGCTGTACTTTTTGCTTTCCATTGAGAATCTCCTTATACTCAGTCGTAGAAAGGCAGCCATCCGCCTTCCTGAACCGCCCGGAGATGCTATCATATGAAAACCCCCTGAATCAGGCGATTCGGGATTTTCAAGGGATAACATCTCCAGACCCTGCCCATGTTCTGCGCCGCCTTGCCGCAAAAAGCCGCCGTGAGGAGGAATGCACAGGGGGATTCTCCCCTGCCGCGTGTCTCCAGACGGCGGCTCTTGCGCGCAAAGCCGCCGAGTTCTGCGATAATTACTTACGCAGGTTCAGCTTCGCGATCAGCGCACGATAACGCTCGATGTCGGTCTTCTTCAGGTACTCCAGCAGACCACGGCGATGGCCGACCATCAGCAGCAGACCACGGTTGGAGTGGTGGTCGTTGCGGTTGTTCTTCAGGTGCTCGTTCAGGTGGTTGATGCGGTCGGTCAGCAGGGCAATCTGCACTTCGGGAGAACCGGTGTCGCCTTCATGCTGGGCGTAGGTGGCAATGATTTCGCTCTTGGTCATGGAATTTCATCCTCCAAATTTTTATTTCGGGCAATGCCCGTGGGCAATCGCCTGTTCACGCAGTGCGCCGTCGGAGTCTTCGGTCGTCCGCGCAAACGGTTCGCAGACCCATCCATTATTGTATCAGATTTTTTCCCGTTTGTAAATGGTTAATTCGCGCCTTTCGGGAAAATTTCAGGCAATTTGCTGGGAAAATTAGTACGCTTTCGCGAAATACATGACCTTCTTCGCCTTTTTGCCGCAGCAGACGCAGGTGTCGCCGAACCATTCCTTTTCCTGGTCAAAAGGCATATTGCGGGAGGAGGCATTGAATTTCTCCTTGATTTCGTCCTCGCACGCGCGTTCGCCGCACCACATGGCCTTCGCGAAGCCATTTTCGACGGCAGCGCCCAGTTCCTCCATGTTGTGGACGACGTGGGTCTTTTCGTCGCGGAACTTCTTCGCCTGGTCAAAGAGCGTCTGCTGAATGTCGTCCAGCAGCGCCTTCAATTCGTCCACCAGATTTTCCAGCGGCAGCGTCACCTTTTCGCACAGGTCGCGGCGGAACACGGTCACAACGCCGTTTTCGAGGTCGCGCGGACCGACTTCCAGGCGCACCGGCACGCCCTTCATCTCCCAGTCGTTGAACTTGTAGCCTGCGGAGACCGTGTCACGGTCGTCGAGCTTGACGCGGATATCCGCCGCCTTCAATTCCTCAAACAGCTTCTCGCACGCCTCCATCACGCCCGGCTTGTGCGCCGCAATCGGCAGGATGACCGCCTGAATCGGGGCAACGCGCGGGGGCAGGCGCAGGCCGCGCTCGTCGCCGTGGGTCATGATAATCGCGCCAATCAGGCGGGTCGATACGCCCCAGCTCGTTTCCTCGGCGTAAGTCAGCTTGCCTTCCTTGTTCTGGAACTGAATGCCGTACGCCTCGGCGAAATTCGTGCCGAAGTTGTGGCTCGTGCCTGCCTGCAGCGCCTTGCCGTCCTGCATCATGGCTTCCATGGAGTACGTCGCGCGCGCACCAGCGAACTTTTCCTTTTCCGACTTCTGGCCGACATACACCGGCAGCGCCATCACGTTTTCCGCCACTTCCTGATAGACGTGCAGCATCTGCATCGTTTCTTCCTGCGCTTCCTCGGCGGTCGCGTGGATGGTGTGACCCTCCTGCCAGAGGAACTCGCTCGTGCGCAGGAACGGGCGGGTCGCCTTCTCCCAGCGCATAACGGAGCACCACTGGTTGTACTTCATCGGCAGGTCACGCCACGTCTGCACCCACTTGGCGTACATCGTGCAGAAGATGGTTTCGGAGGTCGGGCGCACTGCCAGACGCTCCTGCAATTTTTCCGTGCCACCCTGCGTCACCCACGCCACTTCCGGCGCGAAGCCTTCCACATGCTCCGCCTCCTTCAGCAGCAGCGATTCCGGAATCAGCATCGGGAAATACACATTTTGATGACCCGTTTCCTTGAAGCGCTTGTCCATTTCCGCCTGAATGCGCTCCCAAATCGCGTAGCCGTATGGGCGCACGATCATGCAGCCGCGCACGGGCGCGTAGTCGCACAATTCCGTCTTGAGGATAACGTCGGTGTACCACTGGGAGAAATCCTCGTCGCGGGGGGTGATGTGGGTGACAAATTCCTGTTTCTTTTCCTTGGCCATGATTTTTTCCCTCCATATTGATGATTGATGATTCGAGGCGATACTATTTCCTGATGAGAATGCGCTAAGATGCGCCGCGAATTTTTCTCGCTGGCTAACGCGAATGAAACGCAGCGTAGCAGCGCTACGCTAAGTGGAATGAGCGGACGACAGCGGGGAAAAGGCGCAAGCAGATAGCACAGGCGAATCTGGAAATAGTATGAGAAAAAGCCCTCGCCTCTGCTGATTTTGCAGGGACGAAGGCATTGCTGACTTGCATTGCTTCGCGGTACCACCCGGCTTAGGGCAAAGGCGGATGTTCCCCCTTGTCCTCTCTCTTGCGTCCGCTCTCGGAGACGAACCGGCGGGGATTAGCCGCAGCTCCCGGTCGGGATGACGCGCCCGCTCCCCATGCGCCTTCCACCGCCGCGCACTCGCTTTCCGGGACGTTTCTCGCGTCAGAACCGTTCATTGCTCTGCTGTGATTATACACCACGCCCGCCGCAAATGCAAGCGCCTGACGCAAATTATTTCCGCACCAGCACACTCATTCCGAATTCCGAATTATTTCTTCCCCCACAGCGGCCGCGGATACTCGCCTTCCTCTGCCTTGCGCAGCATCGCCTTGGCGACGACTGCCCTGTCCTCGTGGTACGTCACGCCGTACCAGCGGTCGGGGCAGGTCAGCACGCGCGCCGTCGCCCGGTGGCGGTCAAGCTGGCGGCTGACGGCGGTCGGCAGGTAATACTCCGCCTTCATCGGGTTGTTCTCCATCGCCTCGTTCAGGAAGGGCACGAAGCCCTCCGCCAGCGCATCGAGGAAATCCGGCGTAAAGCCCCAGCAGTTCATGCTGACGGTCGTATCGTCCGGCAGACGGCGGTACATTTCGCCATCCTCCGTGAACAGCGGGCCGTCGCAGCTGGCGATAATGTGCGTGCGCTCGCGCACCTCCTTCAGGAAGCCGAACTCGTTGACCGTGCACACGCCGCGCGACACATAGCCGTTCTCCGTCAGCGTGTTTTTCAGCGCGTAGCCGACCATGAAGTACTCGCCGCGCTTGCCCCGCAGCGTCCGCAGGTACTCATACGCCAGCTTGAACGCGCCCGCGCCGTAGTAGTCGTCCGCGTTGATGACAAGGAACGGCGCATCGAGGAATTCGCGGCAGCACAGCACCGCGTGCCCCGTGCCCCACGGCTTCACGCGCCCTTCCGGGACGGAAAAGCCCTCCGGCAGCTTATCCAATTGCTGGAAGGCGTAGTTTGCTTCCATCCCCGCCGGCACGCGCGAACCGACCATCGCCTTGAAGGCGTCCTCGATCTCGTGCTTAATCAGGAACACGACGCGGCGGAAGCCCGCCTGGTACGCATCGTACAGGCTGTAATCGAGGATGACCTCGCCGTCCGGGCCGACCGGATCCAGCTGCTTCAGTCCCCCGTAGCGGCTGCCCATGCCCGCCGCCCTCATCACCAAAATCGGTTCTTTCATGGCTGATTCCTCCTGCTGATGAGTTTTTCCTGCCGCCATTATAGCGCGAATCCGCAATTTTTACAATCTGCAAACGGAAAAAACGCGCTATCAGGTTGCGCAAACCAGAATTTTGTCGTATAATAGAAACTGATTTAGAATGCAAGGAGGAACATTCCTCATGGACTTTTTGAAAACGCTTCTGGCGTATGTCGCGCTGACCGTCGCCTTCTCCGTTCAGGAAGGGCCGCTGCCGCAGGATGTCCCGACCCCGACGCCCCTGCCGCCGAACGTGACGGCATCCCCGATTCCCAACGCGCCCGCCGCGACCGACGTGCCCACCGCCACGCCGACGGCCTCGCCCATCCCCGAACCCACGATAACGCCCAACATGGGCTACAGGACCGTGCAGTGGCAAGACCGCGGCTCAGGCGTGCTGAAGGTGCAGAAAAAGCTGATTGAGCTGGGCTATCTGGCAGAGGGCGAGGATGACGGCGCGTACGGCAGCAAGACCACCGCCGCCGTCCGCCGCTTCCAGAAGGCGAACGGGCTGTCCGTGGACGGCATTGCGGGTCAGGCGACGCAGACGCGCCTGTTTGAAGACCCGAACGTTGTGCCCTACTCCCCGCCGACCGTGCCGCCGACGGCGACCCCGACCCCCGCGCCGGAAACGCCCGCGCCGAGCGCCACGCCAACGGCATCTCCGGCGGATGATCTGCCTCTGCCGGGCGTGTCCAGCGATTTCCCGGTGGATACGGTGACGACCGAAGCGCCGGTATATACGCCGGAGGGCTTGACGCTCCTGCCCAACGGCAGCATCATCCTGGGCAACGGCGGCGCGACGCTGACGATGACCGTCACGCAGGATGGCGTGGGCTACACGCGCCGTCCGAGCCTGTGGGTGAACACAGTGGGCAGCCCGGTCATGGCCCTGCGCGAGTTAGCGGCGTGCATCGACGACTGGCAGCTGGATGTCAGCGAAAGCGGCGTGTGGGTACTGTCCGCGGCAGGCTACACGGTCGTCATCCGCGAGACGGACAGCGGTTTGTCCGTGATGGTGGATGGCAGCGCAATTGCGATGGAATCCGGCGCCGTCCGGCTGGACAACGGCGAAGTGTACATCTCCGACATGTTCCTGCGCACGGCACTCCGCGCGACGACCATCTACGACAGTGACGAACAGTCGCTGATTCTGTTCGTGCGGAACAAGTCCGTCAGCACATCGGCAGACTGAAGGGAATTCGGAATTCGATGATTTGTTCGCGATTCCGCGAAAAGCAAAAAGAACCGCCCGGTACATCTGTGTTTGGCAGATAACCGGGCGGTTTTTTAATTGTACTCGACTGTTTCCTGATACGCCTTATACGTTGACGTGCAGAGCAGCTTGCGGTCGACTTCCTTGCCGTTCTGATACCAGATTTGGTAGGTTTCGACGACGTAGCCGGTGCGCTTTTTGATGGTCGTCTCCTGCGTACCGGCGGCGAGTTTCGTGTTCTGGACGTACTTGGTGTCGCTCGGCGGGTCAATCGTGCGCGTGACGGTGCTTTCCAGGTCAATCGACACGCCGTCGGGCAGGAGCATCCCGTAAATTTCGACGGTGCACTTCTGCTTGGAATAATTCGCGACGATGTAAATCGGCCACTCGGTATCGTTCTTGAACTTGAAGTCCAGATTCGGCCAGTTGACCGTCGCGTCCATCCCCTTCTGGACGTAGGAACTCGGCCACGCGTGCGGGCTGCGGTAGACGATTTCCAGATTTGCGCGCGCGACGGCGTTGAAGAGCGTCGAGCTGGTCTGGCATACGCCGCCGCCCACCTCCGGCACGCTCTGCCCGCCGGAAATCGCTGTTGCTTCCTTGTAGCCCTTCGCCGCCGTGCGCTGCCCCGTCGCCTGATTGAAGGAGAACGTATCCCCCGGCGCAACCTTATAACCGTTGATGGCTTGGCAGGACAGGTCGATGTTCGTGTTGCGGTTGGAATTGCTGGTGGTTTTCGTCGTGTAGGTGGAAATGCGCCCGAACTTGCCCACAATCTGTGATTTTGTCACGTCCGCCAGCACCGTGTCCGACTGCAAACGCAGGGACGCGGTGTAATTGCCCATGTCCAGCACGCCCGTGAGCGTCTGATAGACGCTGTTGGCATCCAGATACGCGCCGCTGATGTCGCTGTTGAAGGTGAACTGCTTCGTCGCCGGGTCAAAGGACTCCACCGTCGCGTTGACGGGCGTGCAGGTCACATCCGCCGCGATATTCTCCGCGATTTTTCGCACGGCATCGCGGTCGTAGGTGATTTGCGTCTGAAGCGTCACGGGGCTTTGCTGCATCGCGCGAATCGTCGCGACGCGCTCGCTCAGCGGCGTCCGCCCCGAACCGCGCAGGGCGGTTGTGTTCCCGCGCCCAGCGGCATAGGCAACTGCCGCCATCTCGCTCACGTTGCGGTAGAGCGGCACGTCGTAACCCGTGATGTCGTAGGTGTACGCATCCGCCACCACATGCAGGTTCACGCTGGAATTGTCCACGCCGCCCTGCCCCAAGGCGCTTTCGGCGTCCGCGCGGGTCATTCCGCCAACGTTGATGCCGTCAATCGTCACGCCAGGGAAAATGCGGTCGGTGTTGACCAGCGCGACCGCCTCATTGAAATTCGCGATTCGCTCCGCGTCATACCGGATGATGCTGCCGTTGACGAAAGCCAGTGTCGGCAGCCCGGCCAACTCCATGCCCAGCATCTGCGGCGCGGCAAGCAGCAGCAGCCCTGCCGTGCAGGTGAGCGAAACCAGCATGACAAGCAGCCATAGGAAGGTGCTGCTGCGCTTTTTGCGCCCTTTGCGCGGCTTGCGTGTCGTTTTCCGCTTCGGCGCGGATGGACGCTTGCCCGTGGGTGTGCCGCGTGTTTTGGGCGGGGCGCTCCGGCGCGCTTCCTCTTCTATCAGCCGCTGCGAGCGTCCCTTCGGCTGGCGCATGGCGGGCTGGCGCGGCTTCGTCTCCGGCGCCAATTTTTCCGTCAGGCGCGTCTGCTGGCTGCGGCGCGGGCGCTGCGTTCCGCCCGAAATGTTGCTCATGTCATTCCTCCAAAATGGATTCCAGCCCTTGCACAGCGGCTGCTGCGGAGGGCTGGTGTGTGATTTATACTATTTCCAAATGAGAATGCGCCAAGATGCGCTGCGAATTTTTCGCTCTGGCTAACGGGAGTGGAATGCAGCGTAGCAGCGCTACGCTAAATGGAACGACCGGACGCCAGAACGGAAAAGGCGCAAGCAGATGGCGCAGGTGAATCTGGAAATAGTATTACTTGCTGTTTTCCTCGTTCCGGTGCGCCATGTGGTAAGTCAGCGTCTGCAAGCTGTCCGTCAGGTGAACATTGACCACCAGCATGTCGTCCGGATGGGTCAGATCGGTTGGCGCGAAGTTCCACACCGCGCGGATGCCGCAGGCGTAGAGCTTGTCCAGCGCTTCCTGCGCGACGCGTCGGGGCAGTGCCAGCACCGCAATATCCGGCATGTTCTCCTTCAGGAAGTTCGGCATTTCCTCCATGCTGTACACGGGAATATCGCCCACCGGCACGCCGATTTTCTCCGGGTCGTTGTCAAACATCGCCAGCGGCCGGAAGCCCTCGCGCTGGAACGTCGGATATTTCGCAATCGCGCAGCCGATATTGCCCGCGCCCACGATAATCTCCGTATGCTCACGGTCAAGTCCCAGAATTTCGCCAATGTGCATTTTCAGATCCGACACCTTATACCCGTACCCCTGACGTCCGAAGCCGCCGAAGCAGTTGATGTCCTGCCGAATCTGCGACGGCGTGAGGTGCATCCGCTCGCCCAGCTCCTGCGACGAAATCTGCTCCACACCTGCGCTTTCCAGTTCCCGCAGATGCCGATAATATCCCGGCAGCCGACGGATTACCGCGTCAGACACATGCCCTGCCATCCTCATTCTCCTCCAGTGCATTTGTTATCTTGGGGCATTTCCGCCCAATTCCTTCATGTGAAAGGAATATCAATCTGATTGTAGCACACTTTTTGGTTTTGTGCAACCTTGCCGGAAAGATTCCGGGGATTTTTTCGCGCTTCACAACTGTCGTGAAAGGGGGATTTATCGGATGACAGCCGATATTGCTGTGATATGCAGGCAGTTTTTTCTTGCTGCTCCAGTCGCCTCTGCGGAGGCGAAGTTGTTACTTTCTGGCGCGCCAGAAAGTAACCAAAGAACGCCCAGAGGGGGCTGAAGAGCGTGCAAGTCTGGACTTCAGCCCCCTCTGGACTCCCCCCGCCACCCATGTTTATTGGGGGAAAGAGCGGCTGTTGTTGCCCGGCTTGACTGCTTTTCCCTGCTTGGCTTCTGTCCCGCTATTCGTTTTGTTTGAGGCTTGCGCTTACTTTCGGTGATTCCGTGTTTCGCCGCGGAGGAAGTCACCTGTTTCAGTCGCGAAAGGCACGTCCATGCGGATGATTTCGCCGCCGATGCCCAGCGTATCGACGATTTCGCCCGTCTTTTCGCGCAGGAACGGCGTCGCCTCGAATGCGTGCACGCCCGACGGCGTCAGCAGTTCGATTGTCTCGCCCGCCTTGAAGCGATTTTTGAGCAGGAAGCGTGTGCCGCGCCCGGTGCGGCTGCCCTCCACCACATGCGCCAGATATTCCCGCTCCTGATGGAAGCCGTCCGCGCCGCCGGGATTTGCTGGCTTGCCCAGCGCAAAGCCGGTGTCGCTGTCACGGTGGCTCGCGCAGGATAATTCCGCCATCAAGCTCGGAAGCGCCGCCGCGAAATCGCCGCCATCCGCCAGCAGATCCAGTGCACGACGGTATGCCGCCGTCACCGTCGCGACGTAATACGCCGTTTTCATCCGCCCCTCGATTTTGAGGCTCTTGATGCCCGCGTCCGTCAGTTCCGGCAAAAGCGGCATCAGGTTCAAATCATGCGCGGAAAATATGTATGTGCCATTTTCGTCCTCGCAGACGGGCATGTACTCGCCGGGGCGTTTCTCCTCCACCACGCTGTAATGCCAGCGGCACGGCTGGGCGCACTCCCCCTGATTGCCGCTCCGCCCCGCCATGGCCGCGCTGAGCAGGCACCGCCCGCTGTACGCCATGCACGATGCGCCGTGCACAAACGTCTCGATTTCCATCTCCGGCACGCGGCGGATGATTTCCTTCGCCCGCGCGATGGACGTTTCCCGCGCCAGAATCACGCGTTCGCAGCCCATATCGCGATAGACGCGCACGGCTTCCGCGTTGACGGTGCTCGCCTGTGTGCTGACGTGCAGGGGCAGCTCCGGCACTTCGCGGCGCAGGGCGGCAATCGCGCCCAAATCGCTGACAATCGCCGCATCCACGCCGATGTCCCGTGCTGCTTTCGCCGCCGCGATGAAATCATCCAGCTGGTCGTCAAACGGAAAGATGTTCATCGTCAGGTAGAACTTCTTGCCCGCGCCGTGCATCTTTTCGACCGCCTGCGTCAGCGCCTCCTCGTCGAAATTGCCCGCGAAGGCGCGCAGGCCGAACTGCTTCATACCGCCATAGACCGCGTCCGCGCCGAAATGCAGTGCCGCCTCCAGCGATTCAAGATTCCCCGC
>ULQX01052607.1_pt1 | contig 13950 bp, 8 predicted proteins | sample 1954941 | NCBI WGS metagenome assembly ULQX01 (sample SAMEA4835667, study PRJEB28245) | human gut metagenome | biome: gut microbiome; material: fecal sample | place: Denmark | collected 2008
CGGCAGTCACCTATTAGCCGTACTTTGCATCGTTTTAATAAATATGTTGAAATAAAACCTAGAAGAGAATGAGAACTTTAAAAAGACTTTTTTATGTAGCTTGTACGGCTTTCCTCCTTACATCTTGCGAGGAAACCTATAATGACAAGCTATTCTGGCCGGGTGAACTCTGCCAGGAGTATGGCTCATACATCAAACCGGCTACCTTAAACCTGACCTACAGCGGGGAGAAACTCGTTGGAAAAACTGTCGACTTTAAAACAGAAGACAGTGAAAAAGGAACCTTGACACTGAATGACATTATCCCGGGAGAGAAACAAACTCCTCTTCCAATCAGTCTGTGCGAACAGGAAGACTCTTATACATTTAGCGGCAAAAACGTCACGATGGGAGGAGCAACCGTGACATACAGCGGTGCCATCACTCCAAAAACAATGAAACTGGATTTGGACGTAGTAATACCGCAAAGTAAATGGAAGAAAAGTTATGGCATATCCAATTTCACTAAAGGAAAGAAAATGACTGTCACTTACAGCGGAGGGCAATATGTATGGAAAGAAACGAATGAAATCTTAACCGGAGGATTTTATGTCCATCTGGATGACGTGGAACTGACCAAAGCGGGCAGTACACTGTTTTTAAGGATGAAACTGATTCAAAATGCACTTTGCTATTTCATACCGCAACTTCTTCAGACAATCACCCTACAACCCGACGGTAACCTTGTAGCCAATTATACGACGAGTCCCGTTTACATCGGCAGCGTACCGATCAATAACATAGATCCGGATAAAGACGTCGGTACCATCGCAACATTTGTCACCAAGTTTATGATTGGTTTACTGACGGAAAAAGATATCAATAATGCATTGACAGACCGTACGTGGACCGCTTCACCAATTAATCTAATCACCTGGACAGAGGAGAGCGATAGACTTAAAATAAACCTGAACTTACCGGCAATTATCAGTCTGGCAACCAAGGACGGTGAAACTCCTATCGATTCAGGACTGGTTTCCGGAATTATGGAAGCTCTTGCCCAATCCAATCCTGTACAACTGAAACTGTTGCTCGGAATCGTAAACTCCATGATCGACAATCCATTGCTCGGTATCATAACCAGCATGGATACGGCGAGCTTCCAGCAGGTATTCTACTTACTGACTGAAGGAATTATCTTTCATATAGAAGAGGAAGACGGACATACCCATCTTTACTTAACCAAAGAGTCGACAACTGCTTTCATTCAATTATTGCCCGGACTGCAACCAATAGTGGAAGGAATGTTGCCGGAAAGCATGGCCAACAATACTGTATTTAAAAACCTGCTCGGACTTCTCATGGGAAATGACGAAAACGGTCTGCCGGTTTTATGGAATGCAGCCAATACTATTGACTTAGGATTGGATCTTCTGCCACAAGAATAAACATCAACTATGAATATCAAAAAAGAAAACAATGAAGAAAATATATATTCTAACTTTGCTACTATGCTTCACCAGCCTTGGGAGTAGTTTTGCCCAAACGCTGAAAGGACATATATATGATGCAAATACCAATGAGCCATTGGTGGGAGCAGCCGTTACGTATAAGTTACAGGGTAACCAGGGAGTAGTGTCCGACATCCATGGGGCTTATGAAATCAAACTGCCCGAAGGGGGGTGTCGATCTCGTATTCAGTTATGTGGGCTACGAAGATGTACTGATGCCGATCGTAATCGACAGACGTGAGGTAATCACCAAAAACGTCTACATGAAAGAAAGCACCAAACTGTTGGAGGAAGTCGTGGTCAGCGCCGGACGTTTTGAACAGAAATTGAGTAATGTCACAGTTTCCATGGATGTAGTGAAAGCCGGTGACATTGCCCGCCAGGCACCAACAGATATATCGTCTACCCTCCGCACTCTTCCGGGAGTGGATATTGTAGACAAACAACCTTCCATACGTGGTGGTAGCGGATGGACATACGGAGTAGGTGCACGTAGTCAGATTCTGGTGGATGGTATGAGTACCCTGAATCCCAAGACAGGCGAAATCAACTGGAACACCGTACCTTTGGAGAATATCGAGCAGATTGAAGTAATCAAAGGAGCCTCTTCCGTTTTATATGGTTCATCGGCTTTGAATGGTATCATCAATATCCGCACCGCACGTCCGGGGTTAGCTCCGAAAACACGTTTCAGCGCATATCTCGGTATCTATGGCGACGCGGAGAATGACGAATACCAATGGAGTGACAAGAGTTTCTGGAAAGAAGATAAATATTCGGTCAAACCGATTCTGCGCGGAAATCTTCTTAGTGGTGTGCGTAATCCGATTTACGAAGGATTCGATCTCTCCCACGCCCGTCGTATCGGTAATTTCGACGTCAGTGGCAGCCTTAATCTTTTCACCGATGAAGGATACCGCCAGCAAGGATATAACAAACGTTTCCGCATGGGAGGTAACCTAACCTATCACCAACCGGACATGGGAATGAAACTGTTGAACTATGGTTTTAATATCGATTTCCTGTCTAATCAATATGGTGACTTTTTTATCTGGCGTTCACCGACAGAGGTGTACAAGCCCTCTCCTTTCACCAACATGGGCAGGGAAGATAATAATTTCCATATCGACCCGTTTGTCAACTATGTGAATCCGGAAAACGGTACGTCACATAAGATCAAGGGACGTTTCTATTATAGTGCCGACAATATCGTACGTCCTAACCAGGGAGCATCCATCATGGATATTCTGGGCAATATGGGGACAGATGCCCAAACGATACAGAATATTGCAGGCGGTGATTACAGCTCGCTCTATCCGGCATTGGTGGGAATCGGTTCAGGACTAATCAATGGTAATCTGGAAGACGCCATGAATGGAGTATTCACTTCATTAGGCAATATCTTCCCTAACGCGACGACTGCCGATTATTGTGATCTGATTTCCTGGGTGATGGACAGCGGGCTACCCAGTGATTTGGGAGGACTGACAAACGGACAATTGCCTGGTGATCTGATTCCCTGGGTGTCCGACGTACTCAATCCTTCACGAAATACTCCTAAGACGCAGACTGATAAAAGCACTAACTATTATCTCGATTATCAGTTCAACAAGAAATGGGACAGTGGCGCACAAATCACTACCGGAGCCACTTATGAGCATGTACGGTATAATTCGGCCATCATGGACGAAGTCTACAAAAGCGATAACATAGCTGCTTTCTTCCAGTACGACCAACGTTTCTGGGACCGTCTAAGCGTATCTGCCGGTGTGCGTGCCGAATACTATCGTGTAAACAATCACCATCGTGAAGCAGAAACAAAGATATTCGGAACTAAAGTTCCATTCCGCCCCGTGTTCCGTGCCGGATTGAACTATCAGTTGGCAGATTACAGTTTTATCCGTGCCAGCTTCGGACAAGGCTACCGTAACCCGTCCATCAATGAGAAATACCTGCGCAAGGATATCGGAGGAGTCGGCGTTTACCCGAATCTGGATATCAAACCGGAAAAAGGGTTTAATGCGGAATTGGGATTCAAGCAAGGGTATAAGATTGGCAATTTCCAGGGATTTGTAGATGTTGCAGGATTCTATACGCAATATAAGGATATGGTCGAATTCCAGTTCGGACTATTCAATAATGCGGACTATACGATGATTAACAGCATCAGTGATGCCATCCGGATGATAACCGATGGTCAAGGTTTCGGAATCGGAGCACAGTTTCATAACGTATCGAAAGCACAAATCTATGGAGTGGAAATATCGACAAACGGTGTTTATAACTTCAATAAGAACACAAAGTTGTTCTATAATTTAGGGTATGTATACACCGAACCCCGTGATGCGGATTATAAGGAACGCAATGATGCGGAGGATCTTTATACTGATCCTCTTCAAATGAAAGAAAAATCTAACACCGGAAAGTACCTGAAGTATCGTCCGAAACACAGTTTTAAAGCGACAGTAGATTTCCAGTGGAAACGTATCAATCTGGGTGCGAACGTTGCCTGGAAGAGTAAAATCCTCGCAGTGGATTACCTGATGATGGATGAACGTCCGAAAGCACAACTCGACTTGATGGATTACGTTCGCGGCATCGCTTTCGGTTATTCTAAAGGAGAAACACTTGCTACTTACTGGAACAAACATAACACGCCCTATGCTACCGTTGATTTGCGCTTCGGAGTAAAAGTAACGAAAGAAGTAGCTTTCCAATTCATGGTAAATAACCTGTTTAACAAAGAATACAGCTACCGCCCGATGGCAGTTGCCGCTCCACGTACTTTCGTACTGAAAATGGACGTCACTTTCTAAATAAAAAGAAAAAGTAATAATTGTCCTACTAATTATGACAATTATTACTTTTTTTGTTTATTTTTGGGGAGAAATAATAAACACTCACGCAACAAAACATCCCCAAAATGAAAAAGGCTGTTTACATATCATTTATCATCAACCTATTTGTATGCATTTCATTACATTCAAAGGACAGGACTTCCAAACATTTGTACGCCTTACAGCATCTTATCAATGCCAACCTTGCTTATGATTCGATAGCCTCTATAGACAGTATCATAATATGGGAACAGCAACTAAGTCCGATACTTGAACAAGAGAACCAAATAGAACTTTTCTTCCGAATCAAACAACTATTAGTACATGCACACTCTTTATCCGGCAACATCGGGCAAGCTATCGACGAAGCACGGCTTATGTATGAAAAAGCCGAAACTCTGAAATATGATTTAGGAATAGCACTCTCCAATACAGCTATCGGAGATGCCTATTATTGCTCAAATATGACTGAAGAGGCAGCCAACGCTTACAAAGAAGCAATCCTTCATCCTGTATCTTCTTCGGAAGGCAACTATTACAAAGAAATGGCAATGTTACATCTGAAAGAGATTTTCATCAGAGAACACAACTCGGAAGAAGCGGAATCATACAGGGAAATGCTGCTAAAATCAGACGCCATGCATACCAACCAAACCATTTTGTTCTTCCATTATTGTTCCGATGTGGCATATTATATAATGACAGGAGAGTCGCAGAAAGCGCAGGATAGTTTCCTCGAAGTAGAAAAAATCTACCACTCCTGCAAAGAGCCGTATTACTACTCCCCTTTTCTCTGCTCACAAGGATTATATAACGAAACAATCGGAAAAAACGAACTCGCCTTGTTATGTTATGATAACGTACTGCAAAGTATCAAACAAAAAATGCAATCGATAACCTACTTACAAGTATCTCACTTAAAAGCAAACTTGCTGATAAAAAAGGGGGATCCTCAAGAAGCCGCCCGACTATACGAAAAGATCAGTCGCATCACAGATTCTATTGCTTCTCCCAGTTATACCCACCGCATCAACAATCTACGCGCTTCTTATCAGGAAAACCGGATGAAAGTGGAGAACAAGGTCGAACATAACCGCATTTTCATGAGCGGTATCCTTATCGGCACCATCATTCTGGTTGTCATTATTTACCTGGCGCTACATATATTAAAACAAAACAAAAAGATTGCCGAATCAAAGAAATGTCTTGAACAGTCACGACTAAATGCGGAAAGTGCCATGCATGCCAAAAGCCTTTTTCTCTCCAACATGAGTCATGAAATCCGCACTCCGCTCAGTGCCCTTTCCGGTTTCTCCAATCTACTGACTGACCAGGGACTGGATGCGGAAACTCGCCGGCAATGCAGCGATGTCATACAGCAAAATTCAGACTTGTTACTCAAACTGATTAATGACATAATCGACCTGAGCAATCTTGAAGTAGGCAAAATGAAATTCAGTTTCGGCTCCCACGATGCTATTGCCATCTGTAACAATGTAATCGATACCGTTAACAAAGTAAAACAAACCCGGGCAGCACTCCGTTTTAAAACACCACTCACCTCATTGCAACTGTATACAGATGATTCACGTTTACAACAATTGCTCATCAACCTGCTCATCAACGCCACTAAATTCACTGTCGAAGGAAGCATTACCCTTGAAGTAGAATTACAATCAGATGAATATGCACTTTTCTCCGTAACAGATACGGGCTGCGGGATTCCCCCGGAAAAACAGGCGAACATCTTCAGCCGCTTCGAAAAACTAAACGAAACAGCGCAGGGATCGGGGCTCGGGTTGTCTATCTGCCAACTGATTATTGAACGCATCGGTGGAAAGATATGGATAGATCCGGCATACACCGACGGATGCAGATTCTGTTTCACACACCCCGTCCGACCAATGGAAGAAAGAAAGGAGGAACAAGCATGAAACGAATCGGCATATTCTGCATCATATTATTGGGACTAATAACAATCCAGACCGCCCAAGCAATGACTGTCAAAGACAGCCTGGTGCAGGTACTGGATACTATACCTGCCAACAAAACAAGACTAAACGTCCTGTATTTATTAGCTTACCAAGACCCTATGTCACCGTCCTGCCTCAATTACCTGGACCGACTGCTAAAAGAAGCAGCCGTACAAGAGGACATAGAGTACCAGTGTCTTGCCATGTATGCGTATGTTGTCTATTATTTCAACCACCAAGACGGGAAAAATACAAAATTGTGGATGGACAAACTGACAGAAATATCCCTGAAGCATAAATACTATAATACTTATTTTTCAGCCAAACGGGCGGAAATTTTGATGCATATCATAGAGCACAAAATAGAATACAGCATCACACAGGCCGAAGAAATGTATCGTCTCGCCTCCCAAACAAACAATACACAAGGTATGCGCTATGCAAAATTATGTCTGATGAACGCTTATCTGATGTCCGCTCGATACAAAGAAGGAGAAAACGCAGGATTCGAAGCCTACCGCCTGCTACCTGCCACCGCTTCCCTAGAAGAAAGAAAGGATATCTTACAGGAGATATCCCTAGCATGTGCATCTATAGAGAGCGAAGAATCGCTGAAATATCTAAAAGAATTTGAAATCGTACTGGACAAAATGTCCCGCCAAGAAGCAAAATTCAAATTAAGGATTCATCACACCAGTTATCTCTTATTGGAAACATTATACGCCAACTATTATCTGCAAAATGGTCATATAGACGAAGCCCGTATTCACCTCAAGAAGATGAACGAATATTTCTCTCCAACGGACTATATCCCCTGCCGGGGACTCTATTACGATGTATATGCCCAATATTACCGGATTACGCAAATGTATGACAAAGCACTGATTTATGCAGACTCCGCCATCAATCTGCTTTCAGGAGTATCGGACAACAACGGTCTCGACTACCGGATAAAACGGGCAGGGATACTTGCTGACGCAGGACGGACAGATGAGGCTATTCCCTTATTGCGTAATCTGTTGGCAAAGAAAGACACCTTCTACCAGCACTTATCCACGAGCCAAATGGAAGAGATCTACGAAATGAAAAAAATAGATGAATTACTCCTGGAAAAGGAAAAGCATCGGTCAATCATTCAAACAATCGAACTGGCATTAATCACTATTGCATTAATCATTCTAATACCTGCCACTATCCGCATCTTTTACGTAAAAAAAAGACTAAAAAAAGAGGAGGAAGAAATCAAAAAAATGACTCAAATAGCAGAAGAAGCAAATGAAGTGAAAAGCCATTTTCTTTCCAATATGAGTTATGACATCCGCAGTACACTTAATAACGTGCTGGGCTTCTCACAATTGATGACCCAGGACCCTAACAGCATAGAAACCGCTCAATGGAAAGAGTACTCTGAAATTGTCCAAACCAATTCGACCGAATTGATACAACTGGTGAATGACATACTTGACTTATCGAGACTGGAAGCCGGAAAAACAAAATGGCAAGTACAGGAGTATGATATTATTCCTCTATGTTCGGATATTGTCAGCATAGCACAAATGAGAAATAAGGGAAAGATACAAATTGACTTCAAAACCACCATCAAAGAGCAGGCTTTCCAACTGGATATCACCCGCTTCACACAGGTCATTGTAAGCACGCTCATTTATCCGGTTCCCTGTGACTTGCAAAGACACGTCACGTTCTCCTTATATTGTAATGAACAGGAAAAGTTACTTGTATTCCGTATCATCAATACTCCACTTGCTGATGCGGAGTTTCAGATCCGAAAAACGGATGTCCGCCATCGGATTAATCGTCTGACAATCGAATATTTCGGAGGGACATACACGGTTATTTCCAATCTGAAAGAAGAACCGACTATTATTATCACATATCCTTACTCTAAATCAGCGGCAGAAGATGCCGTACGAGATAATTTTCATAGACAGATACGCTTATGAACAACCTAAAAGCACAAATCAGCCTCATCTCCGGAATTTTACTTATGATTCCATGCATTCTGTTTGCTACGGCCATATCTACCCCAGCAGATAGTTTACAAAACTTATTAAAAGATTGCCCGGATGCCGGGAAGAAGGCTATCATATACGTACATCTGGCTGATATTTATGTCGACAGCATAAATATCGCCACTACGTATTGGAATGAAGCACTCACCGAAGCAGTCAAGGCTGAAGACGAATATATTACGAAACTTGCTTTGGACGCACTCGTCCAAAGATATGCTTCGAAGGACGAAAAGATAGTAAAAAAATATATAAATATCGCCCAACAGGTGCTTCCGGAAAGCCACAACGCGCTATTCATCGACTATCTGTATTGTTACAATATCTGGATGGAAATGAGAAAAAACAATTCATTGGAGCTTATTGAACAAGAACTAAATGAACTGAAAAATGAGAACTTGCAAGATATGACACTCGAAGAACAAATTAGATGGGAATACCTCACAGGAGTATCATTGGATTATTTTTCTCTGCTGACTCATGCATACAGCGAAATAGGCAAAGCCATACCTTATATAGAGAGAGCACTGGACAAAGTCTCAGAATTTCCTATGAAAGACAGAATCCATTTTGAAATATTATGTCGTTATGAATTATCGGACTTATACACGGCAGTGAACGACAAAAAGGCAGCGGATGAAATCAACAAAATGATTGAACTTCATAAAAAGTGGAACAGCCAAAATACCTCTTTCGAGCGAAAGTTTCTTGATGAATCAGACTATTATATGAAGCAATATTCATTAATCATTTTTCTCGGAGACCTTATTGACAGAAAGGAAGCCCAAAAGTATTATGAAAAATACATGGGAATAGCCCGAAAGAAAAACAAGATGAAAAGTACATACGAAACCAGAGCAAGATACTATAAAACGATTGGAGACTACCAAGCCTCCATCACCTACATCGACTCTACTATCCTTACGGAACATTATGAACCGGAAGTCCTTATCCCGCTCTACGCAGTAAAAGCAGGACTTTACTACAAAATAAAAGATTATAAAAACGCATATCTGGCCTTAAAAGAGGGCAATAAACTACAAACAAAGAACAAAATAACAAAGAGAGAACAACAAATGGCGGAAATGCAGACACGCTTTGATGTCAGTAAACTGGAACTGGATAAAATGAGCCTTGCCTATAAAAACAAACAAATAGCGCTCATCGCTTCCTGTATTTTATTACTAGGACTAATTGCGTGGAGTATCTACCAACGCTATATGGTGAAACGACTGAAAAAGATGCATAGGAAATTGATGATTGCCAATGAAGAGGTCAAAAAACAAAGTGAAAAAGCCACCGAAAGCGAAAAAATGAAAACCGCTTTTCTTAATTCTATCTGCCATGAGATACGGACTCCATTGAATTCTATAGCCGGATTCTCCGAACTAATCACAGATGAATCCCTAGATGCTGTGACTCGTGAAGAATTCAAAGACTTAATACTAAACAATTCCACGACATTGCTTTCTATAGTAAACAATATACTGGAACTATCCGAACTTGTCAGTTCTTATGAACCACTACCGGTTGAACCTACCGACATATACGGACTTTGTATAGAAGAAATGGAAATACTAAAAGAAAAAATCTTAAATTCTGACATATTATGCATTACCGAAGCTGATAAGAAAGAAATAATCATACCGACTAACGCTTTTTACCTCTCACGAGTGATCGGTAACTTATTGAGTAATGCAGCAAAATTCACAGAAAAGGGAACAATCACATTAACCTGTCAGATTGACGAAGATCAAGAAGTAGTGGTTATTTCCGTAACCGACACGGGAATAGGCATACCGACCGACAAACAAGAGTGGGTATTCGAGCGATTTACCAAAGTAGATGATTTCAAACCTGGTACAGGACTTGGACTTTACATTTGCCGTATCATTATCCAACGGCTCGGCGGTAATATAAGTATTGACACCTGTTACACCAAAGGCTGTAAAGTATTGGTATGTATGCCGATAAAATAGCAATCTTTTCATTTCTGCCATTTTAACAGAATATAATTAGTCAGTTACGATTCATACATTTTTTGTATCTTTGGCATCTGTAAATGAAAAAAACAACCAATAATAATGAAAAAACAAATCGTACTTATTGCTATTTTATGTTACGCAGCCTTTGCACAGGCACAAGAAGTTTTTATAACCGCAGATTTTGTAAGTAGCTACATCTGGCGTGGTATGGACAGCGGCAATGCAAGTGTGCAACCCTCACTCGGCCTCAACTGGAAAGGCCTGACCGTCTATGCATGGGGTTCCACCGAATTTCGCGAAAAGAATAATGAGATAGACTTGTCACTGGAGTACGAATACAAAAACCTGACTCTCTACGCCAACAACTATTTTACCCAAACAGAAGAAGAACCTTTCAAATACTTCAATTACAGTTCACATTCCACCGGACATACTTTTGAAGTAGGAGCCGGATATATGCTTAGCGAGAAATTTCCATTATCAGTCAGCTGGTACACCACCTTTGCCGGAAACGACTACCGTGAAAACGGAAAACGTGCCTGGTCCAGCTATTGCGAATTGAGTTATCCGTTCAGCGTGAAGGATGTTAACATGAGCGTCGAAGCTGGTTTTACCCCTTGGGAAAGTATGTACTCCGACAAATTCAATGTAGTCAATATCGGATTATCCGCAACGAAAGAAATCAAAATAACATCCAACTTCTCTCTGCCCATATTCGGAAAACTAATAGCCAACCCCTATGAAGAGCAACTTTATTTTGTATTCGGAATTACGTTGTAGATGATTCTTACACTCAATTATTAACTAATAAATTACCCCCATGAAAAAACACTTTCTTATTTTCGGAGCAGGCCTCCTTCTATTAAGTGCCTGTAATTCGGTCAAAGCACCGGAAGCTATCCTGCCCATTCCCGAAGCCAAGCAGGTAGAATGGCAAAAAATGGAAACATACGCTTTCGTACACTTCGGACTTAACACATTCAACGACCGCGAATGGGGATACGGTGATTCCGATCCTAAAACATTCAATCCCACCCGACTGGATTGCGAGCAATGGGTACAGACGTTTGTGAAATCCGGCATGAAAGGAGTGATCCTGACAGCCAAACATCACGACGGATTCTGCCTGTGGCCTACTCAACTGACAGAATATTGCATCCGTAACACCCCGTATAAAGACGGAAAAGGCGACATCATTCGCGAACTATCGGATGCCTGCAAGAAGTACGGCATTAAATTCGCTGTTTATCTGTCTCCCTGGGACAGGCATCAAGCCAACTATGGTTCTCCCGAATACGTAGAATACTTCTATAAACAGCTCAACGAGCTATTAACCAACTATGGTGATGTTTTTGAAATCTGGTTTGACGGTGCCAATGGCGGAGACGGCTGGTATGGCGGAGCAAAAGACAGTCGTACTATCGACCGCAAAACTTATTACGATTATCCGCGAGCCTATAAGTTGATCGACGAGTTGCAGCCACAGGCTGTTATCTTCTCGGATGGAGGTCCGGGCTGCCGTTGGGTAGGTAACGAAAACGGATTTGCAGGAGCTACCAACTGGTCTTTTCTCCGTGCCGGAGAAGTTTATCCGGGTTACCCCAAATATCGTGAATTGCAATATGGCCATGCCGACGGCAACCAATGGGTAGCCGCAGAATGTGATGTATCCATCCGTCCGGGATGGTTCTATCATCTGGAAGAAGACGACCGTGTGAAAACAGCAGATGCATTGACCGATCTGTATTACCGTAGCGTAGGTCATAACGCAACATTGTTACTCAACTTCCCGGTCGATCGTGACGGACTGATTCATCCGACAGACTCTGCCAACGCCGTAAACTTCCACCAGAACGTACAAAAGCAACTGGCACACAACCTATTGGCGGGACTTTCTCCCAAAGCATCGGACGAACGGGGGAAAACATTCTCTGCAAAAGCGGTGACCGATGGTGAGTATGATACTTATTGGGCTACCAATGACGGCGTCAACTCTGCCACCATCGAGTTTGACCTGCCTCAAACGGAAAAGATTAACCGCATGATGTTACAGGAATATATACCTCTGGGGCAACGTGTCAAATCATTCGTTGTAGAATACAACCAGGAAGGCGAATGGCTTCCGGTAAAATTGAATGAAGAAACGACCACTATCGGATATAAACGTCTTCTTCGTTTCGAGACAGTCACCACAGATAAGATCCGTGTCCGTTTTACAGATTCGCGAGCTTGCCTCTGTATCAATAACATAGAAGCCTACTATGCAGGAGAGACTTCCGATACATATACTGCAAAAGCAGAAGAGTTGAAGAGTTATCCGTTCACGCTCATTGGAGTAGATGCGGAGGAAGCACAGAAATGTATGGATAAAAACAATCAGACCACCTGCTTCATCAACAGAAATACATTATTAATTGATTTGGGAGAGGAACGCACAATCACCTCATTCCACTATCTTCCCGACCAGAGTGAATATAATATAAGGAATAATCAGCTCTTATGAAATCTCTGTCGGAACGGATAGTAATGCTGTCAATCAGGTAGTAGCCAAAGATGAATTTTCCAATATAAAGAATAATCCGATTCTGCAATCGGTTTACTTTACTCCGGTTAACGCCCGCTATGTACAACTGAAAGCAACACGGATGATACATGATGGTGAACCAATGGGACTGGCCGAAATCGGTATACAATAAAATAAGTAACTGTCATTTTAACACTTAAAGAGAATAAATAGCTGTATCTCTTGACTTCTCGAATAATTTATATAACTTTGTTCGTAAATAAAAAGCAATAAATATGAAACGTCCACAAATTGTAGAACGAATACGGAAGGCTTTAACACAGGTGGCACCGGAAGCTCAAGCCATTTTATATGGTAGTGAGGCACGTGGGGATGCCCGTCCTGATAGCGATATTGATTTACTGATATTGGTTGACGGTAATAAATTGACCGTCAAAGAAGAAGACCGTATCATCACTCCGCTCTACGATATAGAAATAGAAACGGGAGTGCAAATAAATGCACGTGTCTTGCTGAAAAAGATTTGGGAAAACCGTCCTTTTCAGACACCTTTTGGTATGAATGTAATGAAAGAGGGGATCGTACTATGAAAGAACAATTAAACAGGGAAAATATTGAGGCACTGTCAGCTTACCGTTTTCTACGTGCTAAAGAAACGCTGAAAGAAATACCCTATCTAAAACAACAAGGCTATTATAATACAGCTGTAAACCGTCTTTATTATGCCTGTTATTATGCAGCAGTCGCTCTGCTTATTAAACACGAGATAAATCCTGGTACCCATGCAGGTGTCAAACAGATGATAGGATTGCATTTCGTCGCTACCGGTCGTATGTCACGTGAATTGGGACGTTGTTTTTCCTTACTTTTCGAACGTCGGCATAGTAGTGATTATGATGATTTTGCCTATTCAAGTGAGGAAGAAATAGACGAATTGCTGCCTAAAGCAACTGACTTTATTGAAGCCATCGAAGTTCTGCTGAAGGAATAAAAGGATGTTATATTTGTAACTTCCATTTCTATTCCGCCATTTTAAGAACCCTATAAAAACCCTCCTATTTTGCTCAAAATTCTTAAACCTGTGCATTTTTTACTCGGATTTCTTGTCAGAACC
>ULQX01045740.1_pt1 | contig 13935 bp, 9 predicted proteins | sample 1954941 | NCBI WGS metagenome assembly ULQX01 (sample SAMEA4835667, study PRJEB28245) | human gut metagenome | biome: gut microbiome; material: fecal sample | place: Denmark | collected 2008
CCCATCTTGTAGAAGTGCGCAGTAATTCCCGTCTACCGCCAGTTTCCACAATGCGGCGAGCGAAGCAATGCCGCATTCCGCAGGCAATCTGCCGCCAAGCAAACGTCACTCGCGCCTCACGATAGTAAGGCGCGGTTGAGAGTTGTTACGACTCGCAGGGATTCATGGCGAAGCCATGTACACCGCACTTACATTGCGCAGCGCGTGCAGCTCTTCGAGATCGAGACTGCCAATGTAAAACGCCTTTCTTTTGGACGGGCGACGCCCGTTTTCTTTCTCGGGAAAGAAAATGGGCGTCGCATCACGCGGCACATGTGCCGCAAAGCCTTTCGCACCTGTGCGAAAAAGCATCCGCGCCCTCACGGGCGCAAAAAGTGAGGAACATTTTCATGATTTTCAAAAAATCCGGCCCGCCGGAATGGCTGCTCGTCTGTTTGGGCAACTACGGCAAGCAGTATGAAAACACCCGCCACAACATCGGCTTCATGGCCGCGGAGCGTCTGATCGACAAGCGCGATCTGCGCTGCAACCGCCTGCGCTTCCGCGCGCTGACGGAGGTCATCGAATTTGGCGGGGCGAATGTGCTTTTGATGATGCCGCAGACCTACATGAACCTCTCCGGCGAGGCTGTGGGCGAGGCGGCGCGGTTCTATAAAATTCCCGCCGACCACGTCATCGTCATCTCCGACGATATTTCGCTCCCGCTCGGCAAGCTCCGCGTGCGCGGCAGCGGCAGCGCGGGCGGACACAACGGCCTCAAGAACATCATCGCGCACCTCGGCACCGACGCTTTCCCGCGCGTCAAGGTCGGTGTCGGCGCGCCGGAGCACGACATTGTCGACTGGGTCATCGGCCCGTTCACGGCCAATGAGCGCAAGGTCATCGACGGTGTGCTCGACCGCGCGCTCGGCGCGGCGGAGTGCATCATCACCGACGGCGTGAGCGCCGCGCAGAACCGCTACAACGGCTGAACGCTTTTTGCCGCCAAAATTTAAAAAATCGACATAGACTTTTTGCCAAAAGCCTATATAATAAAATGACTGACAACCACGGGCATGACCCGCCGCGGCTGCGGCGGATCTGCCCTTTTGCGCGTTGCGGAAGGAGGGATACGGCATGGCGCAGGGAATGAACAAACTCAATGAAGCGCTCGCGGCTCTTCCCGAGGTGCGCGAGCTGCTGCTCTCGCTCGACGCGGGCACATCGCCCATCGCCGTGTCGGGCCTTTCGGGTGTGCACCGCGCGCAGCTTGCCGCTGCCGTGCGGCACAAGACACAGCGCCCGCTTTTGATCGTCTGCGCGGACGAAAACGAGGCAAACCGCATGGCGGGCGACCTGCACGAGCTGCTCGGCGAGGACGTGAGCCTGCTGTTCGCGCGCGAATGGCAGCTGCGCGACCGCGTGTTCGCCTCCCACGGCTGGGAGCAGCAGCGCATCGGCTCGCTGTGCAGCCTTGCCGCCGGAAAAGCGCCAATCCTGGTCGCGACGGTCGACGGCCTGATGCAGCGAACGCTCCCGCCCGACGCGCTGCGCGGCGCGGTGACGGACATTTCGCTCGGCGACCGCTTTGACCTGAACGCGCTCTCGAAAAAGCTTGTCGAAAGCGGCTACACACGCGCGGAAACGGTCGAGGGCGTCGGCCAGTTCGCGCTGCGCGGCGGCATTCTCGACGTCTGGTCGCCGCTGAGCGCGCCCGTGCGCGTCGAATTCTTCGACGACGAGGTCGACGCGATGGGCGAATTCGACGTGACGACCCAGCGCCGCACGCAGAATGTCAAATCCCTGACCGTCCTACCCGCGGCAGAGGTGCTGCCCGCCCTCTCGGACGGCGGGCGCGAAAAAATGCTCGAGCGCCTTGGGCGCGCCGCGCAGAAGATCGCGAAAAAGGCCGAGGACAGCCCCATCGTCCAAACGCTGCGCAGCGACATCGAGCGCCTTCGTAACGACCTGCCGCTCGGCGGCATGGACCGGTATCTCGCCGCGTGCTACCCCGACGAAGTCTGCGCGCTCGACTATCTCTCGCCCGACACGCTGATCACCGTCAGCGACGGCATGCGCGTTTTGGAACGCAGCAAGAACTACCACTGGGAGCTCTCCGAGGACGTGAAGCCCCTCATCGAAGAGGGCATTTTGTGCGGCGAATTTGCCGCGCTCGCGCTGAGTCAGGAGGCATTGAGCCACCGCATGGGCGCGTTCCCCGTGCTGCTGCTCGATGCGCTGCCCACGTCGCGCAATCTGCTGCCGCCGAGGGCCATCCTCAGCATGAACGCGCGCTCGCTGCCGTCGTACGGCGGCAGCCTCGAGACCGCCGCGGGTGATATGGAGCGGTATCTTGGCGCAGGCTGCGGCGTGCTCGTCCTCTGCGGCAACGAAACGCGCGCGAAAAACTTCCGGCGCCTTTTGGAAGAGCGGAACATCCGCGCGCAGCTCAACTTGAAAAACGACCGGCTCCCCGCCCCGCACGAGACCGTCATCGGCCTCGGCGCGCTGAGCGCGGGCAGCGAATATCCACAATTAAAGCTCGTCATCCTGACCGAGGGGCAGCTCACCGCTCCCCTCTCCGGCAAGCGCGCAAAGGCGCGGCCGAAGAAAGAGACGTCGGCCCGCGCCGCGCTGCGGTCCTATGAAGACCTCTCCCCCGGCGATCTCGTCGTGCATGTCCACCACGGCATCGGCCGCTTTGCGGGCATCGAGCGCATGCGCGTCGACGGCGTGGACAAGGACTATATCAAGATCTGCTATGCGGGCAACGACAGCTTATACGTCCCCGCGACGCAGCTCGACATGGTGTCGAAATACATCGGCGGCCATGGCGAGGACGAGGACGGCCAAATACGTACGAAGCTCTCAAAGCTCGGCGGCACGGACTGGTCGCGCGCGAAAACGAAGGCGCGCGCCGCGGCAAAGGACCTCGCCAAAGGTCTCATCGCGCTCTATGCTGAGCGCCAGCGCCGCCCGGGCTTCGCCTTCTCGCCCGACTCCCCGTGGCAGAAGGAATTTGAAGAGGCCTTCGACTACGAAGAGACCGACGATCAGCTCCGCGCCATCGCCGAGATCAAGGCCGACATGGAGCGCTCGACGCCGATGGACCGCCTGCTCTGCGGCGACGTCGGCTACGGCAAGACTGAGGTCGCGCTGCGCGCCGTGATGAAGTGCGTGCTCGACGGCAAGCAGGCGGCCATCTTAGTGCCAACCACCGTGCTCGCCCAGCAGCACTATGCGACGGCGCTGAACCGCTTCCGCTCGTTCCCCGTGCGCATCGAAGTGCTCTCGCGCTTCAAAACGCCGGCGCAGAAGAAACAAATTTTACAGGACGCCGCCGCGGGAAAGATTGACTTACTCATTGGCACGCACTCGCTGCTGCAAAAGAGTTTGCACTTTAAGGACCTTGGCCTTCTCATCATCGACGAGGAGCAGCGCTTCGGCGTAACGCACAAGGAAAAGCTCAAGGAGCTCTCGCGTCAGGTCGACACGCTGACGCTCTCGGCAACGCCCATCCCCAGAACGCTCAACATGGCGCTTTCGGGCATTCGCGACATGTCGACCATCGAGGTCCCGCCCGTCGACCGCCAGCCGGTGCAGACATATGTGCTCGAGCATAACTGGGGCGTCATCGCCGACGCCATCCGGCGCGAGCTCGCGCGCAGCGGGCAGGTCTACTACATGCACAACCGCGTTGAGACCATCGACCGCTGCGCCGCGACACTCAAAAAGCTCCTCGGCGACGACGTCGCTATCGGCGTCGCGCACGGCAAGATGGACGAAAAGGGTCTGTCGTCCGTGATGCAGCAGCTCTCGGACGGAGAAATTCAGGTGCTCGTCTGCACGACGATCATCGAGACGGGCATCGACATTCCGAATGTCAACACCCTCATCATCGAGGACGCCGACCGTCTCGGCCTCGCCCAGCTGCACCAGATCCGCGGGCGCATCGGCCGCAGCGCGCGCCGGGCCTACGCCTATATGACCTACCGCGCGGGCAAGATCCTCACCGAGGTCGCGGCCAAGCGCCTGACGGCCATCCGCGAATACGCGGAGTTTGGCTCGGGCTTCCGCATCGCGATGCGCGACCTTGAAATTCGCGGCGCGGGCAATTTGCTCGGCCCTGAGCAGTCGGGCTATATGATGAGCGTCGGCTACGACATGTATTTGCAGCTCTTGGAAGAGGCTGTGCTCGAGCAGCGCGGTGAAAAAGCGCCGCAGCGCACCGAATGCTCGGCAGACCTCACAGTCTCGGCCAACCTGCCGGAGAGCTACATTCCCTCGGGCGAGCAGCGCATGGATATCTACCGCCGCATCGCGGCGCTGCGCACCGCCGAGCAGTCGCAGGAGCTGCTCGACGAGCTCATCGACCGCTACGGCGAGCCGCCCCAGCCGGTTTTAAAGCTCATGGACGTCGCGCTTTTGCGCGCGGAGGCCGTGCAGATCGGCGTGAGCGATATCTCGCAGCGCGGCAGCGAGATCACCTTCACCTTTGCCGCGTCCGAGGCAGTCCCCGTGGAGGCCGTGATGGCCCTCTGCTCGCTGCCGAAGAACCGCCGTCGGCTCACACTCTCCGCCACGGGGACGGAGCCGAAGCTCCTGCTGCGTCTTACGCCAAACGAGGACGCATTGGATACTGCCTTGACGCTGGTCGGAGACCTGCGTGTGAATAAGGAAGAAAACGAAAAAGAGGTAACATTATGATCAAGAAGAGATTGCTTTCGTTCCTTGGCGCGGCGGCCATCACCGCGGCGCTCACCTTTGCCGTCGTGTCGCTCTCGCCCTCGAACGGCTTCACCTCCGGCACGATGCAGGAGGGTCTCTGCTACGAAGCGACCGGCGTCGCGCCCGACGCGATCGTCGCAAGCCTGAACGGCAACGGCGCGAGCGCCGACCTTGTCGCATACTGGATCGGCTACGACGTGTCGTATCTCGACAGCTACATGCAGTATTACACCGGCTCGTCCATCAACTGGGACGACACCCTCTCCGACGGCATGAGTGTCTCCGACTATGTGAAAGCAAGCGTGCTCTCGTCCGTCAAGCAGCACTTGGTGCTTGAAAATCTCGCCAGCAAGTACGGCGTGACGCTTACCGCCGAGCAGGAGGCCGCCATGGCCGAGAGCGACCAGAGCTACATTGACCAGTACGGCAGCGAGGAAGCTTTTGAGGCCGAGATCGCCAAGCTCGGCATGCGCCGCGAGACCTATGACCGCGTCGCGCGCTCGAACTACCTGTATCAGAATCTCTATGAGCTCTACAATACCGAGGGCAGCGCGCTCTACGCCTCCGACGAGGACCTCGCCGTCTACGCCGCCGAGCAGGGCTACATCACGGCGGACCACATCCTGCTTGCGACGAAGGACATGACGACCGGCGAAGCCCTCACCGACGAGCAGAAGGCCGAAAAGAAAGCGCTCGCTGAGGAGCTCGTCGAAAAGCTCAATTCCTACACCGGCGACGACATCGCCTCCTACTTTGCCGAGCTCGCCGACGAGTACAGCGAGGACCCCGGCCGCGAGACCTATCCCACGGGCTACACCTTCACGACCGGCTCGATGGTGCAGGAGTTTGAAGACGCCGCCTACGCGCTTACCGAGGGCGAGGTGAGTGAAGTCGTCGAATCCAGCTTCGGCTATCACATCCTGCTCCGCCTGCCGCTCGACAAGGCCGCAGCCGCCGACGAGGTGCGCGAGGAGTACTTCACGAACTTCATCGCCGAGCAGGTCGACGCCGCCGTCATCGCCACGAGCGAGGACTACGATAAGCTTGACCCGCAGACGATCTACGAGGCGATCGTCGCCGCGCAGGCGGAGGGTTAAATCGCAGCGCGGCGCACTGTACGGCGTTTGCGCCCGCGAGGGCGCGTGAGGGGCAGCCCGAAAGGGCTGCTTCCTTTTTGCGTCTCGGCAGGGGCGCTGCTTTTTTCCCTGCACCGTGCAGAGGACAAAATAAAAAGGAGACCTCTTTCGAGGTCTCCTTTTATTTTCAGGGGTTAGCGGTGTTTTAGCACTTCTCAAAGATGGTCGCAACGCCCTGGCCGCCGCCGATGCAGAGGGTGGCAAGACCCTTCTCGGCGTCGTCGCGCTTGAGCATTTCGTGCAGCAGGGTGACGATGATACGAGCGCCGGAAGCGCCGACGGGGTGGCCGATGGAGATCGCGCCGCCGTTGACGTTGACCTTGCTCATGTCGAAGCCGAGCTCACGGGCAACAGCGATGGACTGGGCCGCGAAGGCTTCGTTGGCCTCGACGAGGTCGATATCGTCGATGGTCAGGCCGGCCTTCTGCATGGCCTGACGGGAAGCGGGCACGGGGCCGACGCCCATGATCTTCGGGTCGACGCCGCCCTGGCCCCAGCTGACGAGCTTGGCCATGGGCTTGAGGTTGTACTTCTTCACGGCCTCGCCGGAAGCGAGGACGATGGCGGCAGCGCCGTCGTTGATGCCGGAGGCGTTGCCGGCGGTCACGCGCTGGACGTGCTTTTTGGTATCGGCTTCGTGGATGCCGGTGGGCTCGAAGGTGTGGACGATCTCGTCCTCAACGCCCTCGGGGCCGACGGGGAACGCGCCGCGCAGCTTGGCAAGACCCTCGACGGTGGAACCGGCGCGGGGGAACTCGTCCTTCTTGAACTCGACGATCTCCTTCTTGACCTTCACGGGGACGGGAACGATCTCATCGTCAAAACGGCCGGCAGCCTGAGCAGCCTCGGTCTTCTGCTGGGAGGCAGCGCCGAAGGCGTCAAGCTCTTCGCGGGTGATGCCCCAAACATCGCAGATGTTCTCGGCGGTGGTGCCCATGTGGTAGTTGTTGAACGCATCCCACAGGCCGTCCTTGATCATGGTGTCGACAAGCTTCTTGTCGCCCATGCGGGCGCCCCAGCGGGCGTCGGGAGCAGCATAAGGAGCTGCGCTCATGTTCTCGGTGCCGCCGCAGACGACGATATCGGCGTCGCCGGCGAGGATGGCGCGGCCAGCCTCAATGACGGACTTCATACCGGAGCCGCAGACCATACCGACGGTATAGGCGGGGACGGAATAGGGGAGACCGGCGCCCACGCCGACCTGACGGGCGACGTTCTGACCGAGACCGGCGGTCAGGATGCAGCCGAACATCAGCTCATCGACATTCTCGGGAGCGACATTCGCGCGCTTGAGGGCTTCCTTCACGACGATGGAGCCGAGCTGAGCGGCAGGGGGGTTCTTCAGGGAACCGCCGAAGGAACCGACAGCGGTACGGCAGCAGTTGACGACGTACAATTCTTTCATTTGACTTCTCCTTTAAAATTTGTAAATCCGGAATGAGATCCGATTTTCTTCGATTTTGATTATACACACAGGAAAATGAAAAATCAACTGCAAAGTTGCGAAAAATATAGGCAATTTTGATTTTTTTCTTTCATTTCGTTAACTATTTAACAAGAATGAAGAATATCTTGCACCACGGGATCGTTTTGCACCCAAAGGCGCAGGGAAAGCAGCGCCGCTGGCGCTGCTTGGGATAAGGGGGCCATTCTCTCGCGTGAGACAATGGCCCCCTTTCCCGCGTCTCCACACGCTATGGGAATAAAAAGCAGCAGTTCTGCCTGGCTGTCCCCCCGCGCCCAAGGGCGCAAAAAAGGGACGCCTCTTTCGAGGCGTCCCTTTTAATAAGTAGTTTCTACGAAACAGAAATAACTTAGAACTTGGGCTTCTGGGCCTTGACCTTGGGCTCCTGGCCGTTGCAGACGGCGACGATGTCGTTGGCGACGGAGGTGCAGCAGTTCAGAACGCTCTGCTCGGTGGTGGCGGCCATGTGCGGGGTCATGATGACGTTGTCGAGGTTGAACAGCTCGCGGCTGGACTCCTGGATGGGCTCATGCTCGAACACGTCGAGACCGGCCTGGAACAGCGTGCCGTCCTTCAGGCACTCGACAAGCTCGTTCTCCTTGATCAGAGCGCCGCGCGCGCAGTTGATGAAGGAAGCGGTGGGCTTCATCCAGCTGAACTGCTCACGGCCGATGGAGTGCTCGGTGGAGGGAACGACGGGCAGATGCACGGACACGAAGTCGGCCTGCTCCCAGACTTCCTTGGCGGTGGCCTTCAGCTCGCACAGATCGCCGATCTTGTCCTGCGTGAGGTACGGATCGTAGCCGATGACGTTCATGCCGAAGCCGTACTTGCACTTCTGCATGGCGAGCTGGGAGATACGGCCGCAGCCGATCATACCGAGGGTCTTGCCGCCGAGCTCATAGGTGTGCTCCATGCCCATGCGGACGAGGAAGTTGCCGCCGCGGAACTGACGGTCGACATAGGTGAAACGCTTGGCGCACATGAGCATCAGCATGACGGCGTGCTCGGCGACGGCGTTGGCGTTGCCGGCAGGCGCGTAGACAACGGTGATGTCCTTGGCGTGGGCGTGGTCCATGTCGATGTTATCGAGGCCGGCGCCCTGCTTGCCGATGACCTTGAGGTTCTTGCAGGTGTCCATCATCTTGGCGGTGATGGGCTCGGTGCGGCACATGATGGCGTCGGGCTGGAACTCGGCGAGCTCCTTGACGTAGGTCTCCTCGTCGTTATGGCTGCACAGCTTCACTTCAAAGTCGTTGGACTCGAAGATGTGCGTGGCCACCTCGTTGAGCTCGATGGTGTAGTAAACTTTGAACTTTGCCATGATAAAGATCTCCTCTCAAATTTTTATTTATTGAATTGCCAAATGATTTCATACGGTTTCTTCATTATACCTTGCGCTTTGCACAAAAGCAAGCGATTTTCAGAAAGATTTGCAAGAACTCATTCAAATAATTGAACAGCATCTTTCATTTTGACGATTCGCCGTCATGTTTTTTGTCCGTTTCCTGCAATTTTCATTGCAAAACGAAAAAGCGCACAAAAGCGCTTGACAAACTACTACATATGTAGTATATAGTTATCAACGACAAATGTAGTAGATCATCTAAGGAGGTCAACCCATGGACGATAAAAAGAGACTGCCCGATGCGGAGCTTGCCGTGATGCAGGCCATCTGGGCCGTCGGCGGCGAGGTCAGCCGCGGCGATCTCGACGGCGCGCTCGCGAGCCACGGCTGGAGCGCCAACACCGTCAACACCTACCTTACTCGCCTGTGCGAAAAAGGATTCCTCTCGAGCCGCCGCGAGGGGCGGAACAATTTGTACACGCCGCTCGTCTCAAAGGACAGATACCTCGAATTTGAGAGCCGCAGCGTCCTGAAGCGCCTCTACGGCGGGTCGCTCGGCAGCTTCGTCGCGGCGCTGAACGCCGAGCAGCCGCTCGAGCAGAGCGAGATCGACGAGCTGCGGCAGTTTTTGGACGATATGAGCCGTTAAACGGAAATATAAGGAGGACGCACCATGGAAACATTTCTGCTGAATCTGTTGAAAACTTCCCTGTTAGGTTCCCTCGCCATTCTGGCGATGCTGGTACTCAAACCCCTCTGGCGCGAGCGCTACCGCGCGAAGACGCGCTGCTGGCTGTGGCTGGCGCTGGCGGTCTTTTTGCTGCTGCCGGTCGATTTTTCGGTGAAAAACGCGCCGGTGCAGGCCGCGCCGCCCAAGGACTACACCCTCTTTGTCGGCACGGATAAGACAGCCATCCAATCGACCGACAATCTCTTCGGCGACATGGCCGAAAAAAGCGGCCAGTCCCCCGCACAGGTGCGCGACACGATCATCCAGCGCCCTGTGACGAATCCCGAGCAGAAGACGACGCGCTACATCCCCGTGACGACGATCCTGTTTTACGGCTATCTCGCGGGCGCGGCGGCGTTCCTGCTGTATCAGGGTGTCTCCTACGCCCTCTTCCGCCGCACGGTGCGCCGCTGGAAGAGAGACGTCTCCCGCGCGGACTACGCCGCGATGCTCTCTGACACGGCGCACGATTTAGGCGTGAGCGCGCCGGAGATGATCGTCTGCGAGGCCATCTCCACCCCCGCAGTGACAGGCCTGCTGCGCCCGCGGCTGCTCCTTCCCCACGAGCGCTACGACGTGCAGGAGCTGCACTACATCCTGCGCCATGAGCTGTGCCATTTGAAGCGGCGCGATATGCTCTTAAAGCTCGTGCTGCTCGCGGCCAACGCGATGCACTGGTTCAACCCCGTGGTGTATCTGATGCTGCGTCAGGCGGACGAGGACATCGAGCTCGCCTGTGACAGCGCGGCGACCGATGGGCTTGACCGCGCCGAGCGCGCGGCCTACAGCCGCACGCTTCTTGCGGCCGTCCAGTCCCATGTGCGGGCGCTGCCCGCGACGACCTGCTTCGGCGGCACGGTCGAGCGCCTCAAGCGGCGCATCACGAACGTCCTCGGCGCGCAGAAAAAGCGCGGCCTTGGCATCGTGGCCCTCGTGCTGGCGCTGACGCTCACGGCGGGCTGCGCCGTCGGCTGGGGCGAGCGCGGCAAGAAAAATGATGCCCCCTTTGACGGCACACGCTACAATCCCGTGCTCGTAGTGGCAAACTGGGAGCTTACGATCGGGAAGAATTTCCGTCCCCTCTACTATGTCTCCGATGAAAGCGGCACCTACTTCCGCCTTTCCTGTGAGGATGGTGTCAACACCGTCACGATGATCTATGACGGCGGAGAGACCGCCTTCGCGCCGATGGAATCCGTCACGCTGACGCAGGAAAACTTCGACGGCACTTTGCTGCCCGATCTGGACACACTGCGCGGCGACAACAAGGCCGCGTGGCGCGTGCAGCTGCCGGATAATTTCGACGATCATGACCCTGAGGCCTCGCCGAACCTCGTCTTCCTGCTGGAGCAGGAGGACGGCACGCTGTATCTGTGCATCGGCTATCATTTCGAGGGCGGCGACGCCTTCATCGAGGATACCGACCGCATCCGCTGGGTCTACCGGCTGGAAAAGGAGGACAACACGATCTACCCCTCGATGGACGACTATGCCGCGAAGTGCGTGGAAGACCTCAAGCAGGGCACGATGACCTACTACACGTCCGAAAACGGCAATTACGGCTCTCAGGCGGTCGAGGACACGGTCGCCGACGTGCGCGTGACGCGGCTGGAGCAGGGCGATTCGCTCGGCAACCTTTCCCCCGACGGCACGGTGCTGGAGCTGTGGTACTTCCAGTATGAGATGAAGCCCACGAACGAGGCGGGCGCGCAGATCAACATTGTCGGCGGGCAGGAGCTGACGGATGACGGATATCTCAACGAGAACTGGACGCACTATCTCACCGTCCTGCACTACACCTACGGCGAGAAGACCGGCTATCAGATCCTCGGCACCTCGATGAGCAACGACGGGCTGTGGTACAACGGCTGCGGCTACGGCGTGGACCTCAAGTATTACCTGCACGACTTCTACATCGACTATGCGGGGCTCAACGAGCCGAAGATGTACATTCCCGATCTCGTCGACGGTCTGGTCGAGGACGGCTACGGCCACGGCAACAGCGTCGAGGGCCGTCTGGTCTCCGGTAATGGCAATTACAGTTTCTATGCCCCCATCTCCGGCTGGACGTACAAGCCCGATGCGGAATACGCGGAATACTGGTATTCGAGCTATAACACCGGCTCGTATTTCAGCGTCACAGAGGTCGACCACAGCCTGTACGACGAGAAGCCGGAGTGGGAAAGCGCGGGCTATACCGCTGAGTGGATCGACGAGAGCTGCCGCTTCGTGACGCACGAAGGCATGAGCAACACGGTCGTCACGCTCTTCAACGGGCCGAACAACACCTGCTATATCGTTGAGATCCATTGGCTCTTCGACGGCAGCACCGAGGAGAATCAGTGGGGCTGGAACCACGACCGCGCCGTCGAGGAGGAGGCCGTGATCTTGCAGGCGATGGTCAACAGCTTCCGGACGTCAAAGATTCTTCCAACGATGGACCCCGTGCTTGATGATTCCGCATTCAAGGCCGACCTCCAGCTGGCGACAAACGGCGGTGCGTCCTGGATGTACCTCAGTAAGAACAGCGCTGCGGTCAGTGACTGCAATATGCGGAACGTCTCCCCTGCGGTCAAGCTCGACGAGTGCAGCTACACACTTCTGAACAAGGACTTTACCCCCGCCGACGGGACACAGGTGCTTGAGCTCTGGCTCAGCAACAACGATGCCTCACACTTCGCCTTCTACGAGGGCACGAATGTCATGCTCTATCAGCGTGACGACGCGCGTTACTACAAGGTCAGCAATTTTGGCGACTATGCGACACTTTACGACGCGATGCTCGCGTGGTACCACAGCGCCCAGTCTGGCGCCAAGCCGTCCGACGCATCTTCGACCACCACGACGAACGCCGTCAGCCGCGACTCGCTCATCAAGGCTGCCGACAGCTATGTTGATCTGGGCGGCTACCTCTGGTACACCGCGGGCGGCAAGCTCTATCGCTGGCACGAGGGCGGCTCGGTCGAAACGATCGATACCCTGCCAACCGATTATGATACGCCCGTCAGCGCGAGACTTTCAACGCAGGACAACCGCATCCTGATGAGTTATCACATTGGCGGCGCAATAATGGGCTCGTTTATCACCGATCTCTATGACACGGATGGCAAGAAGCTCAGCTCGATCAATGGCTACAACGCCATCGCCATCAGCGGCGACATTATTGTGATGACGGATCATTTCATGCCCACGCCGAACAACATGTCCATTTCTTACGACAGCGGCAAAACGTTCACGAAATTCGGTGACAAGGACTGGTACTACGGCGGCGCTCTCACAGAGGACGGCGGCTACACTACCTCCGTCAACTCCTCGCTTGAGATCCGCGACGGCTATGTCTACACTACCGCCGTTTACGACATCAACCACGAGAAGTCAGACGACCCGCTTGTAACGCACGCCGTGCGCATCAGCATCAAGACCGGTGCGCAGGAAATTCTGGACTGAAGCGGTCAAATTTCAAAAAGGCGGCCCGAAGGCCGCCTTTTTCTCCGCTTTTTTGCGCAAAATGATGGGAATATTGCAAAATGGTACTGGAACATCTCAAAGATATGTGGTATGATGGGAATATTCCAAAACGTATTTCTCGGGAGGTTCCCACCATGGAACACAATCCGGTCCTCAAAAATCCGCTGTCGCTCGACAGCGAAATTCCTCTCTATTCCCAACTCATGGGCATCATCAAGCGCAGCATCACCTCCGGCGCGCTCAAGGTCGGCGACCTGCTCCCGAGCGAGGCCGAGCTCTGCCGCTCGTATGATATCAGCCGCAACACGGTCCGTCAGGCCATCGGCGCGCTCGAAGAAGAGGGCTTTGTCGTGCGCAAGCGCGGCAAGGGCACGTTCGTCACTGACCCGAACACGCGCCGCAAGGGCGTGCAGTATTCGTTCACGACGGAAATTTCCCAGCTGGGCAAAACGCCGTCGTCCACGCTGGTCGACTTCGCGGTCATCACGCCTTCTCCCAAGATCGTGACGCTCATGGGCCTTGAGCAGGGCGTGAAGGTCTATCGCTTCACGCGCGTGCGAAACGTCGACGGCGAGCCGCTCATTTTAGAGACGTCGTACTACCCAGAGTACATCTACCCGAACCTGACGCGCGAGCTTTTGGAGACGCACAGCTTCTACAGCCTCCTCTACCACGTCGGCGTCATCCCGTTTTCCGCGTCGGACACGTATGAGGCCGTCGTGCTCGCGCCGCACGAGGCGCAGCTTCTGCACTGCGCGCCCGGCTCGGCGGCGTTTTTCCATCAGCGCCGCACCACGACCGAGAACGGACACACCTATGAATACACCACGAGCTATATGCGCGCGGACCGCGTGAAGCTGGATGTGAGATTTCAGAAGGGATCGACGTCCTTCATGCGCACGGTTGATTAAAAAAGGCAGCCGAAAGGCTGCCTTTTTTTGCGCCCCCCGCAGGGGATCGCTCGTTTCCGCGCAAAGTGCGGAGGGATTTGCAGCCCGAAAGGGCTGCTGCTTTGTCCCCACACCGTGTGGGAGCGAGTCAAAGGGGCCATTCTCTTTCGCAAAAGAGAATGGCCCCTTTG
>ULQX01007787.1_pt1 | contig 13891 bp, 10 predicted proteins | sample 1954941 | NCBI WGS metagenome assembly ULQX01 (sample SAMEA4835667, study PRJEB28245) | human gut metagenome | biome: gut microbiome; material: fecal sample | place: Denmark | collected 2008
ATTAACAAAAAGAATACTTGCATATTGTGAAATAAGTAGTAAGATAGAGGTGGTATCTCATGACTGCCTATTTTTTAACAATCTAGGGGAAGGGGTGGTCTGAGAAGAGACTGCAAGGGGTTCTAAGCCAGTATGGAGGATGGCAAAAAAAGGACTGACAAAGGAGGGGCACAAAGATGGCAGCACAAATTTTGGCTGTGATTATTTTTATTGTAATGTTTGGACTTATCATCTGGGATCACATTGAGAGGCATATCGTATCGCTCGGATGCGGGCTTCTGACGCTGGTGCTGGTGTTTGGCGTCTGTATGCACAGTGAGGCGGCAGCGGCGGAGACACTGAGCCTGCGTAGCTTCATGGTTCCGAACTTCTGGTTTCAGACCGAGGCGGCGGCAGAGTCCTCGAGCGGCATCAACTGGGCGACGATTCTTTTTATTGCCGGTATGATGCTGATGGTGGAGGGCATGGAGCGCGCGGGATTTTTCCGGTGGCTGTGCCTGACAATCGCCAAGGCGGTACATTATAAGACGATCCCGATTTTTATTTCATTTATGCTGATGTCGGCGTTTCTGGCGATGTTTATCGACAGTATTACCGTTATTCTTTTTTTGGCAGCGGTCACGGTAGAGCTGGCGCATCTTCTGCATTTTGATCCGATTCCGATGATCATTTCAGAGATCTTCTGTTCGAATCTGGGCGGCTCTGCGACGATGTGCGGCGATCCGCCGAATATCATCATCGGAACCTCGCTCGGATATTCATTTAAAGATTTTATTTTAAATACAGGTATGATGGCGGGTGTTTCGCTGATTTTTGTCGTGCTGTTTTTCTATTTTTCCTTTAGGAAAGAATTAAAGGCGAGTGAAAAGCATGACGAAGCGGTTACATATCCATCCCCACAGGAGGCGATCGCGGATCAGAAACGGTTTGCGGTCAGCGTGGTGATCTTTGCGGCGGCGATCGTGATGCTGGTGACGCATGCACAGACGGGACTGACAGTTGCGACGATTGGCGTATTTATCGGTGCTTTTTCGCTGCTGGCATCCGGCGGTGAGGCGCTCAGCATGATTAAGAAGCTTGACTATAAGACGCTGCTATTCTTCATTGGTCTTTTTGTCGTGGTCGGCGGCATGGAGCAGACGGGCGTCCTAAATTCTTTGGCAGGGATCATTGACGCAGTCAGTGGAAATAATGTAAAATGGGTAGTAGCGATTGTGCTGTGGCTGTCGGCGCTTGCGAGTGCATTTGTGGACAATATCCCATTTGCGGCGACGATGATCCCGGTTATCCGGAGTCTGGCGCAGGCAGGCGGCATGGATCTCTCGGTTCTGGCGTGGGCGCTTTCGATGGGTACGGATATTGGCGGCTGCGGAACTCCGATCGGAGCCTCGGCAAACGTAGTTGGTATCTCAGTGGCAGCGAAAAACGGACATTTTATCGGCTGGGGGAAATATTGCCGGTATGCAGCTCCGGCGACGGTGCTGGTAATCCTGATTTCCATGGTTTGTATATATGCGAGATACTTTTAAGGGGGCTTTTATATGGAGGAGAGGAAAAACAGAGTGATCATCTCGGTCAGCAGACAGTTTGGCAGCGGCGGACACAAGATAGCGGAAGCGCTGGCAGAGCATTTTGAACTTCCGATTTATGATCATAGGATGCTGGACAGTATTGCCAAGGAAAAGGGTGTGGATCCGCGTGTGCTGGAAAAATACGACGAGAAGCCGCTAAACCGTTTTCTGGCGCGCAATGTCAGCGGATTTTCAAGCTCTCTGGAGAACAATCTGGCGCAGATGCAGTTCAGTTACCTGAAAGACAAGGCCGATTCGGGGGAATCGTTTGTGGTAGTTGGACGATGTGCGGAGACGGTTTTAAAGGAATATGACGGACTGATCACGATCTTTGTGCTGGGCGATGAGGAAACACGGGTGAAGAGAATTGAGCAGCTGCACGGACTTTCAGAGGACGAGGCGAAACGTCTGGTAAAGACGAAGGACTGGCGGCGGAAATCCTACCACAACTGTGACAGCCGCGGACGCTGGGGAGATTCCAGAAATTATGACCTTTCGATCAACAGCAGCCGGCTGGGAATTGAGGGAACGACGAAGATGCTGGAGGAGTATGTGCAGGCGCGGATGGACGCGATGCAGAAATAAAATAATAGAGATATCGAAGGAAAAGAGAAAGGGGAACGTGTGCATAGGCGGCGCACGTCCCCCTTTTCCTGCCGAGGTGTTATACTGTTACTGTTCCCGGGGAGGCACTTTTGGAAGCAAAAGTGCCGTAAGAAAACGTGGTGGCAGCAGGAATTTGCCGTATTTAAATGCGAAGCCATGGCAAATTCCGTTACTGGGCACGTATGCGTGAACAGTAACGTTATACTAAAAAATATGGAATTAGATAGAAAAATCGTATTTGCTATCTGTTCGATCTTGTTTTATAGTATATAAAATATTTAATAGGAGTTTGATGATATATGACAGAGTTAAAAGAAGAAAAAAAGACCGGTCTCGTTCTGGAGGGCGGCGGGATGCGCGGTATTTACACAGCGGGCGTCCTGGATGTGTTTTTGGATCATGATATTTCATTTGACGGCGTGATCGGCGTCTCGGCGGGGGCAGTGCATGGGGCTTCGTTTGTGTCGGGGCAGAAGGAGCGGAGCATCCGCTATTATAAAAAATACTGCAATGACAAGCGTTTTATGAGCTTTGAAAACTGGCTGCGGACGGGAAATCTGGTGGACGAGCAGTTCTGCTTCCATGATATACCGGAACGGCTGGATCCGTATGATTACGAGGCATTTGACCGGGGAAATACACGGTTTTATGTGGCATGCAGCAATGTGGAGACAGGGAAAGCAGAGTATCTGGAGATCAAAGATATGTTCAAAGATGTCGAATATTTCCGTGCGACGGCATCCCTTCCGTATGTGTCCCATATGGTCGAGGTTGGTGGAATGAAGCTTCTGGACGGCGGCTGCACGGACAGCATTCCGTTGCGTGCGTTCGCTAAGATGGGGTATAAAAAATGCGTCGTTGTGCTGACCCGTCCGGCGGGCTACCGCAAGAAACCGGGCAATTTCTGGCTGCCGGAGGCGGCATATCACAAATATCCGGCGTTCGTGAGGGCGCTTCGCAGCCGCTATTATTTCTATAATAAGACGGTGGAATGGATCGATCGCCTCGAACAAGAGGGAAAAATTTTTGTTATCCGTCCGAGCGTAGCGCTTCCAATTGGCAGAACCGAACATAGTGTTGAAAAATTGCAGGAGACGTATGATATCGGCAGGAAGGATGCTGCCAATCAGATGCATGCAATGGAAAATTGGTTCAAATCTTATTGATTTATAGATTGATCTCTAGTATAGTAAAGATTGATGTAATGTAGCTGTGGACAATAAAAAGCGGGACAGCTGCAGCGTGACGATGAAAGAGCGATTCGTTCGGACCACATATGCCGCAGTGGCGGAAGACAGGTTTGGTATGTGTATCGCTATAAATGATAGAAGGAGAACACGCAATGGTTAAGATAGCAGTAGATGCCATGGGGGGCGACAACGCACCGGGTGAGATCGTGGCAGGTGCCGTGATGGCAGCCCAGTCGAGGGAAGATATTCAGATTTTCCTGATCGGCAAGGAAGAAGTCGTATCAGAAGAATTAAAAAAGCATACATATAAGAAAGAACAGATCGAGGTTGTCAATGCGACTGAGGTCATCGAGACGGAGGAACCGCCGGTCAATGCGATCCGCACGAAGAAAGATTCGTCCATCGTGGTCGGCATGAATATGGTCCGCAGGGGCGAGGCGGACGCGTTCTGTTCCGCAGGCAGCTCCGGCGCAATTCTGGTCGGCGGACAGGTGATCGTCGGCAGAATCAAGGGCGTTGAACGTCCGCCACTGGCTCCATTGATTCCGACAGAAAAGGGCGTGTCCCTGCTGATCGACTGCGGCGCCAATGTCGATGCAAGACCGTCCCATCTGGTACAGTTTGCAAAGATGGGATCCATCTACATGGAACACGTGGTTGGCATCAAGAATCCGCGTGTGGCGATCGTCAACATCGGTGCGGAGGAAGAGAAGGGCAATGCGCTGGTGAAAGAGACATTCCCACTCTTAAAAGAATGTAAGGACATTAATTTCATCGGCAGCATCGAGGCACGCGAGATTCCGCACGGCGGCGCGGATGTCATCGTTTCCGAGGCATTTGTCGGAAATGTCATCCTGAAACTTTATGAAGGTGTCGGTGCAACCCTGATTTCCATGGTAAAACAGGGCATGATGACGAGCCTGCGCTCAAAGATCGGCGCATTGCTTGTAAAACCGGCGTTGAAGACGACGCTCAAAGCATTCGATGCGAGCCAGTACGGCGGCGCACCGCTTCTGGGACTCAAAGGGCTGGTTGTCAAGACGCACGGAAATTCCAAGCGCACCGAGGTGTGCAATTCGATTCTTCAGTGTGTGACCTTTAAAGAGCAGGCGATTAATGAAAAGATCAAGGAAAGTCTGTGAAACTTTCGTGAAATTATAAAATGTAGCGAAAAAACGATATGTTTTTAATCAATCTAAAATTCTAAATATTTTAAAATAAGTTCATAGAAAGGAAGAAAATTATGGAATTTGAAAAATTACAGAACATTATCGCGGAGGTACTGAATGTTGAAGCAGATGAAATTACGTTAAATACGACGTTTGTGGATGATCTGGGCGCTGATTCGCTGGATATTTTTCAGATTATCATGGGAATCGAGGAGGAGTTTGATATCGAAATCCCGACTGAGGAGGCAGAAAAGATTGTATCTGTGGGCGATGCAGTAGAGCAGATCAAGAACGCACTGAACTAATTCAATGTTTGTTAAAAAGTTATAGAGAAGTCTGTCAGGCAAAGGGGCTGGGCGGGCTGCCAAAGGGCAGGATCGCGACAGCTCCTTTCCAAAAAGAACGGATGTTTGACTCTGGCTCACAGACACAAATAGCAATGATTGCCGGAATCAGTCAGTAGCAGGACAGGCTGGAAAGAGAGAAATATATGGAGTATACATTAAATGAATTGGAAAAACGGATTGGCTATTCGTTTCAGGACAAGAAGCTTCTGGAACACGCGATGATACATAGTTCGTATGCCAATGAGCACCATCTTGGAAAACTGGGATGCAACGAGCGCCTTGAATTTTTAGGCGACGCGGTGCTGGAAGTGGTATCGAGTGATTTCCTGTTCCGCACGTTTCCGGAGATGCCGGAGGGCGATATGACAAAGACACGTGCGAGTCTGGTCTGCGAGCCGACGCTTGCATTTTGCGCACAGGAGATCGATCTGGGTGGATTTTTGCTGCTTGGAAAAGGCGAGGATGCGACCGGCGGACGGGGGCGCGATTCGGTGGTGTCGGATGCGATGGAGGCACTGATCGGTGCGATTTATCTGGACGGTGGTTTTGCTAATGCAAAAGAGTTTATTCATCGATTTATTCTCAACGATATGGAACACAAAAAGCTCTTTTATGATAGCAAGACTATCTTGCAGGAGATTGTGCAGGGACATACGGACGGGACACTTACATACGTTCTTCTGAAAGAAGAAGGACCGGATCACAACAAGAGCTTCGAAGTGTCCGCGATGCTGGACGGTCAGGAGATCGGGCGCGGCATCGGACGGACGAAAAAATCAGCGGAACAGCGTGCGGCGTACCGTGGGATCCTCACTATCAGAAAACCGCAGGAGTAGGTATGTATTTAAAGAGTATTGAAATACAGGGTTTTAAGTCATTTGCCAATAAAATTCTGTTTGAGTTCCACAACGGAATCACGGGCATCGTCGGGCCAAACGGCAGCGGCAAGAGCAATGTCGCCGATGCAGTGCGCTGGGTGCTCGGTGAGCAGAGAAGCAGGCAGCTGCGCGGCGGCACGATGCAGGACGTTATTTTTGCTGGTACGGAGCTTCGAAAACCGCAGGGATTTGCCTACGTGGCGATCACACTGGATAATGCCGATCACAAACTTCCGATTGAGTACGACGAAGTCACGGTTTCAAGACGTCTTTACCGTTCTGGTGAGAGTGAATATAAGATTAATGGAACGAGCTGCCGTCTAAAAGATATCAACGAGCTCTTTTACGATACGGGTATCGGTAAAGAGGGATATTCCATCATCGGACAGGGGCAGATTGATCAGATTTTAAGCGGGCGGCCGGAGGAACGGCGCGAGCTGTTTGACGAGGCGGCTGGAATCGTGAAATTCAAGCGGCGCAAGGCGATCGCACAGAAGAAGCTGGAAGATGAAAAACAGAACCTGATCCGCGTGACGGATATTTTGTCCGAGCTGGAAAAACAGGTAGGACCGTTGGAACGGCAGTCGGAGGAGGCGAAGGAGTATCTGCGTCTGCGGGAAGAGCTGCGCTGCCTGGACGCCAACCTGTTTTTGGCAGAATCGGAGGAATTGAAGCGCCAGATCCGGGAAGTGGAGCAGAAGGAGATGATTCTGACCGGCGATCAGGAGAGTGTGCGGGCGGAATCGGAGACACTGAAATCGGAGTACGAATTGCTCGGAACCGAGCTGGATGCGCTGGATGCGGCGATTGCCGCGGATCGTGAGGCGTGCAGCCGGGAAGACCTGGAACGCCAGGAGAAGACCGGACGGATCGGAGTTCTCAGAGAGCAGATCCGGACGGAGCAGATGAACGAAGAACATATCCGCAGCCGGATGGCGTCGATCGACGGCGAAATCCATCAGAAAGAGGAAGAACAGGCGGAATATGAGTCTGAAAAACAGGCACTAAATGCATCGGTGCAGACGATCGAAGCAAAACAGCAGGAAGCGGAGGCAGCAGTCCGTTCGATGGACGAGGCGGTCAGCCGGACGGAAACCTTGATCGAGACGGCAAAAGCCGAGATCATGGACGCTCTGAACCAGAAAGCGGAACTTGCCGCCCGCCGTCAGCGCTATGAGACGATGCTGGAGCAGGCGGATGTGCGCCGGGCGGAAGTGACGCAGAAGCTTTTGAAATTCAAGAGCGATGAGTCGGTTCAGGAAGAGCAGAAAAAAGAAGAAGAAGCCAAATTAGGGAAGGTGCGGGAATGTCTGGAAGCGTTTTCGGCGCAGGAAAAAGAGCTGCAGGAGCAGACGCGCACGGAGGAAGAACAGGAACGCCGCCTGAACCAGAAACTTTCGAGCCTTCAGCAGGATTACCACACGAACCGGACGAGGCTGGAATCGATGCGGAATCTGGCGGAGCGCTACGAGGGCTACGGCGGTAGTATCCGCCGCGTGATGGAAGTCAGGGACCGTGTTCCGGGCATTCATGGCGTTGTGGCGGATTTGATCAGCACGACGAAGAAATATGAGACGGCGATCGAGACGGCACTTGGCGGCAGCATCCAGAACATTGTGACGGATTCCGAGGAGACGGCGAAACGCCTGATTGAACATCTGAAAAAGAACCGGTATGGCCGTGCAACGTTTCTGCCGCTGACCAGTATGGAACGCCGCCAGAGTTTTGGACAGCCGGGGGCGCTGAAAGAAATGGGTGTTCTTGGACTGGCAAGCGAACTGGTCTCTGCGGATGAGAAATACAGCGGGCTGGTGTCCTATCTGCTGGGACGCGTGGTCGTGGTGGATCAGATCGATCATGCGATTGCGCTGGCAAAGAAATACCGCTATTCTCTCCGGATCGTGACGCTGGACGGCGAGCTTTTAAGCCCTGGCGGTTCGATGACCGGTGGTGCATTCAAGAACAGCAGCAATCTGCTGGGACGCCGCCGTGAGATCGAAGAACTGGAAGCTGCCTGCAAAAAGGCATTGGAACAGGTGGAAGCGGTACAGAAGGAGCTGGCAGAGACGGGGCGCAGGCTGACGGAAGCGAAGAGAACACTGGCATCCGTCCAGGAGAGGCGCCAGCAGATGCAGATCCAGCAGAATACGTTGGAACTGACGATCTGCCAGTTAGAGGCGAGACGGCAGGAGATTGCAGATTCTTCGCAGGATCTGTCTTCAGAAAATCAGGAACTTGAACTGCAGGTAGGCGATCTGCGCGGGGCGCTGCGGGAGCTGCAGACCGAAGAGACGAAGCTTGAAACGCTAAGCAATGAGAAGAACCAGTACGTGGAAGAGCAGCAGACAGGTCTTGAGACGGCGAAAAAGCAGCGTGGGGAAGCGGCGGCAGCCCTTTCGGAGATACAGCTTGGGCATTCCCAGGCGGAGCAGAAGGGTGCGTTTATCGAGGAAAATCTGCGCCGTGTATTGCAGGAGCAGGAACGTCTCCGGGCAGAGAAAGAGAAACTTTCCGGCGGTCACGCGGACAGCAGCGAGACGATCGCTGCCAGAGAGCGCGAGATTGCAGCGCTGGAAGCCGAGATACAGGCGTCCGGGGACAAGCGGACGCAGATGGAACTGGTAATCCAGAACAAGCAGCGTGAGAAGGAAGAAAAGGCGGGGCGGCAGAAAACTTTCTTTGATAAAAAGGAGGAGCTGAACGAACGTCTCCAGCTTTTAGACCGCGAGAACTTCCGTCTCCAGAATCAGAGAGAACGCCTGAATGAGCGCCTGGAGTCGCAGGTCGATTATATGTGGAGTGAGTATGAGCTTACGTATTCGCGCGCGGAAGAGCTGCGGAAGGAAGAGTTGACCTCGATTCCAGAAATGAAGCGGTCGATCAATGAGAAAAAGATGGAGATCCGCGCCCTTGGAAATGTCAATGTCAACGCGATCGAGGACTACAAGGAGATATCCGGCCGCTACGAATTTATGAAAAACCAGCATGAAGATCTGGTAGCGGCACAGGCGGCGCTGGAAAAAATTATCGAGGAGCTCGATGAAGGAATGCGGCGTCAGTTCCGGGAAAAATTTGGTGAGATCCGCCGCGAGTTTGATAAAGTATTTAAGGAATTATTTGGAGGCGGAACGGGTACGCTGGAGCTGTCGCAGGAAGAAGATATTCTGGAGGCAGGCATCCAGATTATTTCACAGCCGCCGGGCAAAAAACTGCAGAATATGATGCAGCTCTCCGGTGGGGAGAAGGCATTGACGGCGATCGCACTGCTTTTTGCAATTCAGAACTTAAAACCGTCGCCATTCTGCCTGCTTGATGAGATTGAGGCGGCACTTGACGATTCCAACGTAGACCGGTTTGCCGGGTACCTGCATAAGCTGACGCGCTACACGCAGTTTATCGTCATCACCCACCGAAGAGGCACGATGGTGTCGGCAGACCGCCTGTATGGTATCACGATGCAGGAAAAAGGTGTGTCCACGCTGGTATCGGTCAGCCTGATCGAGGCGCAGATGGAGCGGGAAGAGGAAAAAGCAGAATTATAATTGCAAAAAAGAGTTCAGAAATAGAAAAGGAGGCGCAGCCATGGGAGATAAGAAAAAGGGTTTTTTCGGCCGTCTGGTAGAAGGGCTGACGAAAACGAGAGATTCCATTGTAAGCGGAATTGATTCCGTATTCAGCGGTTTTTCCGCGATCGATGATGATTTCTATGAGGAGATCGAAGAGACGCTTATCATGGGCGATCTAGGTATCCAGACGACGATGGCGATCGTCGAGGATCTCCGGAAAAAGGTAAAAGAAAACCACATCAAGGATCCGGCAGAGTGCAAGGATCTTCTGATTGCCAGCATCAAGGAACAGATGGATCTGGGCGAAAATGCCTACGAATTTGAAAACCGCAAGTCGGTTGTGCTGGTGATCGGCGTCAACGGCGTCGGGAAGACGACCTCGGTCGGAAAGCTGGCGGGTCAGTTAAAGGATCAGGGCAAGAAGGTCATTCTGGCGGCGGCGGATACATTCCGTGCGGCAGCGATTGAGCAGCTGACGGAGTGGGCAGGACGCGCGGGCGTTGAGCTGATCGCCCAGCAGGAAGGTTCTGATCCGGCAGCTGTTATCTACGATGCGATCGCGGCGGCAAAATCAAGAAATGCCGATGTGCTGATCTGCGACACGGCAGGTCGTCTGCACAACAAGAAAAACCTGATGGAAGAGTTAAAGAAGATCAACCGGATCATCGACAAAGAATATCCGGACGCCTACCGTGAGACATTGGTTGTCCTTGACGGAACGACCGGCCAGAACGCGCTTGCACAGGCAAAACAGTTTATGGAGGTGGCGGATATCACCGGCATCATCCTGACGAAGCTGGATGGCACGGCAAAGGGCGGTATCGCGGTTGCGATCCAGTCTGAGCTTGGTATTCCGGTTAAATACGTCGGAATCGGCGAGAAGATCGACGATTTACAGAAATTCGATGCGAATGATTTCGTCAATGCACTGTTTAAGAGAAATGAAGCATTGACAGAGAATGAATAAAGCTAAAAATAGCTGAGCATGCCACGGCTGAAACTGGTTTGGCGGAGAACAAATCTGCTTAAGCCGCAGATTCAGATAAACAGGACACACCCGGCAGACTGTCTGGTCAGAGAACCGGCAAAAGCAGGGCGCATTCTGAGAAATACGGATAAATGGAGGAAAGACAATGAGTGAGACAATAAAGGAAGAGACAGCAGAGGCAGTACAGGCTGAGCCGCAGGGACTGACGCTGGAGAAATTCGAAGAAGCAACTGAGGTTGTCAGCAAGGTTATTTCCGAGACAAAACTGGTTTACAGTGAATATTTTTCGAATTTGACCGGCAATAAAGTATATTTAAAACCGGAAAATATGCAGTATACAGGTGCTTACAAGGTAAGAGGTGCATTTTATAAGATCAGCACCCTGAGCGATGAGGAGAAACAGCGCGGTCTGATCACCGCATCGGCTGGAAACCATGCACAGGGCGTTGCATACGCGGCAAAACTGGCTGGCTGCAAGGCAACGGTTGTTATGCCGACGACCACGCCGCTCATGAAGGTAAACCGTACCAGAAGCTATGGCGCAGAGGTGGTTCTTCACGGCGATGTATTCGATGAGGCGCTGGCATATGCAAATGAGCTGGCAGCGGAGCACGGATATACCTTTATCCATCCGTTCAACGATCTGGACGTAGCCACCGGTCAGGGAACCATCGCGATGGAGATCATCAAAGAGCTTCCGACCGTTGATTATATTCTGGTTCCGATTGGCGGCGGCGGACTCTGTACCGGTGTTGCTACGCTGGCAAAACTGCTGAATCCGAAGATCAAAGTGATCGGTGTAGAACCGGCAGGCGCAAATTGTATGCAGGAATCCCTGAAAGAAGGAAAAGTAGTGACTCTCCCGAGCGTCAACACAATCGCGGATGGTACTGCAGTTAAACGCCCGGGCGATCTGCTGTTCCCGTACATCCAGATCAATGTGGATGATATCATCACCATCGAGGACTCCGAGCTGATCGTGGCATTCCTTGATATGGTAGAAAACCACAAGATGATCGTTGAGAACTCCGGTCTTCTGACTGTGGCTGCTCTGAAACACCTGAATGTGAAGAAGAAAAAAGTCGTATCCATCCTGAGCGGCGGCAACATGGACGTGATCACAATGGCATCCATCGTACAGCATGGTCTGATCCAGAGAGACCGCGTATTTACCGTATCGGTACTGCTGCCGGATAAGCCAGGCGAACTTGCAAAAGTCGCAACCCTGATGGCAGAAGAACAGGGCAATGTCATCAAATTGGAGCATAACCAGTTTGTCAGCATCAACCGCAACGCAGCAGTGGAGCTGCGGATCACCGTTGAGGCGTTTGGTACGGATCACAAGAATAAGATAGTGGAAGCGCTCAAGGAAGCAGGCTACCGTCCGAAGCTGGTAAAATCCAAAAATATCTATGATGTCTAAGGTGGAAATGAAAAGCGGTGTAGATAGAGCAGACAGGGGAGAATTGAAATGAAGCGGGAGAAATATGAGCCGGTGTTAAAAAATATTTCCTATTTTATAAAATGGGCGGAAGGCGCGATTGTGATTGGAATTGTGAGCGGCTGCATCGGCACGGCATTTGGAAAATGCGTCCTATGGGTGTCGGCATTCTTTCAGAGCCACCCGTGGATGGTCTTTCTGCTGCCGCTCAGCGGTCTTCTGGTTCTGGGCGTTTACCATGCGCTGGGAGAGGATAATAACCGGGGCACAAATATGGTGATTGAATCGATCTATTCGAACACAGAGATCAGTTTTGCGACTGCCCCGGCAGTCTTTGCAGGAACGCTTCTGACGCATTTGGGCGGCGGTTCTGCCGGACGCGAGGGCGCGGCGCTGCAGATGGGAGGAAGCATCGGAACCCAGATCGGAAAATGGCTGAAATTTGATGAGAAAGATAAGAAGATTGCGGTCATGTGCGGCATGAGCGGTGTATTTGCCGCCTTGTTTGGCACACCGATGGCGGCGGCGATCTTTTCAATGGAGGTTATCAGCATCGGCGTTATGTACTATGCAGCGCTGGTTCCGTGTGTCTTTTCTGCCTTTACGGCGGCGGCGCTGGCGAGGTTCTGGGGACTGATGCCGGAGCGGTTTTCGATTGGTGCGGTTCCGGCGTGGAGTATTGAAACAGCGATCGTGGCCGTCGGTCTGGCGGCTGGCTGCGCGCTGGTGTCGGAGCTTTTCTGCATCGCGCTTCACACAACGGAACATCTCTACAAAAAATATCTTCCCTCGCCGGTCTGGCGGATTTTATCCGGCGCGGCGATTGTGATTGTTTTGACGCTTCTGACCGGTTCGACCCGCTACAACGGAAGCGGCGTCTCCCTGATTGAAAAATGTTTCGAGGGCGAGGGACTTCCATGGGATTTCCTGATAAAAATTCTCTTTACGACGGTTACGCTGGAGGCAGGCTTCAAGGGAGGCGAAATCGTGCCGACCCTGACGATCGGCGCGGCGTTTGGCAGTTTCTTTGCATTTCTCTTTGGACAGCCGGTCGGTCTTATGACCGCCTGCGGTATGCTGGGACTCTTCGTGGGAGTCACAAACTGCCCGATCTCAACGCTTCTGCTGGGCTTTGAGCTTTTTGGCTATGAGGCGATGCCGTTTTTCGTGCTGGTGATTGCAGTCAGCTTTAGTTTCTCTGGTTATTACAGCCTGTATGCGAGTCAGAAATTTATCTACTCGAAGACGAGGACGGAGTTTATTAACCGGAAGACGAATAAATAGGTGGAAAATGATCACCATGTTTTTGACTTTTGAACATCATAAAAAAGAATGTGCCTTAGCACATTCTCGCGCCGAGCGCGGTCGCTTGCGACATGTTTCTGCTTCGCGCGAGTGCGCATCATTGGCACGTTAGTGCCTTTTTGTGTAATAGGGAATACCAAGGAATTTCCTATTACACAAAAAAGGGTTCCAATCTATCTTCGGAACCCTAAAATGTCATGCTTTAAAGAAATTCATGAATCTACGTGCTCTATCATGATTTATTCATGAAAATCCTGCGGTTTCTCATCACGGAAATCGAGCAGGGCGCGCGGTGCAACCTGCAGAACACCTGCAATATCAAAGAGACTTTCTAAGGAAAGACTCGTTTTCATGTTCGGTGCCTCGATGTTGGATATATGAGTCCGGCTTAAATCGGTCGCCTCTGCTAAAGCCATCTGGCTCATGCCGCGGAGTTTGCGGTAATAAGCGATGTTGAGACCTATCTGACGGTAATATTTTTCATAACGGTTTGTCTGCTGCTTGTTAATTTGTTTTTGATCGATTGCTGTCATATTTTTCAAGTGCCTCCCCGATCCGAAAGAATCATGCGTTATTGTTATTTCAGAGATAATAAATAATTACAACTGATATAACTATTGTAGCTGGAAAATGATTTTTATCAAACAATATAACGATTCAAATTTGCAATATTATAAAATGCATATCCAATAAAATAATGCACATACATGGATTGCACCCAGGAAGGTTGTTAAATAATGCACAGAAAAAGATTGCAGAGGATAAGTGCAGATAAATAATGAGAAGCTGGGGGCAGAATGAGAGTGGCGGGAAAAGGTGAAATAGAAAAA
>ULQX01013792.1_pt1 | contig 13889 bp, 8 predicted proteins | sample 1954941 | NCBI WGS metagenome assembly ULQX01 (sample SAMEA4835667, study PRJEB28245) | human gut metagenome | biome: gut microbiome; material: fecal sample | place: Denmark | collected 2008
TTACATCACCCTGACGGACTTCAACCGGCAGAAGCTGCTGGCGCTTAAGCAGATTCCGCCGGAAAACGTGTCCGTAAAGTCGAACTTTGTGGAACCGCCGGAGACGATTGTGCCATACGCGGCGCGCGAAAATCAGGTGGTGTACATCGGGCGGCTGGATGCGCTCAAGGGCATCCGGCTGCTGCTGGAAGCGTGGGCGCGCTACGAGCGTTCCGGCGGGGGCATGAAGCTGATCATCTGCGGTACAGGGCCGGAGGAAGCATGGTGCCGCGAATATCTGACGCGGGAAAAGCTGAAGCAGGTGGAGCTGCGCGGCTTTGTGCCAAATTCGGCGGCACGGGCGCTGATGGGGCAGTCCAAGGCGCTGATTCTGCCAACGCAGTGGTATGAAGGCTTCCCGATGACAATTGTGGAAGCCTTCAGCGCCGCCACGCCGGTGATTTGCTCGGATTTAGGCAACGCGGGTTCCCTGATTTCGGACGGCGTGACGGGCTTCAAGTTTCCGGCGGACTCGGCGGAGCAGCTGGCGCAGACGCTCAACCGGCTGCAGCACGCGGAATCCGTCAGCGAAGGCGCGCTGAAAACGTATCAGGAGAATTTCACGGCGGAAGCAAATTATCGTCGGCTGATGGCGATTTACAGCAAGGCGATGCAGAAAAGCGGCGAAAGGAACGAACCATCATGCGGCTGATTGTGGCAGATGTACGGAGCACCAGCACGGACGGCATTGCCGCTGGGCATTATTTCACCGTCGCGCAGAATTATCTTGACCTGTTCGGCGCGGAGATGGATGTGCGCATTGCGGGCGGGCCGGTGTACGGCGACCGCTTCGGGGACAAGCTGATTCGTCTGCCGCATGATTACATCGCGGGCAGTTCTGCAGTGCGCAACAAACGCGCCGTGTTCCAGAACGTGCGCGCGCTGCTGCGGGAAGCGCAGGATGACGTGATTGTCCTCCAGTGCAGCGCCGTCGCAACAGCGTATCTGGGGCTTGCACTGTTCAAGAAGAAAGAAACGCGGGTCTACACCATCCAGTACAGCACCGACGGCGTAAATTCGGTGCTGAAGCAGGGGCTGTATGCGCTGTGCAGGCGGAAAATCAGCGGCGTTATCTGCCCCAATGCAGCCATTGGCGCGGCGTACGGGCGGCCGATGTGCGTCGTATCCGATTACATCAGCACAGGAACGATGCAGCCGCCTGTGCCGTATGCGCAGAAGCGCTATGATTTCGGCATGGTCGGGCTGATTACGTCGGACAAAGGCGTTGTTGAAGCGGCAAAGCAGCTGCGGGACACGCCGTATCGGGTGCTGATTGCAGGTCGGGTGCAGGAAGCGCCGCTGGAAACGGAACTGCGGGCAGTCTGCGCGGGCGCAAAGAACATCGAACTGCGGCTGGAATACCTGTCCGAAGCGGCGTATGACGAGGCGATTCGCCAATGCCGTTACTGCATCCTAAACTATTCGGAGAATTACTCCCTGCACAGCAGCGGCGTTGTATTCGATATTCTCTTCCGGGGCGTGCCGATTGTGGGCAGCCGCTGCGGAACACTGCAAATGGTGGAAGCAAACGAATTGGGCAAAACGGTATCCCGCATGGCGGATTTTGCGCCTGGAAAGCTGCTGGATGAAGCCGTGCATGACCGCTATGTGCGCAACATTGCGCGCTACTGCCAATCGCAGGCGCAGGAGCGGGAAAAGCTGCGGGATTTTCTGACGCGGGGCGCGGTGGAATAACCATGCCGCACAGCGCAAAGTGAAAGGAGGGGTTGAAGCGTGAAGGTCATGTGGATGGGGAATATTATCCTCCCTGCCATTGCGGAAAAAGAATCGCTTCCCCCGGTGTATATCGTGGGCTGGCTGGTCGGGCTGTCGCGGCGGCTGACGCAGCTGCCGGATGTGGCGCTGACGTATGTGTTTGACGCGCCGAAAGCGCTGACGGGCGAAGTGGACGGTTACCGCTATTACGGGCTTGTCAACCCCACACGCCCTACGCAGCGCTGCGGGGAAGCCTATACCCGACAGCTGGAGGAAATCCTGCGCAAAGAGCAGCCGGATGTCATTCACCTCTGGGGCACGGAAAATCAGCACACGCTGGCCATGGTTGATGCGGCGGAACACATGGGGATGCGCGAGCGGATTGTAATTTCCATTCAGGGGCTTCTGTCCATATACGCGGAGCATTATCGCGCTTATCTGCCGGAACACGTCTGCCACGGGCACACGCTGAAGGACTTGGTGAAGGGCAATATCGTCCGGCAGGAAGCAATCTACCGCCGCGTCGGGCAGTATGAACAGGAAGCCCTGCGCAGGGTGCAGCACGTTATCGGGCGCACCGACTGGGATGCTGCCTGCATGGCGGAGTTTGCCCCGCAGGCGGCTTATCATTTCAACAACGAAACGCTGCGGGACGAGTTCTACACCGGCGAATGGTCGCTGGACAGCTGCGAGCCGCACAGTCTCTTCTGCAGTCAGGCGCATGTGCCACTCAAGGGGCTGCATCTGCTATTGCAGGCGCTGGCGATTGTCCGCAAGCGCTATCCCGATGTCAAGCTCTATGTGGGGCGCAAGGACTATGGGCGCATTCCGCCGCTTGCGCGCAATGCCTATGAACGGTACATCCACCGTCTGCTGCGCGAAAACGACCTCTACGACCATGTTGTTTTTACCGGCAGCCTGAATGCACAGCAAATGAAGGAGCGGTATCTAAAAAGTCAGGTGTTTGTGCTGCCGTCGAGCATTGAAAACTCCCCCAATTCGCTGGGCGAGGCGATGCTGCTTGGCGTACCGTGCATTGCGTCGGATGTCGGCGGCGTGCGCTGTTTGATGACGCACGGCGTGGAAGGGCTGATATATCCGGCAGACGACCCGCATTTGCTGGCATATGATATCTGCGAGATGTTCGCGCATCCGGAAAAAGCGGCGCAGATGGCGCGCGCCGGGCAAGAACACGCTGGAAAAACGCATGATGCGCAGAAGAATCTGGAGATACTGCATCAGATTTATACGGAGATTGCACGATGAAAATCCGAATCACAAAGAACCATGTGGATGCACTCTGTGTGCTGATTGGCGTGCTGGGCATGGGTTCGCTGTATTTTCAGGTGTTGCGGATGCCGCTGATGGCAGCCATGCTGATTGCGTCGATTCTGCTGCTGACGCGGGCGCATCATCCGAAAATCAGCGCCCAGAATGTACGCCTGACGCTGCTGCTGACGGCGGCGCTGCTGCTGACGAGCTTCGTCAACCCGCAGAACGGCATCCACATCAACGATATTGTCATTTGGCTTTGCAACATCGGCTATGTGCTGGTTCTGCAAAGCTGCATCGGGTATCGGACGTATATGCGGCTGTATACCAAAGTCATGCTGGCAGAGGCGGCCATCAGCCTGATTTCCTTCGTCATCGGCGATTTGCTGTCGCTGCCGCTGCCGCTGCTGCACTACGAAGTTTCCAGCGTCAACGGATTTTATCTGACGCCTTATTTTACCTTAGGCTGGCTGAACATCCCGGTTTTCCACCGCAATGCGGGTATGTTCAACGAGCCGGGTAGCCACCAGATTTTCCTGAACTTCGCGCTGCTGTTCCTGATGAGCGACGAAACGCGCATGGGCATGAGCAAGAAGAAATACTGCTGGGCAATTGCGCTGCTGATCGTCACCATCCTCAGCACGCTGTCCACAACAGGCTTTATTTGTCTGGGCGTTGTGCTGCTGACGGTGGCATTCCGCAAAAAGGGCAGGAAAATGGCACGCAGCATCAAGATGGCGGCGTTCATCGGGCTGATTCTGCTGTTTGTCATCGAGTCCGTCACGGGCGTGGTGGAAAGCAAGATTATCGGGCGAAATTCCGGCGGTTCGTTCTACACGCGGTGGAACGACACCTTCAGCGGCTTTGAAATCGGGCTGGAATCCCCCATTGCGGGACAGGGCGTTTTCTCGGAGCGAAAGGCGGAAATCCTGCTGAAACACAGGGTGCAGAATATTTCCAACGGCTTTGCCGCCTTCGTCATGGATACAGGCCTGATTCTCCCGGCAGTTTGGCTATGGCTGATGTACCTCGGTATCCGCACCAAATTTGCCAAGGAGCGGCTGCTGTATGTGCTGGGCGTTTTCCTGCTGTATTTCCTGTGCATCAACACGGAGGGCGTTTTCCTGAACATACTGTTTTTGGGGCTGCTGGGCAAGTGGCAGCCGGACGCGGAGGAGGCGCCTGATCTGCCAGCAAATGCGCGCAGGCAGAGGAAACGCAGGAGGCGCTGCACTGTGCCGCCGGAAAAACTGCGCCTGACGTTTAACACGCAGCCGGAGGACGCGGCGCAGGAGCAGACGGGCGAAACAGGCGGAGAGGAATCATGAACACAGCATCAAGGAGCGAAAACACAGCGCGCAACATCGGCGTGGGCGCAGTGCGGCAGGTGGTCACGCTGCTGCTGGCTTTTGCCGTGCGAACGGTGTTTGTGCGCCGGCTGGGCGCGGATTATACGGGTGTCAACGGGCTGTACAGCAACATTCTGGCCATGCTGTCACTGGCGGAACTGGGCGTGGGCAACGTGCTGGTGTACAGCTTGTACGCACCGCTGCACCGGGGCGACACGGGCGAAATCCAGCACCTGCTGGGCTATTATCGTCGCATTTACCGCCTGATTGCGCTGGCGGTAGCGCTGCTGGGCGCGGCGGTAATCCCCTTCCTGCCGCTCATCATCAGCAGTGAGCTGCCGATGGCACAGCTGATCGTCTACTATGTGCTGTACTTGGCGAACTCCGTGGCATCCTATCTGGTCATCTACAAAACGACGCTGATTCAGGCTGACCAGAAGGCATATTTGCAGAACATGGTTTCCGCCGCGGCGCTGGTGGTGCAGTATGCGGCGCAGATCGCGTGCCTGCTGATTTGGGGCAGCTATCTTGGCTATTTGCTGATTCAGATTGCCTGCACCCTCCTGCAGAACGCGGTACTGAGCCATTTAGCGGATAAGATGTACCCCTTCCTGCGGGAAAAGCAGAAGCACGAGCCGATGCACCGCAAGCAGGAGCTGAACGACAACATCCGCTCCATGTTTCTCTACAAGCTGGCGACAATACTCATCAACAACACGGACAACATCCTGATTTCCGTCATGCTGGGCACGGTGTTCGTCGGCTACTACTCCAACTACGCGTCGCTGACGACGTATGTGACGACGTTCGTTTCCATCGTAATTACCGGCATTTCCGCCAGCTTGGGAAATCTGAATGCCGAGAAGAATTCGGAAAAGTCGTACGCCATGTTCCGCAACCTGATTGTCCTCTTCGGGGCGATTACGGGCTTCTGCGTCGCCGCATACGGCGCGATTGTACAGGACTTCATCCCCATCTGGGTGGGCGAAGAATACCTGATGGACACAGGGACAGTGGCGGCGGTGCTGTTCACGTTCTACCTGAGCACCATCGTCGCGCCCGTGTGGATGTACCGCGAAACGCTGGGGCTTTTTCGGCAAATGAAGTATGTTATGTTTATGACGGCGCTGGTCAACATCCTGCTGTCCATCCTGCTGGGGCACTTCTTCGGCGTAGCGGGCATCATCGGCGCAACCGGGCTGGCACGGCTATGCACCATCTTCTGGTATGAGCCGAAAGTGCTGTTCCATCGCACCTTCGGGCGCAGCGCTGCCGCGTATTTCAAGGCGCAGGGAGGCTTGCTGCTGCTCAACGGCGCGGTGATGGCGCTGTCGCTGCTGCTGTGCGCGCGGATGGGGCATACGCTGATATGGATTATCATCAAGGGCATCACCTGCGCGGCGGTGACGGCGCTCCTGTACACGCTGGCGCTGGGGCGGACGGCAGAATATCGCTGGATGCTTGAAAAAGGGCGGAGTTTCTTGCGCAAATGGAGGAAGAAGGCATGATCGATCAGGAAATGCAGCACTGCCGCAAAATTGTGCGTTTCGACCCTACTATCTCAACAGCGAATCAGGGAGATTTCATCATCCGCAACGCCTGTGAGCATGTGCTGCACGACTGCTTTCCTGTGCAGCTGTCCGTCGCCGTGCCGGTTCGGGACAGGCTGTCGAAGGTATCGATGAAGCACGTCGGCAGTGCGGATTTCGCATTTGTCTGCGGGACGAATCTGCTTTCCTCGGACATGCGCCGCCAAAGGATGTGGAATATCCGCCTGCGGGACGCGGTGATGATGCGCTGCGGCGATTTGCACAAGCGGGAGCTGCTGAATTTCCGCCTGATTCGTGAGAAATTTCAGCGCACGCATATCATTTTGCTGGGTGCGGGGTGGTATCAATACCAGGACGAGCCGACAGGATACACGAAGCGGATTCTAAAAGCGCTGCTGGATGGGCAGTACCTGCACGCGGTGCGCGACGAATACACGCGCCAGCGCCTGCTGAAGCTGGGCATCACGAACGTGCTGAATACGGCGTGCCCGACAATGTGGGGGCTGACAGACGACAAATGCGCGCAGATTCCGACGCACAAGGCGGAGCGCGTCGTGACAACGCTGACGGACTACCGCAGCAGCCCGGAGCAGGATGCGCAGATGCTGACCATGCTGCAAAAGCACTATCGCGAGGTGTATGTGTGGCTGCAAGCAGTTGAGGACTATGCCTGCCTGCGCCAAATGGATGCGCGCGTGACGCAGAATTTGCACCTGATTCAGCCGAATCTGCGAGATTACACAGCGCTTTTGGCATCAGGCGGGATTGACTACGTTGGCACGCGGCTGCACGGCGGCATCCACGCAATGAACATGGGCTGCCGAAGCCTGATTCTGGCGGTAGACAACCGCGCAAGCGAAATCGCGAAGGACACGAATCTGCCCGTCCTGCCCCGCGGCGGGAATTTGGATGTGCTGGAGGAGCGCATCTGTTCCGCATGGGAGACGCAAATTGATTTGCCGACCACGGCAATTCGGCAATGGAAAAATCAGTTCCGCGAGACAGATGCAGAGAAAATGCCTTGATTTTCGTATAAAATGCGGCTTTCTGCGCGGTAAGTATTGACAGCCGACTTGTAATTTGTTACAATATAGCTGGAATTGGGAAAGAGATTGCTATATCCACTGGGAGCACTGCGGCTCGCCGCGAAAAGAAAGGTGGAAAGCAGCAATCGCTTGCCATTGGCACAACCATACGTCGTGCCGGAAGATTGCACGGAACAAGGAGTGAGGACGATGAAGGACAAAAAGTGGATGCGAAAGGCATTGTCTTTCCTGCTGGCTGTATTCATGGTAACGGGCAGTATGGGAACAGTGCTGACGGCGGCTGCAGAAGAGCCGGAAACTCCGCCGGCGGAAACGGTTGAGGTCGTGCCGACGGAAGCACCCGAAGTGACGGATGTTCCCGAAGCAACGGAAGCGCCCGAAGTGACGGATGTTCCCCAAGCAACGGAAGCGCCCGAAGCGACGGATGTTCCCGAAGCGACGGATGTTCCTGAAGCAACGGAAATCCCCGAAGCGACGGATGTTCCCGAAGCAACGGAAATCCCCGAAGCGACGGATGTTCCTGAAGCAACGGAAGCACCCGAAATCGTGGACGAAGCAGCCGTAGATTACAGCCGCTCCGTGCTGGATAACGAGTTCTTTGACTCCGGCTTTGCCGCGACGTTCAGCAGCGCACAGCTGTACCTGAATCCGACGGGCGATGAGCTGGTTGGTCAGGTAACTGGCGTAGTGTATGTGACGCATCGTCCGCAGAAGGGTCAGCTGAATGAACGGATTTCCGTCTGCGTGTATGACCAGACGGCTGGCGTTGCATATGGCTATCTGGCGGCGGATGCAGTGCATCCTGTGCCGGAAGAGGGCATTGAGAATCAACGTCACACCGGTGTTTTCGCGAGCGGCGTGGAAATGCCCAGTGCCCTGCTGGTGCTTGCGGCTGCGACGGAAGAACCCGTGCCGACCCCTGCACCCACGCCCGTGCCGACCGAAGAGCCTGTAGTTGAGCCGACGGAAGAGCCCGTTGTCGTGCCGACCGAGGAACCCGTTGTTGAGCCGACTGAGGAACCCGTTGTCGAGCCGACTGAGGAACCCGTTGTCGAGCCGACGGAGGGACCCGTTGTTGAGCCGACCGAAGAACCCGCTGTCGTGCCGACCGAAGAACCCGTTGTCGTGCCGACCGAAGAGCCTGTTGTCGTCCCGACCGAGGAACCCATTGTCGTGCCGACCGAAGAGCCCGCGTCGACCCCCGCGCCTACGGACGTGCCGGATGACCTCGAAAACATCGACCGCGCGGATGTGATTATTCCGGGCAAACCGACGTTCGAAATGGACAAGGCGACGGCGGAGTTGGGCGAGAATATCACCTTCACCATCCACACGAAGAACGCCACCAAAATTTTGATGTACATTGACGGCAGCGTCAACCGCTACATCTACGACGTGCCCACTGACACGTCGACGCTTACCATGTCCTTCTCCTCGATGGGGAGCAACGGGGGCAAGCGCACCATCGCGTTCCAAGCCTACAACGGCAATACGCCCGGCGAAAAGTCTGATGTACAGACGATTACGCTGACGAAGCCGTCTGTCAAGCCGCAGGTGACGGTAAAGAATATCGACAAGACGACCGTGGGGCTGGGCGAGAACATCACCTTCACCCTGAGCGTCAAGAACGCCACGAAGGTGCTGATGTACATCGACGGCAGTGTCAACCGCCGCTTCGAGGACATCACCCCCGACATGACGGAATACACCTTCACCATGTCGTTCTCTTCGCTGGGAAGCAATGGGGGCAAGCGCGCCATTGCGTTCCAAGCCTATAACGGCACGACGGCGGGTGAAAAGACCTCCGATCGGGTGGTGACCGTCGCGAACGAAAGCCCGAACAAGCCGACCGTGACAAGCTGGACTCCGGACAAATACACGGTTGATTTGAACGAAACCATCACCTTCACCATCAACACCAAGAACACGACGAAGATGCGTGTCTACATTGATGGCAAGCTGAACCGCTACATCTACGATGTGAAGGACGGCGCAACGACGTTCCAGATGTCCTTCTCGACGCTCGGTTCAAACGGCGGCGTGCGCACGGTGGCGTTCCAGCCCTACAACGGCAACACACCCGGCGCTATGTCCGACACCAAGACGATTACCATCAGCGTGGCGAACAAGCCGCAGGTTGAGCTGCTGAAAATCAGCAATCCGAACGCGACGCTGGGCGAAAACATCACCTTCACCCTGCGCATCAAGAACGCCACGAAGGTGCTGATGTACATCGACGGCAGTGTCAACCGCCGCTTCGAGAACATCACCCCTGATATGACGGAATACACCTTCACCATGGCGTTCTCTTCGCTGGGGAACAACGGGGGCAAGCGTACCATTGCGTTCCAAGCCTACAACGGCGCAGTCGGCGGCGACAAGACCTCCGCAACCACCATTTCCCTGACGAGCGGTTCGTCTGCTGCCCCCGTGATTGCGAATGTCAAGATTGACAAGACGACCGCCGTGCTGGGTGAGCAGATTAAATTCACTGTTTATCTGGACAACGCGACGAAGCTGCTGATGTATGTCGATGGGCAGGTGAACCGCCGCTTTGAGGACGTAACGACCAGCATGTCGAAGTACGAGTTCACGATGTCGTTCTCGTCGCTGGGGAATAATGGCGGCGTCCGTACGATTCAGTTCCAGCCTTACAACGGCACGACCGCGGGCGAAAAGTTTAAGGCGTACACGATTACACTGACGACGACCGTGGTCAACAAGCCGGAAGTCGTCAACTTCACCATGAATCCCAGCCGCGTGAAGCTGAATGTGCCGGTGACGTTCACGGTCAACACCAAGAACGCGACGAAGGTCGTCCTGTATGTGGACGGCAAGGCAAATACCAGCTACCCGACGACTGGCGATGTGACGGTTATCGAGCGCGCCTTCGCTTCGCTGGGCAGCGGCAACGGTGTCCGCACGATTCAGTTCAAGCCCTACTACGGAACGACCGCTGGCGAACTTTCCCCGGCGCAGTCCCTGACGCTGTATGTGACCGACGATCCGCTGACCGTGACCGTTCCTGCCGCGAAGCAGGGCGACGACCTAACGGTGACGTGGACGGCTGCTGGCGGCGCAACGAAGTATCAGCTGCTGCTGACCACGCCCGATGGCACGGCTGCGCTGCTGGGCGAAACGGCGGCGCTGAACTACACGGTGCCGGGTCTGAAGCTGCTGCAGCCGGGCGACTACACCATCACGATTAAGGCGCTGTCCGGCAATACGGAGTTGGAATCTGTCAACAAGGCATTCACCGTGACAGGCGACTTCGTGTTCGCGGTTCGTGACGACTCGACGGGCATTGTGGTCGTCAAGTACAACGGCACGGCATCGACGCTGACTGTTCCGAACACGGTGGCGGGTCTGCCGGTGGTGGAAATCGGCGCGCAGGCGTTCGAGGGCAACACGAAGCTCAAGAGCGTAACCCTGCCCGCGACGATTGAAATCATTGGCCGCCGCGCGTTCGCGGAATGCAAGAACCTGCTGGAAGTCAAGTAAAAATTCATAGGAATTACGAAAGCCGGGGATTGCTGGCAAGGCAGTCCCCGGCTGTTTTGCTGCGAAAAAAACATACTTACGATTGACGTTTCCCTGCCTATCTGCTATCATAAGATAAGCGCCCGCTATATGCCGCACACAAAAGGAGGTATGCCCTATGGAGCAGCTTGAAGTTCTGACCGAAGTGCAGGATTTGCGGAAGGTTTGGCCGCATGAAGCACTGGATTTTACGCCGTGGCTGGCGAAGGATGAGAACATCGCGATTTTGGCAAACGAAATCGGCATGGAAATCGCAGTCGATGGGACAGAATCCGCCGTGGGCGATTTCAGCGTGGATATTATCGCGACCGATATTGCAACAGGGCAGAAGGTTATCATCGAAAACCAGCTGGAAGATACCAACCACGACCATCTGGGCAAACTTATCACCTACGCTGCTGGGAAAGAAGCTCGGACGATTATCTGGGTGGTAAAGCACGCACGCGAGGAACACCGCGCGGCGATTGAGTGGCTGAATAACCACACGGATGATGACATTGGCTTTTTCCTGTGCGAAATCCACCTGTATAAAGTCGGCAGCTCCAATCCTGCGGTGAAGTTCAGCGTGATTGAGAAGCCGAATGACTGGATTAAGAGCGTCAAGAAAAATCAGCAGCAGACAGAAAGCCAGCAGTTCCGCTTGGATTACTGGACAGCCTTCAATGAATATGCGTATGCAAACGCGCAGTTCGCAAGGCAATTTGGCAAGCGAAAAGCATCAAACAAAATGTGGATGAACCTGAGCATTGGCTCATCTGTTTATGATATTTGCTTACGCGCGGTTAAAACAGAAAATCTGCTTGTTGTTGAACTGTATATTCGCGGCGACAAGGATCTTTATCATCAGTTATTTGAAAAACAGAATGCCATTGAGCAGGAATTGGGCGTTACGCTTGACTGGCGGGAACTTCCAGAAAAGAAAGCAAGCCGCATTATGCTGACACGACAGGTCGATTTTGACAATCGCAGCGCGTGGAATGCACAGTTTGACCGGATGATGGAGATGTCACTGAAATTCAAGAAGGTTTTCAAGAAATACCTATAACTTAACTACCCCACGAAAAAATCCCCCGGAAGCCCATACTTCCGGGGGACAAACTATCTTATTCTGCCTTTGCGCTCTCTCTTGTATAATTCAGCAGTCCGCCATAGAGGATGCAGCCCTGCTGGCGCGCGGTCAGCGGCATCAGCACAATGTAATCCTCGTCCTTTGTGTCGTTGTGCAGCACGAACGTGTCGCTGCCGCTTTCCACCGTCTCGCGGACGTTCGGCAGGCTCAGCGTGTCGCCCTGCGCGATGCGGTCGTAATCCGCCTCATTCTGGAACGTCAGCGGCAGAATGCCATTGTTGATGAGGTTCGCCTGATGGATGCGGGCGAACGACTTCGCGACGACAGCGCGGATGCCCAGATACAGCGGGACAAGCGCGGCGTGTTCGCGGCTCGACCCTTGCCCGTAGTTCATGCCCGCAACGAGGATGCCGCCGCCTTCCTTCTTCGCGCGCGCCGGGAACGTCGCGTCCACGGGGGTCAGGCAGAAGTCCGACAAGTACGGCACATTCGAGCGGAACGGCAGGAGCTTCGCGTCCGACGGCGCAATGTGGTCGGTGGTGATGTTGTCCTCCATCTTCAGCAGCACCTTGCCGGAAATGGCATCCGCCAGCGGATTGCCCAACGGGAAGGGCTGAATGTTCGGGCCGCGGACGACCTCCACCGTGTCCTCTTCGCCCGGCGCGACCGGGGGGATGACCAGATTGTCGTTGACGGTGTACGTCTCCGGCATCGGGATGTCGAGGTCAATGTCAAGGCAGCGCGGATCCGTCAGCACGCCAGTCAGCGCCGTGACAGCCGCCGTCTCGCAGGAGACAAGGTAAATGCCGGCGGATTTGGTTCCGCTGCGGCCGTAGAAATTGCGGTTGTTCGTGCGAACGGAGACAGCGTTCGTGCGCGGCGACTGCCCCATGCCGATGCACGGCCCGCAAGCGGATTCCAGAATGCGCGCGCCCGCCGCAATCATGTCTGCCAAAGCGCCGTTGCGCGCCAGCATCGTCAGCACCTGCTTCGATCCGGGGCCGATGACAAGGCTCACGTCCGGGTGCACAGTCTTGCCCTTCAAAATGCGGGCAACACGCATCATATCCGTATAGGAAGAGTTCGTGCAGGAACCGATAAACACCTGATCGACCTTAATCGGGCCGCACTGCTTGACGGTTTCCACGATGTCAGGCATATGGGGCTTCGCGACGAGCGGCTCAAGCGCGGTCAAATCAATGTCGAGGATTTCGTCATACGCCGCATCCGGGTCTGCGGACAGCGGCACGAAGTCCTGCTCGCGCTGCTGCGCTTTGAGGAACGCATGGGTCACTTCATCCGACGGGAAGATGGAGGTCGTCGCGCCGAGTTCCGCGCCCATGTTCGTAATCGTCGCGCGCTCCGGGACACTCAACGTTTTCACGCCGTCGCCGATGTACTCCATCACCTTGCCGACGCCGCCCTTGACGGTCAGCCGGCGCAGGACTTCCAGAATAATATCCTTCGCCGCAACGCCGTAGGACAGCTTGCCATGCAGGCGCACGCCGACGACACGCGGGCACGCCAGATAATACGCGCCGCCGCCCATCGCGACCGCAACGTCCAGTCCGCCCGCGCCGATGGCAAGCATCCCAATGCCGCCGCCCGTAGGCGTATGGCTGTCCGAGCCGAGCAGCGTGTAGCCCGGCACGCCGAAGCGCTCCAGCTGTACCTGATGGCAGATACCGTTGCCGGGCTTAGAGCAGTAAATGCCATGCTTTTTCGTCACCGTTTGGATGTAATAGTGGTCATCCGCGTTTTCAAAGCCAGTTTGCAGCGTGTTATGGTCAATGTACGCCACGGACTTCTTTGTCTTGACACGCTTGACGCCCATCGCCTCGAACTGCAGGTACGCCATCGTGCCGGTGGAATCCTGCGTCAGCGTCTGGTCAATGCGGATGGAGATTTCCGAGTCGGGAATCAGTTCACCGCTGAGCAGGTGCGCGGACAGGATTTTCTGGGTCAGATTCATCGCCATGAGGAAAGGACTCCTTTCATAATATGCACAATGCCCAAACGGGCAGAAACAGCCGAATGAACAGCTTCATGATACAGGATTCGGCGCGGTGCGTCAATGCTTTGGGGCGGAAAGAACACAAAAAGCGCAGGCTATGAAAAACTCGCCGGATGTTTTAGACATACAGCCTCTTGACAGCAAAGCTCCTATATGGTATTATTTGAAGTAAACTACTATATAGGAGCATTTGCATGAAAATGAACGGCGGATTTCTTGTTACCAAAATAAAACAGCTTGGAGACCGAATCTTTGAGAAGATTCTCAGCGAAAAGAATATTGATGCGTTCAATG
>ULQX01029926.1_pt1 | contig 13886 bp, 26 predicted proteins | sample 1954941 | NCBI WGS metagenome assembly ULQX01 (sample SAMEA4835667, study PRJEB28245) | human gut metagenome | biome: gut microbiome; material: fecal sample | place: Denmark | collected 2008
CTTCTGTGCCACGGGCTATCACCTCCGGGTAAAAACAAAAGCGCCGGACCCAATAACGCCCCCTCCGGGGAGTCATTGGCTCTGGCGCTTGACGCTCTGGCCTTCGTCGATATCCAGGATCACCTCGCTGTGGCACGTCCGGCAGTAGACCGGCAGGCCTCTCGCCCTGGTGGCGTCTGTGATCCTCAGCAGTCGGTGGTTGCGCTTGCAGATCGGGCAAGTCAACCATCCGTCCTTTGTGCTTATTTTATCACCGTTTCTGGCTGGAATCAAGGCTTTTCCCTCACTTTCTTGCGGTTGTCCGTAGATATTCCGTAGGTTTCAAGAGGATACGCTATCTATAGATAGATATACTAAACTTTGTTATTAAAATAAAAGCGCTATTTTTCCGGGAGCAGATACCGGCTATACCCATAGAGCCCCCACCCGCCCAGCTGAGGCCGGTCCCGGCCCTGCATGGACAGCGGCGTGGCGCCCTTGGGCAGCCGCACCATGCCGCTCTTGCAGGTGGTCACCTCCGGAGGCGGAAGGTACTTACTCAGCGCCCGTGAGCAGCCCCACGGGTGGCGCCCCACCTCCGGAATCTCCTTGGTAAAATAGATCGCCAGCCCACGGTAGCCGCCCTCTGACAGCACCCGCGTCCGGTCCCAGCGCACATCGTAGGCATTGCCCCACGTCCGCCAGAGGTACTGTACCACGGCCGGCGGGAAGTCCCGATCCCGGAGAAACACGTGGATGTGGAGCCGGTGGTCACCGTGAAGACCCTCCACCCGGTAAACGTAGTAGTCCACCGGTCCGCGCTGCCACCGCCTGAGACGCTTTGCAAATGCGTCCCAGATCCGATCCACCCCGGCCCGATCCGGCGGGAGGTGGTCATCGTCAAAGGTCAGCGTGTAAAAAATACCGTCATAGCCAAACAGCGCCAGCCGGAGTTCCAGTTTGTCAACGGTGGTGCGGCTGAGGGCCGGCCCGCACCGGCCCCGCACCGCCCCCGGCCCGTAGCGACGGAGATATCCGTAATTGTCCGTCACCAGGGCCTTGACCAGCGGCCCCGCCCGCTGCCTGACGCACACAAACGGATCAGCCATTGGCAGGAGGCTCCGCACGGCTCAGGCCCAGCGGCTTACTGTCGCCATCCCCGCAGATGATCCCATCCCGAATGCTTTCCATCAAACGCTGCTTGAGTTTAAGGCAAAGATCCAGTTTCGCGCATTCCACATGCGTATCAACTGCCACACAGCCAGAATTACCATACAACCGATGCTCAATGACCTTTGAGCTTTTTTCCGGGCAGTCCTTGCAATCTGGCAAGCCCATATACGGTACGCGATCAATTTCCATTGGTTCATAGCTCATTTTTTCAGTTTCCATGCCTTACCTCCCGTATTTGATCTTTTTCGCGTTTGGATACCGATCCGGGAACCGGATCAGCTCTGCCTTCCCGCTGATGATCTCCGTCAGCACCCGGTCCATGTGCTCCTGGCACACGTCCGCAGATGGATCCTTACAATTCAGTGCCGGTTTGTACTCGCGCTGGGTATCAATCCAGTCATGCGTCAAGCGCATGACCCGGTCGAACCCCCACCCGTCCTTCTGGTGGATCGTGATCTGGAGAGTGTCTGTGGCAAACTGCAAGGCCATGGCAGCCCCGGCGTTGAAGGTGGCATCCAGCTCCGCCTCCCGGCGCTGTAAGTATGCAGACTGTTTAGCCATCCCCGCCGTCCTTTCTCTTGCCGTAGCTGCAAAAGTCATCTGCGCACATCGTTTCAAATGATTTCATAACGGGCCACGTGCGATACGGGCACTTTTCGATTGCGGCGCAGTTTTCAAAGTCATAGCCCATCTGCATGGGGCAGTTTTCACCGGTGCACTTTTTCATCACTTACCCTCCCTTTCAGTTTGATTCCATTCGCCTGCTCCACTCTCGTCCAGCCGCCTGCGCCTTGTCCAGCTCCGACAGTGCCCGATTCATAACATCCTGCGGGATATCCTTAATGGGCTTGCCATCGTATGGGCGAAGGAGGTCAAAATAGGCTGCATAGTGCTTTCGTTCTTCGTCAATCAGCTTCACACACCTTTCGTGGTGGGCGTCGTTGCGCTGGAGCCTAATTCGTCCCAGCGCACGATCCAAATAATACGGGCCTGTCTTCATGGCCAGCATTTCTACCACTTGCAGCAGTTCCGCCTTCGTCAGATCACTTGGCTTCAGCATTTTCCACCTCCGTAAGCCAGAACTCCTTTTTGCACTCATAGCAAGTTTGCTTGTTGCAGTTGATACCCATATCGCCGAATATATCCATTGGGCAGGCATTAAGACAGCCAGAATCAATTTGTGCGTCGGGGTAATACTTCAAGAACTCGCTCTGGCGGGTTTTGGCGGGGTGCTCGGCAGCCCACTTTTCGACAATGGCAACGGCCTCCTCCGGGTGGTTTTTTTGCCAGGTACTGCAACCTCCATTAACGCGATAGACTTCCCCAAACTCACATTTACGGCACTTAGCGTTGCACATTCTGCGCAACGTTTTCAAAAACTTTACAGCATCCATCATTTCACCTCCGGCGGCTCCGGTCTTTTTAGCTCAAACTGACTATATGGCATAACACACAGCTTCTTGGAATCGCAGTCAGCCATGCCGCTTACGATGCCCTTGCAATGAGCGCAATACTGGCACATCCACGTCTTTCCGGCTTTTCTGATATCCGCAATTATCGACATAACATAGTTGCGGTCAAGCATCAGTTGTCTATTCTGCGCCCGCAGCTTTTCAATTTCCTGCTGGAGCGCCGCGATGTTGGTGCTCTGGTTGGCAATCCGGTCGGCTGCGGCAAGCCCCACCGCGTCAACATCGCAAGAGGGCCACTCTGTCAAATTGACTTTTCCCGCCAGATCTTCCGGGACCGGCTCCGTTTTGTAAAACGGACATTTCTTGCAGTCGCCCATTGGCCCGCCTGATGTTGAAATGCATCTTAAGGCACTTACGAGTTCTTGATCTCTCAAAATGGCAGTTCTCCTTCCTCATCCTCCGGGATCTCCCGGAAGTCCCCAGACGCAGACGGTGCGGACGTTGTGTCCGATTCGGACCGCTTGCTATCTCCAAAATACACATGCTCCGCCACCACCTCGGCGGAGCGCCGGCTGTTGCCGTCCTTGTCCTTCCAGTCCCGGAGCTGCAACCGGCCCTCCACCACGGCCATGCGGCCCTTGGTGAAAAACTTGCTCACGAAGTCCGCCGTGGAGCGCCACGCCACGATGTCCACGAAGTCCGTCTCCTTCTCGCCGGACTGGCCCTTGTAGTCCCGGTCAACCGCCAGAGAGAAGGACGCCACGGCCAGCCCGCTGCCGGTATGCCGCAGCTCCGGGTCACGGGTCAGACGGCCCATCAGTACGATATGATTCAGCATGATTTGTCCCCCTTTTTCCAGCGGCCCGGCATATAGCGTCGCCGCCGATCATGGATGTATTCCACCATGTCCACCCACTCCTTACGGGACGGCATGGCCGCCAGCTCTGCCCTATGAATCTCATCGTAGGCCGCCCACCGGGGGCAGACCGCCGGATCGTGACATCCGATCCGGCGATCCGGGCAGTTTAGGCACGGAGGCGCGGTCATAAGATCACGCCCTTGGCCATCACCGTCAGAAGGATCACGGCAGCCACGGCGGCCGCCAGAGTCAGCACCGGGAGGACCCGGCTGCGGCGCTTCTCGCGCCCCGTGTACCGGCTCATTTGTCACCGCCTTTTGCATCCAGGTCCACTACCCCCGCATTTTTGACGGCCTCAGACTCCCAAAAATTAGGGTAAGTCACCATATTTTCGATGCTCCTTGCAAAGAGTCGGGCAAAGGCGGCCTGCTTGAGGTCAAGGCCCTTATATATGCCTCGCAGTATATACGCAGTCTCAACGATGATCTGTGCAGGATTCCCGCGCATATCAATCTTGCACGGGCACTTATCACCTTGCAATTTTGCCGTTACTTTAACCATTTTCTGCTCCTTTCCCTGCCGCTGGGATAGGCGGCAATCGCATCCACCAGACCACTGGAATTTGTGCCTCGATGCCGCCCCGCATCATCCAGTGTTGGCCATCCCAGTCAAAAAACCGTTTCACAAGTTTTCCGTCGCCCAGGTCCACATAGGCCGCAAACTCGCCCGGCTCCGCCGGGTTGGTACTGCCGGGCATCCATCCGGCGATCATCAGCTGGCCCTCCGGCAGCGTCGGCGGGGTCAGGTCATCCGTCAGGCCCACGATGTAGTCGGCGGAGCAGTGCAGCGCCTTGGCCGCCTTGGCCACGTCTCCGATGTTATCTGGCTCAAACTCGTTGACATACATGCGATTACCGTCAAAATTTCCGGCCGCCAACGCCCGGAGGTGGCCCGCCGTGTAGCAACCTCCGTATCTGGGCCAAATGACAGTGGTCTTGTCCGGCAATCCGGCGGCGTCCGCCGCTCTGGCCAGACGGGCCGCTCTGGCCTGGATCTCCCGCTCAAGTTTCCGCTGATGTTTTTTAGTAGCCTTCTCCGCGTCCGCCTTCTTGGCGTCCAGTTTCTCTTTGCGCTTGGCCTTTGCCTTGGAGCAAGCATTGTCGCAGGCGTAACACTCAGCCGTAGCATTGGGGCAATCCAGACAGCACGTCTTACCGCCGCAGGTCTCACAAGCGAGGGCATCCGCATCATGCCGGAGGAAAACGTCTCCCCGCCTGCACGCATTTCCGTCCGGACAGGTCAGGCAGGGATCCCAGCGGTAACCGTCCTCCTTGTAGAGTTTCAGCAGCCGCTCCAACTTGGGGCCGTTGGGCAGCCGAATAAATGCTCTGGAAATCCGCTCCTGCATATCCGCCGGAAACTGAGCCAGCGCATAGGCGGCCTGCTCCGGGATGGACCCACGCTCCCACTCCGTGCGGAAGTTGCTCAATAGCCGCTCCCGGATCACCTTGATCCGGGCCAGCTTGGAGCCGTGAGTGTTGCAGGCGGCAGCCACCACGTCCCGCATCCGGCCCTCCGGGAACTCAAAGCCGTCCTCCTTGAGCTGATACAGCAGCGCCTCCACACGCTCCGCCTGTTCGCCGATCTCCGCGCTGGTGAGCTTGCGGGTGGAGCTGTTGGCGAAGATCAACCGAAGCTCCTGAAGCGCCGGGGAGACATCGTCCGTCTCCCGGATGCAGGGCACCCGGCGGAACTGATCCAGTCCCTTTTCCACCAGCTGAGCCAAGGCAGCCCGGCGCCGGTGGCCGCTGACGATCGTAAACCGTCCGCCCCCACCAGTCCGCACCCGGATAGGCTGCTGCAAGCCGCACATCTGGATGTTGTCCGCCAGCTCGTCAATGTCCGTCAGCTGGTAAAAATTCCGCTCATCGCCGTCCAGAAGGTCGATGTCGATGTACTCGATCTGCTCCGGGCCGGAGGTGTTCAGATCCGTCACGCCGGCCAGCTGCTCACCCAGCACGTCCATCACGTTAAATTTCCGCTTTTCCATCCTCAGCACCTCCCGGAGATTTCCTTCACCAGCTCGGCGTAGTCCTTGCTGGCCGCGCAGTAGGGACGAGCCACCGGCAGCGGGACCTTCTGGAAGGTCGCGCTGGGGACGGCCTTGGAGAACCGGATCACCGTCTCAAACACCGGAAGCGCCCCGCCCCGGATGGCCGCGAGGGCCTCCTTCTCGTCCGCCATGTGCGTAAACTGCGTCACCAGCACGCCCAGCACCGACAGCCGGGGGTTGATGGCCCGCATGTGCTGGAGCTGCTCGGCCAGATTGGCCATGCCGCCGGTGGAGTAGTAGTCCAGCCGAATGGGGATAATCACCTCATCCGCAGCGGCCAGCGCCGCCGTGCAGGCTGCCGACAGCGCCGGAGGGCAGTCGATCAGGATGAGATCATAGGCGTTGTCCTGGTCCGCGTCCTCCTCGATGGCGTCCCGGAGATCCGCGATAGCCCGCTGCATCCGGCCCACGCCGCTCTGGGCCATGTGCCGGTCTGCCACCAGCAGGTTGATGTCGGATGGGATCAGGTCGATCCCGTCAAAAATGGTGGGCGTTACGAACTCCGGATAGTACCCGGCGCCCTCGGTCAGGAGGGCCAGCGTGTCCGCGCCCTCCTCCGCGTCGATCCCGAAGGACATGCTCAGATTGCCCTGACTGTCCCCGTCGATCAACAGGATCCGCTTGCCCTGCTTCGCCAGCAGATACGCCAGCGTGGCGGTGGTGACGGTTTTGCCGACCCCGCCCTTGAAATTCAATACCGCGATTGTTTTCATATTCATCTTTCCCCCTTGTTTGCGTCAGACCGCAGTGCTTACGGCCTTGAAATGCGGCGCCAACTCAGGCCAGAAGGCCTCCCGCCACCGCTCTCCGGTGATGGGATTGCAGAACTCCACCGTGTAGTACCGCCCCGCCGGGTGGATGTAGATCACCCGCGACCGAATCGGCCCTACAGTGCCCAGCCCGCTGGTTGCCTCCAGCGTCGGCTCCAAATGCAAAATATCTCCGATCTTCACGCTTTCTCCCCCTTGTTCTCGTCATCCCACGGCGTCTCGGTGTCCGCCGTGGCCTCGGTCCAGTCGGACCCGTCGCCCCAGAAGCTCACCTGCCGGGGCCGCTGCTTGGCCGCTTTCCCAGCGGCAGAGAATTGCCGCATAACGGAGCGGCCGTCCGGGTTGACCAGCAGCGAGAAAGTCTGCTTCGGCCCGTCGAATACCATGTACCAGGCCCCACGGGGGCCTTCCTTGTTCTTCGCGATTTTCAGGACCCGGTGCTTGTTCTGGTCCAGCTCCGGGCCGTCCTTGGCCTTGGGGTCAGGCCGGTAGACCATGAAGATCATGTCCGCGTCCTGCTCAAACTGGCCGGATTCCTTCAGGTCGCTCATCACCGGAGCCCGCCATCCGGCGGCCTTGTCCGGCCGGCTCAGCTGGGCCAGCTCCACCACCAGCGTCCCGGATTTCTGGGCGAAGGTGTGCAGCTGCCGGGACACCGCCGCCATCTGCTCACTGCGGGGCGCCCGCTGGTCCATCTCCGGGGTGACCAGCTGGATGTAGTCCAGAAAGATCACGTCAAAGCCATACGCCTGGCTGACGCTCTGGATGGTAGTAGCCGTCATGCCGGAGGCTTCCACCACCGTCAGGCCCCGGCCCGCCATGTCGGCGGATTTCTCGGCGAAGGCCCGCCAGTCATCCTCGGTCAGAGTGCGGGTCTTGATCCGGTCAAAGTCGATCTGCACCACGGCAGCCATGAGCCGGTCCCGGATCTTGGCCTTGTCCGTCTCCAGGCTGAAAAAGCCGACCCGGTGCTCCTGGGCCATCCGGTAGGCCATCTGCAAGGCCAGCGCCGTCTTGCCGTCGCTGGGGTAGCCGCCGATAATGACCACGTCCCCCGGCTTGGTGTAGGTCCGGCCCTTGAGGAAGTCCAGACCGTAGTCGATGTACACCGGGGCCGGGGCGTCCGGGTCCTGCGCCTGACAGAAGTCCTCGGTCATCTGCGCCATGGTCCAAGCCTCCACGCTGGTCCCCTCGCTCAGCTCCCGGGACAGCTTGGCGCACACCGGCCGACAGTCCTCCACCGTCTGAGCCGCGCTCAGAGCGTCGGCAAACTCGTGGATCCGGCGCACGGTGGCCTGCGACCGCATGGCCTCCGCGTAGGCTTCCCAGTTGGCAGCGGTGGGCGTGATCTCCACCAGCTCCGCCATGTACCGGGAGTAATCCGGGCCGATCTTGTCACGGATGGTCACGGCGTCCGGCGTGACCCCCGCCCGGAACAGCGCCCGGGCCGCCTGAAAGATCAGCCGGTTGGCGGGGTTGTAAAAATCAGCGTCCCGGACCCGGGACAGCAGGGGCCGCACCACATCCGGGTCTACCAGCATGGCACCGATCACCGCCCGCTCCGCGTCCAGCAGGTGATCCAGCTTTTCGTCCGTCCTTACGTTTCCCATCCGTTGACCTCCCGGCTCTCCCCGCCCCGGTCCGAATCGGACCGCCCCGGCAGCTCGTCCTCCCACCGGCGGCCGTTGAGCCATGTGGCGGGATAGGGGATGTACGCCCCGCCGTCCCGGGTCCACTGCTCACAGGCTGCCTGCGCCTTCAACGCCCGGAGGATGATCTCCACCAGCGCACTGTCCGGTTTCAGCTTCGCCCAGGCCCGGCGGGCCTTCTGCTTGTCCACATGCCGTGGGTAAGCAGCCCAGAAGGTGTCGAACGCCGGGTCCCCTGGGGGGACTATAGGGGGGTTATATTTAATCTTTACTGGGTTATAATCTTTATTGGGTTGTGTCGGGAAAGCCGTCAACGGCTTTTCCCGTTGCCGGGTTTCACCGTTGTCGGTGTTTTCCGACAACGGTGGCGCAAAGTCCTGTAAAACGTAGACGTTGCCGCCAAAAGTGCCATTTTCCTTGTGCCCCTGTTCCCGCAGCAGATATCCCACCTGCTCCAATTGCGCCAAAATGCGCCGGATCTTATCCTTGCCCGTCTTGGTGCTGACCGCCAGACCGGAAACCGTAAATTTCCAGTCCGGCGGGCGGGACATGATATAGGCAAACAGACCCTTTGCTTCCAGCGGCAGACGGTCATCCTTGACCATTGAGTTATACAGGACCGTGAAGCCGTCTCCACGGCCAGACCTGATCTCATGCTCTGCCATATTGCCCCCTCATCTTTCGCTTTTCGATACAGTCCACGATCCGCAGCGGGATTGCCGCCACCGTCGCCACGCCGACGACCATGAAAAACATTGCCCAACCGGTCACAGGGATGCGCCCCCTTCCCGGCAAAAATTAGGGCTTGCGTGCAGCGTGGACCTTGTGCTATAATTGATACATCCAGTGGTTGATCCAATACCACACACTTTTCCCCCTGAACGCTCTGAGGTTGCCGCCTCGGGGCGTTCTTTTTTTGCGCCTGAGTAGATCACCTGATAGATGGCCGCCATGGTATCCCTCAGCTCCAGAACGATGTCATCAAACTCCGGCCGCTCAGCCTCGTCGATCACGCCGTCCTCCGCGATCCGGAGCAGGGCGTCCAGCCGGCCCGTCGCGTCTTGCAGACGGTTCCGAAGGGCGATGCTTGCCATGGGCAGCGGCCTTGGCGTCACCTCCGGCAGCACGCCCAGCCGGTCCGTGGCCTGCGCGTGCTCCAGCGCCAGCCATGGGCAGCTGTACACCTCCACCATCTTGGCCACCGTCTCGTCCTTGGGCACCGTCTTGCCGCCCTCGTACTGCTTCAGACTTTCCGGCGACAGTCCAAGCAGCTCCGCTGCCCGTTCTTGGCTCATTCCGGTACTCAGCCTTGCCCTTTGGTACAGATTAGGGCATTTCTTGTCCATTGTCTTTTCCTCCTTTCCGCGCTACCATGTAACCATCCACCGTGCCAATGGTACAATGGGGATGATGTAGCGCTTCCCCACCTTCTTGGCCGGGAAGCCGTCATTGTGGACCAGCGCGTCCCAGTCCAGACCCAGCAGCTTGCAGGCCTCGTCCTTGGTCAGGACTTCCTGCTCCGGGAATTTGGCCTGTAAGGATTGCAGCTGATCCCGGAAGCTCTCACGCTCTCGTGCCATGTCCGCTCCTCCCTTCTCACGCGCTCTCCGTCCGCTGGACGATCTCCTCGATGGGGACGCCGAAGATCAGCGTCATGCGGAAAACTCTCTCCAGCTCCGGAGTCCGCTGGCCCAGCTCCCACTTGCTCACCGTGGGCACGGTCACGCCCAACTGATCCGCCAGCGCCTTCTGTGTCATCCCGGCAGCTGTCCGCAGCTCCTTGACTCTGTTAACGATCATGATTGCTCCTTTCCCGCCTTGACGGCGTTGCCCCGGTGTGGTATATTGTCCTTGGGGCTATGTCCTCTATGGCTATAATATACTCGGTACTTTCGGTACTGTCAACACTTTCGGGACTATTTTGTTACTTTCGGTACTTTACACAAAGTGCAGGGCGGTGTTTTTGTGTTTTATGATAATTTCATAAGGGCATGTAATTCCGTTGGGAAAACACCGTCTGCTGTTTTGCTTGAACTCGGAATAGGCAAATCAGCTAATACTCGGTGGAAAAACGGCCACGCCCCAACTGATGCCATTTTGCAAAAATTGGCTGATTATTTCAAAATAACAAAAGAGGAACTCTTAGGCAAAAAGGAACGCCCGTCCCCCGAAGGGGACGAGCGTCCGGAGTGCTGGGACCTTCTCACCCGCGAGGAGCGGGAGAAGGCGCGGGAGTATATCGAGATGCTAATAGCTGCGCGAGGTAAGCGTTGACTTGCTCACGCTCCTCCGGCGTCAACTGGCGATAGAGCGCCAGGGTCATGTAGTCGCGGTCCGAATCGGACACAGTGCAGGTGATCTGGTTGCTCATGGCGATGCCTCCCAAACATATATTCAAGGCCCAAGCCTCGGGCCTAATTTTAACAGATTGGATGTGGAGCGAATGAAAAGGGGATTTTTAGCCGGAGTTCTGGCGACACTGCTGGTCATGTGTCTGGTCAGCACGGCAGGCGCCACCAGCGGCAAGGTACAACAGGAAATTGAGTATCGTGATATCAAGGTATCTCTGGACGGTCAGGTGCTGGATCTGCGGGACGCCAAGGGCAACACCGTGGAGCCCTTCATGTTCGCCGGAACGAACTATATCCCCGCCCGCGCTCTGGCGGAGTCTCTGGGCCTTCAGGTGGCGTGGGACGGCTCCACCGCTACTGTGGTGCTGACGCACCCGGAAGCCTCCAAACCTACCTACATCACACGCACCGGCAGCAAATACCACAGCGATCCGCACTGCAACGGCGGCACCTACTGGGAAGTGCCTTACAGCACCGCAACCGGCATGGGCCTGACGCCCTGCGACAAGTGCGTCCACTGACCTATGGGCTGGAGATATCGCAAAAGCGTAAAAGCAGGCCCGTTTCGCCTGAACTTTAGCAAATCCGGCATGGGGTACAGCGTCGGAAGCAAACGCTACCGCGTCACCAAAACCGCCAAGGGCACCGTCCGGGAGACCGTCACGCTGCCCGGTGGCCTGTCCCATGTGACGGAACACAAAATTGGCAGCGGCGCAAAAAACAGCACTTCCCAGCGCCGCCCCCGGTTTCGGGCAAAGATCGTTTGGGGCGTGCTGTTTCTCATAAGCGGCGCGGCCTATGGGACCAAAGACCCGGCAACTGCGCTTGTAACGTGCCTCGTGGGTGCCGCCCTGATCGGATGGGGCGTGTGCATCCGCAGAAAACTCAAAAATCCGGAACGTCCTGTTGCTGAGACGTCGGACGAAGATAAATAAGTAAGTGCCCCCGTCGCCTCTGCAACAAGCGGCGGGGGCACTTTGCGTTTCCGGCAGAGGGGGCGTCTGCCTGTCCGCAAGAAAACCGTACCCCAAATGGGTTGGGCAGCGCAATGCCCAAATTGGGGAAATGGGCAATATACTGCCGGATCGAATTTGAGACTTTATCTGCCCATATTGGGAAATTTGACACAGGATGGTGATTTTTTGACGATTCAAGACTTATGCAGAGATAAAAAAGCCGCATTGCACATGACGGCTCAAGACATCGCGGACAAATCGGGTGTGCCGCTGTCTACCGTCAACAACTTTTTCGCAAATGCGTCAAAAGCGCCGTCCATCAATACCGCAGGGCCGATCTGCGCTGTCCTGGGGATTTCCATAGATGAGTTTTTTGACATCGGGGATCACTATACAGCCACCGAAGAAACCTTGCAGGCTGAAAAAGTCGGCCTTGAAAAGCGCTTGTCCAACAAACGGCAGATCATTACGATGATGGAGCAGGGCGTCCGCACCCGGAACCGGATCATTGCCGCTCTGCTGGTGCTCTTGTGCCTGGTTGCCATGTATGCGCTGTATCTGGACTTCCACTGCGTCCAGATCGGCTTCTGGCGGGGGTAACCCATGGCAAGATACCCAAAATACTACGTCCGGCCTGACGGCCTCCACGAGACCATCCTCCGGATCAACGGCAAGCGTAAGGCATTCCGGGGGAATACCGACAAAGAGGTCTGGGAAAAGGTCAAGGCCTTCGACCGGGAGGCGGACCGCATCGAAACGGAAAAAGCCGCCGTATTTGAGAAAATCGCGGACGCATGGTGGGCGGAGATCGAGCCGACTTTGGAGCACAATACCCAAAAAAGCTACCGTCCGGCGCTGGCCAGGGCCAAGAAGGAATTTGCAGGGAGGCCACCCGGCGAGATCACCGCGAAGGAGATCGACCAGTATATCAAGGACTTCTCCGCCACCCGCGCCCGGAAAACCGTGGTGACCCAGTTGCAGATCATCCGCCAGATCTTCCGCAAGGCCGAAGTGGACGGCGTTGTGAGCTATAACCCGGCCAGCGCCGTGAAGCCGCCCCGGAACCTGACGCAAACCCACCGGGACGCGCCCCCTCCGGAGCAGATCGAACTCATAAAAAAAAGCGCAGGCCTCCCCTTCGGCCTGTTCGCTTACCTCGTTTATTACACCGGCTGCCGCCGGGGTGAGGCGCTGGCCCTCACCGGCGCCGACATTGATCGAAAGAAAAATCTTGTGCACATCAAAAAATCCGTGTATCATGTAGGCAACTCGCCCCACATCAAGCAGCCGAAGTCTGACGCCGGATGCCGGGACGTTCCGTTGCTTCCGGCACTGGCCAAGCTGCTCCCCAAAAAGCTGGGGAAAGGCTACCTGTTCGCGGAGCCGGACGGCAGCCTTCTGACAAACGATCACTTTACCTCGCTGTACGATGCCTACAGGGATGCCAGCGGCGTCACCGTCACGGCGCACCAGATCCGGCACGGCTACGCCACCGCTCTGCTGGAAAGCGGCGTGGATCCCAAAACGTCGCAGGTGCTCCTTGGCCACGCCCAGCTGTCCACCACCATGGACATCTACACCCACGTCCGGGACGGCCAGCTGAAGGCCGCTGCGGAAAAGATGGAAAAGGGCTTCTGAACACATATTTTCCGGCTGAACACAGTTTTGAACACAGAAACCCGCAGGCTGTTGAAAACAGTCAGAAAGAATAGGGTTCAAATCCCTCCTTCCGCGCCAAATGAAAAACCGTTGGAATTGCTTGCAATGCTTGCAATTTCAACGGTTTTTCGCTGTTTTTAACTATCCATTAGAGCCGGATAGAAACGGTTATAAGGGGATGTGTGAACACAGTCCCGAACACAGTCAGCCCTGCTCCCCCGCCTTCACGATGCCGTGGTAGTAGGCCGCCAGCTTCGCCTTGGGGCCGGGTCCGTCCTTGTCAAACAGGAACGCCTGGGCCAGCTCCGCGAAGAACTCCGCCGTGCTGACGCCGTAGTGGATGGCCACGCCGCCATAGTCGGAATACATCATGTTCATGGTGATCCACCAGCACCACGGGGTGATATGGTCCCAAGACAGGCCCATGCTCTCCGCCAGGGCTGTGGTCTGCTCCATAGGCCAGTGCGGGCCGGTAGTGCCGTCCTCGTTAACCATGTGAGCCGCCCACGCTTCCGCGTCCTCACGGGTGAACTCGCCCCGGTTGCCGCACAGAGACTTGGCCACGGTATCCACCATCGTCCAGCATTCCAGCATCCCACGGACGCCGCTGGCAGAGCGGTCACCGGGCGGCATCCGCATATACTCCAGGATCCCCTGCTCCAGTTTGTCCTTGTACTGGAGCAGGGCTTCTTTTGTCATAGCACCCATGGGCTACCTCCTTAGATCCGCTGGACCCGCAGGGCCACGTTGTTGACAGTGGCGGCGGCTCCGGTCAGCACCAGAGACAGGGCCGCGCCGGAAGCACAGCAAGGCTGGCGCACCAGCGCCGGGAAGCTCAGCACGGTGGGAGCACCAGCAGCAGCGGCAGCGGAGGCAGTGGCTCCGGGGATGGGCACGCCGTCCTTGACCAGCGTCACGGTGACGGTGCCGGCAGCCACAGGGGCCACGGGGACGGACACGTCCAC
>ULQX01003588.1_pt1 | contig 13731 bp, 11 predicted proteins | sample 1954941 | NCBI WGS metagenome assembly ULQX01 (sample SAMEA4835667, study PRJEB28245) | human gut metagenome | biome: gut microbiome; material: fecal sample | place: Denmark | collected 2008
CAATCGTCCCCATTTCTCGGTCCATGGAAACCACAACCACCATCAGGCCATCCTGTGACAAATGCTTTCTGTCACGCAGAACGATATTGCCGACATCGCCAACGCCCAAGCCGTCTACCATAATCTGTCCCACAGGCACAGTTCCGGTGACCTTCGCCTCATTTTTGTTGACCTCCAGCACCTCACCCAGCTTCATCACGAAGATGTCATTTTTATCCATCCCCATGGAAATCGCCAAATTCTTGTGACAGGAAAGGTGCATGAATTCCCCATGCACAGGCATGAAGAACTTCGGCTTTGTCAGCGCCAGCATCAGCTTCAGCTCCTCCTGACGGGCGTGACCGGAAACGTGGATATCCTCAATATCTCCATAAACCACGTTTGCGCCCTTTTTCAGCAGCTCATTCACCACACGGGAAATGCTTTTTTCATTCCCCGGAATGGCAGATGCGCTGATGATAATTTTATCATCGGGCTTTACGTTAATCTGCTTATGCTCGCCGGATGCGATACGGGACAGGGCGGACATTGTCTCCCCCTGGCTGCCTGTCGTAATGATAACCAGCTGATCGTCCCGATAATTTCTTGTTTCGTTAATATCAATCAGCGTTCTGGGCGGAATCCAGAGATAATCCAGCTCGGATGCCGTTTTCACCGCATTGACCATACTGCGACCGATAATGGCAACCTTTCTGCCGTACATATATGCCGCATTGATAACCTGCTGAATACGATGGATGTTTGAGGAGAAGGTCGCAACCATGATACGGTTCTTCGGTGTTTCCTCGAAAATCTTCTCGAACACCTTCCCCACGTTCTTTTCGGACATCGTGAAGCCCCTTCTCTCTGCATTGGTGCTGTCGCTCATCAGCAGGAGAACGCCCTCCTTGCCCAGTGCAGCAAACCGCTGTAAATCAATCACATCACCGTCAATGGGCGTATAGTCCACCTTAAAGTCGCCCGTATGCACCACAACGCCCACAGGTGTATGGATTGCCAGTGCAACCGCGTCTGCGATAGAGTGGTTCGTATGAATAAATTCCACAACCATCTGTCCCAGCTTTACCTTTTCGCCGGGTACAACCGTATGCCTTGTTGTGGAATCCAGCATTTTATGCTCTCTCAGCTTATTTTCCAGAAGCCCCAGTGTCAGCAGTGTCCCGAATACGGGTACGTTAATCTGCTTGAGGATATAGGGCAATGCGCCGATATGATCCTCGTGTCCGTGTGTTAATACAATCCCTTTGATTTTGTCGATGTTTTTTGTCAAATAAGTCACGTCAGGGATAACCAGATCGATCCCCAGCATATCATCCTCAGGGAATGCCAGACCGCAGTCGATGATGATAATATCATCGCCATATTCCAGAACCGTCATATTTTTACCGATTTCATCCAGACCGCCCAGCGCGATCACCTTCAGGTTCATCTTAGGCTTTGCCTTTGCGCGGCTCTTTGTGCGCTGCTTCGGCTTTGCCGCCGGTTTCGCCGTCATCTTCGCAGTCGGCTCCTTTTTCGCCTTCGTCTCTGTCTTTGCCCTGCTGTCCGCCTTTGTCTTTGCTGTTCTCGTTTTGGTTTCCTTCGCGGAATCCTTTCCGTTTGTCTCCTTCGCGGATTTTTTCTCTGCCAAAAAACACACCTCCTTTTTTGTTTTCTCTGTCATTTTCTTTATAGTATGGCGTAAAAAAGTTCTCTTTAAACGGCAGAATCAGCGTCCCTTTTCCAAAAAAGGGCAAACAGAAAAAGAGCAGTCGATACTCAACGATTGCAAAAACATTTCCGCTCCGTTTTTCCAATCCGATGAGTGCTGCTGTTTTTCCTTCCGTATTCTGCTGTTTCTTTTTCCGCTCATTTTTGTATAAAAAGGGACCTTTGCAGACCGCAAAAAATCACCCTAATACATTCGTTAATCAGTCATCCGTTTCTACGGTATAATCCTCTGCCTTCTGGGCAAACAAATCTGCCACGCGATCAAATTCCGCGTCATCCTCCACCAATTCATACGTCACATCATCCGTATTGATGGAAACCTCCTTCAGAATGATGGCATCTGATTCATCATCATCCATCAATTCTGTTTCCACTACCAAAAGGTAGCGTTCGCTGCCGCAGGCAACATTATCAATGATGGAAAACTCCACTGCATCACCATTTTCATCTGTCATAGTAACCACTTCAAATTCCAGATCATTGATTTCGTCATAAATATCCGCCATAAAATTCTCCTCTATTCTTATCCTTTCGCCTTGCTGTCAAGATAGCCCTGCAAAATATGCACCGCCGCCATCTTGTCAATGACGCTTTTTCTCTGATTATGGTTCAGCCCCACCTCGCGCAGAGAACGCTCCGCCGCAATGGTGCTGAATCTTTCGTCCCAGAGCAGAACCTCTGCCTTGGGAAATCTTCTTTTCACGCGTTCGCAGAAATCCTTTGTTTTGACACATCTGTCCCCTTCGGAGCCGTCCAGATTTTTCGGATAGCCCAAAACGATTGTCTCTGTCTGGTATTGTTCCACCAGTTCTGCCAGTCTACGCATACATTTCTTAAATTCCATGGAGTTTTCCCTTCGGATAATCTCCACGCCCTGTGCCGTCCAGCCGAAGGGATCGCTGACCGCCACACCAATGGTTTTGTCACCAAAATCCAAACCTAAAATACGCAATTCGGTTCCTCTTTCTTTTTCCGACGATTACTCGTTACGGTCTAAATAATCCTTTACCAGCTCCTCCAGAAGCTCATCCCGTTCCAGCTTGCGAATCAGCACACGGGCATTCTGATAGCTTGTGATATAAGTCGGGTCACCGGAAAGGATATAGCCTACAATCTGGTTGACAGGATTATAGCCCTTTTCCCGCAAGGCATTGCTCACTGCCATCAGGATTCGCTTTGCTTCGTTTTCGGGTTCTTTTTCCAATCTGCCGAAATATTGTGTTTCATGTAAATTTGCCATATTTTTCACTCTCCATTCTGCGGCATTGCCGCCCCCCTTATATCCCAAATATATTCACAGGAAAATTTCCTGTTATCTGTAAAATCAGTTATCTTTATGATACCCGAAATGTAATTCGATTGCAACCATATTCTCTTTACATAATTATTACAAATTCCTTTTCTTATGCCTCAACATCCCCGAAAAGCATTTCGCCCTCCGCCCTTGTGATGTGGGTTTTCGCAATGCGGTTTGTCAGGTCGGCTTCACTTCTGCCATGCACCTTCATGTAGTTCGTGGTATGCCCTTCATAGATGCCCTCTCCGACGGCTCTTTCATACAGCACCTCCGCATCCGTCCCAACGGCATCCGCCAGAAAGTCTGCCGCCATCCTGTCGCTCAGCTGAATGAGCATATGGCTTCTCTCGGATTTCACCGCATTCAGCAGCTGATCCTTCCTTGCCGCCGCAGGTGTGCCGCGCTTGGGCGAATAAGGGAATACATGAATCTTCGCAAAGCCGATTTCCTCCGCAAAGGCATAGCTTTCCCTGAAATCCTCCTCGGTTTCTCCGGGGAAGCCGACAATGATATCCGTTGTCAGCGCAACCTTCGGCAGATATTTCCTGAGCGTTGCTGCCGCCTGCCGATATTTCTCCGTATCATATTTGCGGTTCATTTCCTTTAGGGTTTTATCGCAGCCACTCTGCAGGGAAAGATGGAAATGGTCGCAGACCTTTGGCAGTGCCGCCATGGTCTGTGCAAATTCCTCCGTCACCACATTCGGCTCAATGGAGCTGAAGCGAATCCGCTCAATTCCTTCCACCTCATGCACCTGCTTGAGAATATCCAGCAGCGAGGTATCCCTTCTGTCCTTGCCGTAGCTTGCCACATGGATGCCCGTCAGCACAACCTCTTTAAAGCCGTTCTCCGCCAGACGCTTTACCTCAGCCACAACCTCCTGCGGCTCTCTGCTGCGGATCGGGCCTCTCGCATAGGGAATGATGCAGTAGGAGCAATACTGGCTACACCCATCCTGAATTTTCAGATAGGCTCTTGTTCTGTTTGCCAGCTTTTGAATGGAAAGCGGCTCAAATACACGCTCCTTCATAATATCGGAAACGTGGTTTTCCACGCCGTTTGCCCTGTCATACTGCTCCACCATTTCCACAATCTGCGCTCTGTCCTTCGTTCCGATGACCAGGTTCACGCCTGCAATCTCCATCAGCTCTTTGGGCGCAGTCTGCGCATAGCAGCCGACAACCGCCACAATGGCATTTTCATTCTGCCGCTTTACCTTACGAATCAGCTGACGGGATTTCTTGTCCCCAAAATTCGTTACCGTACAGGTATTGATGACATACACATCCGCTTCTTCATCAATCCCCACAATTTCATAGCCCTTTTCTGCGAACAACTCCGCAATGGCTTCGCTTTCATACTGATTTACCTTGCAGCCCAATGCAAAACTTGCTGCTTTCTTCATATTAAAACGCTCCTTCGCGGCAGAAAAATTTCCTTTTGCTCTGCCGCTCTCTATTATTCATCAATTTATTCTGAAAAACAACGGTAATATCTTCATTGCTACCGTTACATCCTTCCCGGAAAGCCAGACCAGATGCTCTCTGAGCATTTCCCAGCGTTCCTTTTTGGGCGTAACCTGCGCGCAGATGGTCTCCATGGCATCCAAATGCACCATGATATCCTCCCGCTCCGCAAGGGAAAGCCCCTGCATCATGCCGATTTCCAGCCGCACCGTTGTAAAATCCGCATTAAAATTCAGCTCCTCTCGCTCCTTGGCAATGGAATATTCGATTAAGCCTTCGTTGCTGTATCCATTTTCCCGAAACAGCTTCATCCGCTCCAGTAATGTCTGCACGTTCTCCCGATAATTCTCCGCCATATCCGCGATATCCTCATACGGCTGAATGACCTTCAGCCTCTTCGTGAAGCCCTCGATTCTTTCGGCATAATGCTCCAGAAGCAGGCGGAACAGCTCCTCCAAGGCATCGCTGTCATAGGAGGATGCCTCCCAAACACGTTCCACGCGGTCAATATCCTCGTCAATCATGGTTCGTATATCCTTTTCCTCCGGCATATCCTCCACCGCCCCTTCTGCATTTAAATTATCTTTTAGTATAGCATAAAAACAGGGGCTCTGGCAAGAAGCCCGCCCCGTTAAAACCGTTTTTTCGCAAAAATCGCAAAAACACTGCAAAAGAACGCCCGATTCCGATTGATTTTTCCCTTCCTTTATGCTATCATAGCAGTAAGAAAGGATTACCGCTTGTGGAAGGGCGGTCAGTCCGTAATAATGTGGTTGACCGTCTAACTTCTGTTAGGCGGTCTTTTTCTTATCATTTCTTATGCAAAAAGCATAAGGTGATAATTCCAATGATTACTAAGCTATATTGAAACAATTCAGCGTATGTAACCATAAACATCACCCCCTTTACAGGAAGTGACTGAACCGCCGAGCGATAATCCTCGTTTATACCATATCACATTTTTCTTTTTTCGACAAGCAACAAAAAAGCCGCATCCCCTATAGGTAATACGGCTCTCTTATTTTTCCGCTTATTTTTCTTCTTCGTCATCCTCAATGATTACAACCATGCCACCCAGTCTTCTGTTCAGCTCTTTTCTTGTAATCTTTATGATATTGGGTGTCACGCCGTCCGGCTGCTCCTCGATAAAGTATGCTTCCTCCTTATCGCAGTCGTTTTCATCCAACCAGCCGCTGAAATAGGACAGAATGGAACGCATAATTTCCACGCTGTGCCCCCAATAATCCAAATCCAGGAAAACCAGTCTGTTCTTCTCGCCGTTTTTGGAGAATTTACGGCTCTTGTAAACCATTGTAAACAAACGTCTTTCCTCTCCCTTATAGGTAAAATATACAGCCATTTCATTGCTTTCACCAAAACGATTCTCGTAACGGTTTACCTTTGCCTCGGGGTCAAAAAATTTCAAAATAAACTGATAAATCTGCTCCAGTTCAATCTCTTTTGTAATGTACCCATGCGTTTTTGCCGTCATTTGAAAGGCCTCCTTTTTTCCTACTTTCATCATTTCCGCATCAATATTTTGCGTACAAATTGTTTTTGATTCTGATTGCATTATACAGGAAGAAAATCCCCTTTACAAGAGCAATTCCTCCCATGGAAAGCTAAATTTTCCACCTCTTTTTTAGGCAGTTTTACGCCAGCTTTTCCAGCATTTTTTCCACCAGCTCGCTGCTGCGCTTTGCCGCCAGAAGCACAAACTGCTCATAGGACATATTCGCCTGTTCATCCGCGCTGTCGCTGATGGCACGAATGATAACAAAGGGAATTCGGTTCAGCCAGCAGGCATGGGCAATCGCCGCACCCTCCATTTCCGCACAGTCCCCCTGCACATACTTTTTGATATGCTCCTTGCCTTCCTTTGTGCCGATGAATTTATCCCCACTGGCAACTCTGCCGAGAATCACATGATAATTTTCCGCCGTTTCCGCCGCAGCCTCCTGCGCCAGCTTCACCAGCATCTCATCCGCTCTGAAATAGCTTTCCGCCAGGCGGGGAATTGTCCCGATTGGGTCGCCCAGCGCAGAAACATCCATGTCATGCTGTACCGCGTCCGTGGAAATGAGGATATCTCCAATGCCCAGTTCGGGGTGAATTGCCCCCGCACAGCCTGTATTGATGATATAATCCACACCGAAATGGTCAATCAGCACCTGTGTGCAGACAGCCGCATTCACCTTGCCGATACCGCTGATGACCAGCACAATGCTGTTGCCGCAATATTTCCCCACATGGAAATCCAGCCCGATGATATTTTTTGTCGTCACAATCTCGATTTTCTCTTTTAAATATGTGATTTCCTCCGACATTGCACCAATGATGCCAATGGTTTTCATTTCGTTGTCATCTCCGTTTCTGTTGTCTCGCGGATATCTGTCCGCATACTTCAGCCGTTTGGTTTTTATCTCGCATACGAATTATACCACAAACTGTATACACTCTGCAAGTCGAAGCCGATTTTCCCATCCTTCCGTTGCAAAAAAAGAGCATCTTCTGTATACTGAGGAGAGAAAAAGAAAGTAAGAGGTGTAACCAATGAACACAAAACCGATTATCGGCATTGCGCCGAATTATTCTTACGAAAAAAAGGAATATACCCTCAGTGAGGATTATGTCCTTGCCATCGAAAAGGCAGGCGGCTGTCCCATCGTGCTCCTGCCCCATCAGGCATTGCCCCCCTTTCTGGACGGACTTCTGCTGACCGGCGGCGGTGATATCGATCCGCTCCTGTTCGGAGAGGAACCCCTTTGTCAGAGCGGCGAAATTAACCCCCTCCGTGATGCCTGTGAAATGCGCATCTGCGAGGCTGCGCTGGAAAAGGATTTGCCCATGCTTGGCATCTGCCGCGGCATGCAGGTCATGAATATCGTCAAGGGCGGCGGCATCTATCAGGATATCGGCGTGCAGGCAGGCACAACCCTCAAGCATATCCAGCAGGCACCCCGTTCCTATGGCACACACAGCATTTTTGTCGAGGACAACACCCTTTTAACCGACCTCTGGGAAAATAAACGCACCGTTGTCAATTCCCTGCATCATCAGTCCTGCTCCACGCTTGGGGAGGGCTTTATTGTCTCTGCCCGCAGTGCGGATGGTCTGATTGAAGCCATTGAGCATAAGGATAACCGCTTCGCCGTCGGCGTGCAGTGGCATCCCGAGGCAATGAAAACAGAGGAAATGGGGCTGCTGTTCTCTGCCTTCTTGAAGGCGGCGGCAGAATATCAACAGGCAAGGAGGTAAGAAGCATGGATGTTATCAATGATCTAACCTCGTCTCTTTCCTCTGATTTAAACAGCACGGAGCTTGCGAAGGATTTAGGGCTTGGCTTCCTTGCCAAATCCACAGCCATCAATGGTGCCGTCAATTTGGGCATCAAGCTTCTGGAAATTCTGTTCACGCTCTTTCTTTGCTGGCTCATGATTCGCATTTCCAGTAAGCTGGTCAATAAATTCCTGCGGACACAGGTACAGCGCGAAAAGCTTTCCATGTCCGAAAGAAAAGCAAAAACTCTCAGCACCGTCACAGGCAGCATCCTGAAATATGTGATTTATTTCATCGGGCTGATGTCTATTTTAAAGCAGCTGGGTGTTTCCTCAGAATCCCTCGTTGTCATTGCCTCCGCAGGCTCGGTTGCCATTGGTCTGGGCGCACAGAGCATCGCAGGAGATATGATGGAGGGCTTCTTCATCCTCTTTGAGGACCATTACGCCGTCGGGGATATCGTCACCATTCAGGGCATTACGGGTACGGTCGAAAGCGTCACCCTGCGTTCCACAAAGCTGCGCGATTTCGGCGGCGCTGTGCATATCATCCCGAATGGCTCTATCGGTACGGTCACCAATAACTGCCGTGAATTTATCAACGCCGTTGTCACCGTCGGCATTGCCTATGGCGAAAGCATCGACCGCGCCATTGCCGTTCTGCAGGATGAGATGCAAAAAACCGCAGATATGGAGGCTGTACTGGAACCCCCCACCGTTGCAGGTGTCATCGGTCTGGATGATTCCGCCGTTACCATTAAAATTGTTGCAAAATGCAAGGTAAAAATGAATTACGCTGTGGAAGCGGAGCTGCGCCGCCGCATCAAAAACCGCTTTGATGCAGAGGGCATTGAAATCCCCTTCCCCCAGCAGGTTGTCCATTTGATGAAGGAGGCGTAACGTATGGATTTTTCTGTCGGAGATATTGTGCAGATGAAAAAAAGCCACCCCTGCGGCTCTGCCCAGTGGGAAATCCTCAGAACCGGCATTGATTTTCGCATCAAATGCTGCGGCTGCGGACACATGGTCATGCTGCCCAGAGCAAAATTCGAGAAAAACGTAAAAAAAATCATTCCAAAAGAGCAATAAAAAAAACAGGGTATCTCAATCTTGAGATACTCTGTTTTTTTCTGTCGAATCCCCTCTGCTTAATCCTTCTTCCGCATTGCATTCAGAATTGCCAGTACGCAAACACCGACATCCGCAAATACCGCCATCCACATCGTCGCAATGCCGGGAATGGAAAGCAGCAGCACCAGAATCTTAAAGCCCAGTGCAAAGGTCACGTTCTGGTTTACAATCCTTCTTGTGCTTCTTGCAACCTTCATGCCGACTGCCAGCTTACCGATATCATCATCCATCAGCACAACATCCGCCGCCTCGATTGCCGCATCGGAACCAATCGCCCCCATAGCAATCCCCAGATCAGCCGCCGCCAGTACGGGTGCATCATTGATGCCGTCCCCCACAAACGCCGTCTTGTCGCCTTCTGCGCCCTTCTGCTTTTCCATCCATTCCACTTTGTTTTCGGGCAGCAGCTCGCTGTGGAATTCATCCAGCTGTAGCTCCTCTGCCACAGCCGCCGCCGTTTCCCTTCTGTCGCCCGTCAGCATAACCATCTTCCGAATCCCCTGCTTGCGCAACGCCGCAAGGGAATCGGCAATGTTTTCCTTCAGCGTATCCGCAACCAGAATGTACCCTAAGAATTTGCCGCCCTTTGCAACATAAACCACCGTACCGATGCCGTTTGCCTTTTCATACGCAATTTTTTCATGCTCCATCAGACGGCTGTTCCCCAAGAGAACCGTTTCGCCGTCCAGCTCGTAGGAAATCCCGTAGCCGCCCAGCTCCTGATAGCCCTGTGCCGCAGGAAGCTCGCCTTTGTATGCCTGTACGATTGCCTGTGCAATGGGGTGATTGCTCATTGCTTCCCCGATTGCCGCCGGCTTCAGCACATCGCCCTTCACCTCCGTTACAGAGAATCTGCCCTTTGTCAGCGTCCCTGTTTTATCAAAAACAACCGTTTTCAGTCGGCTCAGCGTATCCAGATCGCCGCCGCCCTTTACCAGAATCCCACACTTGGATGCCGCGCCAATCCCCGCAAAATACGTCAGCGGCACAGACAATACCAATGCACAGGGACAGGAAACAACTAAGAATACCAATGCTCTGCCAAACCACAGGGAGAATTTCCCAAGCCCTGCCAACGGCGGCAGAACCGCAACCAGAACCGCCAGCAAAACCACAATGGGTGTATAAACTCTCGCAAAGCGTGTGATGAATTTCTCCGTCTTGGATTTCTTTGCAGATGCGTTTTCCACCATTTCCAGAATCTTCATCACCGTAGATTCGCCAAAGCCCCTTTCTACACGAACCTTCAGACTGCCGTCCATATTGATGCAGCCGCTGAGTACCTGATCTCCTGCCCCCACAGAACGGGGCAGGGATTCGCCTGTCAGTGCCGCAGTATCCAGCATTGCATGTCCTTCCGTGATTACCCCGTCCAGAGGGATTCTTTCTCCTGCCTTTACCAGAATCATATCCCCCACCTGCACCAGAGAAGGGTCTACCTTCCTTTCCTCATCATCCACGATTAAATGTGCAAAATCGGGACGGATATCCAGCAGTGCCGTAATGGATTTTCTGGAGCGTGCCACCGCATATTCCTGGAATGCCTCGCCCACCTGATAGAACAGCATAACGAAAACAGCCTCTGCCATTTCCCCAAGGTAAAGCGCGCCAATCGTAGAGAAAGACATCAGGAAGTTTTCATCGAAAACCTTCCCCTGTCCGATATGCTTCGCCGCACGCAGCAGAACATCATACCCGAAAATCAGATATGCGCAGATATAAAGAATCGTGCAGATCATTCCCTCATGCAGGAAAACAGCCGCAAGGAAGAACGCAAGCCCTATGCCAAACCGCAGGAAAAATTTTCTGCCGAACACATTCTCATCCCCATGCGCATGGTCATGTCCACAGCCACAGCCACAGGCACAGCAATCGTCATCATCGTCATCCTCCTCACAGCCGCAGCCGCAATGCTCATGATGCGCATGATGATGCTCTGCCTTCTGCCCCTGCAAAAAGGCAACCTCTACCTCCGGCTCAAATTTATGCACCACCCGTTCCACCGTTTCCTGCATTTTCTCTGCCGAAGCATTTGGCGCAAGCTTTACTGTCATTTCCTGCCGCAGCAGATTGATGGAAACCTCCTGCGTTTCAGAAAGCTTAGAAAGCGTATCCTCAATCTTTCCCGCACAGTTCGCGCAGGTCAACCCTTTTAATGCTACCTTCATTTCAGACATAGTCACACCTCTTTTTTCGCTGTTTGCTTTCTCATTTGTTCGTTTGAATAACTGTTCATATAACATTTGAAAATTTAGGCTGTAATTTCCAGATATCCTTACACCTATATCATTACAGCCTGTTCCTTTTTTATTCGTGATATCCACGCTTATGCCGCAGATGCGTCATACCCTGCTCCAGAACCATCCGAATATGCTCATCGTCCAGAGAATAGAACACGGTTTTGCCCTCCTTGCGGTATTTTACAAGATCATTCTGCCGCAGTACGCGCAGCTGATGCGACACAGCGGATTGGCTCATTTCCAGTACGTCTGCCAAATCCCCCACATTTCGCTCCCCCTCCAGCAGGGTCTGCAAAATGCGGATACGGGTCGCATCCCCGAAAATCTTGAAAAATTCTGCCAGCTCCTGAATAAACTCCTGCTGCAGTTCCTTTTCCATATCAAATTCTTCCTGCATCGGTGTCTCCTTCATGGCTCGCTCCTTTTCTTATATGAATATCTGTTCATATATTAACGCATTATTTTTACTTTGTCAACGCTGCTATTGATAATTTTTTCATCAATAACACACCGAAATCCCGATTTCGATTTAATTCTTTTCCTTCGGAAACTCAATCAGATCGATAAATCCCTTTAACGCATGCGGCATTGCCACATTTTTCAGCCGCACCATCCCAATGCTCCGCTTCGGTACGGGCGGTTCCACGGGAATCTCAAACAGGTGCTTGTTCTGCAGCTCCCTCTGCGTAAACTCCTCGATCACATACGTCAGTCCAAGGTTGATTTCCGCAAAGCTTACCAGCAAATCACTGCTCCCCAGCTCCAGAATCGGGTTCAGCACCACGCCGTTTTCCTCTGCATAGCGGTCAATATAGCGGCGCGAATTGCTCAGATCCTCCAATAAAAGCAGGGGATATTTCGGCAAATCCTTCAATTCCATGCCCATCTCCGCAAGCATCCGATACCGCTCGCCCCCCACCAGAACATCATGAATTTCAATGCAGGGCGTTACCTCTAAATCCTCATCCTCCGCAATCGGCAAATTGATAAAGCAGACATCCACACTGCCGTTTCTCAGCAGCCTGAGCGATTCGTAGGTTGTCTTATTCGTCACCTTAATATTGATATCGGGATACAGCTTATGATACTTTTCCAGATAAGGCAGCAGGAAATTGGCAATGACCGTATCACTCGCGCCAATCTTGAGCTCCCCCATCTCCATGTGTACCATCTGATAATATTTTTCCTCCGCCGCTTGAATCAGTCCCAACGCCTGCTCCAGATAGGTATATAACAGCTTGCCCTCCGCGGTGGGATAAACCCCCTTCGCCGTACGCACCAGAAGCGGACTGCCCATGCGGTCCTCCAGCTGACGAATGGACATGCTTACCGCAGGCTGTGAAATAAAGAGCTCTCTTGCCGCAGCAGACATATTGCCCGTGCGGACAACTGCACAAAAAATACGATATAAATCTAACGAAACATCAACTTTCATGAGGGGAACCTCCCTTTTCTTTGGTTTCTTCTATTATACAGAATTCAAAGAGCCAACGCAAGCGCGATAAGTAAAAATGATAACAATTTTTTCATTTTTTTCTCCGCCGCCTGTCGCACAGCTTTTCTAATTCTACAATCGGCAAGGGTGCCAATGCCAACGCCGCAACCACAAGCCATTCCTTCCCATTCAGCGGACATACCTTGAAAATCTCCGCCAGCGGCAGCACCATAATCACCCCAATCTGCATCAGACACCCGATAAAAAACGCCAGCAGCAGCATCGGGTTCCCCAAGGGCGAAATCCGAAACAGCGAATGCTCCGACCGCATATTAAAGGCGTGTATCAGCTGCGAAAGCGAAAGCACCGCAAACGCCATCGTCCGCCCTGTAATATATGCCCCTTCCTCGTCAAAATAAATGTGCCCGATCCCAAAGGCAAGCAGTGCCAGCATCCCAATCATCGCCCCCTCTAAGGCAATGCTGCTCACCATGCCGTCCGAAAAGAGGGAATTTCCCCTCCGCGGCGGCTGCTCCATGCTGTCCGCGTCCGCAGGGTCAACCCCCAGTGCAATCGCAGGCAGGGAATCCGTCACAAGGTTCACCCATAACAGCTGAATCGGCAAAAGCGGCGTTGCCCAGCCAAAGCACATCGCCACGAAAATCGTCATAATCTCGCCAATGTTGCTCGAAAGCAGAAAATGCACCGCCTTGCGGATGTTTTCATAAATGCCGCGTCCCTCGCGCACCGCCTCCACGATTGTCGCAAAGTTATCATCCATCAGAATCATATCTGCCGCACCCTTGGCAACCTCTGTGCCGTTTTTCCCCATCGCACAGCCGATATCCGCCGCCTTGAGCGCAGGCGCATCATTCACGCCGTCCCCCGTCATGGCAACCACGCGCCCCTCCTTCTGAAATGCCTTCACAATCCGCACCTTATGTGCCGGCGAAACGCGCGCAAAAACCGTACAATCCTCCGCCGCCCGCTCCAGCACCTCGTCCGACATCTGTTCCAGCTCCTGCCCCGTCAGCACGGTATCCCCTGCACGGTAAATCCCAAGCTCTGCGGCAATCGCCTGTGCTGTCAGCGCATGATCTCCCGTAATCATCACAGGACGAATCCCTGCCCTTTGACAAATCTCCACTGCCGCCTGCGCCTCCGGTCTCGGCGG
>ULQX01051809.1_pt1 | contig 13710 bp, 9 predicted proteins | sample 1954941 | NCBI WGS metagenome assembly ULQX01 (sample SAMEA4835667, study PRJEB28245) | human gut metagenome | biome: gut microbiome; material: fecal sample | place: Denmark | collected 2008
TTCGCACGCAGTCTGCCGCCGAGAAAACGTCACTCGCGCCTCATGACAGTAAGGCGCGGTTGCTGTCAGATCACGACTCGCAGGGATTCATGGCGAAGCCATGTACACCGCATCCACACTGCGCAGCGCGTGCAGCCCTTCAAGCTGCAAACCCGCAATGGCGGGGTCAAGGGGCAGGGCCCCTTGCGTTCTCTTGGGGGTCCAAGGGGGATATTCTCTCACGTGAGAGAATATCCCCCTTATCCGCAGCCCCACACGGTGCGGGGAAAAGCCGCAGCCTCTTCGGGCTGCTCCCCCTCCGCGCCATGCGCGGAAAAAGAGAGGACTTCTCTTTCGAGAAGCCCTCTCTTTTTACTTATTTTCTGCTGTGCAGAAGCAATTATTCCGCTTCCTGCATCGCCTTCGCGGCAGCGACAGCCTTCGCCTGTGCGTCGGCGGAACACTGCTCGTAGCGCACGAAGTGCATCACGAACGAGCCGCGGGACTGGGTCATGGAGCGCAGGTCAATGGCGTAGCTCATCAGCTCTGCCTCGGGGCACTCGGCCTCGATGACCTGCTCGCCGTTGCCGGTCGGGGTCATGCCCATGACGCGGCCGCGGCGCTTGTTGAGATCGCCAAGGATATCGCCCATGTACTGGTCGGGCACCGTGACCTTGAGCTCGCACACCGGCTCGAGCAGGACCGGGGACGCCTCGGGCATGGCTGCCTTGTAGGCGAGGTTCGCCGCGGTCTTGAACGCGATCTCGGACGAGTCGACCGGGTGATAGGAGCCATCGTAAAGGACGGCCTTGAGGTTCACGACGGGATAACCCGCGAGCGGGCCGTGGACGCAGGCCTCGCGCAGACCCTTTTCGACCGCGGGGAAGAAGTTCTTGGGGACGCTGCCGCCGAAGACTTCCTCGGCGAAGACCATCTCTTCGCTCTCCTCGTTGGGCTCGAAGCGGATCCAAACGTCACCGAACTGGCCGCTGCCGCCGGTCTGCTTCTTATGACGGCCCTGCTTGGAGACCGTCTTGCGGATCTTTTCACGGTAGGGCACGCGCGGCGTGTCGAGCACGACCTCGACGCCGAAGCGGCTCTTGAGCTTGTTGACGAGCACGTCGATCTGGATGTCGCCCGCGCCGGAGACGACCATCTGGTGCGTTTCGGCGTTGTTGACGACGCGGAAGGACGGATCTTCCTCGTTCAAGCGGTTGAGGCCCTGGGCCATCTTATCCTCTTGGCCGCGGGTCTTGGGCGCGATGGCGACGCTGTAGCAGGGCTCATCGAACGGGATGGGCTCGATCTTGACGACCTTGCGCGGCTCGCAGAGCGTATCGCCGGTCTTGACCTTGTCCATCTTGGCGATGGCGCCGATGTCGCCGCAGGTGAGCTCCTTGACCTCGGTATACTTCTTGCCCTTGGGGATGTACAGGCGGCCGAGCTTCTCGGTCTCGCCGGTGCGGGCGTTGACCATGGGCATATCGGGCTTGATGGAGCCGGAGAGCACCTTGACGTAGGAGTACTTGCCGTACTGGTCGGAAATGGTCTTGAAGACGAACGCGGTCGGCAGTGCGCCGGGCGCGACGACGAACTCGGAGGACTCGCCGTCCTCATTCTCGGCCATCAGGGCGCGGGCGTCCTGCGGCTTGGGAAGAAGCTCGACGATGGTATCCATCAGGATGCGCGTGCCCATGCCCTGAATGGCGGAGCCGCACACGACAGGGAAGAGGGACAGGTCCTTGACGCCCTGGCGCAGGCCATGGATCATCTCGGCATAGGTGAAGTCTTCACCGGCGAAGAACTTTTCCATAAATTCCTCGCTCGTCTCGGCGACGGACTCCTTGAGCGCGTCGTAGAGCTCATCGAGCACGGGCTTTTTGTTCTCAGGCACTTCGATCTCGACGCGGCCGCCGCCGGGGCCGAACTCGAATGCGCGCTTATGCAGCACGTCGATGATGCCGATGACCTTCTTGCTCTCGTCCCAGATGGGGGCGACGACGGGGGCGATGTTCTTGCCGAAGCGCTCGCGCAGCGTGTCGAACGCGGCGTTGTAGTCGGAGTTCTCCTCGTCGGTCTTGGAGATGTAGAGCAGACGGGGGAGAGAGTTCTTCTCGCAATATTTCCACGCCTTTTCCGCGCCGACGCTCATGCCGGCCTTGGCCGAGCAGACGATGACGGCAGCGTCGGCAGCCTGAACGGCCTCCGCGACCTCACCGGCGAAATCGAAGCCGCCGGGCACGTCGAGCACGTTGATCTTGCAGCTGTCGTATTCCACGGGAGCCACGGCCAGAGAAATGGAGATCTGGCGGCGGATCTCTTCGGGATCGTAGTCACAAACGGTGTTGCCGTCGGCAATTCTGCCCAGACGGTCCGTGCCGCCGGTGAGATACAGCATGCTCTCAGCGAGGGTGGTCTTGCCGCTGCCGCTGTGGCCAAGCAGCACGATATTGCGGATGTCTTTTGCACTCATAATGGGTCAGTCTCCTTCCGAAAATCGTAAATCCCAAATCGGCTCGCGCCATAAGGTGGGATAATACTCAATGCAGAAATGATATCATGTTTTTCTCTCCATTACAACCATATTTTTCCGCAAATTTTCGTTTTCTTCGTTCGAAGTGTCAATAACGATCGCTGAGCAGGGCGTCGACCAGCGCGCTGAGCGACCACAAAAGTACGTAAATGAGCAGAGAAAGCGGCGTGAGCACGCTGTATGCGCCGACAAAAGTTAAATAAAATGCAAGGAGCGTCGACGCTGTGGCGGCTAAAAATGCAAGCACCGTGCACCGCTTGGCGGACGCGCAGAGCCGCTTGCTGCCGAGCACGACCTCGGCATACGGCATGAGGCCTTCGCGCATGAGCAGCGCATACGGCCGCCCGCCGCCGCGCTCGGAGAGCGCCAAGCGCGTCGAGAGCTTGGGGTAGACCGCGCGCGCGTCGGTGCCGAACTTACGCTTTAAGAGCGCAGGGGTGATGTTGCCGTCGCGCACGGCGAGCACGGGGGTGATGCGGCTGTGGTGCAGGGCGTGGAGCGCCCAGTCGACATTTTCCGCGGGCATGTACTTCACGGCGAACACCGCGATCAGCGTGCCGTCGACCGAGAGGAACACGCCGGTCTTGAGGCCAAGGTTTCGCGGCAGGTTCACGCCGCGCTTTCTCATAAAGCCCGCCGTGCCGAAGAGCACCGTTTCGCCGTGGATGCGGCCGCCGACGCCGCCCTCTTCGTAAAAGTCGACATCCTCGACCTGCTCGCGAAAGCCGCCGTCGCTGGCGAGAAGATTGTCAAAAAGGCGGCTCAGGCCACTTTCGGACGCGTGGGCCATCGTCGCGGCGTAGGAGATGACCTTGCCGCTCTCCTCGCCGAAAACCTTTAGCCCGCCGAGCGTAATCGTTCCCGGCGGGAACAGGTCGCCGTCGGTCAGAATGACGCAGTTGCTCCGACGGATGGCGTCCGCGCCGGAAAAGCCCGCCACGGCGCTGCCGCTTTTGGCAAGCCGCGCGGCGATGCGCTTGAGCGGCAGCGCGCACACCATCGGAAACGCGAGCAGGTTCGCGCTCGCGAGCATCACCGAGAGGTTCCACGCAAGCAGCGCGTTCTGCTTCGTCTCGAGCGTCGAGAGCACGCCGAACACGACCGCCGCCGCGAGGAAGACCGGCAGCAGCACGCTCTGCCAGCGCGAATAGGGGTCGTTCGCGCGCGCAGAATTGGAAAATCCGCCCGACAGGCCCACGCGCTTGGCCGCGCCCCCTGCCGTCACGGTGACGATATAGGGCGCATTGCCGATGGCCGCGATGCGGAACGTGTCATACATGCCGTGCAGACGCAGACTTTCGCCCAGCAGCGCGCAGTAGACCGACATCGCCCCCAGCACCGGCAGCGGCAGCGACAGCGCCGCGCGCGCGGGAAGAAAAGCGTAGAGCGCCGTATCGAGCAGCGTGACAAGGCATAGAAGCATCGTCAAAAAGCCCGACGTGACTTTTCCCTGTTTGAGCAAGCGCAGCGCGCCCGCAAAAATGCGCCAGCCGATGGCGCAGACGATTGCCTCGACCGCCAGCAGCGGCAGCGCGCGGATCATCGGATCAGCGGTGTACGCCTCCGGCAGGATGGAAAAATGCTCCAGCACCGCCATGACGCACAGCAAAAGCGTGAAAATACCCGCCCCACGGCGCGCCTTCGTCGCGCCCGAAAGCTGGGCGCGGTAGTCGGAGAGCGTTTCGGTCAGCGGCGGCTCGGGGAGCTCGGGTTCGGGCTCTTCGAATTCTTCTTCCTCGTCCTCTTCCTCCTCCGCGTCGTTGTAGAGCTGCTCGGTGTCGCGCATTTTGCGGCGGGAGAACAGGCCGCGGCGCGGCGGCTCCTCCTCGATGACCGTGTCCTCGCGCTCGGAGAGCGCCTCCTGCACGGTCTGGGCCAGGATGTCCTGCAAGCTCATGGACTTGGGCTCGTCGTCCTGCGGCGGTTCTTCTTCGGGAGTTTCTTCCGGCTCGGCTTCCACCGGCTCTTCGGCCTTTTTCGCACCGGGGAAGGGGATGACGGGGATGCGGACGGTCTCGTCCGCCGTATCGTCCACGCTCTCTTTCACCGTCTCCGCCTTTTTCGGCAGGGGGACGACCTTTGCCGGCGGTTTCTTTTCCGCCGGCGGCTCGGGTTCTTTTTCTTCCGGTTCGGGCGCGGCGGGCGTGCCGCTGCCGTACTCGGCCAGAATGCTCTCGAGCGTGAATTCCGCGTCCTCGTCCATGCTGCGGGCCGTGTTTTTCAGCAGCAGCTCGGAGTCGGCGAGCGTTTCTTCAAATTCAAGGTCTTTGGGGTCCATATCGTTCCTTCTTTACCGTCACTGCCCCAAGCGCTGGCGCACCGCCTCGTAGAGGAGGATGGCCGCCGCCGCGGAGGCGTTGAGCGACGAAATTTTACCCTTCATCGGGATGCTGACGAGGAAGTCGCACTTTTCGCGCACCAGTCTCGTCATGCCGTCGCCCTCGCTGCCGATGACGATGGCCGCGGGGCCCTTGAGGTCCGCGGAGTAAAGGTCGCTCGTGCCCTCGGCCGCCGTGCCGAAGACCCAGACGCCTTCCTTTTGCAGCTGCTCCAAAAGCGCGGGGATGTTCGGCACGCGCGCGACGGGCACATAGCTCACCGCACCCGCGCTCGTCTTGGCGACAATGCTCGTGAGGCCCGCGCTGCGGCGCTTGGGGATGACGACGCCATGCGCGCCCGCGCACTCCGCCGTGCGGATGATCGCGCCGAGGTTATGCGGGTCGGAGATCTCGTCGCAGACGACGATCAAAGGGTTCTCGCCCTTTTCGCGCGCGATGTTCAAAATATCCTCAACACTGACATATTCGCGCACGCTCGTGAGCGCGATGACGCCCTGATGGGCGTGCGTGCGGGACATGAAGTCGAGCTTGCGCTTGTCCGCGTCCACGACGACCACGCCCGCGGCGCGGGCGGTCGAGGCGATGTGGCCGAGCGTCTTGTCGGTCTCGCCCTTCTGGATGAAAATTTTGTCGATGGTCGTGCCCGCGCGCAGCGCTTCGATCACGGCGTTGCGGCCCTCGATGATGCCGTCGGCCTCCGCGTCCTGCACGCGCGCGGTCTTTTCCTTGCGTTCCTTATCCATAAAAGAAATTTCTCCTTGTGACAAATTTTTATAGAATACTCCATTGCAACTATAACACAGAACAAGGGCAAGATAAAGAGGGCGCAAAACAAAAGTTCATCGAAAATTCACCATAGAAAACTTGTGCGATTTTCTTATATATGGTATAGTTGAAATCACTAATTCAAAAAGTGCGCATCTTCGCATTTTTCTGTCTCCCGACAGGAGGAACAACATGGAGCCAAACAACAGAAACAACCGCAATCGCGGCGACAAGAACCGCCGCCGCGGCGGGGGCATGTGGTCGATCGTCCTATGGGCGCTGCTGCTGACGATCGGCGTGAACTACCTCTCCGTCATGCTCGACCAGGCCCGCACCGCCGAGTCTTCGTGTGAGATCGCATACAGCGAGCTTGTCGAACTCGTGGAGGAGGGGAAGGTCAAGTCCATCGAATTCGGCGACACGGTCTTCACCATCACGCCGGTCGACGGCTTTACCTACACGGATGACGACGGCAAGAGCTATGATCAGAACTATACGCTCTTCACCACCATCATTCCCGACGCGACGGAAAAGCTGATCACCCTGTGCGATGAGCACGGCGTAACCTACACCAAGCCCTATCAGCCGCCCGTTTCGCCGATCCTCACGTTCATGGTGAGCTATATTCTGCCCACGGTGCTGATGGTCGGCGCGTTCATGCTGCTGATGAACTTCATCGCGAAAAAGTCCGGCGGCATGGGCGGCATCGGCAATGTCGGCAAGGCCAACGCCAAGGTCTACATGGAAAAGTCCACCGGCGTGACGTTCGCGGACGTCGCCGGTCAGGACGAGGCGAAGGAATCGCTCGTCGAGATCATCGACTTTCTGCACAACCCCGAAAAATACACCGCCATCGGCGCAAAGATCCCCAAGGGTGCGCTGCTCGTCGGCTCTCCCGGTACCGGTAAGACGCTGCTGGCCAAGGCCGTTGCGGGCGAGGCAAAGGTACCGTTTTTCTCGATCTCCGGCTCTGACTTTGTCGAGATGTTCGTCGGCGTCGGCGCGAGCCGCGTGCGCGACCTCTTCGCCGAGGCGTCGAAGGTCGCCCCCTGCATCATCTTCATCGACGAGATCGACACCATCGGCAAATCCCGCGACGGCAGCCGCTACGGCGGCGGCAACGACGAGCGCGAGCAGACACTCAACCAGCTGCTCGCCGAAATGGACGGCTTTGACCCGAGCAAGGGCGTCATCGTGCTTGCCGCGACGAACCGCCCGGAGGTGCTCGACAAGGCGCTGCTGCGCCCCGGCCGCTTCGACCGCCGCATCACCGTCGACCGCCCGAACCTCGCCGGCCGCTTAGCAACGCTGCAGGTCCACACGCGCGGCATCAAGCTCGCCGAGGACGTGGATCTCAAGAAGGTCGCGCTCGCGACCGCGGGCTGCGTGGGCGCGGACCTTGCAAACCTCGCCAACGAGGCGGCGCTGCGCGCCGTGCGCAAGGGACGCAAGCTCGTCACGCAGGAGGACATGCTCGTGGCGTTCGAGTTCGTCATCGCGGGCAGCGAGAAGAAAGGCAGCGTCCTCACCGAGTTTGAAAAGAAGCTCGTCGCCTATCACGAGGTCGGCCACGCGATGGTCGCCTACAAGCAGAAAAACGCCGAGCCCGTGCAGAAGATCACGATCGTCCCGCACACCGAAGGAAGCCTTGGCTACACGCTCCTCATGCCCGAGGAGGACAAGACGAACCTGCGCACGCGCGATGAGCTGATGGCGAAGATCGCCGTCTCGATGGGCGGCCGCGCGGCCGAAGAGGTCGTGATGAACACGATGACCAACGGCGCCTCGCAGGATATTCAGGAGGCGACGAGCATCGCGCGCAACATGGTCGCCATGTACGGTATGAGCGATGCGGTCGGCATGGTCGCGCTCGGGTCGGTACGCAATCAGTACCTCGACGGCGGCTACGGCCTCGACTGCGCGCAGGATACCGCCGCCATCATGGACCGCGAGGTCAAGCGCATTCTCGACGAGTGCTACAAGGACGCCGTACAGGTCATCCGCGACAACCGCGAGGATATGGACAAGGTCGTCGCCTACCTCCTTGAAAAGGAGACCATCACGGGCGGTGAAATGGTCGCTATCCTCGAAGGCCGCGATCCCTCGACCGTCGAAGAGGCCTACGCTTCCACGCGCAAGAGCGAGGACGGCTTCCGCCCCTCGCAGCCGAGCGTGATCGAAGCGCCCGCCAAGCACATTTCGATGACGAGCGAAAAGATCGAAATGCCGCCGGAGGACAAGGGCGAAGATGCTCAGACTGAGGACAAGCCCTCGACTGAACCCGAAACGTCGGATACTTCCGCGGAAAGCACTGACGAAAACAAATAAACAACCAAAAAAATCCCCGCTGTTTTTACAGCGAGGATTTTTTTATATCAATTTATACCACTTGGAATAAGTAGAACTTGAGGTAATCCGTCTCCGGCACGTTCCAGAGGATGGGGTGGTCACAGCTCTGCGTGCGCGCTTCGATCTGCCGCAGCTCGACGCCCGCATCCACGGCGGCAGAGCGCAGCATCCGCTCAAAGCGTTCGGCGGGCATGAAGTGGCTGCATGAGGCGGTCGCAAGGTAGCCGCCGCGCGGCAGCAGGCGCATCGCGCGCAGGTTGATCTCCTTGTACCCCTTTTCGGCGTTGTTCGCCGTGCGGCGAGACTTTGTGAACGCCGGGGGATCGAGGATGATGAAGTCATAGGGCTTTTCGTGCGCGGCCTCGAGCTGTGGGAGCAGGTCGAAGACGTCGGCGGCGAGAAAGTCCATTTTGTCCTCAAGGCCGTTGCGCGCCGCGTTCGCGCGCGCCATTTCGATGGCGCTCTCGGACACGTCCACCGCCGTCACATGCTCCGCGCCGCCCTTGGCGGCGTTGAGCGCGAACGAGCCCGTGTGCGTGAAGCAGTCGAGCACGCGCTTGCCGTGCGCGAGGTGCGCGACGGCGAGGCGATTGAACTTCTGGTCGAGGAAAAAGCCCGTCTTCTGCCCGTTTTCGACATCCACACGGTAGAAAACGCCGTTCTCGCAAATTTCAGTGATGGGGCTCTCGGGCGTTTTTTTGCCGGGGAGGGGAAACCAACCCTTGTTCTGCGTCAGGCCCTCCTTTTCGCGAAGCACGACATCGTTGCGCTCAAAAAGGCCGTCGATCGTCTCGCCGTCCTGCTCCAGCACCTCGACAATGAGGGGGAAGAGCATGTCCTTACTCTTTTCCATGCCGAGCGAGAGCGTCTGCGTGACGAGAAGATTTTCAAACCGGTCGACCGTCAGGCCGGGGAAGGCGTCCGCCTCGCCGAAGATCAGGCGGCAGCAGCCAGTCTGCCCGTCCAAGACCGCCTTGCGGTAGTCCCAGGCGTAGCGTACGCGCCGCCGCCAGAAATTTTCGTCGAAGTGGTCGTTCGCGTTGCGCGAGACGATGCGCACGCGGAGCTTACTGAGTCTGCTCAAAAAGCCCGTGCCGAGATATTTGCCCTTTTCCGACACCACATCGACGAGCGCGCCGTTTTCGCACTCGCTCTCGTCCGGCTCGCGGGCGACATCGGAGTCATACACCCAGGGATGTCCGCTCTCGAGCCAGCGCGTGCCCTTGGCGGTGACGGTCAGGATCGGATATTCGCGTGCAGCTTTCATAGGTCAAAATTCCTTCTTCAAATCAGTTTTCCCCATCATACCACGGCAAAAGCCGCGGCACAACTCATTTGTTGAGGAAAAACAGCCCCGTAAGGCACAGCGCAAGGCCGATGAGCTTATTGACCGTGATGGCCTCGTGGTAGACAAGATACCCAATGAACACCAAAATCGTCGCGATGGCCGCCGCAGACGACACCTGAAACGCGCTGACCGGCCAGCCCGCCTTGTAGGCGTGCATGCTGCCGGCCTCCAACCCGACGATAGCGAGACCGAGCAGGTACGGCGCCCAGTTCATCTGGCTGTATTCGTGCAGAAGGTTCGCCCCGCCGCGGTTCGTCACAAAATACAGGATGCCCGAAAAGATCGAGCCGATCAGATACGTGACCGTGAGCGACGCGAGCGGATCGACGCTCTCGGGCAAGGATTTCGCGCAGATGTGATACACGGTGTTCGACGCCACAACGAGAATGAGCGGCCAGAAGTAAGCCATAAATATTCCCTCCTATTCAAATGCCGGATGCAAAACGGCAGCCAGACTTCCGCCTGACTGCCGGTAGGTGCGCACCCGTAATAGACAAGGAAAGTGTATCAGCGGCGCGCGCTCTTGTCAAGGAAAATCCCGCCGCGGCGGCGATTCCGACAAATTTGTAAGCGACAGTTCATACAACCTGCCGCTTGTATTTTCCGCTCCGCCATGCTACCATAAAAATGTCATATCAATCCCAGCCGCGCTTGCGGCGCAGACTTTAATGGAGGCAAATTATGAGCTATCCCAAGACCGGCGAAGAAGTTTATGTCAGCCTGAATCTGTCTAACACGATGCTCACGGGTCTCGGCAAGGGCACGATCACCCGCGAGGACGTTTCTGTAGACTACCTCAAGAAGCTGTTTATGCAGCACGGCGTCATCGTCTCGGCCAAGCCCGAGTACCGCAACATCATGGAGCGTGTGAACAGCACCTACGACTTAGGGCTTGAAATTCCCGCAAAGCTCCAGCTCTTCCAGCTCTCCGAGCAGCACCGCCGCCTGGTGGTCGTGAATATCTCCGGCCTTCAGCGCAAGAACGGCTCGCTTCTCCCGTCCTACACGGAAGAGGAGCTTGACGAGGCCACGTTCACGTTCGTCAAGTATTACGTGCAGGGCGAGCACTACGATGAGCTCGTCGAGGAGAACAAGAAGCTGCGCTACGAGCTCGAGCAGGAGATCTCCTGGAGAAACCGCACGGATTCCGAGGGCTGAGTTCGCAACACCTTACATCAAAAAAGGAAGAGGTTCCCGATGGGAACCTCTTCCTTTTTGACTATGACAAAATGCTTCGCAGAATTCCGCGTCCGCAGACGCGGAAAAAATTGAGGTTGTAAATCGCCGCGACCGGCGCGTGGCGATTTACTCCTCTCGCTCCGCGCGTGCCGCAGCCGCCAAGGGCGGCAAGGCACGAAGCGGAGTGCGGCTTTCTCAAAAAAGAGGCAGAGCCTCTTTTTTGAAATTACTTCTTCTCGTCTTCAAGCAGCCCCTTGAAGCTCGCGGCGAGACCGGCGAGGCTCTGAATTTCGCTCGGGACGATGATCTTCGTCGCCTGACCGTCGGCGGCCTTTTCGAACGATTCGAGCGCCTTGATCTTGACGACCTGATCGTTGGGGTTGGCCTCGTTGAGCATCTTGATGGAGTCGGCGAGCGCCTTCTGCACGTTCAGGATGGCCTGCGCTTCACCCTCGGCCTTGAGGATGGCGGCCTGACGCTCGGCCTCGGCCTTGAGGATGGCCGCCTGCTTTTCGGCGTCCGCGCGCAGGATGGTGGACTGCTTTTCGCCCTCGGCCACGAGGATCTGGGACTGCTTCTGGCCCTCGGCCTGCAGGATGGACTCGCGGCGTTCGCGCTCGGCCTTCATCTGCTTTTCCATCGCGTTCTGGATCTCACGCGGCGGCAGGATGTTCTTGAGCTCCACGCGGTTGACCTTGATGCCCCAGGGGTCGGTCGCTTCATCGAGGATAGAGCGCATCTTGGCGTTGATGACGTCGCGGCTCGTGAGCGACTGGTCGAGCTCCATCTCGCCGATAATGTTACGCAGCGTCGTCGCCGTCAGGTTCTCGATGGCGTTCATCGGGTGCTCGACACCGTAGGTGTAGAGCTTGGGGTCGGTGATCTGGAAGTAGATGACCGTGTCGATCTGCATCGTGACGTTATCCTTCGTGATGACGGGCTGGGGATCGAAGTCGGCCACCTGCTCTTTGAGGCTGACCTTCTTCACAACGCGCTCGAAAAACGGAATTTTGAAGTGCAGGCCCACGCCCCAGGTCGCGCTGTAAGCGCCGAGGCGCTCAACGACGTAGGCGCGCGACTGCTGCACGATCTGGATGTTCGTGACGAGCACCAGAAGCACCAGCAGCACTAAAATGCCGATACCGATATAGCCGATCCATTGCATAGTTCTTTTCCTCCTAAAATGTTGTGTAGTTTGGGTTTACTCTCTTCTCTCGCTGGGTTCTTTACTCTCGCGCACGTAGAGCTTGACGCCCTCCATGCGAACGATTCTTGCCATTTTCCCCTTAGGGATGATATTGCCGTCTTCGCTGCGCGCCGTCCATGTCTTGCCGTCGATGTACACAGCGCCCGTGGTGTTCTCGTTGTCCACCGTTTCGGTCACCTTGGCCTCGTGGTGCAGCACGCGGTCGGCATTCGTGGGCACGATAGTCTTATCCAGCATCTTGCGCGCAAGGGGCCTTGTTGCGATGAGCGCCAGAATGGATACGATCAGGAAGGCCGCGAATTGCAGCCACAGCGCCGCGCCCAGCTCCGTCGCCACCAGCGCGGCCACCGCGCCCACGACGAACCAGATCGACACCAGCCCCGCCGTCGCCGCCTCGGCAATGCCGAAGATGATGATGGCGGCGATCCAGATAATGGTCATCATTTCATCTGCTCCTCCTTTCAAACTGCGCATACAGTAGACGTATGCCGGACCGATCATCGCGATGACGGTCAGCAGCATGATCCCGATGCTTTTGTTGTAGGGTGACAGATTCGCGTACAGGTTTGACAACTCGCTGCCGAGCGTGCGCGCGGACAGCAGCGGGGCTTCGACCGGCGGCTCGCCGGGGGTGGGGACTTCTTCTTTGAACAGCTCGTCCATCGTTACGCCGTAGCGGTTGCAGATGAAGATGATCTTCTCCATCTCAGGGTAGCCGCGGCCCGACTCCCAGCGCGAAACCGACTGGCGCGAGACCTGAAGCTGTTCGGCAAATTCCTCCTGCGTCAGTCCGCTGCGTTTGCGGACCTCCTGGAGCCGCTCGCCAAATGCCATTGCGTTCCCTCCGTTTCTCTGTCTGAGGATAAGATACCAAAACCGCGCGTCCATTTCCAGCAACTTTAGTGTTGCATTCCGTGTTTTTTCGGAAAATTTCGCGCAAGTTTGATGTTACATTCATGTGACAGCGCGCTTTCCGCGCTGTTTTTCCTATTGTACCACACGCTCCACCGCTTTACCATGCTTATTTTGACGCGGCGATTGCCTTTTTTGTTCCCATCCGCTATACTAAAGTCAAATCATTTTTTCGGGAGTGTTATTATGCTGGAATTTGTCATTCCCTGCCTCTTGGGCCTTGAGAGCTTAGTGGGCGATGAGATCAAAAAGATGGGTCTTTCTGATGTGCGCGTCGAGAATGGCCGCGTCCTCTGCCGCGGCGAAGCGCGCGACATCGCGCGGCTCAACATCAATCTGCGCTGCGGTGCGCGCGTCATTCTGGTTCTGCACAAGTTCCGCGCGACGGATTTTGAATCGCTCTTTCAGGGCGTGCGCGCGGTGCATTGGGAGGACTGGATCCCCCGCGAGGGGGAGTTCCCCGTGGTGGGCTATTCCATCAACTCGACGCTCCACTCCGTACCCGCCTGCCAGTCGATCGTCAAAAAGGCGGTCGTCGACCGCCTGAGCGCGGCCTACGGCATCGCGCAGTTCCCCGAAACGGGGCGGCGCTATCAGGTGCGCTTTTCCATCATGAAGGACGAAGTGACCGTCGGGCTCGACACCTCGGGTGAGGGCCTTTACAAGCGCGGCTACCGCGCCCACGGCGTGGCCGCCCCGCTCAAAGAAACGCTCGCCGCCGCGATGGTCAAGCTCTCGCACTACAATGGCCGCGACCCGTTCTGCGACCCCTTCTGCGGCAGCGGCACCATCGCCATCGAGGCGGCGCTCATCGCGCGCAACCGTGCGCCGGGCCTCAACCGCAGCTTTGCCGCCCAGCACTGGGCCACGCTCGATAAAATGCTCTGGCTCGACGCAGCCGACGAGGCGATGGACAAGGAATTCCACGGCAAGTACGAGATCTGGGGCGGTGACATCGACCCCGACGCCGTCGAGCTCTCGCGCCACAACGCGGAATTGGCCGAGGTCGACGACATCGTCAAGTTCGAGGTCGACGACGCCACGCGTTTCCACTGGGGCGGCTTGTACGGCCGCATCGTGACGAACCCGCCGTATGGCG
>ULQX01064050.1_pt1 | contig 13699 bp, 8 predicted proteins | sample 1954941 | NCBI WGS metagenome assembly ULQX01 (sample SAMEA4835667, study PRJEB28245) | human gut metagenome | biome: gut microbiome; material: fecal sample | place: Denmark | collected 2008
GACTCAACTATTGTTAAATAATGTCAAAATGTAAATTCCAGTTCACAACTTCATATCCCTACACACAAAGCAGTTAGTCTTTAGGATTGACTGCTTTTTTCTTGCCAAAATTCCAGTTTGTAGATGTGAATACATAATAAGGACAACCATGAAACAACTAAATAACATTTCAACCCCAAAGGGAAGAAAGGTATTTTCAAGAAGAATACTTTTCTTCTCTTTTTTTATTTTAGCAGTCATTGCTTTGGCTCTGGGACTTTGGTTAAAAAGAACCGTGGATCAGGAGATAAAGCAGGACAATATAGAAAAAGAGATTACCACGGAGAAAGAAAAGGATGGTGTACGGAACCTCCACAAAAAGTACAAAGATATGATCGGGTGGCTAGAAATCAAAGGCACCGGCTTTTCTTATCCGGTTATGCAGACAGGTATCAAAGGTCATCACGAAGATGACTGGCAGTATTATCTTCACCGGGATGTGCATGGCGATTACAGCTTTTATGGGACACCGTTTTTAGATGTCCGCTGTAAGACAGACAGTGACAATCTTATTATTTACGGTCACAACATCAACGGGAGACGGTACTTTGGCTATCTGCAAAATTTCCGTGAGGAAACATTTTTTAAAGAACATCCCGTGTTTTCGTTTACTCCGGTAGAGGGAAAGAAGCAGGACTATCATATCGTTTCGATATTGGAAACGGACAAATATGCAGATTACTATTCTTTCACGGATTACGGAAACGAGAAGGACTATTACGGGATGGTAGAGAAAATCCTAAGTCACAGCAAGTTTCAGGGTGAAGCGACAAAGAAGATGAAAAAGGAAATGGATGAAAGTGATGCAGAGACATTCTTTCGGAAATATAAGTTTGTAACGCTTTCCACTTGCCGGACGATGGATGGAAGGGATAAGCGGCTTATGGTAATCGGCTGCAGGAAACGATAACAGAAAGCAAGGAGGACAACAATGCATAAGGAATTAGAGGTTATGAAACCCCGCTGCAATGGATTATGGAAAAGGTGCACAGGGACAGCAGCATTTGTCTATTTTTGGATACTGGCAAATGTGCCGGCGGTGGCATTTGCGAAAGATGAAAAAGGCAATGCGACAGATACCGGGGTGAAAGAAGTCACGGACGGCATCAATGTAATTAAGGACTTGGTTCTTGGCTGTGTTGGTGGAGTCGGGGTGATTTTTCTTGCCTGGGGTTTGTTAGACTTTGGTACCGGGTACTCGGCACATGATACAACACAGCAAAGTCAGGCGATCAAAAAGGTGATCGGTGGTCTGATCATGATTGCAGTTCCGGCGATTTTGAAACTATTAGGCGTTTCGTAATGAAAGCGGGTGCAGCGGATCATAAATTTTCGCTGTGTCCGGAATCCTGAAGGGAGGTGATGATGGTGGGATTGTGGGATTCCGTAACAGGATTTTTCTCAGATTTAGGAGACTTCTTTAGCGGTAAAGACTTTTTTGAAGCTGCCGGGTACGCATGGAATGACATGATGAAACTGGCAGCCGATGTTTTGACGAAAAATCCATCTTCCGGCACATACAAGGATGTCTGGGAAAATATATCAACGATCTATACCACCTTAAATGTAGTTGCAGTTTCCTTGCTCTGCATTTTTTTCTTATATGGATTTTGCAGGGACAGTTGCGATTTACATGCAGATCTGACATTTGAACGAACGATAAAAATGTTCATTCGGTTGATTATAACCTCAAATGTAATGAGTATGGCGTTAAGTTATATGCCGAAGTTTTTTGCATGGGGCAAGAATCTGACTTCCGCAATTTTGGGAGAAAACAAACTGTCAATGATATATGACTTTGATGGTGTAAAGGTGTATGAAAATATATCCAGTGCTGACTTTGGAACGATGACAGCATTTTTGACGAGCATTCTGTTTTTCTTATTTACCGTGGTGTGTGGATTTATTGTGGTGCTGACAGTGTTAAATCGTATTCTGAAGATTTACATGATTGCTCCGTTTGCGGGCGTGGCATTGTCTACTCTTGCAGCCGGAGGTCAGACGGCAAATGTGGGTTATTCCTATATACGCACCTTTTTCGGATATGTGTTTTCTGCGCTGCTTATTGCGGTTGTGATTGTAATAAGTGCAAGTTTTATCAATACCGTTGCGATCGACACGGATAATGCAATCATCCGGCTGCTGGAGTATTGCTTGAAGATGGGAGTTATTTCATCCTCGGTAAAGATGTCGGACAGCGTCATGCAGAAAGCATTTAATCTATAAGAAATGAGGGAAAAGAATGACAAAAACAATCAATCCGGATGTGGCTGCCTTTAAGGATGATTTCTTCAAGGGATTGTCTTTCAGGGAGTGCGTGTTCGGAGGAAGTGCATTACTTACAGGAGTGGGAGGAATCCTGCTTCTGCATTTTTACTTTGGTGTAGGGATCAATACAGCCATTACATTGTGTATGCCGGTGATCGGTATCATCGGGCTGTGTGGATTTTACCATAAAAACGGCATGACATTGGTTCAGCTTGTGAGAAGGAGTATAAAGCTCATATTTCAAAAGCCCTATGTCTATGAAACAAGAAATCAGTGAAAGGAATTGGAGGTACAGATAAATGGAAGCAGAAAAAAACGAAGAAAGAAACGATGAGAAGATGAGAATTGATATTGAAAGGAATACAGACAGTGAAAAAAGGCTGATGGGTTACATAACTGCCATTGCAGAAAGCCGGGATCAGTAACAGCAGCATTTGGACATTATGTCCAAACAGAAGCAGGTGCAGGAGGAAAAAGTAATGACGAAATATATAAAAATCTCTGTTCTGGCACGAGAGACCGCAAAGAAAGTCTGTCGTGGCAGAGAGCAGTGGATTCGATACCTTGATGTTGCGTCAAGGTTATATAAGTATCCCTTTGAGGACCAGCTACTCATCTATGCACAGCGACCGGACGCAACTGCCTGTGCCTCGCTTGAAATGTGGAATGAGAGGATGTTTTGCTGGGTAAACCGGGGAGCAAAAGGAATTGCCCTGATTGATGGGGAAAGTGAAAGACCAAAACTTCGATATGTCTTTGATGTATCCGATGTTCATAAGGCAAGAAGGATTGGTAAAGATCCATTTATATGGCATTTGAGGGAAGAGCATAAAGAAGTGGTTCTCGCCGAACTGGAGCACATTTATGGCAGTACCAATGATGCCCTTCCTTTTGAATACCGTATTTATGAAATTGCTGAAAGAATAGCGGAAGATTTTTATGAGGAAGCGGTCGATGAGGTGATCGAGGAAGCGGCAAACAGTTTTCTGGAAGATCTGGATGGGGATGCAGTTGCTGTCCGGTTCCGGGAAATGCTGGTACAAAGTGTAAGCTATACCATTCTGAAGCGATGTGGATGTGATATGACAGAGTTTGCTGATAATTTCACCTTTGATTACATCCATGAGTTTAATACGCTCAGAACCTTATCGGTACTTGGCAGTATCACTTCGGAGTTATGTGAACCGGTGCTGATCCGGATTGGCAGAACGATTGCAAGGTATGACAGGGCGTTATTGCAAAACAGACGATATACAACAAATCATAATCATACAGAAAGGGCGGTGGCAGGGCATGAATCTGGCATACGAAAGGAACGGGGACTATCGGATTCCCAATCTGATACCTTCGGAGCAGGAAGGAACAATGCTGACGAAATACGGAGTGTTGCGGAAGAATTATCTGAAAAACCACAGGAGGGGGATTTACACGGGACTTCTTCTGAGCGGACAACTGCTGACACACTGTCTGGAGATACAGGAACAGGCAGAGGAGAGGTTCGAGGTGCTGACACAGAAGTTGTCGAAGAACCAGACCGTGACGGAGGAACTGAAACAGAACGATCCGCTGCAGTGGACGAAAGAGATGAACCGGATCTATCAGCAGGCGGAGGAGATCGTTCTGAAGGAACTGGTTTATCAGTAGCAGAGTTAGAGCAGTATGAACCGCCTGCAGAAAGTCCCTATCGACAGATGGATTTATTTTCTCTTATGTCGGAACAGGTGGGAAATATTGCAATGGCACATGCAGAAATGCCATCGGACAGATTTCTTTTCGGCACGATAACTGCAGGGCAGATCGAAGAGATTCTTCGTACCGGCGGAGGAAAGGAAAACAGTCGGAAACGAATTTATCATAAGTATCAGACCGGAAAAACACCAGAAGAAATGGCGGCTTTTCTTCAGAAAGAATACGGAGAAACCGGCAAAGGATTTCAACTTGGAGGGGAACAGATCTCGGTCTGGTTTAATAAGGATGGGATGTATGCGGCACATGGCACTTCTGCTTTTGAGCATACCGAGGCACATCTTTCATGGAGTGCGGTGGAGTCCGTGATCCGTGGACAGATCGAAGCAGGTAGTTACATTGACAGCAACGAAGCATATCTGGCTGACCAGTTTGTAAGAAAAGAGTTAGCCGATATGCTTTTCTTTTATTATCGGGACTCTGTTGGAGCGTTTCCGGAGAAACTTGGATTTGATGGATATGATTATCCGGTACAGCATGAACGCATTACGGATATGTTGTCCAATGGGGAGGATGTTCAAAGGATTGTAGAGCAGATGGACCAGACACTGCAACAGGTAGATGCCGGAGAAATACAGTACCGTTTTCGTCTGATCAAAGATCCAAAGGAGCTGCGGGATGACCTTGCAGATCTTTTAAAAGAAAAGGTTTCTTATCCGCTGCCGGAAGAAGTAAAAGTGGCTGTTGAAGATGTTATCACAGCGGATGAGATTGACCACACCCTTACGAGAGGTTCCGGCTTTGAGCATGGCAGCTTTCGGATTTATGACTTCTATCATCAGGAGCATACCTTAAAAGAAGCTGCTGATTTCCTCAAAAACGAGTATGGAACCGGAGGTACCAGTCATGCACTGGCAGGTTCAGATCGCAGCTTTAAGGATTATGATGCGAAAGGAATTAAATTACGCAAAGGCAGTATTATGACACCGGATGCGGAAGTTCTTCTTTCATGGAATATCGTGGCAAAACGGATTGAAAAGCTGATGAAAGAGGATCGTTATCTTTCTGCAGAAGACAGGGTAAAGTATGCCCAGTATAAACAGAAGCAGGAAGAAAAAGCACTGCAGCAGGCAAAGGAAGAACTTGACGGCGGAGAGAATGAGCCAGTAGTTGCTAATCAGAATGCAGTTGGCGAAGAATTGGAAGTTGTTGAAGTAGAACAGAATCAAGAGATTGAAGAGTCCGAGATTCTTTCGCAAAATACTGAATTGGTGGATGATATTTCACCACTGGAAGAATCTGTTCCAGTCAGTGAGAGTGATATTTTACAGGAAACGGAAAGCCAGTCTCCAATACAAAATCAGTTGGATATTTCAGCAGAAAACTATGTAATCTCCGACATGGAATTAGGTGTCGGCACAGCAAAAGAAAAGTTTCAGCGAAATGTGGAAGCCATTCGTACATTGGAAACGATTGAATCGGAGAAAAGACCGGCAACGAATGAGGAGCAGGAGGTTTTATCAAAGTATGTCGGCTGGGGCGGTCTTGCGGATGCTTTTGATGAAACCAAGAGTGTCTGGGCAAAGGAGTATGCAGAGCTGAAAGCCCTGTTGTCAGAGGAAGAGTATATTTCTGCAAGGGAAAGTACCTTAAACGCTCATTACACCAGTCCTGTGATTATCCAGGGGATTTACCGGACATTGCAAAGAATGGGAATTACAAAAGGAAATCTTTTAGAGCCTTCGATGGGAATCGGCAACTTCTTTGGTATGCTGCCTGAGACGATGCGGGAGAGCCATCTGTATGGTGTTGAGCTGGATAGTCTGACAGGACGAATAGCCAGACTGCTATATCCGAAAGCCAATATTACCGTGGATGGGTATGAGAAAACAGCATTTCCGAATGATTTCTTTGATGCTGCTGTTGGCAATGTTCCATTTGGTCAGTACAAGGTGGCAGATAAGAAATACGATAAATACAACTTTCTGATCCATGATTATTTCTTTGGAAAAACTTTAGATCAGGTGCGTCCGGGCGGTGTGATTGCATTTATCACCAGTAAGGGAACGATGGATAAGGAAAATCCAAAGGTGCGAAAGTACATTGCACAGAGAGCAGAACTATTGGGGGCGGTCAGACTTCCCAATACCGCATTCAAAGCCAATGCCGGAACAGAAGTGACATCGGATATTCTTTTCTTACAGAAGCGTGACCGCATTGTAGACATGGAACCGGACTGGGTGCATCTTTCACAGGATGAGAATGGCATAGCCATGAACAGCTACTTTGTGGAACATCCGGAGATGGTTGTTGGCTCTATGGAAATGGTAAGCGGACCGTATGGAATGGAGAGTACCTGTGTGCCGGATGATTCACTTCCTTTTGATGAGCAGTTACAAAAGAGTCTGTCTTTTGTCGAGGGTTCTTATGAGGAAATTGAACTGGAAGAACTGAATGAGGAGTTGACGGCAGAGGTTATCCCTGCCGTGCCGGAAGTAAAGAACTTTAGTTATGCGCTGATCGATGATCGGCTGTATTATCGGGAAAACTCTTTGATGCGTCCGGTGGAAGCCTCTGAGGGAATGCTTGAGCGAATCAAGGGCATGGTTGCCATAAGGGACTGCACACAGGAGTTGATCCGGTTACAGTTAGAAGATTATCCGGATGAGCAGATCCATTCCCGGCAGAAGCAGTTAAATGATCTGTATGATTCTTTTGCAAAAGACTATGGAAGGATTTATTCCAAAACCAATAAGCGGGCGTTTCATCAGGACAGCAGCTATTGTCTGCTCTGCTCACTGGAGAAACAGGATGAGGAAGGCAACTTTCTTGGAAAAGCGGATATGTTTACGAAGCGCACCATAAAGAAAGCAGAAGTGGTGACCAGTGTGGATACGGCAAGTGAAGCGTTAGCGGTTTCATTGGCAGAAAAAGCAGCGATTGATTTTGAATACATGTCGGAACTGAGTGGAAAAGACAAAGATACGCTGATCGATGAGTTGACCGGCATTATCTTCAAAAATCCACTTAGCGAGGAATGGGAAACAGCGGATGCTTATTTAAGCGGAAATGTGCGAAAAAAACTGGAAGCAGCCGAAACTTTTGCAAAGAATGAACCCATGTATGCGGTCAATGTGGAAGCATTGAAACGGGTACAGCCGAGAGAACTGGATGCCAGTGAGATTGAAGTCCGGATTGGAGCAACATGGATTGAACCGAGATTTATCGAGGACTTTATGCGGGAAGTGTTTGAGACACCGGAGCATTTGTTAAATCGTGATGTGATAAAGATCCAGTATTCCGATGTGACCGGGCAGTGGAATGTGAAGGGAAAAAATGCAGACTATGGAAACGCACTTGTAAACATGACATACGGAACCAGCCGGAGAAATGCGTATCAGATTTTGGAAGATTCCCTGAATCTGAAGGACAGCCGTGTGTATGACACAGTGATCGAGGATGGCAAAGAGAAGAGGGTTCTCAATAAAAAGGAGACAACGATTGCTGCACAGAAGCAGGATGCCATGAGGGAAGCCTTCCGGGACTGGGTATTTCGTGACATGGACAGGCGTAATGAACTTGTAAGTAAATACAATGTATTGTTTAATTCCACCAGACCACGAGAGTATGACGGTTCTCATTTGAAGTTTCCAGGAATGACACCGGATATTGAGTTAAAGGGTTATCAGAAAAATGCCGTGGCTCATGTTTTGTATGGAAATAATACACTGCTTGCACACTGTGTCGGTGCCGGAAAAACATTTGAAATGGTTGCGGCTGCAATGGAAAGCAAGCGTCTGGGGTTATGTCAGAAAAGTTTGTTTGTCGTACCAAACCATCTGACGGAGCAGTGGGCCAGTGACTTTTTACGATTGTATCCGGGAGCCAATATTTTAGCGGCTACCAAGAAAGATTTTCAGCCGGCAAATCGTAAAAAGTTCTGCTCACGGATTGCTACCGGCGATTATGATGCGGTTATTATCGGGCATAGTCAGTTTGAAAAAATACCACTATCTGCCGAACGGCAGACTGCCATTATTGAGCGGCAGATTGCTGAGATCACGCAGTCGATTGAAGAAATCAAAGCGGAACAGGGAGAACGCTATACCATTAAGCAGATGGAGAAAATGAGGAAAACTCTTCAGACACGATTGGACAAACTCAATGATACTTCCAGAAAAGATGATGTTGTGACCTTTGAACAGCTAGGAGTGGACAGGCTTTTTGTGGATGAAAGTCATTATTACAAAAATCTTTTTTTACATACAAAAATGCGTAATGTAGCGGGGATTGCCCAGTCGGAAGCACAGAAATCTTCCGATATGTTTGCTAAGTGTCAGTATCTGGATGAACTGACCGGCGGAAAGGGCATTACCTTTGCAACGGGAACCCCGATTTCCAACAGTATGACGGAATTATACACCAACATGCGTTACCTGCAGTATGATACGCTGCAGCGGATGGGACTGGGGCATTTTGATTCCTGGGCATCTTCTTTTGGAGAGACGCAGACAGCGATCGAACTTGCACCGGAGGGAACCGGATACCGTGCAAAGACGAGATTTGCCAAGTTTTACAATCTGCCGGAGTTAATCGCCCTGTTTAAGGAGTGTGCGGATATTCAGACACCGGATATGTTAAATCTCCCCATTCCGAAAGCAGAGTATGAAAATGTGGTATTACAGCCGAGCGAACATCAAAAGGAGATGGTCACATCGTTAGCGGAGCGGGCGGAGGCAGTCCGTGACCGGAGAGTGGAACCGCATGAAGATAACATGTTAAAGATAACAAATGATGGAAGGAAGCTGGCGCTGGATCAGAGACTGATCAATCCGCTACTGCCGGATGAAGAACATTCCAAAGTCAACGCTCTTGTACAAAAGGCATATGAAATATGGGACAGGACAAAGGCAGACAAATCCGCACAACTTATCTTTTGTGACCTTTCAACACCGAAGATCGTTGGAAAAACGACCGCAGTCGATGGAGATGATATGTTAGAAGCAGAAGTGTTTGATGATGTCTACCACGACATTAAGCGGAAGCTGGTGAACCGGGGTGTACCGGAAGAAGAGATTGCCTTTATTCATGAAGCAAATACGGAGTTAAGAAAGACGGAGCTGTTTGGCAAGGTAAGAAGCGGACAGGTTCGTTTTTTGATTGGCTCTACACAGAAGATGGGAGCCGGAACCAATGTGCAGGACCGTCTGGTTGCCCTGCATCATTTGGATGTTCCATGGCGCCCGTCAGACATTGAACAACAGGAGGGACGTATTCTCAGACAGGGTAACAGAAATGATACCGTGTCTATTTTTCGTTATGTGACAGAAGGCACATTCGACAGTTATTCGTGGCAGGTAATAGAAAATAAGCAGAAATTCATCAGCCAGATCATGACAAGTAAATCACCGGTACGAAGCTGTGAGGATGTGGATGAAGCAGCACTTACTTATGCCGAGGTCAAAGCACTTGCTACCGGAAATCCTTATATCAAGGAAAAGATGGATCTGGATATTCAGGTATCCAGGCTGAAACTGATGAAAGCAAATCATACCAGTCAGATCTACCGGCTGGAGGATAACATTGCAAAGAATTATCCGAAGCAGATCGAAGTTCTGCAGGAGCGGATTCGAGGATTTCAGGCAGATATGGAAACCGTACGAAAGAATCTTCCGGCGGATAAGGACAACTTTTCCATGAAAGTGGGAAACCGTATCTTTACGGACAAAAAGGAAGCAGGAACAGCCATTCTTGCTATGTGTCAGGAGATGGATTCCCTGCAGCAGATGGTAGAGATCGGTGAGTATGCCGGTATGAGAATGAAAGTCACATTTGATTCCTTTAACCGCAAGTTTGTGATGAGTCTGAAAGGAGAACTAAGCCACAACTTTGAACTTGGTTCGGATGCGTTTGGAAGTATCACAAGACTTCACAATGTTTTAGATGGCATGGCTGGGGAACTTTCAGAAGCAGAGACAAAACTTAACAATGTCACACACCAGTTGGAAACGGCAAAGCTGGAGGTGCAAAAGCCGTTTCCTGCAGAGGAAGAACTGAAGGAGAAGATGGAACGGTTAGCGGAACTGGATGCCTTGTTAAATATGGATGAAAAAGGCGAGACACCGGTACTTGAAAATGAACCGATGGTTACTCCTTTGGGCGAATGGTTGTTAGAACATCTTCTGCCGGAATTTATGGAAGAGTATGAAATGACAGAGGAACGGGCGAGAGAAGTGTTGTTAGACGCCCTGCCGGAAGAAGAAAGCGAAGTGGTCTGTTTTTCTTCGGAGCAGAATGCAGAGAGCCTTGATAGTGAGGAAATGCAAAAGCAGATGTCAGAATATATGGATGGTGATTTTTATGCCATACCGGTATCGGATACAGAATATCTGATCGCACCAAAAGTAGAACAGGACAGTGTGATTTATCTGCGTTCCATTTTAAGTCAGTTGGGAGATACGGTGTTATCTTCGCCGGCAATGAAATCCCATGCTGCGTATGAGTATGATTCCGGAACAAACCGGATGAAGCCGTTTGACCATATGAGAATACTGAGAGGACTTTGTGCGGTAGGTGAGGAAAGGCATATCTACCATGCACGGTCACGAGAACCAACAGAAGCAAGAACATCCAACTTGGCACAGGTACATTAAAGGAGCGTTTGGACATCATGTCCAGACAGAAAGAAAAGAGGTAAAATGAAATGAAAAGTTATAGTGAATTTATGGAGTATATCAAAGAAAATGTAACGGATTATCTGCCGGAACGGTTTGAAAGTGCAGAGATTACAATCCGTCAGGTGGTGAAAAACAACGATGTAGTGTTAGATGGTTTACTGATTTCAAGTCCGGATAGTCATATTTCACCCACTATTTATCTGAATCCTTTGTATGAGCAATACAAAGAAGAAAAAGACCTGGATGGAATCGTGTCGAATATTGCAGATACTTATATTGAAAATATCGAACCGGTTGTAAACAGAGGATTTCAGGAAAAATTAGAAGAGATAGGAAATTATGAGACAGTAAAAGACTATATTTTTCCAAAACTGGTCAATCTGGAGAAAAACAGCATCCGTTTACAGGATGCACCATATACACAGAGGGAAGATCTGGCGGTTACATACAATATAAAGGTGACTGGAGATTCGCATTCTATGGGTTCTATTATGATTACAAATTATTTAATGGAAAAATATGGAGTTACACCAGAAGAATTACATGTACTGGCAATGGAAAATATGGAGCGGTTATCGCCATCGGTATGTGAACCGCTTGAAAATGTTATGGTAGAAGTTTCGGCGAGCCAATTATCAGAACAGGAGGGAATTTCATTTGAAGAGGCTAAAGAGCATGTCAGAGAAATGCTTCCACCGGGAGGAACAGAGATTTATTGCCTAAGCAATGAGTCAAAACTCAATGGAGCTGTCAGCATCATCAGTGAAAAGGTGCAGGAAATGGTGGCTGAACAGGTGGGAGGAGATTATTATGTTCTTTCATCTTCGGTGCATGAGTTAATGATTGTACCTAAAAGTTTAGGCATGAATTTGGAAGAACTTGAAGAGATGGTAAGTAATATAAATGCGATGTGTGTAAGAGAAGATGAAGTTTTATCAAATCATGTATATCAGTACGACGCAAAAGAACATAAATTTAGCAGATGTGTTCCGGAAAGGAACCTGAAAAAGAATTTGGAAATGGATTTAGAACCGATGGTTGATAAGCAGGAAGAAAAGAATACTTTGCAGTCAGAGCTGCAGGAACAAAGCCATGAACCGATGAAACATTCCGGAAGAATTCATTAGTCAGGAAAGGAATTGAAATATGAGTAAAAAAGAAAAGACAGGTATTGTGGTCCATTCATTGGAGGAACTGAAACAGCTCATCGAACAAAAAGAGGAGGATACGATGTTAGTGATAACAGTGGAGGTGGTGTCGGATGCAGCATGAATTAAAACAGGTGGAAGTGCGGTTAAAACTGACGGATAAAACAGGGGTATTCAGTATGGAACGCATAGATACGCCGGATAAAGCAGTTTCTGTTCTGGCACCGGTGTTAGCAGGACTTGACCGGGAGGAGGTTTGTGTTGTCAATCTTGACGGCAAGGGGCGTCCCATCAATTTCAATGTGGTCAGTATTGGGAGTGTCAATGCTTCTCTGGTAACCGGAAGAGAATTATATAAAACAGCCATACTCAGTAATGCTGCAGGGATGATTATGCTCCATAATCATCCGTCATCGGATCTTCAGATGAGCGTGTCAGATCGCAATGTGACAGAGAAAATGATGTATGCCAGCCTACTGTTAGATATTGAATTTTATGATCATGTCATTGTAGCAGGAGGAACAGGAAAGACTTTCAGTATCCGGGAAAATGTACCGGAGTTATTTGAACCAAGTCATTATGCACATTTGATTTCTCATGTAGCAGACGGTGTAAAAGAAGAAGCATTTTACCACGGAACATCACCTGTCACTTATGAAATCCTGCAGATCAAAGACGGAAGCGATGGAGAACAGTACCGTTTTTGGGGCATGAACTATGTGCAGGAGACAGGATTGCAGGTAAATGTCAGTGATTATGAATCAAAGTATCAGGGGGAATTAAAGCCTGGAGAAACACTGGATACTTTGTATGAACGGTTTAATCTCCACCGCCCAGAGGATTTTATCGGTCATTCCCTGTCGGTGAGTGATGTGATTGTTTTGGAATCCGGAGTTGATAAGAGAGCATTTTATGTGGATTCTTTTGGCTTCTGTGAAGTTAAGGATTTTTTTGCAGAAAAACCGGAGAGATCGGAAATCACATTTACCGTGGCTGAGTGCGGTGAGTTTCATTCTCTGGGAAGATACCGGGATGACATTTCAAATGCAGAAGAAGCCATTGCTCTTTGGAAAGAGTATCAAAAAGGTCCTCTTAACGGTATTCCAAGCATCGGTATTCAGATCCATAAGCCGGGACAGACGGAAATGGAAGATACGCAGGTAGATTTGGTGTCCGGTAAAACGATAGATTTGGATATGATGCGTTATTATCCGGAGATCAATGCGGAAGAAACTGCCATTCAAAAGATTCGTGAATTGGTTGAAAATCTGCATGATGTAGAAATAGTTGGTAAAATACCGGAAAATATATCAGCGGAACGTATAATTCGTGGGTTTGATCCGAATGGGGAGAATAATGAGAAGAAAGAGAGAAAGATAAAACTAGAAAAAAATGCTCATAAATTTTGACTTTTCTTTATAATATGGGTGGGTGTATAATGAAAATGTAATTAAATGAACTTGACAAAGTAATTTGGTTATGGCTATTGTGTTATGAAATCATGGGGGAAAATTATGACAGAATTACAGTATAAGGATTTATTAATAGAAACGGCTAAGATGAGTGATTATGAGCATAAGGACAGGGTGATAGAAGCACTTAAGGTTGCGTCTGTTTCCTTTCAAAAAGAATGGGAGTTCACATATCATTTGCCTAATCATCGTAAGGAATACATTATTATTAGTGTCGTTCCAGAAAAATTGGTTGTCTTGAAAGATCATGAGAATTTCGTTGATGATTTATGTAGACAGGTTTATGAACCGAATGATACCAATGAATACTCAGGAATGGTATTAAAGCCTGGGATACTTCGTTCTTCCTCTGAAGAAATAAGCCAAGAGATACTTTTTGAAGATATACAAAATCGAATAATTGATGAAA
>ULQX01063036.1_pt1 | contig 13615 bp, 10 predicted proteins | sample 1954941 | NCBI WGS metagenome assembly ULQX01 (sample SAMEA4835667, study PRJEB28245) | human gut metagenome | biome: gut microbiome; material: fecal sample | place: Denmark | collected 2008
TTTACGGTGGACGGTACTGGAACGGCAACATCCCGCGTTTTGCTGCCCTGCCGAGGTCATATCCATACGACGGGCGTTCCTGCACGGAACAGGATGCCGAAACACTTGAAATACTGCTTGAAGCTGGAGCGGACATCAACGCAACGGACAAATGGGGCAATACCCTGCTGCATTACATCGCAGCCAGCTCGATGAGAGGCTCGAAGGAAGCCGCCGCCCTCGTGATGGACTTCGGCACTCCGGACGTGAACGCCGTGAACAATGAGGGGCTGACAGCCCTAGACATTGCGGCGAAGAAGAACGACGAATCCCTTGTAAAATTTTTATTGAAATACAGCTGAAAAAGATATGGACAACAACATGACTTTTTTGAATGCCTGTCGGAACGGACAGAAAGGCATCGTGCAGATATTCCTGCAAAAAGGCGGCATCGACGTGAACAAGCGGGATGCGGAAGGTAATACGCCGCTGCATTACGCTTGTCTGAAAAGTTACAGGGACATCGTGAACCTGCTGCTTGACAGCGAGGCGGACGCGACCATCGCCAACAACCTGTCGGAAACACCTCTGCACGCCGCATCCCGGAGCGGAAACAAGGAGATAATCGGGAAATTGGTACAATACGGGGCGGACATTGATGCAACGGACAGTGAGGGCCGTACTCCTTTGATCCGTCTTCTTGACAACAGGCGTACCGATGCCGCCATGTTTCTAATAGAACAGGGAGCAGACACGGAAATCGCCGACAACACAGGACACAAGGCGATAGACTACGCCACCGCCTGCGGATTGCGTGAAGTGGTTGACCGTCTGTCCGCAGAAGGCACGACCGACGCACACGGAAACACGCCGCTTCACCAGGCGGCTTTCAACGGCGAATCGGAAATCGTCCGCTCGCTCCTTTCCGCATACCCCGACATGATAGATACGGCGAACGACGGAGGGGAAACCCCGTTGATCATTGCCTGCATGAAAGGCAACCTTACTGTCGCCAAGCTTCTGATCGGTGCCGGGGCGGATGCAAACAAGACCCTGCCAGACGGAAACAGCCCGCTGCATTTTGCCGCATGGTCCGGGAACAAGTTCATCGGCAGCGACCTGATAGCTGCACTCGCACAGATAGACGCGCAGAACAGGAATGGGGAAACGCCTCTGATCCTTGCCGCCAGAGAAGGGAACAACGAGTTTGTCTCACTCCTTGTGGAGCATGGGGCGAACGTGAACCTTGCGGACAATCTCCAGCACACGGCGCTGTATTATGCCGGAGAACGCGGCTACAATGAAATAACGGAAATACTGCTGACTGCAGGAGCCGAAGGATAGAGTAATCACATTTTTAATAATCAAGACGATATGACAAAAGAAAAAGTAAATCCTCAAAGTCCGGAGGAAATGGCAAAAGCGGCACAGGAAGCCGCAATAAAGGCAGCAATGGAACAGGCGCAGGCCATGTTCGGAAGCGTCCCGGGATTCCAGATGCCCGAAGGCATGCAGGAACATCTGATGGAGCAGATGGGTGCCGGAATGCCTGACATGGCGGCAGCGCAGGCACAGCATGAAGCCATGCTGAAAGCCGCCGGTGTGGACCCGGCAACGGTCGCACAAGCAGGCCGCCAGAACATGGCATACGCTCAGCAGATGATGCAGGAAATGATGGGCGGGGCGCTCGGAGAGGAACTGTCCTCGTCCGATGCAATGGCACAGATGATGGACGCCTTCGGTAGTGATGGGTGGACCATTAACAAAACCGGCGACGGGAAACTGGATGCGGCACAACTCCGGCTGCTGGCTTTCGGTGCGCCCATGCTGGTGTACAATGACGAGAATGTGGATTCGATAGACTGCCCTGAGGAAGATGTCGAAAGCATCAGGAGCACGATTGAGAGCTGGTGGAATGTGACTGACCGCGAGAGTACACTGGAGATTGTGAAGTGGCTGCTTGAAGAAGGACACCATGCCGATGCCGACAAAGCCTTGGAAAAAGTCCGGAAACAGGGGCTTGGGAACATATCACAAGAAGAGCGGGACGACGAGGAAAGCAAGATGGGAGATGTCTGCTTGATAGCGGAGAGCATAGAAGAAAACGGCTGGTGTCCCGGAGGGCAGATGCCGAACAGCGTCATCGCCTGGGATCTGGTACGGGTGGTGAACCTCGGACGCTGGGCATACCTTTGCGGCTATGTGAACGAGGATGAGATGTGGCAAATCATGCAGGTTGCCGCAGATACGGCGCTTGAACACTTTTCTTCATGGGAAGAATACGGGGCAAGTTTTGTCATGGGCAGAGGCGTATGGCACGGCGATCCGGATGACAGTGAAACGGCATACGAGATTGTTAGCCTGCTGCTGGAGGATGACGAATCGCCATGGAAAGAATCAAATTTCAATATAGGATAAAAAAACAAACAGAAATGAAACCAGAAGAAGAAAAAATTGTGGATGAGGGAAAACATTTCCCCAGCCATTTCGGAGAGGTCTATGATGCCATGCCGGAGAAATTCGAGAAACGGAAAGACAAAGTCAAACCTATGATCTACTGGGGACTGACAGCCGTATGTGTGTTGCTTGTCATTTTCCCCGGATGGCTGCCGTTCATCCCATCATGGCTGGTACGGACAGCCGGTGTTATCGGGGCAGTTTTCTGTGTCCTTACCGCGTTGGCCGCAGGCCTTAAAATCTATAACCGTACAAGTGGCGGCGAGGTGAAGCGTTACAAGACCAAGAAGTTCATCAGCAGCATGACAGACAAGGACGACATAGTAGCAGCCTTCAACCGCCATGATTTCGAGTACCTGTGCGATTTACCCAGCGGCAACGACCAACCGGTGCAGTTGCAAGTGGAAAAGGATGAAAAAGGGCGTGAGCTTTATTGCATCCTGGTTACATATACCAAGGGGTACAAGATTGTAGGGCTTGCAGACCCTGTCATCCTCACCGGGGTGGAATACGAGAAGAACGAGGCATTTATCCGGCACATGTGCGATAACGACGCCGACTGACAACCGGCAAGGTTCAAGGACCGATAATCTTTGATGTTGGGACACAGGAAACGGATTCACTGTGTCCCAACCTGTTCAGTACAAACTCATATCCACCAAACATAACCTGGAATATATTATAAAATGGAGTGCTAATATGGTATTCAACAACGATATATGACAAAAAGAACAAGTAAAACAAAATACTGCTTCATCAGAAGTCGAATGTTCGTCTGCCTGTTATTGCTATCTGCATTTTTGCCGGTAGCCCATACGCATGCTTCGGAGACTGCAGACTCCGTATATTTTCATGCGGAGCTTGATACGGTTGGCGGTCTCCGTGTCGGGCGGGTACTGCGGCTGACGTATGCACTGGTTAATTCCCGATTCGACACGGCTTCCTACCCAGTGTTCAATGACAGCATTAAAGTGTTGAACGGTCCGAAGCCGCATAAGAGAGAGAGCTGTTCCATTATAAACGGTGTGAAAAGCAATAGCTATGAAACAGGTTTCTATTATCTTGTACAGTTCAAAAACAGTGGGGAAGCCAGAATCCCTGTCGCATCCGTGACGGCCGATGGCAAGACATATACCACGCCGGAATACGGGGTGTCCGTACATCCTACCGAAGTGGACATGAGCAAGTTGGAATGTCATCTGGAGGTGGAGCAACTGAAGAGCGATTACGTCAAGTACCGTGCAATCCTGACCTGCAACGCCCGTCCCGACCAAAATCCCCCCTTGTTGACTATTAACGGGAAAACGGTACCGCCAAACAGCAACTCATATTCGAGTTCCAAGAACAAGGAGGAATACACTTACACTTATTACTTTACCAGCGAGGGTTATGATGTGTCCTGCAAGGAACTGACCTTTGGCGGGGTTCCTTATTCCATCAAACCCAGGGAGAGCAAGCTGGACGAAGCGGATTATATTGTTGCAATCCTGATTATAGGTGCATTGTTCGAACTGATATGGTGGCTTGCCTACCGGATTCGCTACCGTGAGGAAAAGAATGCTCCCCTTGCCGCCTTTGTATTGGAAAAGAAGACGCTTCCCCTGATTATCAGCTGGGCGTACACCCACTACGGCGCATCGCATATGTTGATGCTTTATGCCGCAATGTTTATTTCCATAAGCGGAGTGATGCATTATTCGAGCAATATTGATATAGAGGGTCTTTTATGGCTCGGTATCATTCCCGGACTGCTTGCCTTTATACTTTACCGGCACCAACGGCGCAAGCTGGATTTCCAGAGCATACCGACCTCATTGGACAAACAGGCGATTTATGACCAGATATACAAGTTGTCGGTAACTTATGACTGGGACGTAGACCATTACGGCGAGGACTGCATCGTGGCTCATACCAATCCTTCCCTTTGGGGTATGACATGGGGAGAACAGATTTTTGTCGTGTTCGACAAAGGTCAGGTATGGGTCAATAGCGTAAACGACCTGAACAAGCGTACCTCGATATGTTCTTTCGGACATAACAAACGGAATATTCGAAGAATAAGGGAGGCACTTGCCGGTGCTGCCGGGCAAGAAGGGCATCTTTTTGCCGGGGGTGAATGCACATCCGGGCAATCTGCTAATTGGGGTAAGGTCAGGTATAATCAGGAAAAAACCATATCAACTGTCCATACTGTTGATACAGATGATACAGAGAGAAAGAATAACCCTGCAGGCTCTGAGGAATATAACTTTCCTGTCGATAAGGAGACAAATGGAAAGGATAACAAAGATCTGTCATTCTGGTCACTAATAACTCCAAGAAAAGGAAATATCGCAACCCCCTTACTTATTTGTATAAATGTGGCATTGTTTATAGTGATGTCTATATGTGGGGTAAGCCTTATAGAACCGACAGGCATTTCTTTGATGAAATGGGGTGCAGATTTTGGCCCGCTCACACTTACCGGTGATTGGTGGAGAACCGTGACCTGCAATTTTATCCATATCGGGATAATCCATTTGCTGATGAATATGTATGCTCTATTATACATCGGGATATTCTTGGAACAGATTATCGGAAGCAGAAAGTTGATGACCGCCTATCTCCTGACCGGATTATTCTCGGCATTGGCAAGCCTTACTGCTCATCCCGAAACGATAAGCGCAGGGGCTTCCGGTTCTATTTTCGGACTTTACGGCATCTTCCTTTCTTACCTGATCTTCAATCACAAGATAGAAAAACACCAGCGAAAATCTCTTTTGTTTAGCATAGGTTTCTTTGTAATCTACAATCTTTTGCTTGGAACTAAGGAAGAAGGAATAGATAATGCGGCACATATAGGAGGCCTTGTCTCAGGAGTCATATTGGGTATAACTTATCTTTTGGCAGACAAGTATAGCTCTAAAAGGGCCTCACGATATATCGCATATATTGCTGAAATGACATTTCTGATAATGTTCGCATTCCTTTTTACGGGACAGACAAAATCCGTACCTTCGGATTTTAGGGAAATAAGGAACATGTGGGAATACGGTACATTAGAGAAATACGCACAGGAAAGTGAATCTGAAGGCAGAATACAGGAAAGTGAAACAGATCATACCAATTATATACCCAACCAAGGGGATAATCCTGCAACATTTAGCGGCAGCGATGAAAGCATAGGAGACGGCAGGAGAGAGTATGTGAATAAAGCATGCGGACTGAGGTGTACATATCCCACAGGATGGAATGCTGTAGTAAAATCAGATGACAACTGTGTTTTACAGCTTATGGGCAATGCCGGTAATACCATTGTCTTCAACTACAAAAAGTTCTCTTCGACCGAGGAAATCGACAATGCACGCAATCTGTTGTTGAAGTCTATGAGCGGGACCGCTCCCGAAAGTGTAAATATCAACGGAATACCGTTTGAACGGATTTCGGGCAGAAGGGAATATCCATTGGAAAGAGGTGGCAGCATGAACTTTAATCAGAGTATAATTTTTTATCTGAATAAAAAGGCGTTGGACGGTTTCATTATCGTTTCAATGACAGCGACCGAGACCCATGAATCCGAAGCCCATGATATAATCGGTTCTGTCAGAATATTACCATCCAACTCACAATGAAAATAAAAGAATACGCTACCGATGAGCTTTTGATGATGGCCAACAATGTAACCGGAGAATATACGGACAAGGAAGTGAGACAGGCCAAGCTGGAACTGTACAGACGCGGTGTAAACTACAAGTTGATAGCCGACATCATGGAAGAAAAGGAGGAAACCTTCATGAGAAGACTGGATGCCGCAGCCCGTGCTGAGCAGGAACGCCTTGACAAGGAGAGAGAGAAGAACAGGAACGTGAGTTACCGGTGGTGGGAACTGATACCGATGTTCCTGTTCGCCCCATTTTACATGTTCGGAGAAATGAGGTCTTTTGTAGGCTCTATCATTTTGCTGCCTGTCCACCTGCTAAGCCGGACTCCCGTTGACTTCAGTTATATGTTCAGGGAACTGCGAAGGCTGAAGGAGGAAAAGTGTGACCTGAAATTCAAACAGCGGCTTACTGTCTTGATTGCCGGAGATCTGTTTTATCTATCGGTATGCTGGTATAACTTTTTGAGATTCTGTTTCTAACGGGAATGAAGTACGATATATTTTTGGAAACATACATAATTGCATCTATGAAGGCAACATTCAAAAAATTATCCTGTACCTGTCGGCTATCCTGTTCCTGCCGGCATTGCACGCCCCAACAAGGGCATATATTCCCAAGGAAACAGGCTCTGTTTGCCAATACCCTGCGGACTGGAAGCATTGCACGGCAAATGAATATCCGGAAATGCGGGATAAAGGCCTGCTGGTTTTTGTGAAATCATTAACATACAAGTTGATTTTATATAGCAATGAAAAAAACAACGAATTTACCCAAGTTTAATAGTCAGGACGGGCGTTATTATCTGATGACTCCCGATATGAGCGAGAAACTGAGCCCTTTTTTTGACCAATGTATTCAGGATGCGATTGACGGCAAAATCATCCGTTTGGATTCTCTCTATCCTCCGGTAGTGGTCAGCAGCGAAGGCGCACCATTTGGGGTGCACTATCTGGTGATGGATTGGGCCGAAGCGCAGCGAGCCGAGACCTTGGATGCAGAACAGGCCATTGCCTTCTGCGAAAACCTGCGCCGCCAGAGCCGATGGGGGGAAATTGACCACTATCTACTTAATATGCTGAAACGGGAGCTGCAGGAGAAGTATTTTGTCGTGACAGGCAATGAAGATGACCACTATTGGGATCGGGAGTATTCCCTGAAACCAGGTATCCATGCAGAGCAAGTTCCGGAGCCGCTACTGCGCTTTGCCTGCTATGTGGCGGTAAACTATAAGGTGCATGGCATGAGCTTCGAGTATCTGGATACCAATTACCTGTTGGGATTGGTCGGGAAAGTCCGACCTGATTGGGTGAAAAAGTTGAAAGAAAACGGAACCGGCAGGCTGCCGCTCCACCTTCAAAAGAAGAAAACAGAGCATGTCACCGCGTCGGCCAACGATGCCTTTGCCATCATCCGTATTACAGCCAGGGACAGCACGGAGCAATGTTATTGCGAAGTGTTGAACTATCTGTGCGAGGTCCTTTCCCATGAGGATTTTCCCCGCAGCTATGCTGTGGAGTTCAAAGGACCGGAAAAGAAGTATCTGCCCATCACAGGACTGCCCCAAAAGGGAGTAAACCAACTCTTTGCCTGTGCAGTGCAATACCCCAGCCTCCACCACTTGATGGAACGGTACGCCCGGCTTGCCATGCGGCAATATGAACAATACACCAATCTCAGCGATGAGCTGTGTGCCCTTCCCGGCAGTTTTGCCGTGTTTGCCTTGGGAATGCTGGGGCAAGAGTGGCGGCAGTTGGTGTGGGATTATCTTGACCTCTGCGATGATGAGCACTCCCGCTTACAGGAAAAATTCCTCCGGGAGTATGTGAAACAGTTCGGCTTTACCGCCGATACAGTCCCCGTTTTTGTCCGGGGGGTGCTGTCCATGCAGGACATGAAATATTCCAAGGACTATGCCGCATGGATGGCAAACGCCGAAAGCCTGGGTGCTCTGCTGGAGACAAAATCCCGTCTGTCTGAAATCGTCCCAAGCGGTTTTTCCTCCGACGAGGATGATGACGAGGATGATACCCCCAATCAGGAAACAGAAGCCAGCCCGGAAGAAGTGCTGCAATACGCATGGGAAACAGTTTGCTATGTAATATGGGGCAAAAACAGCGCCAAGGGTGGTCAGAAAGTGGTGGACGCAGCTCCGGAGGAACTGAAAGAGATGTATCGACAAGTTTTCATTAACATAAAAAAAGAGAGAATACAGAGAAAATGATAAAAGAAACCATAGAGAAACTGAAAGGCATTATCGCCCAAAGCGACACGGGACACCTGCCGTTGTCCTTCCGTATCGAACTGATGAAACAGGTCGGCGATGTACTCACCGTGCAGAAAATCATGTGCGAATGCTGCAAGAAAGCCTGTTCTGTCACGGGGCGGCAGATCATGGACAACGTGCACCTGCTTTCCCGCATAAACGAACATCTCTACAGAAAGAGGGACTCAGTAGAAGACATCGAGAATGAGGCGGAAGAACTGTGGCTCCACGTGCAAAACAATCCTGACGAGGCGACCATGACCGTGAGCTGGGCCATCGTCAGGCTCGGCTATACTGTCTGCTACGATGCGGCACCCATATTGGAAATAGAAGATTATGAGGGAGAAGATGATGATGACCGTTTCGACCCTGAGAGCGTAAACCCAGATTTTATCGTGTCGCTGGTCTGCTCCGGCGGAAGTCCCTTTTCCGATAACTGGAAAGGTGACGTGGAAAAACGTAGGGAGTACTGGAACTGGTACCTGGACATGATTCTCGCCATGTATGAAAACCCGCAGCAGGAGGTCATACCCTTCCATGCGGTCAACGACCGTAACACACTCCACATACCTGTGCCGCCCGGGTGCGACCCGGCATTGTCCGGAAAGATAGAGCGGCTGAACTCCGCCCTCGATTCATACATCCATGTCCCCACGGACAGGAAAGAAACGGAGCGGATGAAACCTTATGCGGAGGACAGCGCTCTTGTCCGTATCGTGGCTGATGTCATACAGGGACATTCCTGCATACCCTCCACCCCGCAGGAAAAGGAGGATTACCGCATAACCGGAATCTACCGCTATGATGTCATCCGGTTCTGGTACTGCGTGGCCCTGCTTGCCCAATCTCCTGAAGGACACGCGAGGGACTGCCTGTCGGAACTTGCCCGTACCCTCATGGAGCAGGGACCGGGAGAACTCGGCATACTGTACCGCATCCTGCTTCTGCTGCCGGAGCAGGAACACCTGCACGGGCTGACAGACGAGCTTGCTAACTACTACCGGAAAATCATCCCAGACCTTGAAGCGGCGAAATGGCTTGCAGAGGCAGGCATCCCGTACCCAGACACTTTCGAGTGGTCCGTATCGTTCCGTTTCACTTCCAACGGGGAAACGGTCCTCCTGTCGGGGAACGAAACGGAAAGGAAAGCGTGGTTCACGCTGAGTGTCGAACTGTTCGGCCCTCAGGCTTTATACGGCGACTACACGAGGTTCACGAGCTACCACATCCATGTACGCAACAGGGACAACTCCGTTCACGGGCATTGGAATGAAAAGGACGGCTATCTCCTGCGTGATAACGAATACCTGATAAAAGATGAACGCTATACACCGAAACAACTTATCATTCTGATGCACAAGCTGTCGGGTTTCGGCATCCGTTTTTCAAAGGTCCCTGCCGACGTGTATGCTTCCAGGGGAATATCCGGCAAAGCCGTGAAAGAATGGATAAGGGAGGCGATGGAAGCATACGAGCATGACAGCCTGGAGGAGTTGCGTGACCAGGCTCTCGACGTACACAGGGCTGAAGGCGATGTGGGAGACACGCTCTACGAGATAAGGGAAAAATGGGGAGAAAAGATACCGGTATTGAAAGACAGCCGTTTCGACGAAGTCGTGATGCAGTATTCCTGCTTTTCGCACGAGATGGGCATTACAGCCCTGGGGCAGGAGCTTACCTCATACGGGTATGCACTCTATGACTTGGACGGGGATGACATTTATCTGCTGACATTGGTACCGCAGGCGGAAATGCAGGCCTTTGAGGAGAAATGCCGCAAGTACGGGCAGTATTGCAAACTGCTGAAACAATCCCGCTATGCCTTCGGTATGAAGGCAAGAACCATAAAATTGCGCAGGCAGATGCCCCGTGAAAGGATGGCATGGCCTGATGACGGGAACAGATATATCACAAGAGGTTTTGCCGGTTATTTCGTTTATGGGGAATGGCGACAGGCGGATGTTGAGAAATGGCAGGGTACATTCGTTGCGGATCTGCGTGTCACACCGCTTCAGCCGGTGAAACAGCGCAAGACAAAGATAAAGGCTCTTTTATATTCGGAAGAATTGGATTTTTATGCCGCATTAAGCAGTTATAGTAAGTGGTCTACATTCGCCGTTGGAGGCAGAAATCCCCTGGAAGCCGATGAATGGCCCCGCTTGAGCGGCCTGTCCCTCGAGAGCCCGCACGAGTTCCGCTGGTGCGGACGTTATTTATGCATGGGTGACATCCATAGTGCCACCATATTCACCATGTCATCACGGGGAATGAAATATGAAAGCCGTTTCATTTTCATTGACCGGATGAATTATCCTCCCTCTTTCGGCATAGATGGCAAAGGAATGCCATATATAATACCGGGAGAGTTCAGCCGTTCATCGGTTTACCGTTATGAAGGCAACGGAAAATATTACAGGATGCCGTTCCACATGTCCGGATATGACAGGTTCAGTAGCGGCTGTATTCCGGTGCCGGAAACCTCCCGGCTCCTTCTGCTGGGAGAATACATGGCAAGGAGCAACAGCGGGATATGGACGGAGCCCGGTCTGCTCGACCTGAACATGGCGACACAGGAATGCCGCATCGCCCCGCTCCGCATGGGAGACGGTTCTTTCCGCCTGCGTGAGTTCTACAAGGAGTGGGTGCTGGTGGAGAGCCGATCGAACGGCAACCGAACCGACTATGCCCGTCTCTGGAACCGGAAGACGGACGAAGTGCTGCGTCTCCGTCCCGGCGTGTTGGGCAACGAATCCTTCAAATCCATCCATGCGATGCCTGACGGAACTGTCATCGTGAATACCCTTAATAAAGGAGATGCATTGTACCGGGCGGAAGATTTCTGGAATTTCCTGCGCACGTCAAGCCGAGCGAAGAAACTGGGATACTGGCTCAACTATCCGAAGCCTTACCCGGACAGGGAATACGAGCTGCCTCCCTTGTCGGAAGACGTGACCCTGATGTTTGCACCTCCGTTCGTTGAATCTCAGCCAACCATTTCTCCTGTTGCAAAGCCGCAACTGACAAGAAGCGTCAAAACAGGACCTGCAGAAGCCTCCGAGACACAAGCCACAGACGGAGTAGAAATTGCAGAGGGACGGTTGAAAATAAACGGCCGGCAGATGTCCATGCCTTTATCCTACACGGTTATGGTGCAGATTTTTGGCAAGGAGAGAATTGTGATCACCCATAAGACTATGCAGGATGACAGAGGCAGGACCATACAATACGACAGACGGAGTTTCCTCGTGTGGGACGATGCCGGAGTGACTGCTGTCCGGAACGAAGAGAATGCCTATAATATTTCGGCCATTTATTTACAGGTAAAAGAAAACAAGGAGCCGGTATCAGCCATTCCCGCACCAACCGGAATATACGGCGGTGAATTCATAGTGGATGGCATCAAGTGGGACAGGGCATCCGACATGACTGTATGCAGCGGAGAATTGGAAATAGCGTCATCTGCATCCGGCTGCTATATGGAAATCACGTTAGCAGGTAGCCGTGACAAGAGAGACACATGGCAGCACTACCGTGTTGCTATGGTTGAAAATATGCAGGCCGCACTCGTGGAAAGAGACCGTGTAAGGCTGATGGCAAGAAACCATCCTGCGGGCAAGCCCTCGGACGACCAACCGGATAATGCCACTTCACTGGCTCAATCCTGCGAATCATTCCTTACCCATTCAGTCAATGCCCTCCATGCCGGTTATTCTATGGGCAGAAGCGTGCGTTATCTGAAAACCAACCTGCTCCCGCTTCTGACAGAGGCAGCGGAAAAGTGCAGCGAATACGGTTCCGTCAGGTTTTCAGATCTGCTGTCCGTATATTCCGGATGCGTGCTTCTCGGCTATGAAAAGGTAAATATGAAGCGGTTTTGCGAAAAGCTGGTTAAAAACGGTATCCGTGATTTCGTGTTCGATACCCTCACACGGTGTCTCGTCCCCGAATGGGACCTCACGGAAGACACGGTGTTTCCGAAAATAAAGGAGTGGATTGTTTCCCGGCATGGAAACACAATCGCGCCGGAAGCAGTGACTGCATTGAAAGAATTATCCAGCATATCCGGAAATGTCTTGGTTGTGGATGCGATAATGAAAATATGAAGCCAAGAATCACGAATTTATTACTTGCAGCCATAAACGGGCAAGACACATGCAAAAAACGGATAGATGAGCTTGCACATCTGATACAGAATGCCATAAACGGGCGGTACTCTTTATGCAAGATGCGGATGCTTTTGTGTGATTTCGCCAAAGATTCTGAACTGGTGCTGACAATGGTGGACATATTGCAGAAAGTAAAAGAACAACCTTCGATAAAGCAAAAGGACTTTGAAGCGTGGCTGATTATACTGTGCAGTTCCAGGGAGCACAACACTCTGCATTATGTGTGTAATGTGCTGATTGCGTCCTACGAACGCCATTATAGAACAAAGGAAATGCTAGTCTTATGTGATGTTTTGCATGCATTGAAAGGACATACTCGTACACATGAGATAACCAATAAGGTATGCGATTATTTTTTCAGAGAAAGATGTAAGCAATTATATGGTATGGCACCAGCTATACCAGAAGCCGACATGGCACATGCTGAATACAGATTGCCAGAACTTGACAAGGCGGTGTTTTCCATGAAAGTAAAGCATTATTGTCATAGAACATTCATTGCGGAAGAACTAGCCCAACTATGTGGAATACACTATTCCCTCTTTCGAAAGAAATTTCTCAAATACTTAGGCATCCCAGCTTCGGAGTGGTTACGGAATGAGCGAATGAAACGAATTTATGAAGATTTCGAATTCAGGGTAGAGCTGTCACTGAAAGAGGTGGCAGAACGTCATTCATTTTCTTCGCCAAGCAATTTCTGTGATTTTTGCCGACAACAATCTGGAGAATCCCCTGGTAGTTTAAAAGAGAAAGGCTACAAGAAGTGGATTGAGCGGCGAATGGAGTATTGGAGTAACAATGATTTTTTCATGCATTCATTTTTATCAGAATTTGGAACAAGCATATAGTGACAGTTTCGTAGCTTGCGCCCCATTAACAAGTTACGAACATACATGCATAAGAATCGTATCCCCAAAAAACAGCCGTTACATGTAAAGATACTTGTCGGCTATATACTGCTTACAGTCCTAGTCGTAGGCATCATCGCAGCAGTATGGTACGAAAAATGTGTGTTCCAAGAAGCTGAGCAGGAAGAAAGGGCAATGCTTGAGCAACGTTGTCTTACCTGTAATAGTCAAGACTTGTTCTGACAGCTTGTTTAGTATCGG
>ULQX01056777.1_pt1 | contig 13502 bp, 10 predicted proteins | sample 1954941 | NCBI WGS metagenome assembly ULQX01 (sample SAMEA4835667, study PRJEB28245) | human gut metagenome | biome: gut microbiome; material: fecal sample | place: Denmark | collected 2008
TATCTCCTCTCCTCAAAAATACATTTCCATGATCATTCTTGTTACTTTTTTTCTGCATAGTTTTTCATCACCTTTCTTTAATTTTCTTCGTCCACTTTCCTTTCTTTTTCCCACGCCTAGCACGAATACGAAAATACAACTTTTTCTTTTTACATTTTAACAGATATTTGTTCTTTTTCAAAGTAATTGTTTTTGGTTTCTTAAACGTCTTTGTCGTTGACCATTGAATTTCATATTTCGTTGCTTTTTTCACTTTAGTAAATTCAATATAAATACCTCGTTTCTTTCTTTTAATTCGTTTAATCCGAATATTCAATAAAATATCTCTTTTGTTTTTCTTCTGCTTTTTATCTTTTTTCTTCTGTTTTGTTGGTGTCGGCACGGAATCATATGGTTGCTTTGAAACATCCGTCCTTCCTGGTGAAGTTCCCATTGGATATGAACTTGCGCTTGGGATTAAATTTGGCTTTTCTGTAGCCTCAGGAACGGATGACGCACATGGCGTAGGAAGTACCGGTTCCTCACTTACTTTCGGGCTTGGCGTCGGTTCTTCTGTTGTTCTTGGGCTTATACTCGGTACAGGAGTATCCTTACCAACCACAACCGTAGTATAGCATACAATCTTTTCATCCGGTGAACAAATCTTTATTTTAGCTACCCCTGCCTTCCTTGCTTGCAGTATACCATAATCATCCACTTGTACAATATCTTGATTCAAACTTTCAATTATACATGTTTTAACTGTTGCATTATGTGGAACCACCTCAATTGCCAAGCTCGTTGTATCTCCGATTTCCATTTGTACCACATCCGGTGCTTGATAATTTTGAAGCTGCACAAAACAATTCGTAAAACGCGCTTGATATGTTCTATTTTCCGTCACAACAATTGGATACTCCGGTTCTTTGGAAACAAAATTCCACTTTTCATCATACCAACCAATAAACTCATTATTTTCGTCCGTTTCAGCTTTTAATACAACAGCATCTCCATACGTTAAATTCGCAAAAGAAGATGCAGTCCCCCTCCCTTGCACCTCCGTTGTAACTGATAATGTATTCAAATCTTCTTGCTCCAAAAGCTGATCACAATGAATTTCTTTGCCATTTTCACTTTTTAAACTTTGATCTTTTAAACTCACATCAGGCGAGATATTCATCTCCATTATTCTTTTATTAGATACTGAAATATCTTTGAACAAAATACGTTGTTCTTCTCCTGCATCCAGATCTTCCGTAGACAGAATATAATCCATCTTACCATCAGCATTTCCCGTGAGTTTTATCTTATAATTTAATGACGCATTGATTTTAAACTGCTTTGAATCACCAATAACTTCCAGATCCACGGGACAATTAATGATACCTTTTACCAATTTTTTTGGTGCTTTTAGTACATCTTCCGGCACACTATTTATCATCGCTAAATAGGTTTCATAAGTATGAGAATATTCAAAAGTAGCCTTATGAACACCAAAGAAAATCATCACAACAAATCCAATATCACCACCATAATTCGATAGCAATGCCAAACATATGTTTTTCTTTACTCCAAGGGAAGATAGTCCTTCAACCATAGCTTTTGACAATAAACCTTGAAACAAAGTTTCAACACTTTTTATTTCATCACTCTTCCCCCAATCTTCTGAAATTAAATCGGAAATACATATATCGTCCCATATCTTCCAAATGACTTTTTTCCATTCAACATAAATTCCCTGCAAATTGAACAATTCCCGCCTCAATTTCTTTTGCGTCTCTTGTAACTCTACTAGTAAAATCACCCTGAACAACCAATACATCTTCTTCGAGACTTTCATTCGCTTTGACATCCCATTTTTCAACAACTTCTAATTCTGCTGATTTTTCCGCGGCTGTCTCCTGTGTTTTATCATTTGCTACTGCTGCAAGAGTTACGGATACATTTCCCTCTAATAACATCGCCATCGCCAAAACGGCACAAAATCCTCTACGTATTCTTCTTTTCATCATATCCCTTTCTCCCTTCGTAATATATGCCCTTTATTTTGGTAACAATTTCCATATATATTATAATAAATGACAACTTTATTTTTCGCAAGCATTTTTTTACAAATTTTATGTTTTTCTCTTTTTCCTGTATAAAGATAACTTCCGCAGTAATTGCTGAGAGGGGCAACGAATTTTGGGAATTTCCTCGATTTTCGTTGCCTTTTTTGCTTCTTTCCGGCGGTAAAGGCAACGGATTTTGCTGAGTTTCCCTTTTTTCGTTGCCTTTTCCCGCTTCACAAGCCGAGAAAGGCAACGTATTTCGAGGATTTCTCTGTTTTTCGTTGCCTTTTTCCGCTTCACAAGCCGAGAAAGGCATCGGATTTCGGGAATTTCCTCGATTTTCGTTGCCGCCTCCTTCCGGAACGCTCTCTTCTGCGTTCCTTTTCAGAAAATCATCAGCTGAATCGTTTTCTTGTTCCTAATATATCATAGGCAACTTGCAATTTCTTGATTTTTTGAGCATGAAATTGGATATTTCCTCTTGCTTTCCATAAATAGCAAAAAATCGGACTACACTGCAACATGTAATCCGATTTACTATTTGAATTGCTCCACCATCACTCCTGTGGTGTATTATTCTCGTCCTGATACGTCGTATCATCCTGATTATACGTGGTGTCGTCGTTGCTGGTGCTTCCGCCCTGTGAGGCATCGGCTCCGTCACTATTTCCACCACTGCTATTGCCGCCGGAGTTATCACTTGTATCTCCACCGCTCTGCGTGGTATCTCCGGAACTATCTGCTTCGTCATCCGGATAAAGATCATCCGGTTCTTCGACAATCGCCGGTTTCGTCGCTTTTGGCTTCTTTGCTTTCGGCGTTGCCGTCGCACGGCTCGAAGAACTGTAGCCCTGCGAAGAATAACTCTTGGAACTGCTCGAATCCGAGGAATCACTTTCCTCTTTTTCCTCAAATGGGAACACTTTATTTTCAAGGTCTTTGTGAATCTCATTCATAAAGGTATTCCAAGTTCTTCCCGGATAGGTCGATCCGGACAAATCGCTGATAACCGTTGGGGTATCACAGCCAATCCATACGGCTGTCGTATAGTATGGGGTAAATCCACAGAACCAGCCGTCCTTGTGATCGTTGGTCGTACCTGTCTTTCCGGCACAAACGATGCCGGTATCCAAACCAAGACCACGTGCGGTACCTCGCGTGAAGACGCCCTCCATCATGTCAACCATTGTGTTAGCTGCCTTCGAATCATAAATATACGTTTCATCGACGTGATCTTCAACAACCGTATTTCCTTCGGAATCCAAAATCTTCACGATACAGGTTGGCTCGCGGAATTTTCCATCATTTTCCAGTGTAGCAAAACCGGATGCCATCTCAAGCGCGCTGCATCCATAGGTCAAACCACCGATCGATGCGGCATTGATATAATCCTTTTTCACAATCTTGCTAAAATGCATATTCAAAAGATACTGAAGACCTACTTTTGGTGTCAGTTCTTCAAAAAGCTGCCAGGCAACCGTATTCAATGACTGTTCCAACGCAAATCGAAGCGATACATATCCATAATATCTGCCGCTTGCATTCGACGGACCGCCTGAGAACTTGTGGTCATTGACCGAAGAATCCGGAGTATAGTTACGCTCCAAGGATGGAGTGTAATCAATCAATGGCTTGATACTACTACCGGGCTGGCGGAACGACTGATACGCTCGGTTCAGTGTGTAACCGCTGCTCTTCTGACTTCGTCCACCGACAATTGCCACCACGCGGCCGGTCGTATTGTCAATGCAGACCGCTGCACCCTGCATTTTGTAGATACCATTGGTTCCCTTCTCTTTAAAATTCTCCAGATTGGTATTGATCGCCTGCTGCAATGCTTTCTGCTTCTTCAGATCAATCGATGTATAAATGCGGTATCCTTTGTTCAACAGTTCCTTCTGCGCATCCGCATATGCCGTGTCATAGTCATCCTGATAGGATTCCTGCTCTTTAGTCGAATCAAAACTGTACTGAAATTCAAATCCATTTTTTTCCATAATCTTCTTTGTCGCGCAATACGTCACAAAGGTCTGGATATAATTTCGTTTAACCGGCTCCGTAATATTGAACTCGATTTTCTCCTGCACCGCCACGTCATATTCTTCCTGCGTGATGACCTTGTCATCTAACATCTGTTTCAAAATACGGTCACGGCGCTTCATTGTGTTATCTTTATGTTTCAGCGGGTCGTAAAGACTCGGGTTATTTGGAATCGAGCAGAGGAAGCAAAGCTGCGACAAACTCAGATCCTTACAACTGGAACTGAAGTACCCCTTGGCTGCTGCCTCGATGCCATAATATCCATTGGAAAAATAAATGCTGTTCAGATAAAATTCCAAAATCTGGTCTTTCGTATATTTTTTTTCCAATTCAAGAGCCACAAAAATCTCTCTAATCTTACGGTCGTAGGTCTTTTTCTGGTTCAAAAAGACACCGCGGGCAAGCTGCTGCGTGATCGTACTTGCTCCCTGCGTAATCTCACCATTGTTCTTAATCAATGCTAAAAAGGCACGGATATTGGCCTCCGCATCGACTCCATTGTGCTGGTAGAATTTTTTATCCTCGGTAACGATAAATGCATCCTTTACATACTGCGGAATTTCGCTGATCGGAACATAATACGAATCCTTATCCCCTTTAAGGACTGCAATCTGCTTGCCTTTCGCATTGTAGGCAATCGTCGTTTCCGAATCACGGAACGTCTCTTCCGTCGAAGCACTTACCATCTGGACTGCTTCATCCTGCATCGCAAATATGTCTTTACCGTATTTAAAATAAAATACGATACCGCCGACAAGAATCGTCACAAGAATCAATAAAATAAATATTTTAAAGCCCAGCCAAAACTTAGGATGTTTCTTTGGTTTTTTCTGCTTTCTGTTTTTTGCCATATTCTATCTCCATTCTCATAGATCTCTAAATTGTAATCTGTCACCAAGCGAAGCTTGATGACCTACGTGTGCTTCAGCACACTTTATTTTACCACATATCACAGTATCTTGCAAAGAATTTCTTGATGAATCCTCCGCGCCCGGTCTGCCCATGTGTGCTTTTTCGACGCCAACGTATAAGCATTCTTCTGCATTTGCTCCCATTTGACACGATTCGACAAAATATCATGTACCATGTCGGGCAGTTTTTCCAAATGTGCAAGGTCATACAACCGGTAATCTTTTCCATCGTGCAGTATTTCATCCAGATACCGGGATCCGTCACTCAGGCAGACCGCCCCATTGAGCATCGAATTGAAAATGCGGTCGTGCGCACCGTCTTTAAACCACGGCATGACATTAAGCGAGATTTTGGCACGGCTGATCTGCTGCAGACAGCCAAGTGAATCCAGCACATCGCCTTTTCGGATATTTTCCGGGTGTTCACAGTCCAGTTTGTCCCAGCCGGCACCAAAGCAATACACTTCATATCCGGCATCCACAAGCGTTTTCACGACTTGTCCGCGCATATAATGACGCACGTACAGATCGATAAATATCATATTCGGCAGCGCTTCTTTCATTCCGTCTTCCGTCACATCTTCCACATCGCGGAGCATATGCTCGATCATCGTGGCATCCATGGATTTCCAAGGGTGCGTCGTCAGATCATGGATAATATCCATATAAAATTCGGCATATTCTTCTCCGTGCCGGTGAATCGCTTCGTGAAAGATCGACGGCGGATTGTAATTTCCTGTAAATACAATGTCGATCGGACGCTCTTTCCAGCCCGGAAGCGTCTTTTCCGTCCACAGCCCCGTTCCCCCAAGCGGCACAAACGGTCCTCTCTGAATCTCCGGGAAGAATCGTTTTAAATACGCTTCATGCTCCCTGTCGATGGAAATCTGAATGTATTTTTTTGGCAGATATGGTGCAAATTTATGATAATAAAAGGGATGATCCACCACGATATTGATAAATGTCACCTCGCGGGCATCGAAAAAAGATACCCCTTTGGAGTCAATAAAATAGTCTTCTCCCGAACAGCCGTCAAAATTGAAGCTGATCGCCGCCGTCACTTTCGGCTCGCAAAACCAGATCAGGTCGCTCAGACTTCGGTATTCTTTGCACTGGTCAAAGTAAAATACATCATATCCCAGAATCTCCAGTTCTTTTCCCAACTGCTCAGAAAAATACCACAGTGTTTCGATTCCCTTTGTAAACAATATGATTTTCTTTATCATTAGCCTCATCCTTTCCCTTCTATCTTACAATTATCTTTTGCGAATAGCAATATTAAGTTTTCTTTTTTTGCGCCGATATAAAGGATAAGAGAACATGACCAAGGAGGGAATTTATCATGAGTGTAAACGGAATTCAATCTTCTCAGCCGACATATACGTCTACTACGACAAAGGCGACAGAGAAAAAGACAGCAGAGAAAAAGAACACCGAAGATACCGGTGTAGTGTATGAACCATCAAAGAAAACAGAAAGTAAAGACACTTCGAAAGTAAATGATTACCAGAATGTGATCAAACAAATGAAAGGGGAGCTTAGCAGTAAGAATCAGCAGTTGCAGAATCTTGTAGATCAGCTTCTCAGCAAACAGGCAAAAAAATATACGACATTAAAAGATCTTTTCACAGACATCAAAGACGGAAAAGTAGATGTTGATCCGGCTACGATCGCACAGGCACAGAAAGACGTGGCTGACGATGGCTACTGGGGTGTAGATAAAACCAGCGACCGATTGGTCGATATGGCAAAAGCACTGAGCGGCGGAGATTCTTCCAAAGCAGATACCTTGATCGCAGCGATCAAAAAAGGATTTGACCAGGCTGCAGACGCATGGGGCGGTGAACTCCCTGAAATCTGCCAGAAGACAATTGACGCAGCCGTACAAAAATTAAATGACTGGAAAAGTGGACAGGCAGACGCCTGACACATCAAACGACATAAGACCCATGCACTGACGCGAAGTTTCGGTGCATGGGTCTTTCTTAACTATTCAGGACACCCCTCCCACATTCTTAATATGCTTTCTCTACAGATTTCAGCACGATACCGCCTTCCGGCATCACTTCGACCTCGATGCATCCATCTTTAACTTTATACAATTTCGCTTCGATGGAAAACCCTTCGGTGCCGCACGACATCATTGATGCCATGAAACTTCCGTCCGGCATCCCTAACCGCCATACCGGCACGCGGACTGTCTTTTTTTGCTCTGTCGTCTGAACCAGCACACAGACACATTCATTCGCGGTAAAACGTCCATAACCGATCATTCCTGCCTCGCTGATAAGATAAATGAGCGCGCCCGTCCGCAACACATCATAATCTTTGTGAATGCGGATCATTTCTTTGTGAAATTCAAACAATTCTTTGTCTTCTTTTCCCCAAGGGAATGTCCGTCGGTTATCCGGATCCGTCCATCCGCACACGCCCACTTCATCGCCGTAATACACGGTTGGTGCACCCGGCCATGTCATCTGAATCATAACGCCCGCCATCATAACTGACTTTTTAACGCCCAAAGCAGCCGCCTGAGGACCTGCAGACGCCACCCGGCCCACTCTTCCATTGGTCCGCGTCAGGAAACGACTGTGGTCATGGTTCGATAATTCGTTCATTGCTACCATATACGACTGCATACCGAGTTTTGCACCATATTCCGTCATATGAGCAAAAAACATTCCGCTGTCACCTTTCCACTCCGGTTTACTGACATCGCTGTGTTTATCTACTCCTGTCAAAAACCAGGTTACCGGCTCCATAAACGCATCGTAATTCATCACAGTGTCCCATTGGTCTCCGGAAAGCCACGAGGACGGATCCCCATAGTGCTCCGCAAGAACGATTGCCTCCGGATTCGCCTCTTTGACCGCGTTTCGAAATTCTCTCCAGAATTTGTGATTGTATTTCCCTGAATGCCCAAGATCTGCTGCCACATCCAGACGCCAGCCATCGACATTGTATGGAGCTGATACCCATTTTTTAGCAATTCGCATAATATACTCAAATAACTTGTCAGAACCTTCGTAATTAAGTTTTGGCAGTGTATCATGCCCCCACCACCCGTCGTAATGAGTATTATACGGCCAGCTTCCATCCGGATAAAATTGAAAAAAATCGTGATAAGGGCTGTCCTCGCTCACAAAAGCACCTTTTTCATAAGAATCATCGCTCTCATAAAGCTGCTCACGGTCAAGCCATTTGTTAAATGAACCACAATGGTTAAATACACCATCTATGATAACGCGCATACCTCTTTTATGAACTTCTTCCATAAAATTGGCAAAAAAAGCATTCGAAGCCTCCAGATTTTTCTTATTTACCACACGCTTGCGGTATTTTGTCGCGTGGCTGTTGTCATTGTCACCATCCGCCAGCGTCTCACCACCATCTTCGACAATCACTGCAAAATGCGGATCGATATAATCGTAATCCTGTGTGTCATACTTATGATTGGACGGCGATACAAAAATCGGATTGAGGTAAATTGCTTCGATACCAAGCTCCTGCAGATAATCAAGTTTATCCAAAATCCCCTGCAGATCTCCGCCGTAAAATTCACGCACATCCATCAAAGCCGGGTATCTTCCCCATTCTTTCACCTGGTGTACATGCGCACCGATATAACAGTATTCATCGTCCACGACATCATTCGTCTTATCGCCATTGCAGAAACGATCTGTGTAGATTTGGTACATAACCACCCCTTTTGCCCAGTCCGGCGTATGAAATCCCGGATACAGGCAATAGGAATACTGTGGATTTGGCACATCCACATCTCCTTGCTTATTAAAATACATTACGGTACTGCCTTTTTTAATTTGGAAATAATAAGAAAATGGAACTTCTCCCAGTTTCACTTTGATGGAATAAAAATCAAATATCTCGTCGGAGTATTCTTTGCTCATTTTACTGGAAGATTCTTCATGAATCAGATTAACCTCGTCTACATCCCCTTTTGCCGTACGGCAGCGAAGGGTTACCTCTCCGTTTGCTTCTGGTTCCAATGGGGTCACAAAAGTTTCTGTGCCGGAACTAAAGATTGCGTCTCTACGTAATTCGCCCATTTTCATACCATTCCTCTCTCTTTTTTCTTTTTTTAACTATTCAGGACTCTCATCGCCCTCATTCGCATTTTCGAACACTTCGTGGTCCTGAATAGTTTTTAATAAGTCAAAAGGACAGCTTCACGATGGCTGTCCTTTTGGGAGAAGGTATTTTTGTTACTTATGGGGTGTAGCAAAAACTATATAATGTATTGGGGTTTACGATATGAAGTATAGCATGTTCTTCTAAATCAGTGTGCACAAACATTATAAATTTTTAAAAATCTTTTTGTTACTTTTGCCCAAACACCTTCCCACAATTCGCAAATTCAACAATTTATGCCTCTTCCGAAGCGATTTTCTCGTCATTTTGCTCAAACAATGCCTCAAATTCCTCGCGAGTGATTCGTTCCTTTTCAATCAAGAGTGCTGCCAGACGGTCCAAAACATCTCTGTGATCCATCAAAATCTTTGTCGCCTGCTCATGGCAGCGGTCAATGATCGATTTCACTTCATCGTCGATCACTTTCGATGTAGACTCACTATAGCTCTTTGTATGACCGATATCGCGTCCAATAAACACTTCATCGTCTGACGTATCATAATTGATCATGCCAAGTTTTTCGGAGAAACCATACTTAGTTACCATATCACGCGCCGCTTCTGTCGCCTGCTTGATATCCTGCACTGCACCGGTCGTCACATCGTCAAAGATAATTCCTTCGGCGATGCGTCCACCCAGGCACACGGTGATGTCCTGAAGCATTTTCCCTTTTGTCATATGCATCTCATCACGCTCCGGCAATGGCATTGTGTACCCTGCTGCTCCCTGCCCTGTCGGTATAATGGAAACCGTATAAACCGGTCCGACATCCGGAAGTACATGGAAGAGAATCGCATGCCCAGCCTCGTGGTAAGCGGTGATTTTTTTATCTTTCTCTGAAATGATACGGCTCTTTTTCTCTGCGCCAATTCCAACTTTGATAAAAGATTTTTTAATATCTTCTTCTACAATATAGACCCGATTGTCACGCGCTGCCGCAATGGCTGCCTCGTTGAGCAGGTTTTCCAGATCTGCACCGACAAATCCTGCTGTCGTACGCGCCACATCTTCAAGATTTACATCTTCTGCCAATGGTTTATCTTTGGCATGTACTTTCAAAATTTCCTCTCGTCCACGCACATCCGGACGCCCTACGGTAACTTTACGGTCAAAACGTCCCGGACGAAGGATCGCAGGGTCAAGGATATCGACACGGTTTGTCGCCGCCATAACAATAATTCCTTCATTGATTCCAAATCCATCCATCTCAACGAGCATCTGGTTCAATGTCTGCTCACGCTCATCATGACCACCGCCAAGTCCGCTTCCACGGCGTCTTGCCACAGCATCTATCTCGTCGATAAACACGATACATGGTGCTTTTTTCTTCGCTTCTTCAAATAAGTCGCGGACACGGGAAGCTCCGACGCCGACAAACATTTCTACAAAATCGGAACCGGAAATGCTGAAAAACGGAACGCCTGCTTCTCCGGCAACCGCTTTTGCCAAAAGGGTTTTACCGGTTCCCGGAGGACCTACCATCAAAACACCTTTCGGAATTCTTGCACCCAGTTTTGTATATTTTGTAGGATCGGACAAAAAGTCAACGATCTCTTCTAACTGCTCTTTTTCTTCGACTAATCCGGCGACATCGGCAAATGTCTTTACTTTGTCATCCGGCATCGTAAGAGTTGCCCGGCTCTTGCCAAAATTCGCCATTTTGTTTCCGCTGCCACCGGCATTTGGCATCATCATGCTAAATAACACAAAAAACAATACAAAACCAATAATATATGGCAAAATCTCAAGATACCATGGAGTACGTGCCACATCACTCAGATGATATTCGGTAAAATTCTGATCATCCAGATAGGAAACCATCTCATTTACATCCGATACATACAACTGCTTTGTTCCTTTTTCATATTGGATCACCAGCTGTCCTGTCGGCACTTCCGCATTCTGTTCAATCGTTACTTTCTTTATCTTTTTATCCTGCAGATCCTGTTTAAACTGCGATACTGAATAGGAATCGCGGTCATAATCCATGATATAATTATTACACAGGTAAGCGATTCCGATCACTACGAGCAAAACGATAAAAAAGCCATAGCCTTTTACGCCTTTCATTCTTCACCCTCCTTGAAAATAAGTTCACCAATATATGGCAGATTGCGGTATCTCTGGGCATAATCCATCCCAAAGCCGACCACAAATTTATCTGGGATCGTAAATCCGGTATAATCCGGACTTACATCTGACACACGGCCCGATGGTTTATCCAAGAAAGAACAAAGACGCAGACTTGCCGGCTCTCTTTTTGCCAGCATATGCATCAAGAAGGCGAGTGTTCTTCCAGAGTCCACGATATCTTCGATCACAATCACATGTTTTCCTTTTACATTGATCTCTTCATCCTGATTGATGCGTACCACGCCGGAACTTGTCAAGCCGTCGCCATAGCTGGAAGCCTTCATAAATCCCATTTTGACCGGCATCGTCAGATATTTTGACAATTCGCAGGTAAAATACACGCTTCCTTTCAGGATACAAAGCAAAAATACTTCTTTGTCCGCATAATCTTTGTTGATCTGTGCAGCAATTTCTTTTACTTTCTCTGTAATCTCTTCTTCCGAAATCATTACCTTAACTTCTTCTTTCATGGTTTTTCTTTTACCTCACTATTCTCTTTTAACATTTCGTTAAGACAACCACTAGTACCTTTTTCGTGTCTTCTGTTATTTTATATGCATCACTCATGCGTCCCGGAACCGCCCACAGCACATGACTTCCATCTGCCAGCACGATTTCCCGCTTTCGCTCACTCAATGGTATCTTCTCATCAATATAATACCTCGAAAGCTTCTTTTTATTTCCCTGCTTATCCATCACAAAGAAATCTCCTTCTTCCGGATTACGCAATTCAATACCACTCTTAATGTTATCATAATTGAACCATTTCGTATAGTCTTTTTGTGGAATTTCTTCCGGGAGTTTTTCACGTTCTACGACATCCATGCACAGACGCATTCTTTCCCGGCGGATTTCCACGACTCCCTCATACGGAAGTTCGCATTTCTCTTTTGTCGGAACGACCACATCGGCAATCTGGTTTTTGAACCGAACATACTCATAACGCCGCTCCACACATATATTTCCGGGCAGGCACACTTGCTTTCCGGCTTCCTTCTTGCTCAAAGAAATGACCATTTTATAGTGTTGCTCTGTAATGTCTTTTACTGAATCTCTGAAATTTTTCAAAATCAGGCGAATAATCTCAATCTGAATGATCAGATCCATTTTGCCAAATTCTTCGCTGGAATAATAATATTCGCCGCGGTCTGCATGAACAAGACGCATATATTCTTTTTTCGCCTGTTTTTCAATGTACGCATTTTGCATCGAAATTTTCTGCGCCGCCTTTGCCACATGCTCTTTGGCGCGGTTGTTGATCTCACTTTCGACATATGGAAATACACGCAGACGGATCTTATTGCGTGAATATCCTTCCTGCTCGTTCGTCTCATCGATGCAGTAGTCCAAACCACGGGCTTCGACATACTCCTCGATCTCGCTTCGCGGAGCAAATAAGATCGGCCGGATAATATACTCGCGTTTTGCAAAAATCCCCGACAGCCCACGTGGTCCGCTGCCTCGAAACATTTGAAAAAGCACCGTTTCCGCCACATCATCCTGATTGTGTGCAATGGCGATCTTCCGGTATCCGCGCTCCATGCATACATGCTGCATGATCTGATAGCGCATATATCTTCCCGCTTCTTCCTCTGTCATTCTGCGTTCTTTCGACACCTGTCGTATATCAATGCGTTCGCTGTAAAATTCAAGACCCATTTTTTCTGCCAGATCTCTCACAAATGCCTCATCTTGATCTGCCGCCTCTCCACGCAGGCAGTGATTAATGTGCACCACAAGCAGCGAAAGCTCGTATTCTTCTTTACATCGGTTCAATATATCCAGCAGACATACCGAATCTTTTCCTCCGGACACCCCCACGACAATGCGGTCCCCTTTTGCAAACAGTTTATTGCGTTCATTAAACTTTAGTACTTTCTCCTTTAACATCCAATCCTCCACAGTTATCCATCGCTATTTCCGCCAGATGCCGGCCACCAGCACGCTCATGTCATCAAACGGCTGTCTGGCATTGCGTGCAAGTGCCTCCATCAACACACTTCGCGCCATCTCCGATGGGTTATTTGTTTGTAAGTTCTCTAAAATATTTTCTACATAAAATTCTTTTTCATCCCCCGGGAATGCATCAATAACGCCGTCAGACACCATTACGATGAAGTCCCCTTCTTCCAGTTCCTGGGTAATCGTCTCCGGATCCGCGTTCATTTCCACGCCAACCGGCAGTGCGCTTGAAAAAATGGTCTTCACGCCATCTTTCTTTTTGATAAATGTGGCAGGC
>ULQX01067265.1_pt1 | contig 13455 bp, 11 predicted proteins | sample 1954941 | NCBI WGS metagenome assembly ULQX01 (sample SAMEA4835667, study PRJEB28245) | human gut metagenome | biome: gut microbiome; material: fecal sample | place: Denmark | collected 2008
TTCATCATATACAATTTTCTTAAAATAAAAGTTTATATAATGCATATCATCCTATTTTTCACGCCTTATGACCGCCAATCTGGGCGTTGCGGTCTTTGGCTGTTGCGCCTTCCTCAAGGTTCATTCCTTTAAGGATAGCGTTCTTTCCGAATCTCTTTTTTATATCCAACATTGCGTGTTGCATTTTCTTTTCCTTGGCAAGAGTATCTTCCTGTTCTTTACGTTCACGCTCTAATGCCTCATAGTCAGTAAAGAGCGTTAATTGTTCCGCTACATCTGCGGTGGCTGCTTCGCTCTCTGGGATGAGTTTACACGCAGCGAGAGTAATTCTTCGTATAAGAAGGTTCTTGTCCACAATGCGGTCAAAAAGGCTCATAACGGCATCTACAATGAGCATAGTAGAAGATGTCTGCCTATCAAGGTTCGCTGTGCCATGTGCGTGTTTGGGGACTTTACGGCCGTAATGGTCGGTCGTAACTGGACCATCATATTTGCTACTGCGTTTTGGGTCGGTTAGGTTTTCAATATCGTAGCCGATGGTCAACACCATCTGATTAGTAACAAGTTCTTTCTCCACCAAATCGAGAACTAAAAGCTCTGTCATTTCACGGGTTACAAGTTTTGCTTTGTCGAATTCATAGGGGCAATGAAGAACCTGCCCTGAACTCAAGCTATTAGTGCTTGGCTTATATGCCTTAACGTCTGCAATGGTACAAGGTTCCCATCCCCAAGCGTGGTCAATGAGTAATTCTGCATTGACACCGAACAATTTATAAAGCAGATCCTCGTTATATACAGAGCACCGAGCAACGTCTCCCATCGTATACATACCATTGGCTTCCAGTTTCGTGGCGTAACCTTTACCAACGCGCCAAAAGTCAGTAAGTGGACGGTGAGACCACAACTTACTGCGGTAAATCATTTCGTCAAGTTCCGCTATGCGAACGCCATCTTTATCGGCTGGGATGTGCTTTGCGGTGATATCCATTGCAATCTTGGCAAGATACATATTTGTACCGATACCTGCAGTTGCAGTGATGCCGGTAGTGTTAAGCACGTCTTTTATGAGCATACGAGCAAAATCGTGTGCGTTCATCTTAGCTGTGCCAAGGTAATGAGTAAGGTCAATAAATACCTCATCAATCGAATAAACGTGGATATCTTCCGGTGCGATGTATTTGAGATACACATCGTAAATTCGTGTGCTGTACTCCATATAATGTGCCATTCGTGGAGGAGCAACGATATAATCAAGTTCCAATGATGGGTCTTTCAAAAGGTCCGGGTTATGCGAAGATTGCCCCGTGAACTTTCGTCCCGGAGCCTTCCTTAAACGCTGTGCATTTACTTCTTTTACTTTCTGTACAACCTCAAACAACCTTGCTCTGCCGGAAACACCATAGGATTTTAAGGATGGCGTTACAGCCAGGCAGATGGTTTTTTCGGTTCGGCTCAAATCCGCTACAACAAGGTTTGTAGCCATTGGATCGAGTCCTCGTTCTATGCATTCGACCGAAGCATAAAAGCTCTTGAGGTCTATGCAAAGGTATGTGCGTTCAGCCATTATGCTTCTGTCCTTTCTTTAATTTAATCTAAATGTGCCCAAATACAGCTCATAGCCCGCGTACTGTCGAAAATAATTCAACAGCCTTATCGGTCACGGCAATGCCCATATGCTTGTCAGAAGGTACAACCATTTCTAAACCGCACCGAGGGCACACTGTACTAAATAGTTCTTCATCAATTCCTTTTCTGCGGTATAGACAATAACTGTTCCCGCTTGGCTCCTCTAACCACGCAAATCTGTGGTTACATTCGGGGCATTCCACTTCTTTGAATTTATACATAGCTTATTCCTGATTTACTTTTTCTGAAATACGTTTTACAAGCAATTCATATCGTTTTTGTGTATCTGCGTTTTTACCGCAGTACTTCCTATCCATCTGTTCATTTGGCTCATAGGAGACAGGGATATTGTATAGATCAAACTGTTCAATTGTAAGATCAATATAATGCCCGTTGATTTTATTAAAATAATGTGTGCCTCCGCCATCTACACGAATGCGGTGAATTGACCCTCCAAACATATCATAGACAAGCATTGCTGTAATGGCACATTGACCATAGGAAGGGTCATTAGGCACCCACTCTGCCTGGCAAGACGGATATGCACTTTCCTTACACCAACACTCGCGCAGAATATTGTAAAGGTCATTGATGGTCTCAATTTTAGAGTTGCCGGGTTTCATTCGCTTAATATCCCCATATTCCTCTCCATAAAACCTTCTCATATAATCGCCTTCTTATCTGTATTTTCGCATTATCTTATCAATACGCTTTTGGTTGTTCGCAAAAACCTCTTGTGTCCTTTTTTGACTGCGTTCCTCATATGTGCCTTCTAACGGTGGAACGGCGTTCGGATCTACTCCATTCTGCTGAAGGACTTTGTTGATTCTTTTTTGATTGAGGCGTAAAACCTCTTCGGTTGATAGTTTCTTACTCATCGTGGTATTTACACCTTTCGCAAATGTCTCTTTTAGCTTCCAGCTCATCACCGGTAATAACTCCAGGAATTTCATCAATCAAAGGATCATACAGAAGGTCGTAGCAATCATTGGCATCAATTTCTTTTTCACACATTGGGCAATAAATCATTCTTTTTCCTTCGGCATTTGCTTCCGGCTGATGGAATTTGCCAATAATGCTTTTTACCTTCTCAATGGGCATTGGCACTTCATCGAGCGAGAAGTATTGCACTTTAATTACTTCTACAATGCGTTCTGTGCCATCATTACCAACGGGAACAACAACCTGGTCTCCAATTTCGATTGAATCATCCTCGGTGAGGTAGTAATAGGTTTTTCCATAATCGCCAAACCGAACAGATAAGAAAATATAGTCATCCTTCTTGCGATATGTTCGTCCATAATGTGATTCATCGAACATTTCACCAAAGCCGTAAAAACTCATAAAGTCATACAGACCTTCTATAAACTCCGGCCAATCGACAGGCAAACCTTGCTTATCATAGCTGCCTGAAACAATTCTCGAAGGACTTCGCAGAAAATCAACTGTAACGGTGTATTTCGCTTCTTCACTCTCGGGGACAATAACATCCGTATCTTTTTCATTGAATTCAATAAATAGATTTTGCCATTCAAGTTCATCCAAGAAATTGGATACCCCTTGTGCCACGTGATATTTTCTCGTTACATCACATTCTGCACCAATCTTGTATGTGTACTCGATTGTGTCGCTTTTGCGATCAATAATAATGCGGTCAGTTGGATTCCATGTAACGATTTGTCCATCAGCGGCAACGATGGTTTTCTTATGTTCATGCTCTATCGAAATTCGCTCTATGCGTTCAAATTCGTTATTATCAAAAACGAACAAGGTTTGGTCATCCAGCGTATCGCGGAGCAATTGAGACAGATTATATCCATCAACTTCAAAATCACAAATTAAGGGACCAATAAAAACAGCTTGCTTGCCCTGGTCATCTGTTATGTGCATTTCAAAGCTGCCGACATCAGTTGCAAAGGATATCTCGTATTCATCTCGGAAATACTTGGTGTATTTATCCAATAGGAATTTTGCTTTATCCGCAGCAATCCTGAATTGCTTCTGTTCCGTTTTCTTTAAGTCAGCATAGTTTAGGTCTTGATTGAATGCATATCTCGTGAGCCATACTCGGCCATCATCCGTCACTGTAACGTGCTGCTCAACTTCCATATTTTCCTTTGGCAGCAAACCGTATGCGATACAGTTTGAATGAATTCTTATTTTTTGGATATTTCCGAAGAAAACATAAGGAGGAGAACCATCTTCAGACGTGATAGAAACGAGCCGTCCAAACGCAATTATAAACCAGGGTCGGTACTCACTATCAAGCGGATGGGCGCAATATGACCAATGAGTGATATATCTCCACTGTGAGAAAATTGCAGTGCCAAGGAAATGCGGGTCGTTGATTTCCTCAATTATTCTATCGAACTCCTGAACATCGTTAAATGCCTTGGGATATTTTTCGCAGAAGGAATTACCACTATCCATTTCAAAGCCAAGAGCAAAGCACTCGTCCGCAAAAGTCTCTTCCACCTGGATGTTTGTTGTTTGGGGATTACGAAATAAATCCAGGTACTTCATTGCAAAGGCGTTTATCTTCTGATTCACCGGTAATCCTCCTTCCGTTATATTTTGATGTGATTTGTGTTTTTACTGTTTTGTTATAGTGTCCTTGTTAATGTGGTAGGTACAAATAAGTAGCCGTTCAGCATCACTTTTGGGTGTTTGTAAAGCCGCTCCAATATGCTCAACCAACGCAATACTTGCATTATTGTTTGGCAGAACGGTATATCTAATATACTGAAAATTCTTTATCTCGAATATGTAGTTGAGTAATGCTTTAAGAAACTCAAAACCATATCCTTGATTTTGAAATAGTGGAGCGATTTCTATTTGAAGCTCGGGCGTGCAGGATTCAGCGTTTATAAGGGAGATAAACCCAATGAGTGTATCATCTTTCCAAGCTCCAAAGATTTCGCTATTACCATCACCTATGCTATTGCTGAATCGCGTGAGCAAGGCAGAAACTGCATCCCGATCCTGAAAGATAACCGCAATATCATCTTTTGAGAGAGAAGAAAGATACTCATTCACGGAATCACTACTGTTCTGCTCACTTATTCGATTTGCGTCATCGCTTGTTGCCTCATGAATAACAAGACGCTCGGTTACCAGTTTCATTTTCACTCACCTCGGCTTTGTTTTGCTTTATTCTAAAATATCCTCAACAGCGATATCGCACTCCATACAGTATCCATCTTCGGTATCGTGGCCTTCTTCTGTGTGGAGGTGTTCATCATCGTAACAGGTGCTATTTAATATGCTCTGCTTCTTTATTGGAGGTTTTTCATTGAGTTCACTTAATTCTCCAATAATACCGATAGCGCCAACAAAATCCCAAAATGCGTTTTTACGAGCTTTACGAGCCATCCGTGCTGCATGCATCTCTTCGTAAGTAGGCAAAGGTGGCTGATTCTTTCGCTTTTCTTCTGCACAGTGTGGACAACCGAAATATTTAGCTTTTTCAAAGGTTGTTCCACACTTCTTGCAAGTTTTTGTTCCTTCACGGAAAAGATTAAATATGGGTTTCCTTCCACGAAGAGACTGGAAAATTGAGATAATGACAAGCATATACAGCGAGCTTGCTGCCAAGCCGACTAATCCAACAGGAGGAAACATAAACAGAGCAACAAGAGTTGCAAGGCAAAAGAATGTCTCACAGGGAATAAAGAAGCATAATAACACGATTTTTGTTGTTCTTTTCATATTTTCACGACCTTTCGATCCGAACTTCACTTTGTCAATTTCGGTTGCCCATACTAATCCTATCATAAGTAGTGTCCCAAAAAACGGACTTATTCCTTGCCGGTTAGTATAGGTATGCCTTTTGATTGCAAAATTTTGTTACATTCATCAACGCTTGACTCGTACATATGGTAAAGAAAGAATCGATACAGCATATGCGACTCTTTCTGCATCCACGCCAACCTAAACTCGGTCAATGCAAGCAACGCCTCGCTTAATTCTGGTGGAAGATGCATACCAATACAGACCGCAACCACGCTCTCAATATTGGTAGGATATTCCGGTTGATTACGCATTCTTTGTATGGTTTTGGGGTCGAGCTGGGCGGCTGCACCCAACGCCTCTACTGTCATACCATCTGCCCATTTCATCAAATACTTCAAAGCCTCACCGAATGTATTCGGCATTCCTTGAATTACATCTTTCAGCTCGCCACCGTGGGTGAGAATAGCATCTGCCTGGTTTAAGACAGATTCGCTTGCTTTGGCAGAAAAGAATGTTTGAAAGGTAATGCCGGAATTGGCATCACGGAACAGAACACATTCTTTGTAGAACTCTTCAGCGTATTTATCCTTGGATTTAACCTTCAGTTCAAAGGCAAGACAGCACTCATCAATGTGCAAACGACCGTATTCGGTCATCTGTACGGTGCCGTTCTCGTCTCTTTCGATGTATTTGGCATCGTTAAGGCACATATGGGAATCCACATAGATATATGCGCCTTTTTGAGATTGGTTATTGAGCCGTATATCTGAAAACGCAATAATCTCCGCATCATCGGCAGCAATACAGAAGGTTTGATTTCTCTTCAAACTGCCTTTCTTGAATGCGTGTGGTTTTACATATTTTCCGTCAATATAAGTAAATGCCCCAATAGCTTCTTCAAAACCCAGGTCAATCAACCGTATTTTGGCCGCTTGACGTGAAACAGCAAAGAATGTGGCAAGCTCATCAATAATAGGCTCCATCACATCGACGAGAGCAGTAGCCGATGTTAACCGCTGATATTTGCGGATTAATTCGTATGCTTTTGTTTTGAAAGAGCCTTGAGGCATCTGTATTTTGGGGGCGAGTGTGTTTGCCTGCCATTCCATCCAATCGGCAGCAGTTCTAATAGACGAATCCCTCGTTCCACCTTTAACGAGACATTTAATTTGCGTTGCATCTTTGTTAAATAAGCGTTCCAGCTCGAACGCTTTTCTATGCTTCACCCAATGAACGCATTCGTGAATGATAGTGTTATTTACTGAACCGAGGGTGCGAAGCCAGAACGAGTCTGGGTCCACCACGATGGTTTTTGCCTTGAAACGGTGAGGAATCATCATTTCAAGCACTTCGTCGCATATTTCTGTTTCGCAATCGGCAAAGAAAATCTGACCGAATACAGAGAAATCCTCTGTCAGTTTCTTATATTCAAGGGTAAGACCAAGCCTTTCCGCCAAAACGGAAGGATCGATGGCCATAGGTGCCCTCAAGGCTTCCGGGTAGTATTTTTGTAGAAAATCAAAGGCAACTGCCTCTAAATCTTCCTTAAAGTTGATTGGTACAAGAGAGTCATCAAGAGGTCTTGATTGCTTGCTTTTAGCGTTATATGTGTCGATATGATGAATGTAAAAATCATCAAGACCCTTTGATAAATCCCCGGAACATGAAAGAAGAAACCAGGGATAACAAGCATCTTCCTTTGTATCGTATCTGTGGCTATATTCCTTGATATAAACCTCGGCCTCTATGATAACGTCAAATGCTATGGACATATCCTCACGGTCATCAACCCATACGCATTTGACCTTAACATCAGAAAGCTCTGCGAAATCAACATCGCTGACCACACGAGAACCGTAATCTATGGATTTACGGCGCGGAATCATAAACCCATTTACGGCAGCAAAGAAATTGTCGTAAAAGCGGTTGTTTATGTATTCCTTAAATGAACGGTCGGCCATGTTGTTTCCTCCTTATTACAGTTTGGTGAGAGGAGGCATATCGAGCCTTCTCAACATACGATTGCAGTCGTACACAGTTTCCTTATAAGCAATGCTTAAAATGAAATAATAAACTTTGTCTTCTTGTCGGTTTGTAAGTTGATATCCGGCAAGGTTGATTAGATAAATGCTGTTATACAAATCAAGGTGGAAAGCCACACAAACCGCGATTACTGACTTCAATGAAGTATGTTCTTCCGGGTTGCGCATTCTTTGGATGGTTTTGGGATGCAGGCCAGTGAGTTCTGCGAGCTTTTCCTCTGTAATATTGTTGCTTTCCATAAGACGGGTAATTGCGGCAGCAAAGTTGTCTCCGTGACCACCGCCACCTCCACCACCGACAACAAGCAGAATGTTATCAAGGGTAACATCGTCGGCAGAGGATATCTTTTGGGCGTTTTCTAACTTTTGAGAATCTGCAAGAAGATTCGTTACGCCCATTGAATGCTCGTAACGGGTTTTCCTGTGCCCGCAACTTCTCTTGAAGGCGACACCACTACCAACACGAGCGTTAATAGCGTAATGCAAGCAATAGGAAGAATCTGTATCTCTATTAATTCCTTGCAGTTCCATTTTGCCATTTCGGAATATCACGCACTTGGAGGAGTTCAAGACTATTTTTCCATCCACATAAACATAACGACCGCTGTCGACAGCATTACGAAAATCGCTGTCGTTGACATACAAGTCAAGAAGATTCTCGTCGGCAAAAGAAGTGGGAATCGGCACGTGAATAACAGTGCCTAAAGGAGCAGACACTGCGACCTTTCCACGTCTATGTCCGTAGCCTCTGCGTTTTTGCGGAGCAGTCTTTTTGGGTTCCTTTTTCTTTTCTGGCATAGGTTTTACATTGGACACAGAATCATCTCCTTCGCTGTGATTTATAGTTCTGTTAATGGTTTAATGTTTAAACGGAGCAGAAAATCATTACATTCCTCAACCGTAGCATCGTAGTAATGATTAACGAGGAACATATACGCTCTGTCTTCATCGGTGTTTCGTGGGAAAATACCGGCAAGCTGTAAAAGCAGATTGCTGAATTTTGGGTATAGGTTCAATCCAATACACACAGCAACGACCGTCCGAATATCAGGCTTGTAGTCGATTTCATTTCTCATTCGCTGTATCGTTTTTTCAGATAGGCCCGTTGCCTCAGCAAGATCAACCTCTTTGATTTTCATTTCGTCCATCAAATAGGTTAGAGCATTAGCAAGATAATCACTCGGCGGATTCTTGCCGCCAAAGAATGTCTTGATGTACTCTTTGCGACTCATCCTACCCAAAGAAGGACGTTCTGTATTCCCATAGAAAACATTGGAATACGTCTTTTTAGAACGGGTTTCATCTGTTGGTTCGAGAGGTTCGCCATATATTAGGTCACGCCAGAAATCGAGTCCGTTTTGCTGATTAATTGACTTGATGAACTTTGCCAGCTTATTATCGGAAGGAACTTTATCCACTTTCTCCATAAGAGAGTTCATATGGGATTCCAAAAGCTCCCGCATTTGTCTCTTGTGCCAGTAAAATTCTGCGGCAAGGTATAAATCCTGGTCGTTTTCAAGGTCAAGGAACTCCATAATTGGGTCCTCTTCATATGCATAGCTGCAAACCATACGCCGTAACATTATGCGTGCGTGTTTAGGGAGCGGTTTCTTTTCTTCTACCATTGTCTCCACCTTAAAGCTCTAAGCTATTAATATCCATCTTTGTATTCTCAACATAGTGCTTATACATCGTTTCAGCCGGCAGTAAGCGGATCTGAATGTCTTGAAGGCCCAATCTGCTCAACATCGCAAGTGATGCCACACCTTTTTTCTCCATTGTATCCGCTGCCGTAGGCATTAAGAAACAGTTGCGGATGGTTTTGATTTGATGTGCATCAACAAACGGCTGATACGCCAACTGGTATAGGTACTGCTTTGTGATGGATTCGATGCCAGGTTGGCCACGCAGTTTCTTGTTGTGTTCCAACTGAATATTGTAGTACTTGGCATCAAAGATAACGAACTGGTATTCTCCATTTGAATTCACAATGGAAATAAGGTCCGGGATAAGTGTCAATTCAGCTTTCTTAACAAACGGCTCTCCGTTGGGTTTTGTTCCTTCCCATTGAGGCTTGTCGATTAGCTCTATCAACTTGTTATGCCTATAAGGCACATATTCCTCGGTAAGAGGAACAGGCAGATTCAAGCCACCAATAGGCTTCTGTAACTGGTTGTCCATTACTTCCGCACAGACCTTTTCCCACACAAGGTTAAAGCTGTTAGTGCCGAACATACTGAAACAATCCAAATCATCCAACGCACTGCTGTTGGCTATGTAAGCATAGAGTGTTTTAAGCAAGAGTTGTTTGCGTGTGTTGAACTGAACATTGAGTTCCTTTGCAATTCGATCAAGCACATACTCCTTATCTCCAAAATCCTCAATCTGCTCATCCGACAAGTCAGCACCCATCATATCGAAGAGGTCTAACAAATCAGCATCTCGCAGCTCTTGCGTACAGCGTGTAAGGATGCACTCGTGTAAACGCTTGAAGAAATCGAAATCATCCATAACGTGTCGTGTTGTCAGCAGTTCAGGATAGTAGGGACGATTGTTGCTTAACAGTGTGAAGGTCTCGTTGATGGTCTTGTCCCACAGAATATCACCGGCACCATTGGATTCGATGACATCCTGGGTATTTGTGTACGAACCATATTCAAAGTAGTCTTGAAGCAGGAACAGCATAACGGCAAGCATATTAAATGCACTGCTATCACTCGTATCGTTATACATGCGGATAATCTGTTCTCTCGAATTGTACTTCTCCAAAACCTTCAGAACTTGTTTCAGTTCAGTTTTAGGTGCTGTGGCGTCAAGTAGATACTTGGGATAGCATTTTAGGACACGACCCTCTATGGTGATTACACCTACGAAGGTAAACACATAGAGGTATTCGTTTTCACCGACCTCAACATCAGCGATTTCAATATCCTCTTCAGCGAGGTCGGTTAAATCCTTCTGTCTTTCATCTGCCGTTACTGCTTTGAGAACGCCATACTCTTTGAGGCGCTTTAGAATCTTGACAGTCTTTTCCTCGGAACACTCAAACGCACGAACCAATTCTTCTTGTGTATATCGTTTTTGTTCACGTAAGAAAACTGAAATCATTCTGCATCGTCCTCATTTACTTCATTAGCGGGAACACTGTCGATAAACTGGCTGCTGATTGCATCACAGAATATGTAAACGCCCTTTTTATCGAACTCACTGCAAATCTTTGAATACTGGCTCTTCGACTTTTCATCGCAACCACCGAAGAGAGTGAGTCTCTTTTGCTTTGCAGCATCATCGAACAGGTACATAATGACCTTGTTCTTGAAGATGCGAGTGAAAGTCTTAACATCAATTTCCGTGCCTTCAGGAAGGTTCTTTTTGGAAATGAAATACGGACCCATCAGTTTATCCTCGTTCACCTTATAGGTGAGCAGTTCATCATTGATGGCTTTGCGGAGCGTATTCCACTCGACAGTACGCTTATACTGACCTTCGCCAAGGACAACAGTCTTACCCTTGATTCCATCTTCGCTATCATCGATGCCGAGATAGGTGAAATCCCATCTACGCTTGAATGCTGTATCCATTGGGAATACACCCTGGTCGGCACTATTCATAGTTGCCCAAATGAACATATTATCCGGGATGCGAATTTCAGCATATTCTTCGGGGTCACCACCGAGTTTCTCTGCAAGATACTTCTTAATATCTTCGGATGCTTGGATTGCGTATTCGCTCACTTCATCGTCATCACGATCAAGCAACTGGAATACATCACCGAAAACCGCTGCAACATTGGCACGGTTGATTTCTTCAATCACGAGCAAATAGGGTTTCGGTGAATCGGTACGGCTATTTAGCAGTGCCTTAACATAGGTACGCATAAACGGACCGGGAACATAGGAATAAGTAATAGCATCGTGTCCCTGGTCATCCTTGCACGGAACGGGTTTATATGTACCGACAAAGTTGGCGTAAGAGTAGTCCGGGTGGAAAGTTACTCGCTCATATTCGCCATACAAGCTACGGTCGATGGAGTCTTCATCTACATCGCGGTCACCATACAGAAGCTCTTTTCTGTCACCGTTCAGTGTAAAACTCTTACCAGTACCAGGCGCGCCAAAGAGAATACGATTGCGTCCATATTTGCTTTGATATCCAGTATGTGTGTTGATGGGGCGAACAGCTTCAACTTCGGTCTCATCTATCAGTTCAGCATCCGCATCTGTACCGTGTAGCAAAGCATATAAATAGCATATATTTTCGCTGTTTTTTAACTCGTAGAATGTTGTGAGCTTGCCCTCATCCTCTACAGGGAGAGTTTTAGGTTCTGTAAACACCTTCAGCCAACGAACTGGACGGCAATGACCATATTCACGCTCGTCATTGAAATAATAACTGCCAGACAATTCACCAATGGCAAGAATCTTATATCCACTCATCGCAACAACAAAGGTAGTATCAGCAACAGCAGAATAGAAATTGTTTATCTCGCCATACTTTCGGGATGCCAAACGATTGTCATAATTCCAATGGCCCTTAAGAGCTTCTGTGATAACAGCCTTACTATCTGCGTCCTCGGCATAAGCAGAAGAAAGATCCCCAAGCTCATTCCAACCGATAGCAACATAATTGTTTTGTTGCCATTCGGGCAAATAGCAACCGTTATCACCGGTGCCAATTCTATAAAAGGTCTTCGGCATACCGAGTGTTTCAAATATGATTTTACTAAAAACCATATTTGAAATGCCACATTCGTTTACAAAACAGTTAATTTGACCCATGCGGACAAATTGTGCATCGCTGGGTACAATGTTTAGGTTACAAAGAATATGCTTGTGCCAAGTCTCATTGTAGAACAAGGTGATAAGGGTTGGATAAAGCATATGGTAATACTTCAAGAACCACATTTTAGTGATATACTGAGGAATTGCGACAGTAAGTTCAGCTAACAACGAGGTATAATCATTAGGCATTGCAAGCGTCTCAAAATTAGCAATTATCTCCGCACCCTTAACCAGGGCGTCACGTATTTCTTTGCCAATTGTCAATGCCTCTTCTTCAGAACAGGAACGCTGTCCGCCATCACCGTATGAGGTTTTCCAAGTGGCATCATTGCGACTATAGAAGAGATTGTACTTATATGCCGTCCCTCCTGCGATGCTTCCAAATTGACCATATTGTGAATCAAATTCAAGTGCATTACAGAGGCTTGTGTCATTGACACCTAAAAAGATGTATCCAAGCAACTCGTCATCACTAAGTGCAGCCAACTTTTCAGGAGCGTATAGCGCCTGGAACTGTTGGTAAAGGATTGCTGATTCAGCATCAACATTAGAATGCTCTACTGCTTTTATTCTAAACCAAGCCGGAGAAAGGAATTCTACTTCCTCTTCAACACCTCTTTCCTCAAGAAAACGTCCGTATAAATCGAGTCCTGCAGAAAGTGAACCATTACCTCGTGATTTATTGAACTCCTCAAAGCCAGGATCTGCTTTAATAGCAGAACTTGCTCTTTCAAAGGTATCTAAGTCATTGATTTCAAAAATCGATGAGAAGGGAGCAATTACATCTGGGAACGCATTAGAAACCGCCTTCAATGCTCCGATATACTGCGAACGGGTGCTATCGGAATACGCTTCACCATTATCTTTACGTTGTTTCAAAAACCAAGACTTGAATAACGATTCGTTGTCCACAGTGGTATCTTCTGAAGCCGTTAAACCATAATGAATATCCTTGTAACATTCAAGATAGTGATAAATAAACTCCGGACGGAAAGCAACAAGATTTTTGCCTGTTGACTTATCCACATAATAGCCGGCATTTTTAGCAGGAAGAATATCTGTTTTCATATTAACACGAAGACTGGGATTTGCAGGATAGTTTTTGTTTGCCTCTATTGGCCATGCAACAACTACTACATCGCTCAGGTCTTCTTTGTTTTCATAAACATAGAAACCAAGAATGATGGCATCGTTAGGATACTGTCTTGGATCATTTTCTGTTCCAAGCTGAATTTTCTTTTCTTCTCTGTTTCTATCAGGATCTTCTTTGCGAA
>ULQX01059871.1_pt1 | contig 13437 bp, 15 predicted proteins | sample 1954941 | NCBI WGS metagenome assembly ULQX01 (sample SAMEA4835667, study PRJEB28245) | human gut metagenome | biome: gut microbiome; material: fecal sample | place: Denmark | collected 2008
TGAACTGCGGAGCGCGACGAGCTGCTTTGAGACCGTATTTCTTGCGCTCCTTCATACGAGGATCGCGCGTGAGGAAGCCGGCCTTCTTCAGGACGGTGCGGTACTCGGGGTTGACCAGCAGCAGAGCGCGGGCCACGCCGTGGCGCAGAGCGCCGGCCTGACCGGACACGCCGCCGCCCTCGACGGTGGCAACGATGTCGACCTTGCCGAGCTCCTCGGTAGCGGCGAGGGGCTGACGGACGACCATCTTCAAGGTCTCGAGGCCGAAATACTCGTCGATGTCGCGACCGTTGATGGTGATAGCGCCGGTGCCGTTCTGGAAGAGGTGAACGCGGGCGACGGAGGACTTTCTACGGCCGGTGCCGTACAGATAAGGCTTCTTGGACTGATACATTCTTCTCTTCCTCCTTAGACTTCGTAGGCTTCGGGCTTCTGAGCCTGCTGCTCGTGGGTGTCACCAGCGTAGATGTGCAGGCGCTTCAGGGAGTCCTTGGTCACGGTGTTGCGGGGCATCATGCCGCGCACGGCCACGCGCATCGCAAGCTCGGGCTTCTCCTGCATGAGGATGCGATACTTGGTCTCCTTCAGACCGCCGACCCAGCCGGAGTGCGTACGATAGTACTTCTGCTCCATCTTGTTGCCGGTGAGGATGGCCTTGGAAGCGTTGATGATGATGACGTTGTCGCCGCAGTCGGCGTGCGGGGTGTAGGTGACTTTGCGCTTGCCGCGGAGCAGATCAGCCGCAGCAACGGCGGTCTTGCCCATGGGCTTGCCGGCAGCATCGATGACGTACCACTTACGCTCGATGTTGCCCTTGTTCGCCATAAAAGTGGACATGGTGTGTTTCCTCCATATTGATCTATGAATGAAAGCTCGTGCTTTACATTTTCTTTGTCCCTTGGTAAAATCGGAACGAGTTTATTTATAGCATTCCGGCGCGGAAATGTCAACACCATTTTAATTTAGCGCAAGCAATGCTCGTAAATTTTCTCGTTTTCTTTGATTATCTCTCAATTTCTCAAATCGCAAAATCGAAATTCTTTTATTTTTCGCAAGGAGCTGTACCTATGCAGGAAATTTTGGGCCTCGTGCGCCGCTGCGTCACGGACTATGACATGATCGAATCCGGCGAGACCGTTGCCGTCGGCGTCTCCGGCGGCAAGGACTCGCTCGTCACGCTCACCGCGCTCGCGCGCCTTTCCAAATTCTACCAGAAGCCGTTCAAGGTCGTAGCCATCACGGTCGAAACGGGTGTGCCGGGCATGAGCTTTGATGCCGTGGCCGACTATTGCGCGGCGCTCGGTGTCGAGTACATCCGCGTGAACGTGCCGATCTACGAGATCGTGTTTTTGGAGCGCAAGGAGAAAAATCCCTGCTCGCTGTGCGCCAAGCTCCGCCGCGGTGCGCTTTCGACCGCGATGAACGAGCACGGCATCAAAACGATCGCGCTCGGCCACCACTACGACGACGCGGTCGAAACACTTTTGATGAATCTCCTCTTTGAGGGCCGCATCGGCTGCTTCCAGCCCGTGACATACCTGAGCCGCTCGGACGTGACGCAGATCCGCCCGCTGCTCTATGTGAAGGAGCAGCAGGTGCGCAATGTCGCGGCAAAGCTCGATCTTCCCATCGTACATAACCCCTGCCCCGCCAACGGTGAGACGCGCCGGCAGGAGGTCAAGGAACTCATCGAGTCGCTCTCCGAGCGCTACCCAGACCTCAAGCAGAAGCTCTTTGGCGCGATGCAGCGGTATCCGCTGTACGGCTGGGATACAAAAAATTCGGAAAAGTGACGTTGTCACTTTTCCGAGAATATTTCACTGCGCTTTGTGCCTCGGTTGGCCTCTGAAAGAGTCCAATTCGACACACGCTTCGCGCAAAGTGTTTTCTGCCACGCGCATGTCGCGGCAGAAAACGATTAAAATCTTTTCGTGCCTATGGGCACCTGGGCAGCCGTTAGCAGCTTTGCTGCTCTACGGATGCCGCGTACCCCTCGCGGGTAAAAACTCTACGAGGCTTTTGTCCTATGTACATTAAATAAACACCAGCCTCAGCAAGATCAGCAGCGCGAGGCCCGGCACGCCGAGGACGGCGATGACGAGAGCGTTGAAAAGATTCAGCCCCAGCGAAAGCTTGGCGAGCACGCCGAGCGCGCTTAGAATGCCGAGCAGCGCAAAGCCGAGCAGCGTGTTGACGAGCAGCTTGCCCGCGAGCTTCAACGGCGCGGCGAACAGCCTGAGCACCGCGAGCAGCGCAAACACGGCAAACAGGACAAGCAGTATTTTTTCCGTTATCCCCATTTTGCGACCCCCTCGCTGCACGTTTTGTACACGGCTTCGCCGCTGCGCTCCTTGATCTGGCGCAGCAGGTAGTCATAGCGTGAGAGCTCGGCGTTGATCTCATACACGCAGGCGTCGACGAGCTCCGGCGCGCAGACCGCGTTGAAGCGCGCGTACGCCTGCGACAGTGCGACACGCGTGTCGCGCAGCTCGCTGAACAAGTCCTGCATGGATGCATCGCGCGCGACGTCACAGCGCAGCAAATTGACCTTTCGCATGTTTTCGCCCTCCCATACCTCTGCAATGTCAGTGTATGGAAAGTGTGGACAAATATTCCTCTTTTCAAACAAGGAGCCAAGTATGGAGCATGAAGATTATATGCGCGAGGCGCTGTCTCTCGCGCGCGAGGCCGCACAGGAGGGCGAGGTGCCCGTCGGCTGTGTCATCGTCAAAGACGGCGAGATCATCGGCCGAGGCCGCAACCGGCGTGAGGAACTGCAGCGCACCTCCTCGCACGCAGAGATGGAAGCCATCGTACAGGCAAATGAACGTCTGCGCTCCTGGCGGCTCGACGGCTGCACGCTCTACGTGACGCTCGAGCCCTGCCCGATGTGCGCGGGCGCGATCGTCAACGCGCGCATCCCGCGCGTCTACTATGGCGTGCGCGACGAGGCGATGGGTGCCTGCGGCGGCGTGCTGAACCTCTTTATGGAGCGCTTTCCCTTCCGCCCCGCGCTCGTGGGCGGCATTCTGAAAGACGAATGCCGCGCCGTGCTGGCCGATTTTTTCCGCACGCTGCGTTCGTAAAGTGATTTCGCTTTCGTGCGTCATTTGACCGGCTGCGTTCGGCGGTTACTGCGTCATTACTGCGTCCGAGATATAGACAGTTTCATACAGTCTCGCACAGTAACATGCAGACCGCAAACGACTGCGGTGCAAGGATTTCCCTTGATTTGCAAGGGTTTCCGGATTTTCTTTCTATTTAACACTTTTGTAACACTTTCCCTCGAACTTTGTTAACATGCGTCCTTTATCTTAATCCTTGCAAGAGACAATAGCTTCTTTTCATCCAATCTTCCATCTTATAAGAAAAGGGACGCCGTGAGGCGTCCTTTTTCGTTATATTCTGATGTAGGATGGCGTCACGGATCGAAGTCCGCCGCCGCGCCGATACCGAGCGCGATGCACGCGCCGCCGGCGTAGAAGAGGATCTCGGCAAGCGTCGGGCGCGCGGCCAAGGCCGCCGCGCAAAAGATGACGCTCATCGTGCTCGCGGGCATCAGCAGCCGCGGCGCGCCGCCGCGGAACGCAAAGGCCGCAAATTCGAGCAGCAGCACTGTCAGCGCCGCGAGCGCCAGCGTTTCGACATAGTAATGACGCAGAATCGGGTCCGCCGCGTGCTCGCGGTAGAAGAGGATCAGCGCAAGCACCATCGCGCACACGGGCACAAGCAGCGCGATGCCGGGGAACTCCGCCTTGCGGCGCAGCGCGGTCGTGGCGTACAGCAGGCATGCCGCTCCCACCGCCAGAAAGACGGACAGGATCATCGTGACCGTCGTACGGAGCGAGAACACCAACGAGCACACTGCCGAACCGATGAGGGCAAAGCTGCCGAGCACCATCAGCATGACCGCAAGCGTCGAGCGGTCAAAGGCGAAGTAGAGGTCCATGCTGCCGCACAGCTCGCGCTGAGCGGGATAGCGCTGCGCCATGATGAGCGCTATGACCGCCGCAACGATGAGCACCGCGGGCAGCGCCATGGCGTTTAAGTCCATCGGAACAGGAAGTCCGTCCGCGTCAAAGCCGACTGCCAGCAGGCGAAGGCGTGCAAGCGCTGCTGCCGCAGAAAAAAGCACCAGCAAAAGCCAATGAAGAATTTTCACAAAACCGAACCCTTTCTTTTTCCGGAATACGGCGCACAGCGCCGGAAAACATCTATTTATTGATGATAGCACACTCATCCCCGTTTGTCCATGAATCATTTTGCGGACAAGTCGGTCATACACTGATAAAAACACTGTCACTTAAGCATCGCGGCCGCGGGCCGCAGGGAGGAACACGCCTTGAAACAGCTTCTTCGCATCACGATATTATTGATCGGCCTCATCTGGATCCTCGCCTGGGCGGCGGCAGGCCGCTTTGACGACACGCCGAACACACAGGGCGGCTCGGAATCTCCCCTGCCGAGCGGTGAGATCGCCGCCCCCGGCGAGCGAGACAGCGCAAAAACGCTGCGCGTCCAAATTCAGGGCGAGGTGCAGGAGATGGACATGGGCACATACCTTCTCGGCGTGCTGCGCGCGGAAATGCCCGCCTCGTTTGAGGAGGAGGCGCTCAAGGCGCAGGCCATCGCCGCGCGCACCTACACGCTCTACCGCATCCACGGCGGCGGCAGTGCCAACCATCCAGACGCCGACGCCTGCGACGATCACACCTGCTGCAAGGCGTATTTGAGCGCCGAGCAGGCCGCGGCCAACTGGGGCAGCATGGCTGTCTACTACGAGGAAAAACTCACACGCGCCGTGAGCGAAACGGACGGCGAGGTCATTTTGTACGACGGCGCGCCCATCCTCGCCGTGTTCTTCTCGTCCGCCGACGGCAGCACGCAGGGCGCAGGCGACGTGTGGATGAACGATCTGCCGTATCTCCAAAAGGTCGATAGCCCCGAGACGGAAGAGCTCGTACCGAACTACTACTCGGTCGCGACGTTCACGGCGGCGGAATTCAAATCCCTCGTCCTTGCCGCCAAGCCGGGCGCCGACCTTTCCGGCAGCCCAGAGGGATGGATCCGCGATATCGTGCGAAACGACTCGGACTATGTCGCCTCCGTCACGGTCGGTGGCGTCAAGCTGCGCGGCAATGACCTGCGCACGATTCTCTCGCTGCGCTCGCCGTCGTTCACCGTGGAATGCAAGGACAATACCTTCACGTTCCACGTCACAGGCTACGGCCACGGTGTCGGCATGAGCCAATATGGAGCGAATATCCTCGCCAAGCAGGGCCTTTCCGCCGAGGAAATCGTGCAGCACTATTTTTCGAACACCACCGTCGGCTATTATGACGGCTGAGGCATCGCGGATATTGCAAAGCGGAGGAAATATTGCTATAATACCAAGATAAAACACGCAAGGAGGCGGGAGAAATGAAGAGCAAGCGTTTTTTGTGTCTGCTGCTTGTATTGCTGATGGTCTTCTCCCTCACCCCCAGCGAAACGAGGGCCGAGACGACTGTCTATTTCACCGCCGTCAACGACCAACTTTTGCCCGATCTGAGCGATGAGACGATGCCGTTCTGGTCGGGTGGGCGGCTGTATGTCCCCTCCACGGTCATCACCGGCACGGACTTGGGCCTTTTCTACTCCCGCAGCCGCGACAAGAGCACCGCCGTCGTCTACCGGCAGGGCAGCGCACTGACGTTCAACTTCGCCGCCGGCACCGTCGCTGACCAGAACGACCGCCAGTACAGCGGTCCGGCCATCGTGCGCAGCGACGTTGTGTTCCTGCCGCTCGACCTTTTGACGCAGTTTTTCTCGCTCGACTACAGCTACACGCGCGTGACCTACGGCTATCTCGTCCGCGTCAAGAGCGACACGGTCGTGCTTTCCGACGCGAAGTTCATCGACGCCGCGGCCATGTCCATGGAGCAGCGCTACAACGAATACATGAAGACGCACAGCGACTCGAACGATCCCGGCAACACGCCGGATCAGAACACCGACGGCGACCGCGACCTCGTCTGCCTCGCGCTGCGCGTGACGGACGAAGAGAGCGCAAACGTCCTGCTCGGCACGCTCGCAGACGACAATGCGACGGCGACGTTTCTCTTCTCGGAAGAGCAGCTTTCCTCGCTCGGCGATCTGCTGCGCCGTGTCGTCATCAGCGGCAACGCCGCCGCGCTGCGCATCGACGCTTCCGGCGGCAGCGCGCGCACTCTCAGCGCGATCGAGCGCGCAAACAACGCGCTATGGGCCGCGTGCAACGAAAAAGCGCGGCTCGTCGCGCTCTACGGCGCGTCGGACAAGACGCTGCGCGCCGTGCGCGCCGCGGGCTACTGCCCCATTGACTTTGACCTGGATTACAGCGGCGGTCTTCCCACCGCGGCGCAGGCCGCCAGCAGCATCGCGCGTCAGGCCCGCTCCGGCGGGTGCATCGCCTATCTCGGCGCCGACACCGCCGTGCAGGAAGACTGGAGCGCGCTGCTCTCCCGCCTTCGCTCGTCCTCGCGTCTCATCACGGCGCTCAACGAGCTCGCGGTCACAAAGGACGCGTGACGGTTTTACAAATTGTTCAGGAAACGCGCACAGTTTTGCGTATAATAAACAATAACACAGAAGAAAGACACACGCTTGTGTGAAGGAGGAAACCAGCATGGCACGCAATATTCTTGTCGTGGAGGACGACAATAATATTTCCAACCTCATTAAGATGTATCTCGACAAAGAGGGCTTCGACGTCCGCATCGCCGCCGACGGCGGCAAGGCCGTGGAGGAATTCAAGGAAAAAGAGCCCGACCTCGTGCTGCTCGACGTGATGCTCCCCGTGCTCGACGGCTGGGGCGTGTGCGCCAAGATCCGCGAGACGTCTAAGTGCCCGATCATCATGCTCACCGCCAAGGGCGAGGTCAACGACCGCATCCACGGCCTGGAGATGGGCGCAGACGACTATGTTGTCAAGCCCTTTGAAATGAAGGAGCTGCTTGCGCGCATCAACGCCGTGCTGCGCCGCAGCGAGATCCCCGAGGACACGCACAAGCGCCTCACGTTCGACAAGCTCATCATCGACCTCGACTCCTACGAGCTCATCGTCGACGGTAAGAAGATCGACACGCCGCCCAAAGAGCTGGAGCTTCTCTATCACCTCGCCGCCACGCCGAACCGCGTTTACACGCGCAATCAGCTCCTTGACGAGGTGTGGGGCTTCGACTACTTTGGCGACTCGCGCACGGTGGACGTGCATGTCAAGAGGCTCCGTGAAAAGGTCGAAAACGTCAGCGACCAGTGGGCGCTCAAGACTGTCTGGGGCGTCGGATATAAATTTGAAGTGAAGTAATTCAGTATGCCGGAAGAAAGCAAAGAGAAAACACAGAAAAAGCGCTGGACGCTCAAAAAGGTCAAGACCCGCTGCCGCACGATCTACTGGCAGAATTTTCTGCTTACGGCAAGCGTCGTTATGCTGACGCTGGCGCTGCTCGGCAGCGCGTTCTTCGCGCTGACGTATTCCTACGCCATCGACGAGCGCAGCGAGCAGATGCAGAGCAAGGCGACGGTCGTGTCGCACATGGTGTCGTCCTACATGGAAAACGGCTCGCTCACAGGGCTGCGTGAGCTGGCAGACTTTGCTTCGAACGTGACGGATGCAGAATTTCTCATCTGCAACTCGGACGGCAACCTGCTGCTGACGACCGATACAACTCTCGTCAACCGCGTGCTGACCGTGCCGCAGGACGTGGCCGAAGGCGCGATGAGCGATGACACCTACGCCGTGCGCACCACACTCGGCGACATCTATGAGGACACGCACTTCGTCGTCGGCGTGCCGATCGTGAGCGAGGGCGCAACCGTCGGCTTTGTGCTGGCGGTGACCGGCGCGCGGGCGCTGACGACGATGTGGCGCACGTTTATTGGATTGTTTTTCATGACGGCGGTGACGGTGCTGCTGCTTTCGTTTGTCGTGAGCGCGTGGGTCAGCATGCGCCAGTCGCGCCCCATCCACGAGATGGCGGAGGCGACGCGCCGCTTCGCCGAGGGCAACTTCGACGTGCGCATGCACAATTACGAGGGCGTGACCGAGATCACAGAGCTGGCAGAATCTTTCAACAACATGGCGGACTCCTTGCAGGAGACCGAACGCCAGCGCCGCGAGTTCATTGCGAACGTCTCCCATGAGTTAAAGACCCCGATGACGACCATCGCGGGTTATACCGACGGTATTCTGGACGGCACGATCCCGCCCGAGCAGGAAAAGGAGTACCTGCGCATCATCTCGGACGAGGCGCGGCGGCTTTCCCGTCTCGTGCGCCGCATGCTTGAGGTTTCGCAGCTCCAGTCGCGCGACTTGACGCGCACAAAGGCGCCGTTCGACGTGTGCGAGAGCATGCGCCGCGTGCTCATTTCGATGGAGAAGAAGATCACCGACCGCGGGCTCGATGTCGACGCCGACATTCCCGACAGCGGCATCATGGTGCTTGGCGACAATGACCTTATCACGCAGGTCATCTACAACCTGCTCGAAAACGCGACAAAATTCGCCCGCAAGGGCTCCGCGCTCTATCTCGGCGTAACGACGCTCAACGGCAAGGCGCTGATCTCGGTCCGCAACGAGGGCGACACCATCCCCGCCGAGGAGATCCCGCTGCTGTTCGAGCGCTTCCACAAGAGCGACAAATCCCGCTCGGAGGATAAGGACGGCGTGGGCCTCGGGCTCTACGTGGTCAAAACCATTCTGGACCAGCACAAGGAGCACATCGCCGTCACGAGCGAAAACGGCCTGACGACGTTCACCTTCAGCGTGACGCTCGCCGGCGGGCAGACCGCGCAGTAAAGTCCCCATCAGGAGAAGCAAACACTATGGATCACGAGAATCAGGATATTCCCCAGAGCGGGCAGGGCAATGAGCCGCGTGAGGTCGTGCTGCGCTATGAAGCACCGGTCACGCCCATCGTGGAACGCTACATTCAGCCCACACCGCTGCCCGGACAGCCAAAAAAGGACCCGCCGCGTAAAAAGCGGAAAGGACTTAAAATCTTCCTTTTCTGCATGCTCGGGCTGCTCATCGTCAGCGGCATCGTCACGGCGCTGTGGCTCGGCGGCGCGTTCGACGATCACCGGTCCTATCACGACGATGATTTTGAGCAGCGCCATGACGAGGATTATTACGACAACAGCGAGCATGGCGAAACGACCATCAAGCGCCTGCCCAACACCGATCAGGTCAAGCTCCGCTACAACGAGAGCCACGGCGAGGCGCTGACGATCCAGGAAATTTACCAGAAAGTCAATCCCTCTACCGTCACGGTGCTCACCGGCAACCGCGATGGCAGCGCCATGGTCGGCACAGGCGTCATCTTCACCGAGGATGGCTTCATCCTCACGAACGCCCACGTCATCGCGGGCGGCTCGGAGTGCTACGTCGTGCTCGACACGGGTGAGGATTACCGTGCGTGCCTTCTGGGACTTGACGAAGAAAAGGACCTCGCTGTCATCAAGATCGCGGCCAGCGGCCTTCCCGCCGCGGAATTCGGCGACTCTGACGCGCTGACCGTCGGCGATCCGGTGTACGCCATTGGCAACCCGCTCGGCGTGGAGCTGCGCGGCACACTGACCGACGGCATCGTCTCCGCCATCAACCGCGACGTGTACGTCGACGGCGTGACGATGACGCTCATTCAGACGAACGCCGCGCTCAACAACGGCAACTCCGGCGGCCCGCTCATCAATGTGTACGGTCAGGTCGTCGGTATCAACACGATGAAGATGGGCTCGTCCTCCACCACGAGCGTGGAGGGCCTCGGCTTTGCCATTCCCATCGCCTCGACCGCCTATATGATCAATGACCTGATCGCCTACGGTGAGGTACACGGCGAGGTGATGATCGGCATTTCGGTGCAGCCCGTTCCCGTCACGGCAGAAAATGGCGAGAGCGCGCTTCTCGTCATGGACGTCACGCCCGGTGGCCCCGGTGAGGAGGCCGGCATCCAGGAGGGTGATCTTATCGTAGCGGCCGACGGCGAAGCGTTGACAAAGTCCACCGACCTTCTGCGTGTCCGCCGCCGCCATGAAGCAGGCGAAACGCTCAAGCTCTTAGTCGAGCGTGACGGCAAGCGCTTCACCGCAGACGTTGTTTTACGCGAAAGCGACACATGAGGATATCGACATGAAGAAAAAGCAATTTGCGCTTGGCTCGCTGCTCCTCGGCGCCGCCTCCTGGCTGTGCCTGTGGGGATTGCAGCATATTGAGCGCCGCATGAAAAAGAAACAGGAAAAGTAAAAAAACAACGATCCCCGTCCGGCGGAAGGTTCCGCCGGGCGGGGATCGTTTTGTACTCTGCACCAGCGCTGCTTTTTCTGGTCGTTCCGTTCCTTTTATATTGCAATTTAGAGAATGGATTCTACAATACCACCATTTCTGATTTTAAACAAGTCTCCCCATTCAGAATAGTATCCATGCATAATAACAACCGAATCAACTTCATATTGCCATGTAACTTCATATATTTGAGATGAAATATCGCACATTTATTTTCCAGCACGCTGAAAAACGCATATGAAAGGCCGGGATAGAACAATACCGCATCCGTTGAATAGTCCTTAATCGTTGTCACGCTGACCGGCTGTCGAAAATCTCTCCGTCGCTCTGGGCAATTCATTTTCTTCGTTCCGTCATTGCAGCACACCATATATTTCCCTCTTGTCTGCAAATCATTGATATAGCGACGGATAAATCCCTCGGTTATCTCCGTTACATTCTCAATCAGCATTTCATCTCCACACCATCTTTCAAACAGATGAAGTGTCTGCTCATAGCTCTCCATTGTCTTTTCGCTGAGCTGTTTGCTTTGGCAATAGAGCATGTACTCGTCAATCTGGCAAATCATTTTGTTAGTAAACATAAAAAACTCCCCCAATTCATCCGGTTTTGTCACCCAATGAATTGAGGGAGTTAGTATCTTTAAGGCGAAAGATTTATAGCTTTTTCAAAGCGTTTTCATTGTATTTTGGCCTTGTTCATCGCTTTGAAAAATCCCTGACTACTCGGAAAAAAACTTGTACCGCCTATACTTCACCTCACACCCTATAGATCTTCCGTTGTAAACGGATGCGGTCCGCGATCATGGCGATAAACTCGCTGTTGGTCGGCTTTCCTTTCGTGTTGGATACCGTGTAGCCAAAATAGCGCTGGAGCGTCTCAAGGTCGCCGCGGTCCCATGCGACCTCGATCGCATGGCGCACCGCGCGCTCGACACGCGAGGGCGTGGTGCTGTAGCGGCGCGCGACTTCAGGATAGAGCACCTTTGTCACGGCGTTGATGACATCCATGTCCTGCACGGCGATGACGATGGCCTCGCGCACGTACTGATAGCCCTTGATGTGCGCGGGCACGCCGACCTCGTGGATCACTGCCGTGACCTCGCGCTCAAGCGCCTGCGACTCGTCCTCGCTCTCCTCACCCTCGTTGACCGCGCGGCGCATCTGGTCTAAAAGCGAGGTCATCTCACAGGGCTTGGGCATGAAGAACGATACGCCGCGGCTCATCGCCTGCGACACGATCTGATCGCGATAAAGAGCCGAGACGACAACTGTCTTCATCTGCACCTTGTCCTTCGCCGCCTGCTCGAGCACGCCAAAGCCGTCAAGTCCCGGCAGCAAAAGATCCATCACAAGAAGCTGCGGCTTTCGCTCCGATATATCCTGCGCCGCAGCCAGTCCGTCGGCTGCGCATCCCACTACGTCGAACTCACCCGTTGCTTCCAATGCCTGTTTCAGTGCTGTGCGGAACTCCTCGTTTGCGTCCGCTAATACGACCGTGATCCTCTTGTCCATGTCATCCCGTCCTTTTCACACAAGTTTTCGCCGACCCAGCCGGCCAGCTTCAGCAGCAAAATGTGACGTCTTCGTTCTGCCATGGCTTTAAGCTAACATATTTGGACAGCGTTTTCAAGCGAGTTATGTCGAATCTAACCATCTTTTTCTAACTTTTTGCGCGAAAACTTGGTTGTTTTTACGGAATCTTAACACAAATGTTCTTCCATCTTGGTAGGTTATTCACTCGAAAGGCCCGCCGCAGAGAGCATATTTTCGATAAAAATACCATAACCTCTTGACGGATCATCCAGCAGGACGTGCGTGACCGCGCCAATGATCTTGCCATCCTGCAAAATCGCGCTGCCGCTCATTCCCTGCACCACGCCGCCGGTCTGCGCAAGAAGCTCCTCGTCCGTCACGTGCAGCAGCAAATTTCGCGTGCTGCCGGAAGGCGAATAGATTTTTTCGATCTCAATATCATACTCGCGCGTTTCATTGCCGGAAACGGTGGCCAGGATCGTCGCCTTGCCGGTCTTGACCTCGTCCTTTTTTGCGATCGGCAGCGCCGCGCCGACGATCTTTGCTGCGTCCTCTGCCGAGAGCTTGCCGAAAATGCCGCATTCGGTGTTGGCGTAAAGCGTTCCGCTGTCGCGCGTCAGGTCAAAGTCGCCCTTGAGCTCGCCGGGCGAGGCACGCTCCCCCTTTTTCACCGCCTTGACCGAGGCGTCCATGATGCTGCCGTGGTCGAGTGGCAAAAGCTGTCCCGTGTCCACGTCTGTTACGCCGTGGCCCAGCGCGCCGAAGGTGCCGCTCTGCGGGTCGTAGAAAGTCATCGTGCCGATGCCCGCCATGCTGTCGCGCACCCAGGCGCCGAGACGGTACTCGCCATCCTCGTCCTTCTCCGGCTCCGCGCTCAGCTCGATCGTGCGGCTGCCGCGCTTGACGGTCAGCGCCGCGGCGTCCTCGCCGTTTTCTGCCAGAAGTTGGCGGAATTCCTCAATGGTGTCCAGGCTTTGCCCGCCGATGGCCGTGATGACATCGCCCTCCTTGAGTCCGCAGTCCTTCGCCGGACTTTCCCCATCGGAAAAGCCCACGACGAGCACGCCGTCGGAAAAGAGCTTCACGCCGACGGTCTGTCCGACGGGGATCAGCTCGCTGACCGTCCGGTCCGCCGCCTGCGCAGACGGCATTGCGATCGTGGCGGCGGCAAAAAATCCCAGCAGGATCGCCGCCGTTCGCTTTTTTGTGCGATGCGTTCCATCCATTCTCTCACCCCTTCAAAAAATACGGGCGGACGGCGCGCCCTGTGCGCGCAGCGCGCAGCCGTCCTCCCAACGCCGGAAATTTTTTCTTTCTCATTTCTTTTTCTCTGTCCGGCGCATTTACTTTCTGCGCTTCGGGCAAAATTAAAAGGTGCAAAATTTTGATGCGCTGGCATCGCTTTTTGAAATGGCGCTGTAAATGCGGACAAAAAAATTCCGCAGACCAAAGTCTGCGGAATTTTGGGAATTGTTTCCATTTAACGCTCGCGGTTGAAAATTTTGAAGATGTCGTCGAACGGATCGGGCTCATCTTCGTGCTTAGCCTCTTCCTCGGCCTTTTCCTTGTCGAAGTCGAGCGGCGCAAGACCGGCAGGGG
>ULQX01004801.1_pt1 | contig 13435 bp, 4 predicted proteins | sample 1954941 | NCBI WGS metagenome assembly ULQX01 (sample SAMEA4835667, study PRJEB28245) | human gut metagenome | biome: gut microbiome; material: fecal sample | place: Denmark | collected 2008
CGCCTGGGCAGAAGCGCATCCGCAAGCGCTCTATCATCAGGACCTCCTCAACAAGCAATATCAACCTGCCGTGGTTACGGGAGCTTACGGTGATCGTAGTGCCGATGACGAATTCTTCTGGGCGGCTTCCGAGCTCTATCTTGCTACGGGAAAGACCGTTTACCGGGAACAAGTGAAGAAGCATCTCCCCACCGCATATAAGACTCCTTCTTGGGGCAATACCACAGCGTTGGGCGTGTTTGCCTGGCTGCAACCGGGCAGGGAATATCAGGGTGAAGACGTGGAGTTGGCAAATGCCATGAAGGACCTGCTACTGGACTATGCTGCCGAGGCTGTGCGGGGTGCTGACCGCTCTCCTTTCCACGCTCCTTACGGCAACGATGCCAAAGATTTCTTTTGGGGATGCCTTGCCGAAGGGTGTGCTAACCAAGCCACTTCACTGGTTTGCGCCTATTTGCTTACGGGTGAGAAGTCGTACCTGACGAACGCCTACCGCAATATGGACTACATTTTAGGAAAGAATGCCACGGGATATTGTTATGTCACCGGTTTCGGGATGAAAAGTCCTCTGTATCCGCACCATCGTCTTTCTGCATCGGATGATATAGAGGCACCTCTTCCCGGTTTCCTTGTTGGCGGTCCCAATCCTGGCCAACAAGACGGTGTACCCTATCCTTCCAATCTGCCGGATGAGTCTTATGCAGATGTGGAAGGTTCGTATGCTTCCAATGAAATAGCCATTAATTGGAGTGCTGCTTTGGTGGCGTTGGTGTCTTCGTTGGATGCTTTGATGTCAAAATAATGTTTCTATTCAGCCTGCTGCCTTATAAATTCGGATGGGCTGATGTTGAACTCTTCTTTAAAATGTTTGGAGAATATCTTGGGGGAGTTATACCCCAAGGTATATGCAATTTCCGAAACTTGCATCTGGCTTTCTGTCAAGAGTTGTTGTGCACGTTTCATACGGATGGTCCTGATGAATTCGATGGGTTTCTTTCCCGTTATCTTAATCATTTTCTTGTAGAAATAGCTGCGTGATATATTCAGGCTGCTGGCAAGCTCCTCGACGGAAAACTCGGTTTCGCTGATATTGTCCTCTACAATCTGGATGGCTTTTTCCACCAGCTGCTGGTCAAGGGGAGTGATGTTGATACGGCTTGGCTCGATTTTAATGTCCTGATTGAATATTTCCTGACGTTTGACGTTCATCTCGATAATCTTGTTGATGCGCAGCTTGAGGACTTCCATATTGAAAGGCTTGGTGATATAGTCGTCTGCGCCAACGCTAAGCCCTTCCAATTGGTGTTCTTCACTTGCTTTAGCTGTCAGGAGGATAATGGGGATATGGGAGTAGCGTATGTCATTCTTGATGGTTGAACATAGTTCCAGACCATCCATCTCGGGCATCATGATGTCACTGACCACTAAATCAATATCTTCCTTTTCCAGTACATTCAGTGCATGTTTTCCGTTTGTGGCTTTTAATACATGATACTGCCTGGCAAGACTTTCAGAGAGAAATTTCAAGAAGTCGTAGTTGTCATCTACGAGTAGTATGGTGAATGGATGGGATTCTTCTTTTATTTCCGGTCCTTCGACCGGTTCTCCGTTTTTGGTTTCATTACTGTTCTGGTGTAGGGGTAGGGCAATCAGGAATACAGAACCACAAGGCTGGTTATCCCTGACACAGACAGTACCCTGATGCATCTTTACGTATTCGGAAACAATGTGCAGTCCAATGCCGCTGCCTCCGTTGTTCGACTGGTTTTTGCCCGACTGATAGAATCTTTGGAATATTTTCTCCTTGGCTTCATCCTCTATGCCGCAACCGGTGTCGGTAAAGGTCAGTTCCAGATTTGTGCCTCTTACGGCAATATCCAGTGAGATGCTTCCTTTATTGGGAGTGAACTTGAATGCATTTGACAGGATATTTGTGCATATCTTGCGTATCTTGTCATAGTCGAAATCCATGAATACAGAATGTTGTGGAGCGGTAAGGCTATAGCTGATGTTCCGTTTCTGTGCTATCGGATCGAAAGAGTGGAATATTTCACTCAGAATGATAAGGATGTTGTCATGTTTGCATTTCAGGGTTTCAGCCTTGGCATCCAGCTTTCTGAAATCCAGCAGTTGGTTAATCAGTTCCAGCAGATAGTCGGCATTTTGTTTGACCATATCCAGAATGCCTTTACGATATTCGGGATGGTCTACGAAAAACTCTTCAAGCGGATTGATGATAAGTGACAAGGGGGTCCGCAGTTCGTGACTTATGTTGGCAAAGAACTGCAGTTTCATATTGTTGATTTTCTGCTGCCTTTCATTTTCCACCTCGATGGCCTGCATGATTTGTTTCTGCTTTTGGCGTAAGCGCAGATTGCGGATAATGGACAGAAGGATGCACAAAACGATACCGCTATATATGGTATAAGCCCACCAAGTGCGCCACCAAGGAGGGAGTATCTTTATTTTCAGTTCCTTGACGTTGGGGCTCCATATGCCTTGTGAGTTGCATGCCTTGACGGATAAAGTATAGTTTCCGGCAGTCAGCATGGATAGGTTTACTTTGTTGTTTTCAGCATAAATCCAGTTGGAATGAATCTTATAGGCATATTTTATCTTATCCGTTTCCACCAGGTCGAGGGCAGAGAAGGACAGAGTGAATGAATTTTCCTTTTCAGTGAAGGAAAGATGTTGTGCACATTCAAGTGAGCTGCCGTTCAGGATGTCCGGATGGGTCATTCCGGATTTGAGCTCAATACCGGTAAGGTAAATATTGGCATCATAACTTGTGGTCAGGATGTCTTGTGGAATGATAGTCTGGTAACCTTGTGGCGTGCCTATCAGTATATTGCCGTTCTGTAGCTTGAGGATGGCGTGGACATTGGTATCGTTGCATATCAGTCCGTCGCTTACGGAGTAGTTCACGATGGCGTATGTACCGTTTGTTATTTTGATTCGTGAGATGCCGTTGCCGGTACCAATCCACATCTGGTTGTTGTTGTCTTCCGTGACGGCTCTGACGAGGTTGGCGGCAAGTCCTTTTTTCTGGTCAAGGAAGTAGATGGAGTCGTTCTTCTGGTTCCATATACTCAGTCCGTGTGGATGTCCTATCCAAAGAAGGTCTCGGCTGTCCTTATAGACAGTGAGCATATTGTTCTCCTTGAAGCGGCCGGCTTCGGCGTAGATATTATAGGCTTGGGTTTCCGTATCGATGATAATGAGTCCTCCTTTGGTCGCTACGTAAAGGGTACTGTTTTTATCATAGTACATATCTCGGACAAAGAATTCTCCCGGACGGTACAAGATGGTGTCAAACTGCCCGGTTTCCGGATTTAACCTCTGTATGTATCCTTTCATGGTACCTATCCAGATGTATCCGTGTTTGTCTACCTTTACTGTATACACATTGTTCTCGAGAAGCTGGCTGTTACTTACTGTGTATTGTTTGATTTGCCCTTTCGAGTAGCATAGCAGTCCTTTCTGGAAGGTGCCTATCCATAGGCGGTTTTTGGAGTCGATGGATAAGTCGACTACAATATTGGCGGGAGTTGCTATCTTTTCGTATGAATCGGTCACTAGTGAACGTCGGATTAGTCCCGTACCGTCTGTTCCGTAGTAAATGTATTCCTGGCTTGTGTCTTCGCAGAAGGTCAGGATATCATCATATTCCAGGGATTTGTTGCATAGTATGATTTGGGACATGGGGCTATAATAGGAAATACCGTGTTTGAAATTCCCTATGTATATGGTTCCGTCTTTGTCCCGGTAAATGGTATTCAGATTGTTGCTGGCAATGGTGTGCGGTTTCAATGGATTGTGCACCAAGTTGGTAAGCGATTTGGTCAGGGTGTTGTAAACGAACAGCCCCATATGGCTGGTAAGTATCCATACGTTGCCGTCTCCCAGGTCGAGGATGCGTTGCACGCGATTGTACTGTATGTGAGTGTTATTGTTCAGGCTGATGTCCTCCCATTGCTGTGTAAAACTGTTCTTGTGCAAAAGTAGGCTGTTTTGGAAGGTGTATACCCATAGGCTTTCGTTTTGGTCTATGTAAATGTGTGGCTCATGATTCTCCAGCAAAGGTCTATAGATGGTGGGAATGGCTATTTCCTTGACTTCGGAAGTCTGCTTGCTGATACTGTATAGGGTACCGTTGGAGTACATTATATAAATGAACTGGACACCTATATAGAGGTTTGAAATCTTTTCAACTACCAGTGGATAGGCTTTGATGGAGCTGTTGTCCATGCTTCGTATGTAAAGTTTGGAATAGTCGTAGGCCCAAAACTCATTCTTGGATGTTTTTCCCATCCTCAGAATGTTTTTACTGGGGATTTGCAGCCCATCGAGTATGGGTTTATAGTCATTGTCGAATTCACCGGTCTTATAATTATAGATACTGTAGCCGCTGGAAGTCCTTATCCATACATTGTCGTCCGGTCCTTCGAAAATTTCGCTGATGGCATCGTCCGGCAGGTCGGAGTTGTTCTGGTAATACTGCTGGAAGGAGTAGCCGTCGTATTTGTTGAGTCCTGATTCTGTCCCCACCCAGAGGAATCCCCTATTGTCTCTGTAGATGCTTCGGACACTGTTGTTGGAGAGTCCTTCTGTTGTAGAGAGCTGCTTGAACATGACAGCCGGCGGGATTTCCGCTGAGTTACCTTGAACAGTAAGGAGGAAGGCCAGGTTGCATATAAGGAATAGGAGCAGTTGTTTCATGTATTTTCTTTATTAGAAGGATTAACAATATTGTAACTGCAAACTTAAATATAATCCTTCGAACGAGCAAGGAAAGATTTGCGTATTCGTGTGGGATGATATCCTCCGTTTGGTGAAAAATAGTATGCATTTTGTTTCCAATGGCCCTATATGGGTTCTATGAAACAAAACCGGATATTAAAAGACATTTTTAAGGCATCTGTGTTTCCTTTAAGAAAAATACATTTGCAGGCGAGATCATTTAAATCCTAATAGTATGAAGAAAGAACTTTTAGCAGTGGCGATGCTGTTGTTTGCCGGTGGCAATCTGTTGGCACAGCCACATGTCAATGACGGTACTTCGTATTTGATGAACCAACCTCTGGACATGAGTACCGATTTCCGTGACTTGAGTAATACCTTGTTTTTTGCAGATCACCTGGAGTCATTCGATGCCAAGTCGGGTGAAGGGCTGGTGAATTGGAAACGCGGGCATCTGATGCCCCGCCAAGCCTTCAATACCAACGGTGCACAGCCCCGTAAAATGAGAATGCTCGATTTCCCCTTCACTGCCTATGAAAATGACCCTAACCTCAAATTCAAGATTGACTTTGTAACTCCGCGTACGGTACGTATCCGTATGCTAACGACCCCGGTGGAACCCAAACCTGCCGCTTCCATCATGTTGGCAAAGGAACCGGGCAGGGATGGAAGCTGGAAAGTTATCGAGACGAATGACAAGATTATCTATTCCAGCGACTATGGAACCATTCAGATTAACAAGAATCCTTGGAGAATCGTCTTGAAGGATAAAGCCGGACGTATCTTGAGCCAGACTGCCGCTTTGAGCGACGCGGACTCTACGCAGGTAAAATATACGCCGTTCTGTTTTGTGAAGCGGGGAAGCGACAATGCTCGCCGCATCAATCCGGTATTTACCTTGACTGCAGATGAAATGATTTTTGGTTGCGGAGAGTCTGCCACTGGGCTGAACAAGGCCGGACAGAAGGTGAACTTGTTCGTTACAGACCCACAAGGGCCTGAGACGGACCAGATGTACAAACCGATTCCTTTCTTTATGAGTAACCGGGGATATGGTATGTTTATGCATACATCCGCTCCCGTGACTTGTGATTTTGGTGCTACCTATATTGGGCTGAACAAAATGTTCATGGGTGACGAGAACCTGGATTTGTTCGTTTTCTTCGGCGAGCCGAAAGATATTCTGGACGAGTACACCGATTTGGTAGGAAAGCCGGGCATGCCCCCCTTGTGGTCTTTCGGTACGTGGATGAGCCGTATTACCTATTTCAGTGAAAAGGAAGGTTATGATGTAGCGGCCAATATCCGTAAGAACAAGTATCCGTGCGATGTTATCCATTTCGATACCGGCTGGTTTGATGTGGACTGGCAGTGTGACTATAAATTCTCCGAGAACCGTTTCCAGAATCCACAGCAGATGTTGAAGGATTTGAGGTCACAAGGTTTCCATGTATGTTTGTGGCAGTTGCCTTATTTCACTCCTAAAAACCGTTATTTCTCTGAACTGATAGAGAAAGACATGTATGTGAAAAATGGAAATGGTGAACTTCCCTACGAAGATGTGGTGCTTGATTTTTCCAATCCGGAAACAGTAAAGTGGTATCAGGACAAACTGGCGGGATTGCTGAATATCGGTGTCAGTGCCATTAAAGTAGACTTTGGCGAGGCTGCTCCACTGAATGGTATTTACGCTTCCGGCAAGAGCGGATGGTATGAGCATAACCTCTATCCGGTGCGTTATGATATGGCAGTGTCCGAGATAACCAAGAAGTTGCACAACGAGAATATAATGTGGGCACGTGCCGCATGGGCTGGTTCCCAGCGTTATCCATTGCATTGGGGCGGTGATGCTGCAACTACGAACACGGGTCTGCTGGGTACGCTTCGTGCAGGCTTGTCCTTCGGCTTGTCCGGTTTCTCCTTCTGGAGCCATGATATGGGCGGCTTTGTAAAATCCACTCCGGAGGACTTGTATTGCCGCTGGATACCGTTCGGTTTTCTTACTTCCCATACCCGCGCGCATGGGGCACCTCCGACAGAGCCGTGGTTGTACGACAGCAAGCGTGTGCAGGATGTCTTCCGCAAGAGTGCGGAGATGAAGTACCGTCTGATGCCTTATGTGTATGCTCAGGCTAAGGAATGTACAGAAAAGGGCTTACCGATGCTAAGAGCCTTGTTTGTAGAATTCCCCGATGATCCGGGAGCATGGAAAGTGGATGACGAGTATCTCTTCGGTTCGCAGATTCTGGTTGCCCCCTTGCTTGAATTCGGTATGACGGGCCGCACAGTTTACCTTCCCGAAGGAAAATGGATAGACTACCAGACAGAGAAAGTCTACGAAGGCGGATGGCACCGGATTGAAGCAGGCAGTCTGCCGATAATCATGCTGGTACGTGACGGTTCGGTACTTCCTCATCTGAAGTTGGCGCAGTCCACTGCTGAGATGGATTGGAGTAAAATGAGCCTGAAGGTATACAGTGCTGACAAGAAGCAGGCAGAAGGATTGGTTTGTCTACCTGCCGACAATCGTATTCAGGTTGTGAAAGTGGATTGTGGAAAGGCCAAACCGCAACTGTTGAACCAGGTTGAAGGCACTTCCCTGAGTTTCTGAACTTAATCTTTGAAAATCTATATTGAATTCACCCCTGTCGGTATGGAAGAGAAAGGGATATAGTTACCGAAATCTGTGCCACTATGGTGGCACAGATGTGCCTTCCCAATGGCACGGCAGTGCCTCTATAGTGGCACAAAATTGTGTCGCATATCTTTTTCCCGATGTGCTTATGACCGGGGTATTTGTTAAACCTAAGTATTTAGTATTTATGAGAAATGTGATGAAGTATTTGGGTATCATGTCAGTATCGCTGGCATGTGCCGGACCTCTCTTTGCAACAAGCGTACAGCCGTTTGCAGGTGTCACTGTCGTACAGCAGAGTGTAGTTACTGTGAAGGGCCAAGTGGTGGATGAGAAAGGCGAGCCCATCATCGGTGCCAATGTCATTGTGGAAGGTACGACAAACGGTATGATTACCGATTTGGACGGTAACTTCTCCTTGCAGTGTCCCGTAGGTTCTACGCTGAAGACCAGTTACATCGGTTATCTGGCGCGAACGGTCAAAGTAACCGGGAATATGAATGCTCTGAAAATTACTTTAAAGGAGGATACCGAAACCTTGGATGAGGTAGTTGTTGTGGGCTACGGTACGATGAAGAAATCCGACCTCACCGGTTCTGTGGCTTCCGTGAATGCGGAGGAAATGATGAAGCGGAATCCGGTGAACTTGGGACAAGGTTTGCAGGGAGCTGCGGCAGGTGTATCTGTCATCCGTTCTTCCGGTGACCCGGAAGGAGGTTTCTCCATCCGTATCCGCGGTGTGGCAACCGTGAATGGTTCTGCCGACCCACTCTATGTAGTGGACGGTGTGCAGGTAGGAACTTCCATCGATTTCTTGAATCCTAATGATGTAGAGTCCATCGAAATTCTGAAGGATGCTTCGGCTACGGCAATCTATGGTACTCGCGGTGCCAATGGCGTCATTATGATTACTACCAAGAACGGTGGTAAGGGGAAGGCAAAGGTGAACTTTTCGGCCAACTATGCCCTCCAGTTCAATTCGAATAAGATTGATGTGGCTGATGCGGGCTTGTTTGCAAGTGCTGTACGTTCCGCCGTCAAGAATGACGGTATTGCCATGACCAATCTGGCATATGGCGAGGATTACATAGGCAGACTGAACAGCATTGACTGGCAGGATGAAATGTCACGCACGGCATTACAGCAGAACTATAACCTTTCTGCTTCGGGAGGCAGCGAAAATACCCAAGCCAACTTATCTCTGGGTTATTTGAACAACCAGGGTATCGTGATTGAGTCGAATTTTAAACGCTTGACGGCACGCGCTAATATCACTCACAAAGTGAAAGACTTTCTGCATGTAGGCTTGAACTTGAACTATGCACATTCGGAAAAGATGGGAGGAGGCAACCTGAGAAACTATGCACAAGCCATTCCAACCATGGATTATGTAGAGGACGGTGTTTTCTATTCCATGCCTATTGTGTTGCCCGACGGTACTTGGGGACATTACAAGAAAGAAGGTAATGGGGATGTGAACAAGGGAGCTGACAATCTGGTTGCTGCTGCCAAGACTGCCGACAGCATCAATAAATGGGACCGTCTGCTCGCCAGTGCTTTCCTACAACTCGATTTGTACAAAGGGTTGACCTTCAAAACTATTGCCAGTTATAATTATTATACAAAAGGTTATAATGGCTATACAGCCTATAATGATAGAACCTTTGGAACTCAAGACCGTAAGGACTCGTTCTCGCTGAACCAGAGCCAGTCCACTTCACTCGGTCTGGAAGCGTTCTTGAACTATGACTGGTCCAATGAGCATCACCGCGTAAGTGCAATGGCCGGTTTCTCTACCAGCGATACGAACGGTGCCTGGCTGAATTCCAGTGCCAACGATTTCCCGGCAGACAACATCCGCAAAATTTCATTGACCAATGACCCATCGTCTAAGCAAACGGATGGTGGGCTGGATTTGAAGACAAGATTCCTTTCTTACTTCGGCCGTCTGACTTATACTTTGAACGACCGCTATATTGTGACTGCAACGGTACGCCGCGACGGTTCTTCGAACTTTGGTGCCGGCAATCGTTATGGTACATTCCCTTCCGCTTCTGTAGCTTGGCGTCTTTCCGAGGAAAAGTTCATTAAGGATTTAGAACTGTTCAGTAACTTGAAGTTGCGTGCCGGATGGGGACAGACCGGTAATGCGGGCAATGGTACCAACTTGTCCATAGCACAGTTGTCTTCGGCAAATGCAATGTACTGGTTCTTTAATGGTTCGAGTGTGATTAACGGTGCCGGTATTGCCCAGCAGAAAGAAATTGATACCAACCTGAAATGGGAAACCAATGAGCAGACAAATATCGGTATTGATTTTGCCTTTATGAACAATGAGCTTTCTTTCTCTGCCGATTACTTTATCCGTGACGCAAAGGATCTGCTTCTGTATCGCCAGATTCGTCCTTCTACCGGTTTCTCCAATGTCTATACTAACGCGGGACATATCCGTAACTCAGGTTTCGAGTTTACTGCTGCGTGGAACAAGAGCTTCAGCGATTGGAATATCGGCATAAGGCTGAATGGGTCTACCCTGAAGAACGAGGCTATTGAAGTCGGCGATCCGATATTCAGCAAGTCAGGGTCAGCACAAGATGGCGACAACTGGGACAACCACTCCATTACACAGAACGGCTATCCTGTAGGTTCCTACTATGGCTGGAAGGTAGAAGGCATTTTCAGAACCCAGGCCGAAATTGATGAAATGAATAGGCTGGCGGTTGAAAAGGGAGTTGAAAGTGGTGTATATCAGGACAAGACTACCCAGCCCGGCGACTATAAGTTTGTTGATTTGAATGGTGACGGGCAGATTACCGATGCCGACCGTACTGTTATAGGCAATGGATATCCCAAGTTCACTTACGGAATGAACCTTACCGCTTCCTGGAAAAACTTTGATTTCTCGATGAACTTGTACGGTGTAGCCGGTATGGATATCCTTTCTTATTCTTCGGCCCGCTTGACCTCAGTCTATGCACCCGACGGCGGTTATCAGAATGTACTGAAGGAATATATCAATAATGCATGGTCATCTTCGAATACCGGCGCCAAATATCCGCGTATCACCAAGACAGACTATAATAAGAACATGCGTGTGTCCGACGCCTACATCCAGAAGGGGGATTATCTGAAGATTTCAAATATTCAGATAGGATATACATTCCCGAAGAATGTGCTGAAACCGGTGAAAATGGAAAATGCACGCGTATTTGCCAGTGTCGACAATGTATGTACCATCTCTTCGTACAATAAGTTCGGCGATCCGGAAGTTGGTGACTCCAATGTATTGTATTCGGGATTTGACGGAGGACGTTATCCGTTCCCGATGTCGGTTACTTTCGGTCTGAGTGTACAGTTCTAATACTAACGGATAAAAAATATGATTATGAAAAACTTATATAAACTGTTGATCGGTGTGCTGGCCTTAAGCACCGTAACGTCTTGTGACGATTATTTGGAAGTGGATCATTACGATATTCTTCCGGCAGATTTCATGTTTAAAACGGAGGAGAATGTCCTTTCCGGATTGAACGGACTTTATGATACCTTTTATACGGACCAGCACGGTTCCGGTGATGACGAAACATGGGGATTCAAGCCTCAGGTATTTGCTGCCAACCATTCTACGATGGACTGTCAGGCTTCCGGTTGGGATGCGGAATGGCAGCGTCATGCCTGGAAACCCGATAAGGGTTCCCTGGAGACTGCATGGCGGATGAGTTATCGTGCAGTGGACCGTGCAAACCGTTTCCTGGCTGGCCTGGAGACGGCGGATGCCTCTATATTTGCGGACAGCAATTCCAAGACCGTTTATGAAGCGCAAGCACGTGCCATCCGCGGTTATAACTACCTTTACCTGACGAAACTTTTCGGAAGGGTACCGATGTTGCTTACCGGTGAAACCTATACTACTTCGGTAGGAAAGGCACGTCCGGAATCCGTGGATGAGACTTATGCGGCTATCGAGGAAGATTTGTCTTTTGGACGCGACCATCTGGACTGGTTACCCATGAATGGTGAATACGGACGTATAACCAAGGGGTTCTGCAAAGCTTATTTGGCCGAGCTGTATATGTTGAAGAAAGACTTTACGAAAGCCAAGACGGAACTAAAGGATATAGTGGACAGTGGAACCTATTCATTGGAGCCCTGCTTCGGTAACCTGCATGCCTGGGATACACATTGGACCAAAGAATCTGTATTTGAGGTGATGTATCATGAACAAGGATATATGGGCTGGGGAGCCGATTCGTCTTCAGATGCCATGATGTGGTACGGATATATGTGTGCGGCACCCGAATGGGGAGGCTGGGGGTCTCTCTGTCTTTCTTGGGAGTTTGTACGTTCCTTTGAACCGGGTGACAAACGCCGCCAATACTCTGCTGTTGCCAAAGGGGATACGCATCCCATTACCGGGCAGACTGTAGGGGTGACAAGTGGTTTTGACGGTCTTTTCCAAGGTTCCGAAAATATGCCTACTGTTTATTCCTTGAAATACTGGAGATGCAAGCCAGGTGAGAACAACAAAGTATTCAATCCTATTTCGTTGACTTTGAAGCGTTATGCAGGCATCATGCTCGACTATGCAGAATGTTGTTTCGAGACAGGTGACAACGCTACCGGATGGAACATGATACGTCAGATACGTAACCGTGCTTGGGGTAATTTGGAGATGGGAGCGACGATGATTGACCTACCCGCCGACATGTTGAATACCCAGACGGTGGAAGTGCCGGATGCAGAGACCTATTATACAAGCTATAAAGCAGCCAAAGGCTATACTTCTCCGGTATGGAAGGTGGCGCTGATTATAGAGCGTCGCCATGAATTCAATGCCGAGTTCTCGCTTTACCATGATTTGTGCCGTATGGGTATGTGCAAAGAATGGTTTGCCGCCGAATATCCGAAGACAGCAGCCAACTCTTCACAAGAGGCTTGTCTGCAGACTGGTGACTCATTCCGTTTCTTTGAGCACGAGGCTTATCAGGAAATCTTCCCGATTCCGACGAATGAGATTCTGACCAACCCGCTCATCAATCAGGCTGACCAGAATCCGGGATATTGATAAATTATAAATAAACACTTAATAATAAAATATTTGTGAGTGAAATGTCAGGCACCAGTAGTTGTTGTGATAGACGTCAGCGTCTGTCGTGATGAAAGCCGGTGTCTGACATGACAAACACCAGTACTTGAGACGACGAACACCAGTCTCTGATAAACGGGGAATTAAACAAGGAAAAGTTTGATGGTTTTAGAGAATAATTATGGAAAGGAAGATGTTTTATTGGATAGCACTGCTGGTTGCGTCTTGTCTGGCAGGCTGCCGGTCGCATTCAGGGGAGACAGATATGCAGACACGCATGCGTACAGAGATTGTCACGAATGTCAGGGACAGCGTGTTGCCGTTTTGGATGGATTATGCAGTGGCTCCCGACAGCGGTTTTTATGGAACTGTATTGCGGAATGGTACTCCGGTAGTGGATGCTCCGAGAGGAGGGGTTCTGAATGCCCGGATTCTGTGGAGTTTTTCTGCCGCATACCGTACGTTTAAGGATGAGGCTTATCTGAAGCTTGCGGATAAATCGCAACGCTACTTCATTGATACATTTATAGACAAGGAACATGGTGGGGTATATTGGCTGGTCAATCCTGACGGTGAGGTGCTGAATGCTTCCAAATATACGTATGCCATGACCTACGCCATCTATGGGCTGGCTGAACACTATCTGGCAACAGGTAACAGCGAGAGTCTGGATATGGCTGTCGGTTTATATCATACCTTGGAGGAGAAAGGCCGCGAACCGCAATATGACGGTTATGTGGAATCTTTTACTGAAGATTGGAAACAACTGGATAATTATGATAACAATGCACCCAAGACTATGAATGCGCATTTGCACGTGCTGGAGGCTTATACCCTTTTATATCAGTGCTGGAAAGACGACGGACTGAGGAAAAGACTCGAATTCTGCACCGAGTTGTTTATGGACCGCATTTATGACTCTTCAAAGAGACATTTTAATTTGTTCTTTGATAATGCATGGAACAGTCTGGTTG
>ULQX01012785.1_pt1 | contig 13389 bp, 3 predicted proteins | sample 1954941 | NCBI WGS metagenome assembly ULQX01 (sample SAMEA4835667, study PRJEB28245) | human gut metagenome | biome: gut microbiome; material: fecal sample | place: Denmark | collected 2008
AATCTTTAAACTTTTATTCCTTACTTTGTTATTTATACAGATATATATCAAACTTAAACTGGAAAGATTATGAAAATAAGGCAGATTTGTATGCTGGTGCTGTTATGTCTGGGAGTGATTCCGGCAGTGCAGGCACAAACTTACGACAAATTATGGAAACAAGTGGAGCAGGCAGAAAAGAAGAGCCTGCCTGAGACTGTGATAAAACTGACTGGCGAGATTTATCAGAAAGGGGAGAAAGAAAAGAACTCTCCACAAATGCTGAAAGCGTATATGTGGCGGATGAGATACCGGGATATGCTGACCCCAGATAGCCTGTATACGAACCTGAATGGTTTGGAACTGTGGGCAAAGCAAACTGACCAACCCATGGACCGAGCTGTATTACATTCGCTGATAGCCGAGATTTATTCAATGTATGCTTTTAACAATCAATGGCAACTCCGGCAACGGACAGAGATTGTAGGTGAAGCTCCTTCGGCAGATATGAGGGAGTGGACAGCAAACATGTTTGTAGAGAAAGTGAGAACAAACGTAAGGGAAGCAATGGCGGATTCCGTACTATTGCTTAACACATCTTCACGTACTTATATTCCTTTTGTTGAGTTGGGCGAAACAAGTGAATACTATCATCATGATATGTATCATCTGCTGGCTACCCGCGGTATTGTAGCTTTACAGCAGGTAGCGGGATTGGATCGTGCCACTCCGGTGGAAGATATTTCGGAAGATTCGTCTGCTGAAAAAGAATCTTCGGTGAAACAGGATATTATAGCAATTTATGGAAATATGATTGCTGCTTATAAAGCATCCGGTTTGAAAGAAGGCTATGTGTTGACAGCGCTCAACTATTTAGAGTGGAGACGTGATTCAGATAGAAACATCCGGCCTTTCGGACTGAAGAAAGGATTGTCGGGATTAACAGAAGATACCTACGTTACTGCACTGAATGAACTGAAAAGCAGATTTAAATCAGAGAGTATTTGTGCTGAAGTTTATTTGGCCCAGGCTCGCTATGCGATTGAAAAAGAACAGCAAACGTCAGCTTTGCAGCTTTGTGATGAGGCCATCCGTTTATACCCCGGTTATCGTAGAATTAACGCTCTGAAGAATTTGCGCGAAGATATCCTGTCACCGTTTCTGAATGTAACTGCGGCTGCAACAGCTTTCCCTGGTGAGGAAATCGAAATAAGAGCTTCGCACAAGAATCTGGATGGATTTACACTTCGTCTTTATCAGGCAAAGAAGTTGATAAAGGAACAGCACTTTGCAGTTCTTCGTCCCGAAGACTACCGGACGCAGGATACGGTATTTACCTTTAAAGCGCCGGAAGTCGGACAATATGTAATGCGTATCGTTCCGGATATTCGTGCCAAGAGAGACAGTGAAAGCAAATTCAATGTGACACGTTTCAAAGTATTGACCTGCCGTTTACCGGGAAATCAATATGAGGTAGTGACGCTGGATGGACAAACGGGACACCCTATACCGAATGCGAAAATAACTCTTTATACGAATGACGAAAAAGTATTGCAGGAATATACAACCGGGGCAGATGGCAAAGTTGTCTTCCCCTGGAAATCCGAATACAGATATTTGAAAGCTGCTAAAGGTATCGATACCGGTATGCCGTTTCAAAGCATTTACGGTGGAAGTTATGGATATTACGGAGATGAAAACAAGGTCTCCGAAGGAATGACTTTGTTGACGGACCGTTCTTTGTACCGTCCCGGTCAGACCGTATATGTGAAAGGAATTGCCTATGTACAGAAATCTGATACGGCAAATGTACTTCCGAACAAGGACTATACTGTTGTTTTGATGGATGCAAATAATCAGGAAGTTGGACAGAAAGCGGTTCGTACCAATGAATTCGGCTCGTTTACTGTCGATTTTGCATTGCCATCCGCTTGTCTGAATGGGATGTTTTCGTTGAAAGCTGGCGAGGGAAGAACGAATATTCGCGTGGAGGACTATAAACGTCCGACGTTTGATATTACTTTCGACAAGCAGCAGGGCAGTTATCAATTGGGCGATAAGGTAGAGGTGAAAGGTAAGATACAGTCTTATAGCGGTGTGTTGCTGCAAGACCTTCCGGTAAAATATACAGTGAAGCGTTCTGTTGTCGATCTTTGGAGACTGGCGGAAAGTACGCAGATTGCTTCCGGTGAGGTAATTGCCAATGAGGACGGGGAATTTACGATTCCGGTTTTTTTGGAAGAAAATAACGCCTATAAGAATAATACCAGAATCTATTACCGCTACTCGATAGAGGCTACTGCAACCAATGTAGCAGGTGAAACACAGTCGTCTGCAGATGTGATAGCAGCAGGTAACCGTTCACTGATTCTACAAACAGAATTAAAAGAGAAGACCTGTAAGAATCAACCGTTTAACACAGTATTTAAGGTACAGAATCTGAATGGGCAGCCTGTTGAAGTAAAAGGTACATTCTCCCTCTATCAGGCGAAAGATGCGGACTTCAAGCAACTGGACGAGAATCCGGCTGCAACAGGTACATTTACTTCCAACGAAGAAATGACGATTGAGTGGGGAAACCTTCCTTCCGGACCGTATGTGTTGAAAGCAGTCGTAAAAGATGGACAGGGCAAAGAAGTGACGGCTGAGGCCAACACCATTCTTTTCTCCCGCGAAGATAACCGTCCGCCGGTAGAAACGACCGTTTGGTTCTATGAGGCAAATACGGAATTTGATGCAACGCATCCGGCCGTGTTCTGCTTCGGAACTTCGAAAAAAGATGCTTATGTGATGATGAATGTATTCTCCGGTAATAAGTTGCTGGAAAGCAAGACTATGAATCTGTCCGACACAATTGTACATTTTAAATATCCATATCAGGAAAGCTATGGTGACGGAGTACTGGTAAGTTTCTGTATGGTAAGAGACGGACAAGTCTATCAGGAACAGGCAAGGCTGAAAAAGCGTCTGCCGGACAAGACATTGACCATGAAATGGGAAGTATTCCGTGATAAGCTGCGTCCCGGACAGAAAGAAGAATGGAAACTGACTATTAAGACACCGCAGGGACAGGCTGCCGAGGCAGAAATGCTAGCAACTATGTACGATGCTTCGCTGGATAAGATATGGAATAGAAAACAGAATTTCAGTGTATTCTATAATCAGATCATCCCTTATTCTAGTTGGATGGGCGGATATTTCGGTAATAATTCGTTCAATTACTGGTGGAATAATAAATACTTCAAAGTACCGACAATGGAATATGACTATTTTGTGACGCAGGGAACGATGTCGATGGACCAGGCGTTGAATGGAATGGTGCCGGGAGTGATGGTCAGAGGATATGGCGTGCAAAAGCAGGCCTCAATGACGGGCAGTATGATGATACGGGGCGTTTCGAGAAGCAAGGCGGAAGCAAAATATGTACCTGCTTTGGCTGGAAGTGTTGCTGAGGATGCGGTATTTGAATCAGAGTTAGTGTCAGTAGAGGCAGGCAAGCTGGACGGCGCATCCGAAGAAGAAACTCTTCCCGAAGCTCCCGCCGATTTGCGTACGAACCTTGCGGAAACAGCCTTCTTCTACCCACAACTTCGTACCAATGAACAAGGCGAAGTTTCCTTCTCCTTCACTATGCCCGAAAGTCTGACCCGCTGGAACTTCCGCGGTTACTCTCATACCAAAGGTATGCTGATGGGCACACTGGACGGTGAAGCCACTACAAGCAAAGAATTTATGCTGACTCCTAATCTACCTCGTTTCGTACGTGTCGGAGATAAGACATCTGTTGCCGCCTCCATTTCCAACATGACCGGAAAGCCGCAGGCCGGTACGGTGAGCATGATTCTCTTTGATCCGATGACGGAAAAGGTAATCAGCACACAAAAACAGAAGTTTACCGTAGAGGCCGGAAAGACAATCGGCGTCAGTTTCATGTTTACCGTGAGTGATAAATACGAGATACTGGGATGCCGGATGATAGCCGACAGCGGTACCTTCAGTGATGGTGAACAGCAGCTACTTCCCGTGCTTAGTAATAAAGAGCATCTGGTAGAAACGCTTCCGATGCCTATCCGTGGAGAAGAAACACGTACTTTCTCTCTCGACAGCCTGTTCAATCATCATAGTAAGACGGCAACCGACCGTAAACTAACCGTTGAATTTACCGGAAATCCTGCCTGGTATGCTATTCAGGCATTGCCTTCATTGAGCCTTCCGGAAAATAATAATGCCATTTCGTGGGCTACCGCTTACTACGCAAATACACTGGCTTCCTACATCATGAACAGCCAGCCACGTATTAAAGCCGTATTCGATAGCTGGAAGCTACAGGGGGGAACCAAAGAAACCTTCCTGAGCAACCTGCAAAAGAACCAGGAAGTGAAGAATATCCTGTTATCCGAATCTCCGTGGGTACTCGAAGCGCAAACGGAAGAACAGCAGAAAGAACGTATCGCCACTCTGTTCGATCTGAACAATATCCGTAGCAACAACATTGCCGCATTGACAAGATTACAGGAGTTGCAGAATTCAAGCGGAGCATGGTCGTGGTATAAAGGTATGACCGGTAGCCGTTACGTCACTACCTACATTGCCGAATTGAATGCCCGTCTGGCTATGATGACGGGTGAACAACCAAGCGGCACGGCGCTTGCCTTGCAGAAGAATGCCTTTACCTATCTCCATCAGGAAGCTCTGAAGGAATATAGAGAAATTCTCAAAGCACAGAAAGACGGTGTGAAGTTTACAGGTGTTTCCGGAAGTATCTTGCAATATCTATATCTGATCGCTCTGTCCGGCGAACAAGTTCCGGCTTCCAATAAAGCCGCCTATACTTATTATCTGTCCAAGATAGGCGAAATGCTTCCGACCGCTTCGATGGATACGAAAGCGATTGCCGCTATCATTCTGGATAAGGCCGGACGGAAGAAAGAAGCTCAGGAATTCATCGCTTCACTGAAAGAACATCTGACGAAGACGGATGAACAGGGAATGTTCTTTGCCTTCAATGAAAATCCCTATTCCTGGGGCGGAATGAAAATGCAGGCTCATGTAGACGTAATGGAAGCGCTGGAACTGACAGGCGGAAATAACGATACCGTAGAAGAAATGAAACTCTGGCTGCTCAAACAGAAGCAGACCCAACAGTGGAATTCTCCGGTAGCTACTGCCGATGCCGTCTATGCCTTACTGATGAAAGGCGTAAACCTGCTCGACAATCAGGGAGACGTGCGTATTGTCATTGCCAATGAGGTGCTGGAAACTGTCTCTCCAAGCAAGACTACCGTACCGGGACTGGGCTATATCAAACGCTCGTTTACACAGAAGAATGTAGTGGACGCCCGTAAGATAGAAGTCGAAAAGAGAAATCCGGGCATTGCGTGGGGAGCCGTTTATGCGGAATATGAATCACCCATCAAGGATGTGAGACAACAGGGAGGAGAACTGAATGTGCAAAAGCAACTGTATGTGGAACGTATGGTGAACAATGCTCCTCAACTACAGCCTATTACAGAAAAGACCGTTCTTCAGGTAGGCGATAAAGTAGTTTCCCGTTTGAGCATTCGTGCAGACCGTGCGATGGACTTCGTACAGTTGAAAGACCAGCGGGGCGCCTGCTTCGAACCGATCGGCAGCGTATCCGGTTACAACTGGAGTAATGGAATCGGCTATTACGTAGACATCAAGGATGCTTCCACCAATTTCTTCTTTGATCATTTAGGAAAAGGAGTGTATGTGTTGGAGCATAGCTATCGTATCAGCAGAGTAGGAACCTATGAGACAGGTTTGGCAACCATGCAATGCGCCTATGCGCCGGAATACGCTTCGCACTCGGCTTCGATGACAATTATTATTAAATAACGCACAGAGAAGATTGCTTCTCCATCGGTGAGCAGGGCACTCGCCACCGATAAGGAAGGTGTTCCCCACCGATGAAGGCTACCTTCATCGGTGGGGAACTTTTTGTTGATGAATACTGCGTTGCAGGAGTTGTCACAGGGTAAAGTATTTTCTCAAACGGTGTTAATCTATGTAATCTGTGATGAAAAACTCATCTAAAACTCCTACATTTGTGGACCAAAATAAAATATATCACATGAAACGTACTTTACTATTGATATTTACTCTGCTTACTGTCACTTTGGCGGCTGTTGCCCAACCCCGTATTTCCTCTAACAAGGAGACGCACAACTTTGGACAAATAGAATGGAAAAAGCCGGTAACAGTAGAATATACCATCACCAATACCGGAAACGAGCCGTTAGTGCTGACCAATGTCACAACTTCCTGTGCCTGTGCAGTAGCCGACTGGACAAAGGAACCCATTGCTCCGGGTGCCAAAGGAACCGTGAAAGCCTCTTTTGATGCGAAAGCGCTGGGACGTTTTGACAAGTCGATAGGCATATACAGCAATGCCACTCCGAATCTGGTTTATCTGAAATTCACCGGTGAGGTAGTGCAGGAAATCAAAGATTATTCAAAACTTCTTCCGTATGCCATCGGCAATATCCGCATTGACCGTGACGAGTTCTCCTTCCCCGATGTCTATCGCGGACAGCAACCGTCCATGACGTTCAGCATTGCCAATCTTTCCGACCGTCCGTACGAACCGGTATTGATGCACCTGCCTCCTTATCTGAAGATGGAAGCGGAACCTAAAGTACTGCTGAAAGGTAAAAAAGGAACGATCAAGCTGACACTGGATGCCAGCCAGCTGCAGGACTTCGGACTGACACAGACCTCTGTCTACTTGTCCCGTTTCTCCGGTGATAAAGTGAGTGAAGACAATGAGATACCCGTTTCGGCCATTCTTCTTCCCGATTTCTCGCGTATGACGGAGAAAGATTCTTTGAATGCTCCTTCCATCCACATCTCGGAGACGAATATTGACCTGAGTATTCCGTTGATCAAGAAGAATAAAGTCAGCCATGATATATTGATCGCTAATGCGGGAAAGACCCCGTTAGTTATCAGCAAGTTACAGGTATTCAACTCTTCTGTAGGAGTAAGACTGAAAAAGACGGTCATTCCGCCGGACGGAATGACCAAGTTGAAAGTGACGATCCACAAGCGGGATGTAGGTAATAAGAAACATCATTTACGTATCTTGATGATTACAAACGACCCGTTGCGTCCGAAAGTTGAAATAAATATCAAACGCTAACTCTTATTGCCATGGAACATCCTGAAAATAACGAAGAATATAAAGGACTCGTTGTCAATAAAGGCATCGAACAGCCCTCATCCGTGAATCCTTATTTGAAACGTAAGCCCAAAAAGCGTCAGCTTTCGGTAGCGGAATTTGTAGAAGGTATTGTGAAAGGCGATGTCACTATTCTCAGTCAGGCTGTGACACTGGTAGAGAGCGTGAAGCCCGAACATCAGGCTGTCGCCCAGGAAGTGATCGAGAAATGTCTGCCTTATTCCGGCAATTCCATCCGTGTAGGTATCAGTGGAGTGCCCGGTGCGGGAAAGAGTACCTCGATTGACGTATTCGGCCTGCATGTGCTCGAAAAAGGCGGTAAGTTGGCGGTGCTGGCTATCGACCCTAGCAGTGAGCGCAGTAAAGGCAGTATCCTGGGAGACAAGACACGTATGGAACAACTTTCTGTACATCCCAAATCGTTTATCCGCCCCAGCCCTTCAGCAGGTTCGTTGGGAGGAGTTGCCCGGAAGACCCGTGAAACGATTGTGCTTTGTGAGGCTGCCGGATTTGATAAAATCTTTGTAGAAACCGTTGGAGTGGGACAGAGCGAAACGGCTGTTCATTCTATGGTAGATTTCTTCCTGCTGATTCAGTTGGCAGGTACGGGAGATGAATTGCAAGGCATCAAACGAGGAATCATGGAGATGGCGGACGGTATTGTCATCAACAAAGCCGACGGAGATAATCTGGAACCTGCCAAGTTGGCTGCCAGTCAGTTCCGTAATGCGCTGCATCTGTTTCCGGCTCCCGAATCGGGATGGATTCCGAAGGTGCTGACTTACTCCGGTTTTTATAATATCGGCGTGAAGGAAATCTGGGACATGGTGTATGAATATATCGATTTCGTGAAGAAGAACGGTTATTTTGACTATCGCCGTAATGAACAGAGTAAGTACTGGATGTACGAAACGATCAATGAACAGCTCCGTGATAGCTTCTATCACAATCCTCGGATTGAAGCGATGCTTCAGGAGAAGGAACAACAAGTGCTGCAGGGAAATCTTACTTCGTTTATCGCTGCTAAGAGCCTGCTGGATACCTATTTTGACGAATTAAAACGATGATAAAGCAGAAACAGTGATGGATTAGAAAAACGACCGAACATTTACCCCCGATAACTATACCCTAATTAATAACCAATTGTTAACTTTAACACCTGATGAACAAAACCTTATTAACCGGGCTTTTGTGTTGTAGTTTGTCAATACAGAGCTTTGCAGACCAACCGTTAGAAGGATTCACCTATGGTTCGGTGAATGCTCCTACAGGAAAAGAGTGGGAATCTCCCGAAAACCTGGCGCTCAACAAAGAGCAGCCGCATGCTTATTTCTTTCCGTTCCAGCATTTGGATAATGCCCGCAAGGTATTGCCGGAAAACAGTAAGTATTGGCAGTCACTTGACGGTGACTGGAAGTTTCACTGGGCACCCGACCCCGACTCCCGCCCCAAAGATTTCTATCAGACTGAGTATGATGTCAGCTCATGGGATGCGATTCCCGTGCCTTCAAGCTGGAATATTTATGGCATTCAAAAGGACGGAAGCCAGAAGTACGGAACGCCTATCTACGTCAACCAACCGGTAATCTTCCAGCACAGCGTGAAGGTGGATGACTGGCGCGGAGGCGTGATGCGTACTCCTCCTGCCAACTGGACTACTTACAAGGATCGGAACGAAGTAGGTTCCTTCCGCCGTGATTTCGAAATCCCGCAGGACTGGGACGGACGCGAAGTCTTTATCAGCTTCGATGGTGTCGATTCATTCTTCTATCTGTGGATCAACGGTCAGTACGTAGGTTTTTCCAAGAATTCGCGTAATACCGCTAATTTCAATATCACTCCCTATTTACAGAAAGGCAAGAACACCGTAGCCGCCGAAGTGTATCGTAGTTCGGACGGTTCCTTCCTCGAAGCGCAGGATATGTTCCGTCTGCCGGGCATCTTCCGTACGGTTGCCTTGTACTCGGTTCCCAAAGTTCATTTCCGTGACTTGGTTGCCACACCCGATTTGGATGCGACTTATACGGACGGTTCTCTGACTGTCAATGCCGAAATCCGTAATCTGGATAAGAAAGCCATCAAAGACTACAAGGTATATTACTCTTTATATGCCAACAAACTGTATTCTGATGAGAATACCTTGGTAGATGGATTCTTATCTCCTGTGATCGACAAAATCGCTCCGAATGAAACCGGTAGTGTTCAGACTGTTCTTAAGGTAAAGGCTCCTAATAAGTGGTCGGCTGAATTTCCGTATCGCTACACGTTGGTAGCCGAATTGAAGGATAAGAAGAACAGAACCGTTGAAATGGTTTCCACCATTGTCGGTTTCCGCAAAGTGGAGATTAAGGATACTCCTGCTTCCGAAGATGAATTCGGACTTGCCGGACGTTATTATTATGTGAACGGAAAGACGGTCAAACTGAAAGGGGTGAACCGACATGAATCCAATCCGGGAGTAGGGCACGCCATTACCCGTGAGATGATGGAGAAAGAGATTATGTTGATGAAGCGTGCCAACATCAATCATGTACGTAATTCACATTATCCGGATGATCCGTATTGGTATTTCCTGTGCAATAAATACGGTATTTATCTCGAAGATGAGGCGAATATAGAATCGCACGAATATTATTATGGTGCTGCCTCCCTCTCTCATCCGGTGGAATGGAAAAATGCGCACGTGGCACGTGTGATGGAAATGGTGCGTGCCAATGTCAACAATCCTTCTATCGTTATCTGGTCGTTGGGCAATGAAGCCGGACCGGGCAAGAACTTTGTGGCGGCTTATGATGCTTTGAAGAAGTTTGATACTTCCCGTCCTGTGCAATATGAGCGTAATAATGACATTGTAGATATGGGTTCCAACCAATATCCGTCTATCGGCTGGGTACGTGGGGCCGTGCAGGGGAAATATGATATCAAGTATCCGTTCCATATATCCGAATATGCCCATTCAATGGGGAATGCCTGCGGTAATCTGATAGATTACTGGGAAGCTATGGAGTCGACCAATTTCTTCTGTGGAGGTGCCATTTGGGATTGGGTAGACCAGTCTATGTACAATTATGACCCGAAGACAGGTGTCCGTTATCTGGCTTACGGTGGAGACTTTGGCGATACTCCCAATGATGGTCAGTTTGTAATGAACGGCATCGTGTTTGGTGACCTTGAACCGAAGCCTCAGTACTATGAAGTGAAAAAGGTATATCAGCACATCGGCGTAAAGGCAATAGATACAGAAAAGGGTGTATTTGAGATCTTCAATAAGTACTACTTTAAGAACTTGGCGGAAGATTACCAGTTGGTATATTCGCTTTATGAAGACGGTAAACCGATAATGACCGGTAAACCGATGGATATCAATATAGCTCCACGCCAACGTGCACAGATCACTCTGCCGTATGATCATGCCTCTCTTAAGAAAGATGCTGAGTACTTTATGAAACTACAGTTTATACTGAAAGATCAAAGACCTTGGGCTGCCAAAGGCTTTCCGATGGCAGAGGAACAGATTTTGATAAAGGAGGCTACGGACCGCCCGTCCATCAGTGAAGTAACTGCCGGTGCAGCAAAACAGGATGGATTCGTACTGGACAAGGATACGAAGCGCATCCTTATAAAGGGAGCTGACTTTGAAGCCATATTTGACCCGCAAACCGGAAGTATCTACAGTCTGAAGTATGGCAACGAGACTGTTATCGCCGATGGCAACGGTCCGAAGCTCGATGCTCTCCGTGCTTTTACAAACAATGATAACTGGTTCTATGCCCCCTGGTTCGAACATGGTTTGCACAATCTGATTCATAAAGCAACTGAATATAAAGTACTGAATAAAGGCAATGGCACTTTGGTATTGAGTTTTACGGTAGAATCTCAGGCACCGAATGCCGCACGCATTAAGGGTGGTACAAGCTCCGGTAAGAATAGCATCGAAGAACTGACCGACAGAAAATTCGGTAGCAATGACTTTAAATTTGTCACTAACCAGATATGGACAGTGTATCCGGACGGTTCTATCGAATTGCAGTCCAGCATTACTTCCAATCGTTCGAGTTTGGTTCTGCCACGTTTGGGTTATGTGATGAAAGTTCCCCAACAATACAGTAACTTCACTTACTATGGACGCGGACCGATAGATAACTATGCCGACCGTAAGAGCGGACAGTTTATCGAACAGTATACGAATAGCGTAGCAGGTGAGTTCGTAAACTTCCCAAAACCTCAGGATATGGGCAATCACGAAGATGTTCGCTGGTGTGCATTGACCAATCAGGCAGGGAATGGAGCTGTCTTCGTAGCTACCGACCGTCTTTCGGCTTCGGCACTTCAGTACTCGGCTCTCGACTTGATTTTGGCTTCCCATCCTTATCAGTTGCCGAAGGCAGGCGATACCTATCTGCATTTGGATTGTGCAGTGACCGGTCTGGGTGGTAACAGTTGTGGCCAGGGAGGTCCTCTCGTACACGACCGTGTGTTTGCCAATCAGCACAGTATGGGCTTCATCATTCGTCCTGCCGGTAAGGAACTGAGTGTCGTTGCCAATGTTGCCCCTGCGGGAGATCTTCCTCTGTCTATCACACGTACCCCTGCCGGAATGGTCGAATTGACTTCGGCAAAGAAAGATGCTGTCATTTGTTATAGCATTGACGGAAGTAAGAAAGTGCAGGAATACACAGAGCCTGTCCCTATGCGTAACGGAGGTACGATCAAGGCATGGTATAAGGATAGTAAGGATATCAGCAGCACGATGAAGTTTGAGAAAATAGAAAGCATTCAGACGCAAGTCGTATACGCCAGTAGTCAGGAATCGGGTGAAGGCGATGCTTCTCATCTGACTGATGGTGATCCGAATACCATCTGGCATACCATGTATTCGGTGACAGTTGCCAAATACCCGCATTGGGTAGATCTGGATGCCGGTGAAGTCAAGGAAATCAAAGGCTTTACTTACCTGCCACGACAGAATGGAGGAAACGGTAATATCAAGGATTACTCTATTCAGGTCAGCATGGATGGAAAAGAATGGGGAGAGCCTGTTAATAAAGGAACGTTCGCAAGGGACTCCAAAGAAAAGAGAGTCTTGTTTGACAAACCGGTGAAGGCACGTTATATCCGTTTCACGGCTTTAAGCGAACAGAATGGACAGGATTTTGCGTCCGGTGCGGAGATAACGATTCTGGCTAACTAAAGATAGCTGAATCTATAGAAGAAAAGTATCAATGGGAATGTGTCCCCCCTTCTAAATTTATGAGGGTTTCGACACATCCCCATTGATGCTTTTCTTTATTTTAATCGGAATGAGGGAACTCCTACAACTCCTTTCCCGCCTTCTCAAAATCCGCCTTAGACTTACTCTGCGTCACAATATACACACCCAGAAACACAAGTGTAATGGCGATTCCTTTTTCCCAGCCGAAGCTCCCGATTCCCATGAGGATTGCTGCAATCGTAGCCACAATCGGCTGCATATAGTTATACATACTTACCACTGTAGGGCGAAGTAACTTCTGAGCTGTCATGATGCAGAGATAAGCAAGGAAACTTCCTCCCAGTACGACATACAATACCTGCAAAATGGCAACCATTGGAATGCTGGTCCATTGAATGACCGAAATATCTTGATAAGAGAAAGGAATATAACACATCGAAGCATAGATAAACATCCATTTATTGATGGTTACTGCCGAATATCGCTGAGACAGCCCCTTGAACACCGTCAGATAGATGGAGAAACTGATTTGCGCAACCAGACAAAGCAAGTCGCCGATCAGACTTCCGTTACCACTACTCGCTGCCTGACTGCTCATAATAAGGATAAGCGCTCCCATAGCTCCCACGAAAATACCCAGTACTTTCTTGTTCGTAATCGGCTCTTTCAGATAGATGGCTGCCACAATCATGGTAACTATCGGCAGAGTAGTCGTTACGATAGAAGCATCGATAGGCGAAGTCATCGAAAGCCCGAAGATAAATATCCCCTGATTGAAAACCAGAGCAAAGAGGGAAGCAAAGAAAATCTTCAGCATATCGCGGTGGTCCACATGCTCCTGTTTGCAGAAGATGGAAAGTATCCAGAATGCCGCTGCCGCACCTACCATACGAAACGTGGTGACGGAGATAGCTGAAAACTCTTGAAGTGCCGATTTGCCGATAGGAGACATCAGTCCCCACATAACGTTTGCCGTGAGTGCAAACAGATGTCCGTG
>ULQX01020291.1_pt1 | contig 13302 bp, 10 predicted proteins | sample 1954941 | NCBI WGS metagenome assembly ULQX01 (sample SAMEA4835667, study PRJEB28245) | human gut metagenome | biome: gut microbiome; material: fecal sample | place: Denmark | collected 2008
CTCTTCGATAACGGCCTTAAACAGCTCGACGTCCTCCAAGGTGGAGTTCATGACGTAGGTGTATGCCTCCGAAATCTTGCCTTCAGCCAGCTTGCAGAAGACCTTCGCCGAATTGACATACTCCTCCGACTCGCCGGCCTGACGCGCCAGCAGGTAGGTGATGATGATATGTCCGGCGGTCTCGACAAGACGGCGGGCGTGGAAATCCTTGAAGCCGCAAAGCTCCTTGTCCCCCGCTTCGACGCGGGCGATCATCTCCGAGAATTTCGCGGTCAGCTCCTTCAGCTTCGCAACGACGGGCTGCATGGGCTGGCTGTATTCGGCGGCAGCGTAACGCTCGATCTGCTCCATGAAGGTGCCTTTGGTCACGGAGTTGATGGCTGCAACGACCTGCAGCTGCGAAGTGCCTTCATAGATATTCATGATGCGCGCGTCGCGGTAGAGACGCTCGCAGGGGTAATCCTTCATGAAGCCCGAACCGCCGTGGATCTGGATGGCGTCGTAGGCCTGCTGATTGGCGTACTCCGACGAGAAGAGCTTGACAAGCGGCGTGAAGCCGTCGGCAAGGCGGTTGTAGAACTTCATCTCCTGACGCTCCTCGCCTTCGAGCGAACGTTCGTGCGCGATATGGCCGTACTGCTTGTAAACCTCGACGAAGCGCGTGGTTTCGTACAACAGCGCGCGGACGCCCTGCAATTTGGCTTTCATGTTGGAGAGCATCTCCGAAACGGCGGCGAAACGGATGATCGGCTTGCCGAACTGCTCGCGCTCGTGGGCATATTTGAGGGCTTCGCGGTAGGCGGCCTCGCAGAGACCCACCGACTGGGCGCCGATGCCCAGACGGGCGGCGTTCATCAGCGACATCACGTATTTGATAAGGCCCATCTTGCGGTCGCCGACCAGTTGCGCCGGAGCATTGGTGAAGACCAGCTCGCACGTCGGCGATCCCTTGATACCCATCTTGTTCTCGATACGGCGCACCTTGACGCCGCCGTCGCGCTTGTCGTAGACCAGCATCGACAGACCACGGGCGTCGGTCGTGCCCTCTTCGGTGCGGGCCAGCACCAGCGAAACGTCGCCGTCGCCGTTGGTGATGAAACGCTTCACGCCGTTGAGCAGCCACGTCTGCTTCTCCTCGGACCACGTGGCCTTGAGCATCACGGCGCCCAGATCCGATCCGGCGTCCGGCTCGGTGAGGTCCATGGCGCAGGTAGCGCCCGCGGAAACCCACGGCAGGAATTTGGCCTTGATCTCCTCCGAAGCGAACTCGTTGAGCGTCTCGGCGCAGTCCTGAAGGCCCCAGATGTTCTCGAAGCCGGCGTCGGCGCGCGACACCATTTCGTTGGCCATCACGAAGCAGACCAGCGGGAAGTTAAGACCGTCGTACTTGCGCGGAAGCGTCATGCCGCTCAAGCCCGCATCGACGATCGCTTTCATGTTCCGGACCGTACCCGAAGCGTACTCCACATGGTCGTTCACCACGCGGGGGCCTTCGTGGTCCACGCCCTCGGCATTCGGAGCAATGACCTCGCCGCAGACCTCGCCCGCGATCTCCAGCACGCGGCGGTAGGAGTCCATAGCGTCTTCGAAATCCTGCGGCGCGAAATCGTAGAGGTCCTTTTCGGCGAAACCGCGCTCTTTCAGCTCCACGATCTTGCGCATCATCGGATGCCCAAGGTGGAACTGCAAATCTTTGTTATCTGAAAAGAAATTTGCCATTACTTCGAATTTTGTTTGTAGTACTTAATCATCTTGGGGATTATCTCATTGACGTCGCCCGTGATGGCGTAGTCGGCGATCTTGTTGATCGGGGCTTCGGGATCGGTGTTGATCGAGATGATCATGGCCGAACCGTCCATACCCGCCGTATGCTGGATCTGACCCGAAATACCGCAGGCGATGTAGAGTTTGGGACGGACCGTAACGCCGGTCTGGCCCACCTGACGGGCATGGTCGGCAAAGCCGGCGTCCACGGCGGCGCGGCTGGCGCCCACCTCGGCGCCCAGCACGTCGGCAAGCTCGAACACCAGCTCGAAGTTCTCCTTCGAACCCATGCCGTAACCGCCGGCGACGATGACGCTCGCGCCCTTGATGTCGATCTTGCTCTCCGAAATCTCGCGGTCGAGGATCCGCACCGCCAGATCGGTGTCCTTCACGAACTTCTGCCAGTCGATCTTCTTCACCTCGCCGGCGCCCGGCGTAGCAGCGTACTCGCGGCGCATGACGCCTTCGCGGACGGTAGCCATCTGGGGACGGTTGTCGGGATTGACGATCGTGGCGATGATGTTGCCGCCGAAGGCGGGACGGATCTGGTAAAGCAGGTCCTTATACTCCTTGCCGGTCTTGGCGTCCTTGTGGTCGCCGATCACCAGCTGCGTGCAGTCGGCCGTAAGACCGCTGTAGAGGGCCGACGATACGCGCGGGGCGAAGTCGCGGCCGTTGCAGGTCGCGCCGAACAGCGCGATCTGGGGTTTCTCCTGTTCGATCAGGCCGCACATGACGGCCGTATGGGGCAGCGTGCGGAAAGGTGCGAAGATCTTGTCGTCGGCGACCCAGACGGTGTCGGCGCCGTATTTGGCCAGTTCGGTCTCGATACCTGCAAGATGCTCGCCCAGCACTACGGCTTCCAGCTTCACACCCAGCGTCGTGGCCAGTTCGCGGCCTTTGGTCAGCAGTTCGAGACACACGTCGGCGACCTTGCCGCCCTCGTTCTCGATATATACGAATATATTGTTCATGGATTACTTCTGCGGATTTAACCGAGCGTGTGGCTCGCGATAAGTTCGACCATCAGTGAATTGATATCCTCGTCGGAAGACGTGAGTTTCTTGGCCTCCTTGGCCTGAAACACCACGTTCTCGATCTTCTTGACCTTGGTGGGCGAACCCGCAAGGCCCAGCTGCTGCGGATCGGGATTGACGTCGGCGGCGGCCCACTCGACGATCTGCAGGTACTCCTTCGCGGCGGCGCGCTTGGCGGCCGGCGAGTCGGGAGCTGCGGCGATCTCCGATTTGGCGAGGGCGAATTTGCAGGTCATCACGCGCTTGGCGTTGCGCGGACGGCATTCGGGAGCCGACGCGTTGACCGTAACGACCACCGGAACAGGTGTCTCGACCGTCTCCATGCCGCAGTTCAGGCGGCGTTTGATGACCAGCGAATCCGCTTTGATTTCGGTAATCTCCTCGGCATAGGTCACCTGCGGCAGGCCCAGCTTCTCGGCCACCTGAGGTCCGACCTGCGCCGTATCGCCGTCGATGGCCTGACGGCCCGCGAAGATGATGTCGGGAGCGATCATTTTCAGCGCGCAAGACAGCGCGTACGACGTGGCGAGGGTGTCCGAACCGGCGAACTCGCGGCCCGAAAGCAGATAGCCGCCGTCGGCCCCGCGGAACATGGCGTCGCGGATAATGTCGGCGGCGCGCTGCGGACCCATCGTAAGGATATGAACCGTGGAGCCTTCGGTGCGGTCTTTCAGCGCGAGCGCCATTTCGAGCGCATTGAGGTCCTCCGGATTGAAGATGGCCGGCAGCGCCGCGCGGTTGACCGTCCCTTCGGGGGTCATCGCATCCTTACCCACATTGCGGGTATCGGGCACCTGCTTGGCCAATACGACAATTTTAAGTGCTTTTTTCATAAGGTTATAGTTACAAAATTAAATCGGTTTCGTTGTTTCGGACGCCGCGGCAGGCGGAAAACTCTGCGCACGGGGCCGCATATCCGGCCGCAATACGGCATGCGGGATACATTCGGCGCGGCATACGCGGCATGCGACATGCGGCGGCCGAAAGACTCCCCTACCGGACGATCGTTTCGCCGCGGTCGGGACCGACGGAGATGATCTTCACGGGAACGCCCGTCTCGCGCTCGATGAATTCGACGTACGTCTTGAATGCGGCCGGGAAGTCATCGTAGCTCCTGCAGTCGCGCAGGTCGCACTTCCAGCCTTCGAACTCGCGGTAGACGGGTTTCAGGTCGTCGCCGATCTCGTAGGGGAAATGCGCGGTGCGCTCGCCGCCGACCTCGTATTCGGTGGCGACCTTGACGGTCTCGAAGTCGTTCATGACGTCGGACTTCATCATGATGAGCTGCGTCACGCCGTTGATCATGATCGAATATTTCAGCGCGACAAGGTCGAGCCAGCCGCAGCGGCGCTCACGGCCCGTAACGGCGCCGTATTCATGGCCGATACTGCGCATCCGGGCGCCCGTTTCGTCGAACAGCTCCGTAGGGAACGGGCCGCTGCCCACGCGCGTGCAGTAGGCCTTGAAGATGCCGTAGACCTCGCCGATACGGTTCGGGGCGATGCCCAGACCGACGCAGGCGCCGGCGCAGACGGTATTCGAGGAGGTGACGAACGGATACGAACCGAAGTCCACGTCGAGCAGCGTGCCCTGAGCGCCTTCGGCCAGAATGCTCTTGTCCTGAGCCAGACACCCGTTGACGAAATATTCGCTGTCGATGATGTTGAAACGCTTGAGGTATTCGACGGCCTCGAACCACTTCCGTTCCAGCTCCGCAATATCATATTCATAACCCAGACCGCGCAGAATGCTCTCGTGGCGCGCCTTGGCCCGTGCGTAAATCTGCCGGAAATCGGCGCTCAGCACGTCGCCGACGCGCATGCCGTTGCGGCTCACCTTGTCGGTATAGGTCGGACCGATGCCTTTGCCCGTGGTGCCGATCTTGGCGCTGCCCTTGGCCGCTTCGTAAGCCGCATCGAGAATGCGGTGCGTCGGCAGGATCAGGTGGGCTTTCTTCGAAATGCAGAGTTGTTTGGTCAGGTCGTGGCCGCTGGCTGCGAGCGCCTCGGCCTCCTCGCGGAAGAGGACGGCGTCAATGACAACGCCGTTGCCGATGATGTTGGTTTTTCCGCCCTGAAATATGCCCGAAGGAATTGAGCGGAGTACGTATTTCTCGCCGTTGAACTCCAACGTGTGACCGGCATTGGGACCGCCCTGAAAACGGGCGACGACCTCGTAGGCAGGCGTCAGCACATCCACGACTTTTCCCTTGCCCTCGTCACCCCATTGCAGGCCGAGGATAACGTCAACTTTTTTCATTGTATCCGGTTGTATTTTTGTGTGCAAAAGACATTTTTTGCATCCAAAGGTACGAATTATTATCCGAAATACCCAATTCGCCGCGGCGACTTTTCAACAATGTATCAGAAATCGGGCACGGAAAAATCATCCCGCAGAGAAAAAACAAAGCACTTGGCGAAATCGGCGGAATAAAATTCGGCGGCTCCGGAGCGGGACGGGCAGATAGATGGTCGGGGCAGACAGCCAAAGCGGACAGAGCGGACAAAGCGGACAAAGCGGACGGACACGAATGAGCGGAGAGACAAAGCAGGCGGAACAGCCGAACGAATGGACAAACGGACAAACGGGCGGATGGACGAGCAGACAGAGCGGACAGAACAGATGGACAGCAGGCGGAACAGCCGAACGAATGGACAAACGGACAAACGGACGGTTGGACGAGCGGACAGAGCAGACAGAACAGGACAGAGCAGGACAGAACAGACAGAACAGACAGAACAGGACGAACAAGCAGAGAGACGAAGCAGACAGGCAAAGCAGACAGACTGCAGACACCTCGCACCGCCATTCGGAAGATTCGCAAAACACCGGACTGAATCATGTCGCAGGCGAAAAAAACGACAATCCGCCCCGGAAAAACCGGACGGAAGCGGAAACCGGGAGCAGATCGGACGGAAGTGGAGACCGGGAGCAGATCGGACGAAAGCGGATCGGCCAAAAAGACGATACGGAATCAGCGGACGATTATTTCGGTATGTCCGTCGGCGCTGACGCTCTGCGATGCGCGGCAGTAGACGGTCGTGAGCGGAGGATTGCCGCCCGCGTCGGCCTTAAGCCGGTCCGAGCAGGGCCGCAGGTCGAGCGTCACGAGCCGGTTGCCGCTGCAGTCGAGCAGACGGAGCGCTCCGGCGGATTTGAGGTCCAGCAGCGTGAGCGCATTGTCCGCGCAGTTCAGCTCCAGAAGAGCGCGCAGGCCGTCCAGATCGAGCGAAGCGATGCGGTTACGGCTGCAATCGAGCGTCTGCAACAGCGTACACTTGCGCAAATCGAGCTGCGTGAGATCGTTGCCGCTGCAGTCGAGCCGTTCGAGCCGCGAGAATTCGCCGATCTCCCACATATGCGCGATGCCGCGGTCAGGGCAGTCCATTTTCAGGACGCGCTGCGCTTCGTAGCGCGAAATGCGTCCGTCGTGGTCGATGTCGAAATGCTCAAGGCAGTAAGCCTCGAATGCGGGATCTGCAAAAGTGATGTATACGCGCTTGTTCTTGTCGTCGCGTTCGTCGTCCGCAAGGCCGCAGGCCGCAAGAAGCGCAAACGCGAGGAGAGGAACGAAGCGGGTCATAGGCCTCAGATGTTTACGTCGTCGTCGGAGTCGTCGCCGCCGTCGGAATTGCCGTCGTCCTGAATCTCGTCGGCACCCTTGATCTCGTCGTCGTAGTAGTCCTTGTCGTCGTCCTCCTGCGCATTGTCGTCGATCTTGACGTCGATCTTAACCATGTAGGCGATTTCGTCCGTATCGAACGGTACGGCATAGAAAAAATCTCCGTTGGGCTTGTCCACGCGCATCATCGCTTCGGTGAACCCCAGCGGGTATTTCTGCTTGACGGCCTCCTGCAGTTCGGGGGCCAGATTATGGAAGCTCGTTACGATATGTTTCTTCGTCGTATTCTGTTTAGCCATAATAATGTTTGGAAATTTTCTGCAATTATAAGCAAAATTTACATATCGCGCCACATACTCAATTTTTTTTTGCATTTTTTTTGAATTTGCAGGTAGTTACGAACAAAATACGTACCTTTACGCACGTTATACTTATATTATGATACGCGAGAGAATCGAAGAGCTGCGGCGGCAGCTTGAGTACCATAACTTCAGATATTACGTCGAAAACGCCCCCGAAATCTCCGACTTCGAATTCGACGCCATGATGCGCGAACTGCAGGATCTGGAGCGCGCGCATCCCGAAATGGCCGATCCCAACTCACCTTCGGTACGCGTCGGAAGCGACATCACCGCGGAGTTCCGAAGCGTGAAACACCGGTTTCCGATGCTTTCGCTCGGCAACACCTATTCGCCGGACGAGCTGCACGAGTTCATCGAGCGGATCGAGAAGGAGACGGGTCCCACGGAATTCGTCTGCGAGCTGAAGTTCGACGGCACGGCCATATCGCTCACCTACGAGCATGGCCGGCTGTTGCGCGCCGTGACGCGCGGCGACGGCACGCAGGGCGATGACGTGACGGCCAACGTCCGCACCGTGCGGACAGTGCCCCTCAGGCTCAGGGGCGACGACTGGCCCGACTATTTCGAAATACGCGGCGAGATACTGATGCCCTACGCCTCGTTCGACAAGATCAACGCCGAACGCGAGGCGGCCGGGGAGACGCTTTTCGCCAATCCGCGCAACGCCGCGGCCGGAACGCTCAAGCAGCAGGCTTCGGCAGTGGTCGCGCGGCGCGGTCTGGACTGCACGCTCTACCAGCTGGCGGGCGACGACCTGCCCTTCACGAACCATTGGGAGAGTTTGCAGAAGGCACGCGAATGGGGATTCAAGATTTCGGACCAGATGCGCATATGCCGCAGTGCGGAGGAGATAGACGCCTACATCGCCCATTGGGACGAAGCGCGCAGGGAACTCCCCTTCCCCACCGACGGCGTGGTAATCAAGGTAAACGACTTCGGCGTGCGGCGGCAGCTGGGATTCACGGCCAAGGCCCCGAAATGGGCCGTGGCCTACAAGTTCAAGGCCGAGCAGGCTTTGACGCGGTTGGACAGCGTAGCCTTTCAGGTGGGACGCACGGGAGCCATAACGCCCGTGGCCAACCTCGAACCGGTGCTGCTGGCCGGCACGACGGTACGCCGGGCGACGCTGCACAACGCCGAACAGATGGCCCTGCTGGACATACGTCCGGGCGACATGGTATACGTCGAGAAAGGCGGCGAAATCATTCCCAAGATCACGGGCGTGGAGCTTTCGCAGCGGCCGGCAGACAGCAGGCCGTTCGAGTACATCACGGTATGTCCCGAATGCGGCACGCCGCTGGTCAAATACGAAGGCGAGGCGAAGCACTACTGTCCCAATCAGGGCGGATGCCGTCCGCAGATCATCGGACGCATCATCCACTTCATCCGCCGCAAGGCGATGGACATCGAGGGGCTGGGCGAAGAGACCGTCGAGCTGCTTTACGAAAACGGGCTGGTGCGCGACGTGGCCGACCTGTACGACCTGCAGGCTCCGCAGCTGGCGTGTCTGCCGCGGCTGGGCGAAAAGTCGGCCGACAACATCATCCGGAGCATCCGGGGATCGGTCGAAGTGCCCTTCAGGCGCGTGCTGTTCGGGCTGGGAATCCGCTTCGTGGGCGAAACCACGGCCAAATACCTCGCGGAACACTTCCGGTCGCTCGACGCGGTGATGAAAGCCACGCGCGAGGAGTTGACCGAAGCCGACGAAGTGGGCGGACGCATCGCCGACGCGATCATCGAATACTTCGCCGACGAGAAGAACCTCGCCATCATCCGCCGCCTGCGCGACGCGGGCGTGAAGTTCGAAGCCGAAGCGCGCGAACTGGCGTCGGAGTCGCTCGCGGGAAAGAGTTTCGTGATATCGGGCAAATTCTCGAACCACAGCCGCGACGAGCTGAAAGAGCTGATCGAAATACACGGCGGCAGGAACCTCGCGGCCGTATCGGCGAACGTCGATTACATCGTGGCAGGCGAGAATATGGGTCCGGCGAAGCTCAAGAAAGCCGAGAAGCTGGGCGTGAAGATCATCTCCGAAGAGGATTTTATCGCCATGATCGGCAGCGACGAAATACCCGCCGCAAATGCGGCGGAAAAGCGGACGGAAGGAAGCGCGGCGCACAAGGATGCGGCCGAGCCGGAGCTGTTTTAGCGGCAGGCGCAACCGGATAGGCCGTCCCCGCCGGTACGAAGAAACGGCAGCGGGAATGGAAGAGACGACAACGGCGGGACAGAAGAAGCCGCGGCGGCGGAAATGGAAACACGGCAGTGAAGGCAGAAGACGTAATGCCGAAAGAAGGCTAAAACGCAGGCGGAAGCGGAAGCAGGAGACACAACAGCGGAAGCAGGAAACGCGGCGGCGGAAGTTGAAAACACAGCAGTGAAGGCAGGAGACGCAATGCCGAAAGAAGGCTAAAACGCAGGCGGAAGCGGAAGCAGGAGACACAACAGCGGAAGCAGGAAACGCGGCGGCGGGAACGGCGTAAGCGCCGGATCGCGGAAGACAGCCGTCGAAAAAGAAACTACGAACAAAACCGGAATACGATGATAAGAGAGAAACTGACAGGCGTGGGGGTCGCGATGATAACCCCCTTCACATCGGACGGACGCGTCGATTATCAGGCATTGGCGCGCATGATAGACTACGTAATAGAGGGCGGCGTGGATTACATCGTGGCGCTCGGCACCACAGCCGAGACCCCGACGCTCTACATGCCCGAACGCGCGGTGATCGCCATGTTCATCACCAACCATATTGCAGGCCGCGTGCCGCTGGTGATGGGCTGCGGCGGAAACTCGACGTCGGAGGTGCTGGACCAGCTCCGCGAATTCGACCTGCGGGGTGCGGACGCCATCCTGAGCGTGACGCCCTATTACAACAAACCCTCGCAGGAGGGACTTTACCAGCATTTCCGCACCGTATCGGAGCATTCGCCCCTGCCCGTGATACTCTACAACATACCGGGTCGGTCGGGCGTGAACATGACCGCCGAGACCACGCTGCGGCTGGCGCGCGACATGAAGAACGTCATCGGCATCAAGGAGGCGTCGGGCGACATCGAGCAGATGCAGCGCATCCTCGACAACCGCCCCGAAGGGTTTCTGGTGCTGTCGGGCGACGACGGCATGACGCTCGACCTGATGCGCCGCGGCGGCGAAGGCGTGATTTCGGTGGCGGCGAACGTATTTCCCAAACGTTTCATGCAGTGCGTCGGTCATGCCAAGCAGGGCGATTTCGACCGCGCCGAAGAGGAGTACAGGGCGCTCGACGAAGCGGTGCACGCGCTCTTCGAGGAGGGGAATCCCGTGGGTGCGAAATGCGCGCTCTCGGTGATGGGCAAAATCGGCCCCACGATGCGGCTGCCGCTGGTCGAGGGTTCGCAGGCACTGCGCGAAAAGTTCAGCCGGCTGATTGCGGAATACGATTTGCGCTGATTCCGCGTTAGTGTCTAAAATACGGACTAAAACACGGATATGAAAAACTTACTGCTGTTACTGCTTCTGCTTCCGGCGCTGGCCGCAGCGAAGGTTCCCGACGAGGAGGATATTCAGAACAAGACGATGGACGCCGAGTCGCCGTTCTACTATCCGTCGCTGATGATGCGCTACAACGCCGGCGACGAAACGCTGACCGACGAGGATTACCACTACCTCTATTACGGCTACGCCTATCAGGAGAGCTACAAACCGCTGGACTCGAATCCCGATCTGGACAAGCTGCTGTTGATGGCTTCGGGACTCGATCCCGACAAACCGGCCGTCGAGACGCTCGAAGCGATGCTCTACACGGGCGAGGATGCGCTGGCCCGCGATCCGTTCAGCCCCAAGATCCTCAACCTGATGGCCTACGCCCACGGCGCGCTGGGCAACAAACTGCAGGAAAAGATGTACTACAACCGGATGCAGGGCGTCATCCGGGCGATCCGGGAGTCGGGAGACGCGCTGACGCAGAAAACGCCGCGCCATATCCTGATGTTCGACCACGCGCTCGACGTGATGGCCACCGAAGGGCTTTCGTACGACAAGAGCCGCATCATCAGCCGAACGGTGGAGTTCATCCCGCTGACCGTACCCTACACGGTGGAGGGCAAGAAGCGCAAGGGACTCTACTACGACTTCGGACGCATATACTGGAACAAACCCGAAGGTTATACCTATAAACGCGACCGCACATGGCAGTTCAACAACCTCAAACCCCGTACGTACAAATAATCCGGCGCACGTTCGCCCTGCTGCTGGCGCTGGCGGTTTTCGCCGGCTGCGAAAAGGAGCGGGAGCCGGCGGAAATAGCGAGTTCGCAGGAAGAAGCGGTGCTGCGCAGCACGGCCGGATCGGCAGCGGCGTTCACCGTGACGGCGACCGGACCGTGGACGCTGACCACCACGGGCAGCAGATTCGGCATCTCCCCCACCGCAGGGGGCCGGGGCGAGACGACGGTAACGGTGACGGCGTCGGACGGGAATCCGGGCCGCAGCCGCGTCAAGCTGGGGACGGTCGCGCTGACTCTGAACGCAGGAGGCGCGCAGTGCAGCGTCACCGTGTCGCAGAGTCCGGCGACGGCGACGCAGACCATGCTGCTCTACATGCCGGGACGGGATTTGCTGAAATTCTACAAGCAGAATATCGACGGCGTCCTGAAAGCCGTCGATGCGAACGTTCCGGGCGACGGCCGCGTATTGGTCTGCTATCAGCCCAACGCGCACTCGCAGGCCGAAATGTACGAGGCGTATTTCAACGCCGAAAAGCAGGCGGCCGCATTCGCGCTGCTGAAAACCTACGACGATTTCGCGGCGGCCGATCCCGCATGCATACAGCGCATGCTGGCCGACGTGGAGGCGCTCGCCCCGGCGCAGCATTACGGGATCATCGTCGGCTGTCACGGCAAGGCGTGGGTGCCCGCGAATCAGGGAGCGCTCAGCTACTCGGCCCGGATGTCGAAGGAGCTGGAGGATTTATGGACCCCGGCGCCGGGGGCGCTGACGACCCGTTCGTTCGGCGACACGGGGCGGTCGATCGACATTACGGACTTCGCGGCGGCGGTCAAGGCCCAGAATTACAGGACCGACTACCTGCTTTTCGACGCCTGCTTCATGGCCAATATCGAGACGCTTTACGACCTGCGCGAATGCACGGACTACGTGATTGCCGCGCCCTGCGAAATCATGGGAGAGGGATTCCCCTACGAGCGGGCGATGCCGTGGTTCTTCACCGACGGCGGCAAAACCCGCGATCTGACAAAGGTGTGCGAAGCGTTCTGGAACTTCTACATGAACGACGCGACGACCCAATCGGGCTGCATTTCGCTGGCCGTGATGTCGGAAATGGAGGGTATGAAGGAGGTCATGCGGCGCATCAACGCAGCGCCGAAAAAGTCTTATGCCGAGGAACTGCAAAGCTACGAGGGAATGTCTTCGCACATATTCTACGATCTGGGCCACTGGGTCGAACTGGCCTGCGGCGACGCGGGGCTGAAAGAGGATTTCAAAGCGCAGCTGGACAAGGCGTTTCCCAAAGCCGCACGGCTCAGCACACCGGGATTCTACTCGGCGTACAACGGCCGGATGAACCCCGTCGCCTACTATTCGGGGGTGTCGTTCAGCGAACCGTCGGACAAATACGTCGAGGAGAACAAGCAGACGAGCTGGTACCGGGACACGCATTGAATGAAAAAGGGTGATTCTTGCGAATCACCCTTTTCCGTTATTCGTACTGGCCGGACTTGAGCCGTTCGACCTCCTCGCGGGAGAGGAAACGCCATGCACCGCGCTTGAGGTTCTTTTTCGTCAGACCCGCATAGTAGACGCGGTCGAGCTTGGTGACGGTATAGCCGAGGAACTCGAAAATACGGCGCACGATGCGGTTGCGGCCCGAATGGATCTCAATGCCAACCTCCTGCTTGTTGTCCTTGACATAGGAGATCTCGTCGGCGAAAATCTCGCCGTCTTCGAGCGTAATGCCCTCGGCGATGCGGTCCATGTCGGCGCGCGTCAGGGGTTTGTCGAGCGACACCTGATAGATTTTCTTCTTCCGGAAGGCCGGATGCGTGAGCTGCTTGGTCAAATCGCCGTCGTTGGTGAACAGCAGCAGTCCGAGACTGTTCTTGTCGAGACGCCCCACCGGGTAGATGCGTTCCGTGCAGGCGCCCTGCACCAGCTCCATGACGGTTTTGCCCGCATGCGGATCGTCGAGCGAAGTCACATAGCCCTTGGGCTTGTTGAGCACAAGATAGACCTTCTTTTCGCCCTGCACGCGGCTGTCGTTGAATTTCACCTCGTCGGTGGGCAGCACCTTGGTGCCCAGCTGGGTGACGATCTGACCGTTGACGGTCACCAGACCCGCCGTGATGAAATCGTCGGCCTCGCGGCGCGAGCAGAGTCCCGACTGGGCCAGAAAGCGGTTCAGGCGCATTTCGCCGATCTGCTTTTCGGGTGTGAACTTCGGATAGGAAGCCGGCTTGTCGTCGTGCTTCCGGAATCCGGGCTTATAGGGTTTGTCGCCGAACCTGCGGTCGCCGGACTTT
>ULQX01029743.1_pt1 | contig 13216 bp, 10 predicted proteins | sample 1954941 | NCBI WGS metagenome assembly ULQX01 (sample SAMEA4835667, study PRJEB28245) | human gut metagenome | biome: gut microbiome; material: fecal sample | place: Denmark | collected 2008
GCGCTTCGTGCTGCTCCAGAGCATGGTTCAGTGCGGGCAGCTCCACATAGGTGGTGGTATAGTCACAACGGGAGCAGGTATCGTAAGCATCCCAGCCAATTCCCGTACAGGTGGGGGCTTTTGCTGCGTGATGCCTCAGATCATGCTGTGCAGGCAGCTCCGCATAGGTGGTATAGTCGCAGCGGGAGCAGGTTTCGTAAGCATCCCAGCCGGGTTCCGTACAGGTAGGGGCTTTTGCTGCGTGCTGCTCCAGAGCATGGTTCAGTGCGGGCAGCTCTTTGCGGGTGGTATAGTCGCAGCCGAAACGGGAGCAGGCTTCGTAAGCATCCCAGCCCTTTTCCGTGCAGGTGGGGGCTTTTGCTTCGTGGTGCTCTAAATCATGTTTTAGCGCGGGGATTGCTCGAAAAGTGGTATAGTAGCAGCGGGGACAGGTGTCGAAAGCGTCCCAGCCGGGTTTCGTACAGGTGGGGGCTTGCGCATCATAATGCACCAGAGCATGATTATTTAGGTTTCTTTTGCCGTATTTCCCACCACACGCCTCACAGACCGCTTTGGTGGTGCAGGTTGCTGTGCCACCGGTACAGCTTGCGGTACCATTTAAGCCGCAGCGCAAGCAAATGATGCGGTGCGTGCCGTTGCCAAGGGAGGCGTTCGCCGGAGTTTTCCATTTGTGACCGAGAATGCCGTATTCCGCGCCGCATTTTTCACAGGTTTTGCCTGTGGTGCAGGTGGGCGTTTCGGTGCCGCCGGTATGGTCCGAAAGATCTCCATAAACAATGCTGTTCTTCCTGCCGCAGACTGAGCATTTTATATGGATCCTATGCTTGGTTGAATCAACTTTTGTATATCCGAGGATCTCATAGTTTCTTTGTTGCATACAGACGAAGCAGTACGTATAGATAGAATCTGCCGCTTTAACGTTTAACACGATCCCCGGTATCAGGCACACCATTGCCAGCACCGTCAAACACCCGATCAGCCATTTTTTCATGTTGTTCCCTCCTTATCATCAAGCCTTGTTATCCTTTCAGATCAAACTGCACGGACAGCGATGCAAGCACGGCATCTACCACCTTCCGCGCCTGGGCAAGCATATCGATCTCCGCCACAAAAGCGATGACCTGCTCGCGCTCCTGCGCGGGGACCTGCAGCGCACTCAGGCTCATGCTCAGATAGCGCCGTATTTTGCGCTCCAGCGTAAAGTAGGGGTCGCACTGCCGTGCCATGTAGCCGCGCATCATGCCAGCCGTGCCCAGCTCCATCTCGTAAAAATCACACTCGGCGCACCCGGGCAGATACGCGCTGAACGCCGCCTGCAGCTCGGCCGTGGTGCTGCGGTGGATGATCTCCGCCGTGGCGGGGAAGGTGTACGCTTCCACATAGATATCCCGCAGATTCTCGCTCAGCTCGGTCATCGCCAGCTGCAAAGCCGTTTCCACCGCGTAGAGGTACACCGGCGAGGGGGCGTTTGCCGCCAGCGGCCTTACCGCACCGAACTGCCTGCTGAACATCATGCCGATCAGCTCGGTCAGCACACCGTCCTTGGTGCGGAAAATATTCTGGAACGACCCGGCGGAAACATCTGCTTCCTTTAAAATTTCTGCCACCTTGGTGTTCGTGTAGCCTTTTTCCAGAAAAAGCCGGACACAGGCGGTCAGTATCCGCCGTTTTGCTTCTTTGCTGTCGTATCTGCGCGCCATTGGAAATCATCCTTTTCTATAATTGGTTTCTAACCCAATTATATATTGATTTTAAAATCGCGTCAAGTAAACTTTTCAGGGCGTATTTTGGGCAGGTTGACAAAATTTGAACTTCCCGCCGGTGTGCAAAAAGTGTGCAGCGCCCCAGAAAACAAAAAAAGATGATTTTGGGTCCATGACTTGGTGGCGATTTGAGTGACCACAAAGGTATATTTGATATATAGGAAGAAAAATGCCCACTCGTCTGAGGAGTTCTCAGGGGAGTGGGCATTTTCACACAAGTGGTTAATATAATTTCGATTATGATAATTCAAATTATATTAAGACGTTCCATGGGCCGTAACAGCTTCACCGCTTGGTTTTCAAAAATCACCTGTTGATAGCGGTGTTACTTCTTCACAAATTGGTATACGCCATATTCTGGTGACGTCACCAATCCATGCTTGATAAGATTCTTGATAATAGAGGATGCACGAGATTTCTGAACGCCATATAGCTGTGCAACGTTTATGCTGCGGAACTGATATTGATACCGATATCTCTTGAAAAGTTCAAGCGTATTATACCGTATTTTATCAGTACATTCCACCGCTTTATGCAGTCACATGGGTGGCATTCTCTTTCACCGAATTGATCGTATCCATCAGTTCACTGCCTGTTTTGCCATCAAACAGGCGGGTAAACAGGATGGGCTGGTCAAAGGGTGGTTTCATCAACACCGCTTTGCTTTCCACATAACCGTTCTGCTCGATGTAATGAATGACCTTCTGCACGAACGCGATCTGCTTTGCATTCAGCGATTCGTCATTGATAAATTTTGAAAAGGCCTGCATGGCAGCATCGTGGTCCAGCTTTGCCACTTTACGCACCAGCAGACCAAAGGGTGTATCCCGAAACTCCCGTGCATAGTCCTCTTTGCTGCCCAGCTCACAGGTGAAGATATGTTCCAGCTCGGTATAGTCACCCCGGGAAAGCGGAATGTTCTGGGTCAGCTTGTGGATGGCCAGCGTATCGCTGCGGTGCTCCATGATGTAGCGGTTCACACGTTCCCGGTACTCGCCGAAATCGTAGCCGGAATCCAGCGTTTTGCCCTCGGTCTGTTCCAGTACCGGGTCGGCAAGGGCCGTGTAGACAGGCTTTTGTCCTTCTACACCGTCCACCAGAAACTTGATGAGCTCCCGCAGTTCCTGTCGCATTTCCTCAAAGCGGAGCAGATCATGCGAAGTCAAAAACTCGTCCGTCTGCACCTCCCGAATGAGCGGCAGCTTTGCCTGCACCTGCGGGATGGTAGCTTTCCCTTCCAGCAATGCCGCTGTGCTGCGCAGCTGTTTCTGGGCGCGGCCCAGCCCCGGCAGACCTTCCAGTTCACAAAGCAGCAAGCCATACACAAAGTTATCGAACCGTTTGGCGGCTTCATCTTTGTCGTCCAGCGAGATGAGCGGTGCCACCTCTTTCATCAAGGTGCCTTTGTCCGTTTCGGTCAGGCTGACAAAGGCTTCCGGCATTTGATAGTGTTCCACGGCCTGTCGGTGCAGCCGCACGGATACCAGCTCCGGGTTCAGCGCTCCCACTTCGGCACGGCAGGTTTCTGTTAAAATTTTACGCCAGTTCTGGTAGTTTTCGTCCCCATAGGCTCCATCCTGCAAGGCCGCAGCAATGCGCACCTGCTTGCAGAAAATGCTCTCGGACAGGCTTTTGGTGTCCGCGCTCTCGTAGCCGTTGGGTTTCTGACGGAAAAATTCAAAGTTGCCGCAGTAGTCGAAAATCAGAAACCGCCGTTTGCCCGTATATTCGCCGTCGATGGCATCCACGCAGGCAAGGGACGGGCAGAGCCGCGTGCCACGGCCTATCATCTGCCAGAACTTCGTTTTGCTGCGCACTTTTTTGAAGAACACCAGATTCGCACACTCCGGCACATCGATGCCCGTGTCCATCATATCCACCGAGACCGCAATAAAAGGCGGCTTATCCGGCTGTTTGAAATCGTCAATGATGGACTGTGCATAGGCGTCATCGCAGACCACCCGCTGGATGAAACCCGGGTACTGGGTCTCCAGCTGCGGGTAGAGCTTGCCAAAACGCTCCCGGATAAACTCCGCATGGCGCTTGTTCTGGGCAAAGATGATGGTCTTGCCGATGCGGTCACCGCCCGCCGTCTGGATGCCGCGTTCCATCAGGTCTTGCAGCACCGTGTCCACGGTGTTGGCGTTGAAGATGAACTTATTCAGCTTTTCGGATGGGATAAAGGTGGGCAGGGTGTCGTCCTCGGCAAAATCGTCCTCGTAGCGAGCCTTATCCTCCGGTGAAAGCTGGTCGTAGTGGATGCCCTCTTCTGTGAATTTCGTCTTGACCTCGTAGTTGTAGTAAGGCACCAGCACATGGTCGGTGTAGACCGCCGTATCGTAATCGTAGGCGTAGGTGGGGATGCCGTGTTCCATCTCGAAAAAGTCGTAGGTGTTGCGGTCCACGTCGGTTTTCGGGGTGGCGGTCAAGCCCACCAGAATGGCATCGAAATAATCAAAAATGGCGCGGTATTTCTTGAAAATGCTGCGGTGGCTCTCGTCCACGATGATAAGGTCAAAATGTGCAGGCGAAAACAGCGGCACGCCGTCCTTGGTCTTGGCGTTGTCGATGGCGTTGAGCATGGTGGGATAGGTGGAAAACACGATGCGCGCGGCCTTATCGTCCTTGGAGGAGCACAGATTGCACAGCGACTGGTCGGGCAGATACTTTTTGAAGTCGTCCTTTGCCTGCTTGACCAGCGCGGTGCGGTCCGCCAGAAAGAGCACGTTGGTCACATGACCGCCCCGGCTCAGCACATCGGTCAGGCTGGACGCGGTGCGGGTCTTGCCTGTGCCCGTTGCCATGACCAGCAGATTGCGCCGGAAGCCCTGCGCGATGTGGGCGCAGACAGCCCGGATGGCGTTTTTCTGATAGTAGCGGTCGGTGATTTTGTCGTCAATTTCGATGGTGTCCAGCGGCTTTTTCTCGGTGCGGCGGTTCATCAGTTTCTGTAAATCGTCCTTGCAGAACACCCCGCTCACGGCACGCTGCGGGCCGCTCTGCTCATCCCAGAAATAGGTGGTGTAGCCGTTGGTGGTAAACAGCATCGGGCGGCGGTCAAACTTCTGCGCCAGACAGTCTGCATAAAGCTGAGCCTGCTTGCGCCCGATGTTGGGGTCTTTGGTGCTGCGCTTGGCTTCAATGACCGCTAGCGGCAAGCCGTCCTTGCCCATCAGCACATAGTCCGCATAGCCCTTCTGCCCCAGCACGCCGTTCATGTTGTCCACTTCGTACTCGGTGCGCACATCGGCGTCCGGCCCGGTGAACTTCCAGCCCATGGCCTTGAGGTCGATGTCGATGATCTTCTGCCGCGTCTCGGTCTCGGTAAGGTCGGCGGCGGTGAAACTGCGGCTCTGCTGGTTCTGCTGTTTGCTGGCCGTGTACGCCGCCGAAAGGTTCTCCACCTGCTTGCGCAAGGCTTCCAGTTCGGCATCTTTCTGGGTCAGCAGGCTTTCCTGCTCCCGGATCTTCTTTTCGTCCAGTGCTACTTTTTCGCCGGGGATGGCTGTTTCATCAAAGGAGCGCTCCACATAGTCCGTGCCGTAGCAGTAATCCACCCACTGGATGAAGTCGAACAGCCCCCGCAGGCTGAACACTGCATCCGCCGCCGACACACTATGCCCCGTATGTACCGCCAGATTGCCCGCCTTCACGATGCTGGGCAGCACGCTCCACACGTTGCGGTCCACCACGAACCGGAAACTCGGCTCGTGCAGAAGGGATTGCAGGTTATCCTTGTAGGGCATCGTGATGGTCTTGTCTGCCGCATACACCCACTTCACCGCCAACTCCAACGCCTTCCGACACCCCACCGCGCACATCGCCGGGGAGGTGGAGAACACTTTCTCGGCCTCGATGGCAGAATTAGCGAAGAGGGAGTATTCATTTTTAGCCAGCAAATACGAAAAATTTGACATAATTGAATGCCTCATCAAAGTAGCTGCGTCACTATATCATTTAGACGCCAGCGTTCGTCTCCGCCTCTTCATTCATTTCTAAATGCATCGCATTCCCAGCCAGATTGATTAATTGTTGCAATATGGTGACTGCTTTATCCGAATTTATCACATCCACAAGAAAAATTTGAAAATCTTTGCGAGATTTAAAACTATAAATATAGCCATTTCCGTATTGTGGCAACTGATTTGCAATATCGCTTTCTAGAACAACTGTTACAGGATAAATAGTTGCATCGTACGCAATAAACATTAATCGAAACTTGTAGTCTTTATTGTCAGGCGTTTCCAAGCATACTTCAAATTTCTTTTGCGTATTACCCATTTCTCCCAAACGACTTTGAATATCTATATGTTGTTCTACTGTCTTAGTTTGAAAAGCAGTCAACAATGCAGCTGTACCGACTTCTTTGGTTTGCGTAAAAGAACGAATTGGACCATCATATTCTTTGACTTCACATTTGACCATTCCCTGCGTTATTTCGCTCAGTTCATTTCCAACTTCTTTAATAACTTTATCAGGCGCTGTCAAATCAACCTTGTCAAAACTTAACTTCTCTTTTAATGATAGCATATGATCCATACTTAATCCTCCATTAATTGAAATACAATCGGTAAATGGTCACTGATTTCTTTATTTGGATGCTGATTTTGAGTCACTAAAGAAACCGTTTGTGTTTTTGTTATGATTTTTAGTTCTTTATCAACAAAGTTGCTTCTCAACCGGGGACGAACTATCACTTGATCAAAAATATTCCAGAATTCATTTTTCTCCTTGTTACCTTTATAATAGTATGTTCCAGGTGGATAATTAAAATCTCCCAACAAATTCCACATAGGATTATAAAACATTTTATACTTTGCGTTATAGATTGTTCTTGATATTTTTTGTGCTTCATCTGCAACGGGAATTCCATGAAATCCAAATGCTCCCAAGCACCCATCATCGTATGGATTTTGATTAAAATCTCCAACGACTACGGTCTTATCAATTCCACTTTCCTTTTCTGCAAGCTCAATATCTTGAACCACCGACTGGAAAGCAAGTGTTTGTGTTCGTTCATCTGTCCACATCTGACTTGGAAGATGAACTCCACACAAAAGCAAATCATCATCTACAATCTGCATAGAATAATATCTGCTTTGGCGGCTTTGCCGAACATTTTTAGTATTCCCGAGAATTGTAATTCTTTCACATCCAACAGATGGATAAACATTCATTCGGACACCATTTAAATCGAGATTGTAAAGCAAGTCCTCAATGATGTCTTCATATTCTGCAAGAATAACAATGTTTGATTTTTGCTCCACGATCATACTGCAAAGAATTTTATTTATATCTTTGGTATTATGCGTATTCCAAAATAAAAATCTCACGTTCCTCCATCCTCATCACCAAAATCTTTTACTTTGCTTCTTTCAACATCCCCATTCTAATTAGAACCTGCCACACCGAAGCATACGCTTCCGCTCCAACCAGTTCTTTCAGCAGTTGTTCTCGAAGTTCTGGTTTCAGCTTTTGAATCGAGTTCATTGCTTTAATTACATCAAGCTTTGCCTTGTTATAATCTTTTTCTTCTTCAAAGGTCGTCGTCGTATGCTCCTTTCATGATAAAATGTTCTGGTTAACATTATTATACCGCTAAAATCCGCTGTTGCACAGCCTTTTATCTGAAGTTTGGGGCATTTTATATACAAACTCCCTCCGTCTGCTCACTTCGTTCGCATCCACCTCCCTCAAGGAGGGAGGCTTTTCGGCACCGCCACGTCAAAGGCTCCCTCTCTGAGGGAGCTGGCGCCGTCAGGCGGCTGAGGGAGTTACCCAAAATATTCCTGCATCAGTGCCTTTTTCATCAGTTCCAGCTTTTCAAGGCTCTGCTGCACGGTTTGCTTCTGCTTGTCTACACGCTCTACAAAAGCGGCGAACTGGTTTTGAAGTTCAATTGGCGGCAAAATCATTTCTATTTTATTCATAGTCGAGATTGGAAGTTGCGGTTGTGCAGACCCGCTTGCAATCCGGCTTTTTATGGAATCAAGTTGCATTTTGAATTGCTCAATAAAGAAAATTTCAGAAACGACTTGGTTATTCATCCTTAGAATGACCATTCCAGAATTGATTCGAATATTCTCATAAGGAACACTTGTATCATAAAATGCTAAATTTCCAATTGTTCCTCTTGTGGTTAAAACGACATCACCTCGACAAAGTTTTCCGTTACGCAATAGAGCGTCTTTTTCTTCCGTTATATATGTACAGTTTTCAAACGAAAACCCCTGCGCAGTGACATTCTTTGCGTTTAAAAACAAGCAAAAGCCACTATCTGAAAACTCTTCTTGTTTCGGGTAGTTTTTTCCTCTGTCGCCATCAATGATTTGACAAATAGCGGTCATTGGGCTTGCTGGCAGATTGTTTACATTATTTGCTGGGTCACCAAACATCTCCACAAACCGTACCTTTACCAGCTTGTCCAGTTTGGCAAGCTGCTGTTTGCGAAAATTCACGAGCTGTTCAACTTTGTACAGAGTTTGAGCAATTTTGTTTTGCTCTGAAATATTCGGAATTTCTATTGATAATGTTTCTAACTTGCTCACAGCAAGACCGGGCTGTGCCGCACCTGTTGCATACTGACCCAAATTCATGGCGTTTATTGCATAATAAAGCCAATGCACATTCATTTCGATTTTTGGTTGTACAACGACTGCGTGCTCTGTTGCATGAAACTTTCCAGAGGCTAAATTAACATTTCCGCACAACGCCCCCTGTCTGCCAATCAACGGAAACTCTCCATCATGCGTATAATCTGCAACATATCCACGAATGCCGTTTCCTCCGAAACAAGGATACAATCCCTTGTTATATTCAGGTGAAATATCATTCGCTGATACGAATTTTCCTGCCTTTAAGAGACAAACCTCTCCCAACTTCGCCATCACACCATCTCCTCCAACACCTGCATATTATTCCGATTTTTCGTCATCTTTTTCCGTTGCCACGCTCTCAATCATTCCGGCAACCGTCTGCCCCAGTAGCATGGTACTTGCATTTTCGGCAGTGACCACCGGGCGGCCAGTCTTGGATTCGATCTCTTTCCGGGCATTTCCGGCCACTGCGCCTCCCTGTTTGGCAACGACACGGTTTTCTTCCAGTCCCTGCGGGTTCTGGGCATTTGTCAGCTCCGTTGTGGTGGCTTCTGCCAGCATATTCAAGGCCAGTTCCAGGGTACTCATGTTGTCGCGCAAGTTTTCCTTTTTCAGCCCTTTGAAGTTTTTATATTGCCGTGTGTTCATACCAGACCATGCCTTCGTCACCTCGTCCGTCAGAATGGCATACTCCTGCCCCTCTCTCACGCCGTGCACCTTCCATGCATCGGTCAGTTCTTTTCGGGCGCGGATGGTTTGCAACCGCTGGTTGATCCACTCCGGGGAGTAACCTTTTTGGGCGTAGGTATCGAGTGCGCGCTCGATGGTCAGTTCCGGGTCAATGATCTCCTCAATGCGTTCCCGGCCGACCATCGCCAGCCACATCTTGAACGGTTCTGCCTTTTTGGACGGCACCGACTGAATGATGCGCAGGAGCTGTTCCGTGTTGGCAACATCGGTCAAACGGCGTTTTCCGTCTGTCGCTTTCATTTTCAACTGGTGACAATTTGTCACCAGTTCACTGCCCTCGGCTTTCAAGCGTTGCTTCAACTTATTCCAATATTTTCGCCCGGTGTTGTAATCTCCGCTTTCTGTTAAAACCGTCACAACATCAACGATGGAGAAGTACCATTCTTCCTGCGTTTCATCCCATGCGGTACGAATCGGTCGGTCCTCAAACATTTGCAGTTTATCGTTTTCTGTCATCGCATTTTCCTCCGTCATACCATTTCTTCCAGTTCTGCCAAACCCTTGGTGATCTCCATTTCCAGCTCATGCAGGTCGGCCAGAATTTCCGTAGTCGAGGGGTACTCCACCGGCACATACTCGGTCTCTTTGTACTTATTGATGGACAAATCGTACCCGTTGGCGGCAATTTCTTCTTTGGGCACAAAGAAGCTCTGCTCAGTGCGCTTGCGGTCAGTTTCGGCATCAAGGTTATGGAACCGGGCGATGATGTCCGGGATGTCGTTTTCCTTCACCTCGGTGCGCTTGTCGTCCAGTGAGAAGCCGTCGGCTTTCATATCGTAGAACCACACTTTATCGGTGCCGCCCGCGCCGGTCTTGGTAAACACCAGCACCGCTGTGGACACGCCTGCGTAGGGCTTGAACACGCCGGAGGGCATGGAAATGACCGCCCGCAGCTGGTGGTTTTCAATCAGTTCTTTTCGGATGCTCTGGTGCGCCTTGCTGGAACCGAACAGCACGCCGTCCGGCACGATGCAGGCGCAGCGTCCGCCGGTTTTGAGCATCCGCAGGAAGAGCGCAAGGAAAAGCAATTCTGTCTTTTTGGTGTTGGTGACAGCCTTCAGGTCATCGTTGATGCTCTCGGCATCCACAGTGCCCTTGAACGGCGGGTTCGCAAGGCAAATGGTGTACTTGCTGCAGATAGAGTTTTGCTTCGACACGCTGTCCTTGTAGTCGATATCCGGGTTCGTGATGGAGTGGAGCATCAAGTTCATGGCCGAAATGCGCAGCATGGTGCGGTCCGTGTCAAAGCCGGTGAACATCGGGCCGGCAAAATGCTGCCACTGCTCCGAGGTCATGCTGTCCTCGTAGTGGGCGCGGAGGTACTGCGCGCTGGACACCAGAAAGCCCGCCGTGCCGCAGGCGGGGTCGCAGATAAAGTCGTCCGGCGTGGGCTGCACCAGCTCCACCATCATGTCACGGATGTGCTTGGGCGTGCGGAACTGGCCGTTCTGCCCTGCGGTTGCCAGTTTGCCCAGCATATACTCGTACAGGTCGCCCTGCATATCAAGGTCGGCAATGTCGTGGGTGTAAAGATCCTCCAGCCCGGTGATGATCTTTTGCAGCACCTGCGGCGTGGGGATCAGGAACATGGCATCGTCCATGTACCGCGCAAAGGCGGCATTGCCCTCGTCCGGGCGGGTGGGGTCGTCCTCGATCTCCACCAGCTCACCGTTCGCGTCAAAGTCCGGCAGACGGCCATACTTCATCTTTTTGATGGCCGGGAACACCCGTTGCTGCATGGTCAGGAAAATTTCGCGGGAATCTTTGTCCTTAAAGCGGCTCCACCGCATAGACTGCCCTGCCGCGCTGGCCGGGAAGATGTGCTCCATCTTTTCGCCCGCCATGTTCTCAAAATCTTCGGTGGCAAGCTCTTTCTCGTCCAACGACCGGATGAACATGAGATAGGTCAGCTGTTCAATGACGGTCAGCGGATTGGTGATGCCGCCTGCCCAGATGTCTGTCCAGATCTTGTCTACCTTATTTTTAATGGCTCCTGTTACCATGCGTTCCTCCTGAATGTTTGCCAATCGCAAACGCTTTGTATCTTGGATTTTTGGTGATAATATCACAATTTTATTATAGCAGTGTATGATTGCATTTTCAACGTAGAGTGTTTAGCAGAAGTGCTTTCTTGATCGCAAGGCAAGAAAGTAGTGAAACATTCAAACAGCATATTTGCGATATGCAATTCAACGCTGTTGCTGTTACATGAAGATGTTGAATTGCTATAAAACGGTAAAGTGGATTTTATCTGCTTTGCCGTTTTTTCTTTACATCTGGACTCCAACATGCCTTTGTGCTATTCAGCGATTCCATCGCGCAGCCTGCGCCGGGACGGTGCAGATTTGAAAGGGTTTGGGATTTCCCAACAAGCATTTTGCAACGCAAAAATAGCAGATGTATATACGTCTGCCCTGCTTGCTACAATGGGTGTTGGTTCTGAGAAGTTCACAGCCAGTGAGCTATACAGATGCCCAAACCTACGCTAAAATTGAGATGTGCTGAGAGAACGATGTGCTGTTTGCCGGTTATATATTCTTCAGTTCTCACCGGCGCAAAACGCTTCATATTTTTGACTCCATACTCCCTCGCATCTTTCTGCGAACGCTTTCAAGTCTCCGATCTGATTCATACGATGCCATGGCATCGTAGAATTGGCTCGGATTTTTTATTTTGAATCATTGTATACAACACATGGACTAAGGGGGTGGGTAACTTGGACTACGAGTCCATAAACTTTTGCTGCGGAAACCGGTACACTGTTGTCAAAGGAGGCGAACAATATGCTGAAACTAAGCAATCTCAAAATAGACCCCGAGTTTTCCGCTCAAATTTTGCCGCTGAGTTTTGAGGAGCTCCAGCAGCTTGAGCAGAACATCATTGCCGAGGGTCGTCTTCTGAATCCCATCATCACATGGAATGGCTACATTCTGGATGGGCACACCCGCTACCGCATCCTGAAAAAGCACGGCTTTATCAAGTTTGAAGTGGAAGAAATCCAGTTTGCGAACAAGTACGAAGCGCTTGCATGGATCTGCAAAAATCAGCTTGGCCGCAGAAATCTCAGCCCGGAACGAAAGAAGTTTCTTCTGGGCAAAGAGTATGAATCAACCAAGCTGGCAGTGGGCGGGCAGCCCGGAAATTGCTATAAAGTAAATCGATGTGATCAAAATGATCACATCGATTCAGAAAAACGCACTTGCGAACGAATCGCCGTAGAACATGGTGTTGGGTCTGCGACGGTACGACGTGCCGAAAAGTACATGAACGGCGTGGAGGCTGCCGATGAAGCAGCACCCGGTGCCCGGGAGGAAATTCTAAACGGGAAAATCAAAGCTGCTGACCGTGAGATCTGTGCTATCGCTAAGGCTCCGAAGGAACAGCGGCCGGAAATCGTTGCAGAACTTCGCAAGCCGAAAAGTGAGCGAGATAAGCAGCTTGCTTCCTCCGACTGACAGCCTGAAAGCCACAACACTGGTGTACACGGTAGAGGAGATCGCACAGATGCTGTCCATCAGCCTGCGCTCTGCTTACAACCTGTGCAACAGCACCACCGAATTCCGTGTTCTGCGGGTAGGCGGAAGCATCCGCATCCCGAAAGACAGTTTCGATGCGTGGCTCCGGACAGCTTGAAAAAGGAGATAACGTATGGCATATATCACAAAACGCGGCAGCTCCTATGGTGTCCGCTATACTTACCAAGACGAGCAGGGTAAAAACTGCAACAAATGGGAAAGTTTTTCCACGAAAGAGGAGGCAGTAAACCGCCTCCATCTGACACGAAAAATGCGGACCGTGCAAAAACCGTGCAGAGACCGTGCAAATGGCGTATAAACGGAAAATCCCACGAGAAATCTTACGATTTCTCGTGGGATTTTGGTGCGCTCGAGGGAACTCGAATCCCTGGCCCTCTGATTAAAAGAATGAGCCAATTGGGAAACGACCGTTTGTGTTTGTTCCGTTTTATATAGAATCATCGTCATTTTTATTCGCGTTCGTGCGTATTCATTTCCAATTGTTTGCGACAGATAAGGCACAAATAAGGCACATTCCGGTGTGCCTTGCATCCGATAAACAGGACAACACACAGCCCATCATAGAGAAAGC
>ULQX01011111.1_pt1 | contig 13179 bp, 8 predicted proteins | sample 1954941 | NCBI WGS metagenome assembly ULQX01 (sample SAMEA4835667, study PRJEB28245) | human gut metagenome | biome: gut microbiome; material: fecal sample | place: Denmark | collected 2008
CTGTGCGCAACGCACAGCGGGGCTTTATGTAAATACAATTTGTATAAGCATGCTGAAAAATACGAAAAGTAAAGCGAAAATCAATGCTTCAGCGGCTTTTTCAGCATGCCCAGCAGCAGGGCCGTGGTCAGGGTGCCGACAGCCAGCGCAATCAGAAAGCCCGGCGGGTTTTCCATGACCGGCAGCAAAAACAACCCGCCGTGCGGCGCGGGACACCCGCAGCCCAGCAAAATCGTTATGAACCCGGCCAGTGCACTGCCTGCGATGCAGGCGAGGCTGACCCGCAGCGGATCGCGCAGTGCAAACGGCAGCGCACCCTCGGTCACGAAGGTCGCGCCCATCAGCAGGGTCTGCGGCGCAGAGCAGCGCTCGGTGCTGGTGAACCGCGTCGGGAACAGCAGGCAGGCCAGCCCAATGCCCAGCGGCGGAATCATGCCGCCCGCCATGACAGCGGCCATCAGGTCATACTGCTGGTCTACCAGTGCCAGCGTGCCGCTGACGTAGGCGGCCTTGTTGATCGGCCCGCCGTAGTCGGTGGCCATCATGCCGCCCAGCAGCGTGCCCAGCACCAGACGGCTGCCGCCCTGCATACCATCCAGCTGGATGGAAAGCCAGGCATTGAAACGCCCGAGCGGCGGATTAATGGCCATGACCATCAGGGCACCGACAAACAGCAGACTCAACAGCGGGACCAGCAGCCCGGTTTTGATGTGATCCAGCTCCTGCGGAATGCGGCGGAACAGGTAATTCAGAAGCCGCACAGCCAGACCGGCAGCAAAGCCCGCGACAATGGCCCCCCAGAACCCGCTGGAGATCCAGCCCAACCGGGGGGCGGTGGTTGTGCCGAGCTGTGCCAGGTAGCCGCCCATCAGGCCGGGCATAAAACCGGGGCGGTCCGCAATGCTGTAAGCGATGAACGCAGCCAGCACGGGGTACATCATCCTGAACGCAGCATTGCCGACGTTCGTCATCATGGTGGTGATGTCGCTGCGGCCAAAAAGGTGCTGCAGCAGCAGGGAAAGCGCCAGCATCACGCCGCCCGCCACAACAAACGGCAGCATGTGGGAGATGCCGCTCATCAGGTGGCCGTAGTATTCGCGGCCCAGCTCCTTCCAGTCGCTGGTGCGGAAGGCGTGCCCGCCGCGGTAGACGGGAGCCTTGCCGGAAACGGCCTTTTCCAGCAGCCGGTCCGCGTCGCGCACGGCATCCCCTGCCGAAGCATAGACCAGCCGCTTGCCAACGAACCGCGCCAGCGGGATCGAGCGATCCACCGCCACGATCACGCACTCTGCGGCCTGGATCTCATCATCGGTCAGTTCGTCGTTGACACCGGCAGCGCCGTTCGTCTCGACCTTGAGCGTCAGGCCGCGGGCCTGCGCGGCCTGCTGGAGCGCCTCCGCCGCCAGATAGGTGTGCGCGATGCCGGTGGGGCAGGCCGTCACGGCCAGCAGCTGATAGCTGGGCTTGGCGGCACCCGGCGCTGCGTCAGACGGGGCAGACGGCGGCTCCTGCGCGTCCTGCTCCTCCCGCGCGGAGATGGCGCGGCAGAATGCCTCGGGGGTCTCACTCTCCCGCAGGCGGGCGCAGAAATCGGTATCCAGGAAGAGCGTCGCCAACTCGGCCAGCACCTGTACGTGCAGGTCGTTGGCTTCGGCGGGGGCGGCAATCATCACCAGCAGGTCCAGCGGCTTGCCGTCCGGTGTGTCGCAGGGCAGCGGCGGGTCCAGCGTCAGCGCGGCCAGCTGCAGCTGCTTGACGGCGGTGCTTTTGGCGTGCGGGATGGCCAGGCCGTTGCCCACACAGACGCCGCCCAGTGCCAGCCGGGCGCGGACGTCCGCCGCAAACACAGCGGTGTCAGTCAGATTGTCAGTCCCGTTCAGCAGTGTAACCATCTGCTGCACTGCACCGGTGAGCGAGTCTGCCCGTTGGCGCAGTGCGACGCAGTCAGGCCGCAGGTAGTTGGCGATGCGCATGGTTTGAGCCTCCGTTTGGTGCCGCTGTGCTCCGGCAGCTGTCGATGCAGCGCGGCTTTTGCGGCGCAGTATTAGTAAAAAAGCGGTTCCGCCGCAACGGAACCGCTATGAATGCTGTAAAAATTAGTTGAGCAGGGTCTTCTCGGTCTCGGGATCGAACAGGTGGATCTTGTGGGTATCCATAGCGACAGTGATCTTGTCGCCGCGGCGAGACTTGGAGGTGGGAGCAACGCGAGCCATCAGGTTCTGGCCCTGGTAGGTCAGGTACAGATAGATCTCAGCGCCCATCAGCTCGGAAACCTCAACCTCAGCGCTCAGGTGGCTGTTGGGATGCTTTTCCAGGAACTCCTCGTCGTCCTTGATGTCCTCGGGACGGATGCCGACCTTCAGGGTCTTGCCGACGTAAGCGTCCAGCTTGCCGTCAGCGGTCTTCTCCTTGGGCAGCGGAACCTCGGTGCCGGCCAGATCAACGACGAACTGATCGCCGGCCTTCTTCAGGGTGCCGTCCAGGAAGTTCATCTGCGGGCTGCCGATAAAGCCGGCAACGAAGATGTTGCAGGGATAATCGTACAGGTTCTGCGGGGTATCGACCTGCTGGATCATGCCGTCCTTCATAACGACGATACGATCGCCCATGGTCATAGCCTCGGTCTGGTCGTGGGTAACGTAGATGAAGGTGGTAGCCAGCTTCTTGTGCAGCTTGATGATCTCGGTACGCATGCTGGTACGCAGCTTAGCATCCAGGTTGGACAGAGGCTCGTCGAGCAGGAAGACCGCCGGGTTACGGACCATTGCACGGCCCAGGGCAACACGCTGACGCTGACCACCAGACAGAGCCTTCGGCTTACGGTCAAGCAGGTGCTCGATCTCCAGGATCTTGGCAGCCTCACGGACGCGCTTGTCGATCTCGTCCTTGGGCATCTTGCGCAGCTCCAGACCGAAGGCCATGTTCTTGTAAACGGTCATGTGCGGGTACAGAGCGTAGTTCTGGAAGACCATCGCGATGTCGCGGTCCTTCGGGGGAACGTCGTTGATCAGACGGTCACCGATGTACATCTCGCCGCCGGAGATCTCCTCCAGACCGGCGATCATACGCAGGGTGGTGGACTTACCGCAGCCGGAAGGACCGACGAAAACGATAAATTCCTTATCCGCGATTTCCAGGTTGAAATCGGGAACGGCAGTAACATTGCCGGGGTAAACTTTCTTAACGTGACGGCAGCTAATGGAAGCCATAATGCTCATCCTCCAAATGTATTCAGTGGTTTCAGCCCGTGTAGAGGGGGCTGTTTCTGTTGACATGATTATAATAACAGGTTATAATCTATTTGAAAATAGCATTTTATTGATATAGAGGTGTCGAAATTGATATTTGACCCGGAAATTTACTGCACCGCTGCCGAAACGGCGGAATTGGACGGCACAGCGCCGCTGGCGCTGGCCGGGGACGGCCTGTGGGTGGGGGTGCTTTCCCGCGGGGCGTGCCTGCTGGACGGCGTTGACCGCCCGGGCCAAAGCGGCGATATTCTGCTGGGCCCTGCCCCCCTGGTGCTGACGCCGCAGAGCGACTGCCACCTGCTGGCCGTGCGGCTGACCGGCCACTGCACAGACGCCTACTTATTGCAACTGGGGGCGGCGCGCTGGGCGGACGGTGCTGCCTGCCCCGGCGCGGCGGAGCTGATCGCACAGCTGTGCGGCGCGCAGACGGCCCCCATGGCCTACGCGCTGCTCTGCGCCGCAGCCAAGGCCGACGAGACCGCCCGTCCCCTGCCGCCGCTTGTGGCCGAGGCCGTGGCGGCCATCCGCCAGAATTATATGGCGCTCTACGGCGTCGAGGAGCTGAGCGAGCAGCTCGGCGTGACAAAAAGCCATCTGGTGCGCGTCTTTAAGCAGGAGATGGGGGTGCCGCCGGGCAAGTACATGACGAATGTGCGCATCGAGGCAGTCAAGACGTTGCTGCTGACCGATGAGTACAATCTGGACATGATCGCGGGCCTGACGGGGTTTTCCGGGGCCAACTATTTGTGCCGCGTCTTTAAGCGGGAGGTGGGCCTCTCCCCCGCGGCCTGGCGCACCGCCGCCGCACCCCTGCCCGCCGTACCCAAGCTCCCGCCGAGAAGTCAGGAGATGTATGTGTAAAAGAATATGGCAGGAGCGGTAGGGGCCGGACATGTCCGGCCCGCAGCCTTCCCGCAAGCATCCGCTTTCTATACACATCCGGGCCGGGCATGCCCGGCCCCTACTGCGCGATGACATAAAAAACCTCCCGATGCAAGAGCATCGGGAGGCTTTTTTATGCAATTTTATTCCGCAGTCTTATACCCGTCCGGGTTGTGGCTCTGCCAGTTCCAGCTGTGGGCGCACATTTCCTCAATGCCGTACTGGGCCTCCCAGCCGAGCTCACGCTTGGCCTTGGAGGGATCGCACCAGCACTCGGCGATGTCGCCGGGGCGGCGCGGGTCGATGACATAGGGGATCTCCTTGCCGCAGGCCTTGCTGAAGGCGTTGATGACGTCCAGCACGCTGTAGCCGTGGCCGGTGCCCAGATTGCAGATGAACAGGCCGGGCTTCTGCTCCAGCTTTTTGATGGCAGCAACATGGCCGCGGGCCAGGTCGACAACATGGATGTAGTCGCGCACGCCGGTGCCGTCGGGGGTCGGGTAGTCATTGCCAAAGACGTGGACCTTCTCCAGCTTGCCGACAGCGACCTTGGCGATGTAGGGCACGAGGTTGTTGGGGATGCCGTTGGGGTCCTCGCCGATCAGGCCGGACGGATGCGCACCGATGGGGTTGAAGTAACGCAGCAGCGCAACGTTCAGCGCGGGGTCGGCGTGGCAGCAGTCGGTCAGGATGCGCTCGGTGAACACCTTCGTGGTGCCGTAGGGGTTCGTGGTGCCGCCGACGGGGAAATCCTCGCGGATGGGCACGCTGGCGGGGTCGCCGTAGACCGTGGCGGAGGAGGAGAAGATGATGTTGTGGCAGTTGTGGCGGCGCATGACATCCAGAATGTTCAGCGTGCAGGCCAGATTGTTGGAGTAGTACTCGATGGGCTTGGAAACGCTCTCGCCGACGGCCTTGTAGGCGGCGAACTGGATGACACAGTCAATGTCCTCGTTCTCGGCAAAGATCTTCTCCACGGCGTCCTTGTCGGTCATGTCGGCCTCGACAAAACGGAAGTCCTTGCCGGCGATCTTCTTGACGCGGGCCAGGGCCTCGGGGCAGGAGTTGTAGTAGTTATCGGCTACAACGATGTCGTACCCTGCGGCCAGAAGTTCCACACAGGTGTGGCTGCCGATGTAGCCGGCGCCACCGCTAACCAGAATTGCCATAACAGTCGTCTCCTTATGTTATATGATATTGTTGCGTGCGAACCGGGCGGCTCGCCTCTCTTTGCTTGTATTCTACTCTTTCTGCGGAGTTTCTGCAATAGGAGTTTTTGATTCTGATTTGCCTTTTTGTTGCCTGTTTTGCCGTCGGGCAGGCAGCCCCTGCTGAATGCGGCGGTAGGCGGACGGCGTGTGCCCCGTGGCAGCGCGGAATTTCTGGCTGAAATACGCGCCGGAGCAGTAGCCCATCTGCGCGGCAACCTCGCCGGGGGATGCCCCGCGGGCCAGCAGCTGGGCCGCGTACTCGATGCGCATGGCGGAGAATTCCTCCATGGCCGTGCGGTGGAGCCGCGCGCGGAACGCCTGCTGCAGCTGGGGCCGCGTGCAGCCCAGCGCCGTGCAGATGTCGTCGATCTTCAGTTCATGCGCAAGATTTTCGGCAAAATAGGCGCGGGCGTCCTCGACCAGCGCGTTCTGGCGGCGCTCCCGCCGGACGCGGGCCACGGGGCGCTTGGTGCGGCGGCAGCGGCGGGCCAGCAAAATCAGCAGATTTTCCAGATGGATGATGAACTGCTGCATCGCGCCGAAGGGCAGCTCCTCCTTTAAGACAGGCCGTCCGCCCGGCACGGGGGCGGCGTCGAACAGCTCGTTGGCGGCATTTGCCAGCCAGTTCAGGTCATGCTGCTCGGCAGGCTCCGTGTGCAGCATCGCGCCGCGGAAACGGTCCATGGCCGCGCCGGTGCAGTAAAAGTCGATGCGCAGCGTCTCGGGCGGGACCTCGCCGACGGTGGTCATAGCAAAGACCTCCCCCGGCTGGTGGAACAGCAGTCCGCCTGCCCGCAGCAGCACGTGGCGGGCATCGCAGCGTTCCTCAATGGTGCCGCTGCGCACAAAGACCAGCTGCCAGGCCTGCGTCTCGCTGGGCGGGAATGAGTCGTCCGCGCGCCACTCCGACGCATGTGCCGCCGGGATCGCTTCGACCCGCAGCGGAAAGGTATCGTTCAGCATGGGTGTGACCTCCCTTCCCCGGCTTGACACCGCTGTAGGGGCCGGGCATGCCCGGCCCGCATGTGTATGGCGACCGGCTGCCTGCGGGAAGGCTCTCTCCCTCCGGCCCTGCGGGCCACCTCCCTCTGCGAGGGGGCTGGCGCAACAGCGCCTGGGGGAGAGAAGCTTCCGGGCGGTGCTTACTTTCCTTACACCGCTACCGCGCCCGGCCAATTCTCGCCGGCCTCCGCGCTCCCCGCTTCCCCGTCGGCTCCGTAAGAGAAAACGCCGGGGGTCATGTCGGCCAGCAGGGGGAACTGCGCAAGCTCGGGGCAGGTGTCGGTCAGCCCCAGACAGTAGGCCGTCAGCGGACTGATCTCCTTTGTGATGGCGTCAAACCGGCTTGAGCCGTCGTCCTCGTAGGTGCTCAGCATAATATCGCCGGGGTAGGCGTCGGCCACATAGCTGACAAGTGCCTCGTCGACGTAGGGGTCGCTGCTGCCCTCATACAGGTCGGGCGCGCCGAACAGATGCAGGATCTCGTGGGCGTAGGTCGCCGGGGATTCCGCCTCGCCGTCGGTGTAGGCGTCGGTTTTGTACAGGCAGCTGTATTCATAATAAAAGCTGTCGCCGTCGTCGGCGTAGTGAGCCATCGTGAAGGATGTCCCGCTGATGGGCAGGAAGAACAAAAACGCGATGTGCCGGGCCCCGTAGGCAGCCAGACGGCTGTCGGCGGCCAGCGATGCGCACAGCGTATCCATCTCGTCGAGAAAAGCGGAGCTTTCCTCGGAATTTCCGCCGCCCTGCATGGCGGACTGCACAAGATAACTGCGTGTCAGCGTTGAATCGCTGCCGTCCGCGCTGCGATCACAGATCAGATTCACCGCGGCCTCGTAGCCCGCGGCCTGCTCGGTGATCCAGTCTATGGCCAGTTGGGTGCGCTGCACGGCGGCAGCGCGGCTCTCGGCGTCCCAGGTATGCCCGTGGGCGGCGTCGTTCAAAAACACGTTGACGAGCACGGTGGCATCGGTCAGCAGTGCGGCGCTGCCGTAGGCCTTCTGCTCCTCGGTAAAGGTGGGCACCGGCTCCGGCGTCGGGGTGGCGGCGGGGCTTTCGGCCCGGGGCAGCTCTGCGGGATAACGCTGTACCGTGACGCGGGCCGAGCAGCTGCACAGCAGCGCCGCGGCCAGCACCAGGGCAGCCAGTTTTCTGTACATGGTGCGCCCCTTAAATTTCCAGCACGGCCCTGCCGTCGTGGTCGGCCAGCTCCAGCGTGACCTCGCGGCCATCCAGGCGGCCATCGACGAGCGCGTCGGAGACGGGATCCTCAATGGTCTTGCGGATCGTGCGGCGCAGCTCACGCGCACCGTATTTGGTGGAGCTTTCGGCTACGATGTCCGCCAGCGCGGGCTGCGTGTAGTGCAGCGTGATGCCGTGCGCGGCCAGACCGGGCTTGTACTCGTCGAGCATGAGCGCGGCGATCTTCTCAAGGTCTTCCTCGCTCAGCGGCTTGAACGTAATGATCTCGTCCACACGGCCGATGAACTCGGGGCGCAGGAACTCCTGCAGAGCCTTCATGCTGCGGTCCGCGCTGGCGACCTCGGCCTTTTTGCCGAAGCCCGTCGCACCGCTCTGATCGGTGGAGCCCGCGTTGGAGGTCATGCAGATGACCGTGTTCGAGAAGTCCACCGTGCGGCCCTGCGCGTCGTTGATCTTGCCCTCGTCCAGAATCTGCAGCAGGATATTCATAACGTCAGGATGTGCTTTTTCGATCTCGTCGAACAGCACGACGCTGTAGGGATGGCGGCGGACCTTCTCGGTCAGCTGCCCGGCTTCGTCGTAGCCGACATAGCCCGGGGGCGAGCCGATGAGGCGGGACACCGCGTACTTTTCCATGTACTCGCTCATGTCGATGGAGATGAGCGGGTCAACGGTGTCGAACAGCTGGCTGGCCAGCTGCTTGACCAGCTCGGTCTTGCCGACGCCGGTGGGGCCGACGAAGATAAAGCTGGCCGGGCGGTGACGGCCGGACAGGTCGGCGCGGGCGCGCTTGATGGCCCCGGCCACGGCGTGGACAGCCTCGTCCTGGCCGATGATGTGCGCCTTGAGGGCATCCTCCAGCCCCTGCAGGCGGCCATACTCGGTCTCTTTGATCTTCACAGCAGGCACACCGGTCCAAAGCTCAATGACCTGTGCGACGTCGTCCATGGTCACTTCAATTTCCGCGACCTTCAGCTGCAGGGCGGGCAGCTTTTCGCGCTGCTTCGCCAAATCGGTCTTGACCGCGGCCAGTGCCTCGTAGTCGATGGCAGCGTCCTGGCCGTTCTGCGGCTCGGGGTTCTCCAGTTCGTGCTCGCGGGTCTCCAAATCGGCCACGGTGCGCTGGGTCTCCATGAGCTCTGTAATTTCAGGATGGCGCAGGTTGCAGCAGGCGCAGGATTCATCCAGCAGGTCAATGGCCTTGTCCGGCAGGAAACGATCCGTGATGTAGCGTTCCGACAGCTTGACGATGCTCGTCACGATGGGGTCGGACACACGGACGAAGTGGTGCTTTTCATAGTAGACGCGGATGCCTTTGATGACCTCGATGGTGTCCAGCAGCGACGGTTCCTCGACCTTGACGGGCTGGAAACGGCGCTCCAACGCGGAATCCTTCTCGATATACTTGCGATACTCGGCAAACGTCGTTGCGCCGATGACCTGCATCTGCCCGCGGGACAGCGCGGGCTTCATGATGTTGGCGGCGTTCATAGAGCCGTCGGAGTCGCCCGCGCCGACGATGGAGTGGATCTCATCAATAAACAGGATGATGTTGCCCGCAGCCTTGACCTCGCTGATGAGGCCCTTGACACGCTGCTCAAACTGGCCGCGGAACTGAGTGCCTGCGACGAGGGACGTCATGTCGAGCAGGTAAATTTCCTTGTCCTGCAGACGCGCGGGGACCTTGCCCTCGGCAATGCGCTGGGCGATACCCTCGGCAATCGCAGTCTTGCCGACACCGGCCTCGCCGATCAAGCAGGGGTTGTTCTTCTGGCGGCGGCACAAAATCTGGATCGTGCGGTAAATTTCGCGGTCACGGCCAATGATGCGGTCCGTCTTGCCGTCGCGGGCCTTCTGGGTCAGGTTCTCGCAGTAGGTCTCAAGGAACTTGCGGCGGGGAGCCTTTTCCTTCTTGCCGTTTTTGGGCTTGGCGTCGTCCTTATTCTGGCGCGCACCAAAGCCAAACGGGAACACGGGGCTGCCGCCCGGGACAAAATCGTCCTGCGGGGCGGGCTCGTCACCGGCGTCGGTGTCGTCGCCGTTCATCATGGGGGCCAGCATGCCGGAGTCGGAGGCCTCCTGCAAAAAGCTGGACATCCGCTCCTCCATGTTTTCCAGATCCTGGTCGGACATGCCGAACTGTTTCATCAGATCATCCACAGGCTGGATGTGCATGGCACGGGCGCAGGTCAGGCAGTAGCCCTCCTGCACGGTCTTGCCGTTTTCAAGCCGCTGCACAAACACGACAGCGGGGCGTTTTTGGCATTTAACACAAAGCATTTACTTCACCTCTATGAAAAGTGCCCGATAAGAGGCACGTGGGATTGCGATAAATTGTTGTAGGGGGGCGGCGTTCCCGACGCCCAGCGGGCGGATAGGGAATCCGCCCTACGTAGGGCGGGCAGTCCCCTGCCCGCCGCACCGCAGCTACACTACTATTATTAAACAAACCCTGCCAAATTGCAAGTTTTGGCGGGGCTTGTTCAGAATTTGTTTAATAATGGAGCAAAAACGGGTTGAACGCACCAAAAAGGCTGTACCCGACGCTGCGCTGCAAAACGCCGGTGGTCAGCCAGTCGATCTGGCCGGTGGTGATGCTGGCGGCGAACCAGAGCAGCAGCGCCAGCAGCCAGCAGTCGAACGCGCCGGTCACAAGGCCCAGCACCAGACCCAGCAGCCGGTTGGCGCCGCCCACCAGCGGGATAAGATTGACGCCGCGCAGCAGCCGCACCAGCAGGGCGAACACCCAGCGCACGATCATGCAGAGCAGCACAAACAGCACCGCCTGCACCAGCGGCAGGAAAAGCGGCTCCAGCAGGGTGTTGATCTTTTCGGGCAGCTGGTCCCCGGCAGTCTGCAGACCCGCGGCCAGCGCGGCACGGATGGATTCCGGCAGAAAGTCCAGCCCCTGCACCGCAGCGGCAATATCGCCGCCCGACTGTGCGACGGCCTGCTCGACCCGGGTGGAGACGGAGTCGCTGAAAAAGCTAAGGTAGACTTCCGGGGCCAGCGTGCGGCTGCCCCAGGAGGCAATGCCGACGCCCAGCACCGCGCCGATCAGCTCGGTCAGCCCGGCGAGAAAGCCCTTCTGCCAGCTTTTGACGGCGGCAAAGGAAAATACGGCCAGAAAAATAAAATCATAGACAAGTGCGGGAGAAAAAGACATAGATGGGTACTTCTTTCTGTTGGATTACTTGCGGGTCGAAAGGCTTCCCCCAAGGGGGAAGCTGTCAGCGGCCCCGCCCGCTGACTGATGAGGGCGAACCTTGCCATTATTGCCCGCAAATTGGTTATTGCGGCAAGGCAGCCCCTCATCCGGCCCTGCGGGGCCACCTTCCCCCGAGGGGGAAGGCTTCGGAACTACTCGGCTGGCTTCGCCAAAACGTCCGCCTGACTGCCGGTAAAGACCAGCGTCTGCTTGCCGTGCAGGACCGCCAGCGGGCGGGACGGCAGGCCGGTCTGCACCCAGTTCTGCACGCCGTCGTAGCCGTAGCACTCGACGGCATCGGGGCAGAGCAGATAAATGTCGGTGTCGGTGGCCGAGACCGCAAACGCCTGCCGTGCGGGAATCTCCGACATAACGGTGAGGCTTTCGGACAGGGTGACCAGGCTGTTGCCGCCGTGTACGTTCAGAAGCAGCGCGGTCTGGCGGCGTCCGGGTGCAACGCTTTGCAGCGCGGCCCCGCCGTAGTCGTAGCGTGCGACCTCGGCGGCGGTGCGGGGGTCGATGACCGCAATGTAGGTGTCAAACACGGCCATGACGCGGTTCTCGCTCTGCCAGTCCAGCCGCAGCAGCATGCTGCCTGCGTCGGCGGTGTAGAGCAGCCCCTCGGTGTCGGAATCGATGTTCATAAAATAGACCGAGCAGTTCAGCTGCCCGTCCCGCGCGGCAATCATGCCCGAGGCAAACCTGCGGTTGTCGGGGGCAAAGTCCAGCGCGATCGGTGTGCCCATCGACTGGGGCATCCGCCAGCTGTACAGCTCCCGCATCGAAGGGTCATAGATGTGTACCCAGCCGGCAAAACGGTCCGCGTCGGTCACGACGGCCAGCGAGTTGTTGTTTGACATGGCGCAGAGCAGAATGTCCTCGTCAAAGCGCTGTGTGTAGAGCGTGCGGGTGCGGCTGCATACGGTCAGCTCACTGCCCGCGCGGTTGTAGACCACAAAGTGGGTGCCGCCCACAGCCAGCACGGGCCGCGCGTAGGACGGCTGCAGGCTCAGAATTTTGGAGCCGTAGGCCGAGTAGACGAGCACATCCTCATTGCCCAACTCGACGAAGCCATCCGCCAGCGGTTCGATTTGCAGCGGCTCGGTGATGCCGGTGGTGGTCGGCCAGCCGCCGTCGGCGCGGTTCAGGTAGAGCGATGCGCTGTCCACGGCATCACCCAGCAGCGCCAGCGAGGCCGACAGTGTGCCGGTCACAACGGTGAGCGCCAGCGCCAGCGCAATGATAATGACGATCAGGACGGTGAGCCGCCGCTGCTGGCGCTGCTTGTAGAGCGGCGTCAGGGATTTGAGCCGCGCGGCGCTCTGCGCTGACGGCTGCTCGGACGTCCGGGACGGCGGGCTGTCATCGCGCCGCGGTGTGGGAGCGGTGCGCAGCGTGCGGGCGCGGTCTGCGTCGCGGGCGGCGGCGCTCAGGGCCCGCCTCTGCTCACGCGCCAGCCGCTGCAGCAATGCCTGCCGATCTCTGTCCGCCTTACTCATAGGTGGGCCCCCTCCTTTCCGGAAAAAATTTGTGCGTATGGGTTGGTTTGTAGGGAGGCGTCTTGACGCCTCCGGGCCGTTAGCGGCGGTGGTCAGGCTCCGCGGAGGGGTCAAGACCCCTCCCTACGGTACGCCATTAAACGTCATCCAACCCGGGATAGTCTACTTGCTCCAAAAACAGCCCCTTTGCGGGCAGCGTCGGCCCGGCCCGGCGTCGGTCTCCGCTTTCCAGCAGGGCGGGGATGCTCTCCGGCGTCCGCTTGCCAAGACCCGCGTCCGCGAGCGTGCCCGCCAGAATGCGCACCATATTATAGAGATAGCCGTCGGCGGTCACGGAAATTGTAAACAAATCGCCGTTCTGTACAACAGTACAATCCGTAATCGTCCGCACGGTATCCCCGTGGGCGGCGGCGCTGGACCCGGACGCGCAGAGTGCGGAAAAATCGTGCGTGCCTATGAACTGCGCCGCAGCGGCCTGCATGGCGGCCAAGTCGAGCGCGGCCCCTACCCTGTGGCAGGTGTCGTAGGTGAACGGATCATCCACCCGCGCGTTCAAAATGTAGTAGCGGTAGGTCTTGGCGTGGGCGGCGTAACGCGCGTGGAAGCCGTCCGGCACGGAGCGGATGTCCACCGCGCGGATGTCCGGCGGCAGGTGGGCGTTGAGCGCGGGCACGATTTTCTGCATCGGCACTTTGCCAGTATAGCAGAAGCTGAGCGCGAAACGTCGCGCATGGACGCCGGCATCGGTGCGGGAGCAGCCCTTGACGTCGGGGCGGCAGCCGAACACCGCCTGCATCGCGTCCTGCAAAACCGCGCAGACCGTGGGCGCATTTGGCTGGACCTGGAACCCGGCATAGCGGGTGCCCTTGTAGGAAATCCAAAGTAAATAATTCATGTCAGAACCAAGTAGGGGCCGGGCATGCCCG
>ULQX01030656.1_pt1 | contig 12955 bp, 17 predicted proteins | sample 1954941 | NCBI WGS metagenome assembly ULQX01 (sample SAMEA4835667, study PRJEB28245) | human gut metagenome | biome: gut microbiome; material: fecal sample | place: Denmark | collected 2008
ATAGACCATTGTCATTGGCAAACTTTATCAGTTCTTCTGTTTGCCCTCTCTTATAGCCCTCTGTTGGTTCAGTTTCTCTTGCTGCTTCCTTACTTCTTCTGGTGATGCAGGCTGTTTGCTCCAAGAGGTTATTGATTGGCGGGTACGTTCTATCCATTCTTTGTGAAAATCGTTGATATATTCCATAATTTGCTTGATTATGAGTTTAAGACAAAGGTAATCATTCTTGTTAAAATGTAATAGCTTAGCTGCGATATTTTGATATTAAATTAATGAAGAGATAAAAGAAAACAGCATAAGAGTTTCCTCAAATGCTGCTCCTTCTACTTTAGCGGAATATGTTGTCAATAGCTTACCATCTAAATGATAATCTCCATCTCTAAAGTTCAACTCTTTAGTACCATAGTTCCAATAGAAATATCCATGCCAACCTGGAAGCATTAACACTTTACCAGTTATAGAATATAAAGTAGTTTGATTATAATTCATGGTTTTAGATTAAAATTATTATCTTTACCCGTGAATAATATTTTTCCCGGATGCGGAACAGGACATTTTGGGGTCTTGTGAGAGCAACTGCTCTCACCTTTTGAGGTATCTCTCACTTCATTTCTCACCCTTGAAACGGTGTATTTATCAAGGAAGTGGTGATAAAGGTGAGGGTATGAGAATGCTACGCCTTTCCTCGTCCGAAGTGTTCGGAATCCTGATGCAAGTTCTGTTGGATCTTGTATCAAGTTCCACAAAATCTTGTACCAAGTTTTGGTGTCACACCCTGCATCTTTTGAGTGAGATGACTTGTTCCTTTTTTAAAACATACTTGTCTTTTTCACAGAGAATAAAGATTTTCAGAACAATACGGAACCGTGTGAGAGGAAGCCGGTTTTTACACATACGTATGTATAAGGATACGCATACCCGGGCTTGAGAAATACCATCGTGGCATTGGAGTAGTCGTAATATTTGCGGCCGCAGCAATAACAGCCGTCCGTACATTCCTCGATAAGCAGCACGGCGTAAAACTCGAATTTCACGGCCTCCTGTTCCAAATCCGGATGTTCCAGATTGATGATGCTTGCTTGGGGATGCAGTGTCTTGCATCCCAAACGGCGGTTGCATTCGCACACGTTCTTTATGTCCAACGTATCTTTCATCTCCTCTTTCATCTGCCCTTTCAGCTAATCATCCTTGCGCGGTATTCATTCGGTGTGCATCCTTCCCGTTTCTTGAACAGACGGCACAGGTGCTGCGGATATTGGAATCCCAATGAATATGCTATTTGGCTTACAGTATCTCGGGTGCCGACAATACGGTCTTTCGCTATTTCGATTACTTTCTCCTGAATATATTCCTGCGGCGTCTTACCGGTCTCTTTCTTTAGCATGTCTCCGAAATAGTTGGGCGAGAGACATAATTTGTCGGCGAAATATTTCACTGAGGGAAGCCCGTCACGCTCGGCGGCAGCCCCCTCGAAATATTCATCCAGCAGATATTCGAAACGGGTCAGTACATCCCGGTTGCTTTTGCTGCGCGTGATAAACTGGCGTTCGTAGAAACGCATGCAGTAACCGAGCAGCAATTCGATATAAGTGGCAATCAGTTTTTTGCTGTGTTTGTCTATGCCATGCTCCAGCTCTTTCCGGATGATGTTCAGGCAGTCCAATATGATTGTCTGCTCCTCTTCGGATACGTGCAACGCTTCATTGACCTCATACGAGAAAAACGTGTAGCTCTTTATCGTTTTACTCAATGATGTGCCGCGAAGCAGGTCGGGGTGGAACAGGATTCCGTAGGCATTTGTCTGAATGTTTGTGACCGTGGAAGTCGTTTCGGCCGTTTGTCCCGGGGCGAAACAGACAATGGTTCCTTCTTCGTAGTCGTACTTCTGGCGGCCGTACCTGATGTCGCAGGACTTTTCCAATTTCAGGAACAGGGCATATAGACCATAGTTCAGGCGTATAAAATCCACCCCGCATGTCGCTTCATTGAGGTTGACCACGCTGACCAACGGGTGCAGGGTTTCGATACCGTACAATTGATTGTATTGGTCCACATTGTCTAAATTGAGTATTTTATCCATATCTCTGTATTTTCATTTTCTCTTTTCTTTCATCACACAAAAGTAGAGGATTATACGGATTTTGCCATAACCTCAATTACTGATAATATAACCTCAGATACAGATTTCGCACATTCTCCCCGGAAATTATGTAATTGGGGTTATAATATCTGTAATTCATCTACCGTCCTGTCTTATGGTTCCCGCTATTTTTGCACTTGAAAAACAAATGAACAGATAAACCATGTCGAAGAATATTTTGATTTTATCGTCCAGTCCCCGTCGTGGCGGCAATTCGGACACGCTCTGCGATGAATTCATGCGCGGAGCCATAGAGAGCGGAAACCGGGTAGAGAAGATTTTCCTGCGCGACAGTAACATACATCCCTGCACGGGGTGCGGCGTATGCAGCCGGGATAAAAAGCCATGTCCGCAGAAAGATGATGCTGCGGAAATCATCGGAAAGATGCTTGCGGCGGATGTCATCGTAATGGGCACACCGGTCTATTTCTATGCCATGAGCGCACAGATGAAAATGATGATAGACCGTTGCTGCGGACCTTATACCGAGATGAGTAACAAGAAATTCTATTTTATAGCCACAGCCGCCGAAGAGGATGAAACGATTATGGATCGCGTTGTTGCCAATTTCATGGGATTCCTTGACTGCCTGGAAAATCCGACTGTGAAGGGGACCCTGTTTTGCGGCGGAGTATGGCATGTGGGAGAAATCAAAGGAAACCCGAAATTGCAGGAGGCATACGAAATGGGGAAACTGGTATAAGGAAAGGAGAGGATTATGACACTGGACGATTTTCTGAATCATATCGAGGCCGGCGGTGCGCTCAATACGCCGGAAATTTACCGGCTGATGGACGAAATGAGCGACGAAGCCCGGCGCATCACCTGCGATATAAACAACTCGTACCATTCACAGGAGGAGTTGCGTGTGTTGATGTCGCGTCTGCTCGGCAAACCCGTGGACGAGACCTTCAAGATGTTTCCTCCGTTCTACACCGATTTCGGCAAGAATATCACCATCGGGCGCAACGTCTTCATCAACGCCTGTTGCCATTTTCAGGATCATGGCGGCGTGACATTGGGCGACGGTTGTCTCATCGGGCATAATGTGGTGTTCGCCACGCTCAACCACGGCACGGCTCCCGAAGACCGGGGGGCGATGTATCCGGCCCCTATCCGGTTAGGCAAAAACGTGTGGGTCGGCTCCAACTCTACCATCCTGCGGGGTGTGACCGTGGGTGATAATGCCATTATCGCCGCCGGATCGGTGGTGACGAAAGACGTGGCGGCCAACACGGTTGTAGGAGGCGTACCGGCAAGGCATATCCGAAACATTGACAGGAACGAAAAGCAATAGCCTATGGAACCGGAATCAGTAACCAACCATACAGCCATCCCTGTCAGGTCATCCGAGCGGTATGTCATATTGGACGTGCTGCGCGGATTGGCCCTGTTGGGTATCGCGCTGGCCAACTTCCCTGAGTTTTCGTTGTATTCCTTTCTTTCGGTTGAAGCTGTGGATGTCATGCCTACGGCCGGAATCGACCGTATCGTGCGTTATCTGCAATACATCTTTATCAACGGGAACCGTTGCTTCAAAGTGACGGGACTGTTCCTGTTGGGCTTTTGTATTGGGCGTAACCGCCTTTATGCCGATTTGTCCGGCCTCATGCCGCAACTGAAACGCATCGCCTGTTACGGATTTATCGTCGGGGTGCCGCTGTCGTTCATCTATGCGTGGAGTGCGATGAATGGTCGTCCGTGGGGATGGGGCACGCACGCCGTACTCTATTTCACCAGCGTTTTTCCGCTGGGTTTCGCCTACGTGGCCGGTATATGTCTTTGTTACCTCCGGCGTCCGCAATGGAAAGGTTTCCGTTTCTCCGCCATGCCGGGACGCATGGCCCTTACCAATTATATCGGGCAGTCGGTATTCGGTATGTTGCTTTTCTACGGCATCGGGTTCGGTTTTGGTGCCGGTGTGGGATTGGTTTATGTAGTTCTGATTGCTGCCGGAGTATGGATTGTACAGGCACTGTTCAGTAGTGTCTGGTTGTACTTCTGCCAATTCGGTCCGTTGGAATGGATTTGGCGGATGCTCACTTACGGAAAGGTGTTCAAACTCATCAAAGAAGAGAACGGGTGAAGACACAGGTTGACAAAACAAACGCCCTGCTTGCGTCAATCCGTGACGGTAAACCGATGACGCTGCGGCAACAGCTACGCCTGACCGCGCTGCTCAGCGTTCCTGCTGTCATCGCACAACTTTCCTCCATTGTCATGCAGTATATCGATGCGGCGATGGTGGGACACCTCGGAGCCGAGGCTTCGGCTTCCATCGGGCTGGTATCGACGACTACATGGCTCTTTTGGGGGCTGTGTGTGGCGGCTGCCACCGGATTCTCCGTACAGGTGGCGCACAAAATCGGAGCGGGCGACATGCAGGGGGCGCGTGCCGTGTTGCGGCAATCATTGACCGCCACACTTGTTTTCAGCCTGTTATTAGCCGTACTTGGTGCGGCAATCAGCGGTATGCTTCCCGGTTGGTTAGGAGGTGATGTTTCCATCCACCGGGATGCGTCGCTCTACTTCTTTATCTTTTCGCTCTTCCTTCCTGCCTTACAGATGAATTTCCTTGCAGGCGGTATGTTGCGTTGTAGTGGCAATATGCACATGCCGAGTTTGTTAGGTGTGGCGATGTGCATACTGGATGTCGTTTTCAATTTTTTTCTGATTTTCCCTTCACGCGAATGGCACGTGGCAGGAGTCTCTTTCACGATGCCGGGTGCCGGATTGGGAGTGGAAGGTGCGGCGTTGGGTACGGCTGCTGCCGAAGCGGTGGTTGCCGGGATATTACTGCGGTATCTTTGGATGCGTTCCGATGAATTGAAACTGACGGGAGAGCAAGGGAGTTTCCGGCCGAGAACAGCGACCTTGAAAAAGGCTATACATATCGGTCTTCCGATGGGTATAGAGCATATCGTCATTTGCGGTGCGCAAATCATGACGACGGTTATCGTGGCACCGTTAGGTGTCTTCGCCATCGCTGCCAACTCGTTTGCCATCACCGCCGAGAGCCTTTGCTATATGCCCGGTTACGGGATTGCGGATGCCGCCACGACACTGGTCGGACAGAGTATCGGTGCCGGTCGCCGGAAGCTGACACGTAGTTTCGCCCGCATCACCGTATTTATGGGAATGGGTATTATGGGATTGATGGGTGTACTCATGTATCTGTTCGCGCCCCAGATTATCGGATTGATGACACCCGTTGGGGAGATCCGGGAATTGGGCGTGATGGCCTTGCGCATCGAGGCGTTCGCCGAGCCGATGTTTGCAGCTTCGATTGTCGCTTACGGTGTCTTTGTCGGGGCGGCTGACACGCTTGTTCCATGCCTGATGAATTTTTTCAGCATCTGGGCGGTGCGTCTGTCATTGGCCGCATTGCTCGCTCCTACGTTGGGACTGAAAGGCGTATGGATTGCCATGTGCGTCGAGTTGTGTTTCCGGGGCATGATTTTCCTTGTCCGCCTGAAACGGGAACGGTGGATGAAAAAGGTATGAAACGACAGACTTCTGTAATTGGGGTTATAACATCTGTAATCCATCTACCAAGCCTCTCTGTAATCTCCTGTAACTTTGCAAAGAAAAAAGAGAACAAAAAACAATGAACATCAAAACCACAGCGATTATGAAACGCATAACAATTTTAACTGCCGCTTTCCTCTGCCTTTTCGGTCTGACGGAAAGCACGGAACAGAACAATCAAAGTAGCAGAAATATGGAAGAACTGAATTTGACACAGGAATGGGACAAGACGTTCCCGAAGAGCGATAAGGTAAACGAAACCGTGCTGCTTATGACCGCAGGAGACAATAACGAGCATATTTTCGACCAGGCTTTGAGTTATTTCCATATCATCAGCGGCGTGTTGGGAGGAAAAGAGGTCGGAACTTATCTGGCAGGCGGTTGTACGGGGTGTGAGAATATAGCCCGTCAAATAGTACCTGAGCATCTTGAAAAAGCCTATAAAAGGGGATCGGAATTATAAATCTTAAAATAGAATAAGATATGAACAGATGTATTATTGTTATGGTCTTGCTGCTTGTGACAGCCACATCCGTACTGACTGCTTGCAGTCCTGACGATGAACCTATAACAGAAAATCCGGTGACTCCCGTTCCTAATCTCGAAGAACCGGGCAACAACGACAATTCCGGAAACGGAAATAACGATAGCGGGAATGGCAATGGAAATCATGAAAATAATGAAGGAGAAAACGAAATGAACAGAAACATTACAGTCCGTGTAGGCGGTCGCAGCTTCGCCGTAACACTTGAAGACAATGCCACGGCACGTGCCTTTACCGCTCTGCTGCCGATGACGGTAACGATGAACGAGATGAACGGTAACGAGAAATACCATTACCTGTCAGAGAATCTGCCCACAGACAGTAACCGGCCGGGGACAATCCGGAACGGGGATTTGATGCTCTACGGTTCCAATTGTCTCGTTCTTTTCTATGAAACGTTCTCTTCGTCTTACAGCTACATCCGTTTAGGACGGCTTGATAATCCGTCAGGGCTGGCTTCGGCTCTTGGACGAGGCAATGTGACCGTAACTTTTGAAACCAGTAATAACTAAAACAATATCTCAAATGAAACTTATTAAAGATACTGAGTTCGGGGGCGAACGTCCCTTGTTCGAATCCCATGACCTCCGTCTGGAGAATGTGGTTATCCGTGCCGGAGAATCGGCCATCAAAGAGTGCAGCAACATCGAAGCGTTCGAATGCCGTTTCGAGGGTAATTATCCTTTCTGGCATGTACACGGCTTCAAAATCGACCGTTGTTACTTCGATGTCGGAGGCCGCTCGGCCCTGTGGTATTGCGACCACCTGAAAATGACCGATACGGTTATCGACGCGCCGAAGATGTTCCGCGAGATGAACGAAATAGATATCGAGAACGTAACGATGAACGATGCCGATGAGGTGTTCTGGCGTTGCAACGGCATCCGCATCAAGAACCTCAAACTGCATGGCGGCACTTATCCTTTCATGTTCAGCAACGACATTTATGTGGACGGACTGGAAAGTGACAGCAAATATGTATTCCAGTACGTGAAGAACGTGGAAATTCATAACGCCAAGATTACGACGAAGGATGCGTTCTGGGAAGTGGAGAATGTGACTATCTATGATTCCGAACTCAACGGAGAGTACCTCGGCTGGCATTCGAAGAACCTGCGTCTGGTCAACTGTCATATCACCGGTGAACAGCCGCTCTGCTACGCTCACGACCTCATATTGGAGAACTGCACCTTCGGACCGGATTGTGACCGGGCATTCGAGTACAGCACCTTACAAGCCGATATTCGCGGAGCCATCACGAATATCAAGAACCCGATGTCGGGACGCATCGTGGCCGACGAGTTCGGTTCAATAACCATAGACGAGAACATCAAGGCTCCCGCTGATTGTGAAATCCGACTCCGGGACGAACGGACCTGTTTTACGGATTAAGGCGAAGATATGAAATACGACTTCGATAAACAGATTTCGCGACGGGGAACCGGTTCCTACAAATGGGACAGTGCCGAGAGCGAACATGTATTGCCGATGTGGGTGGCTGATATGGATTTCCGTACAGCCCCCGCCATCGTCGATGCTTTGCGCCGACGGGTGGAACACGGCATTTTCGGTTATACCCGTGTGCCCGACAGCTACCATGAGGCTGTTACGGGCTGGTTCGCGCAACGTCACGGTTGGAAGATTGACCGTGAATGGATAATTTACACATCGGGCGTAGTGCCTGCGGTATCGGCAATCATCAAGGCGTTGACCGTGCCGGGCGACAAGGTGCTGGTGCAGACACCCGTCTATAACTGTTTCTTTTCGTCCATCCGCAATAACGGGTGTGAAATGGTGTCATCCCCTTTGCGCTTTGCCGACAATACTTACACGATTGAGTACGAAGACCTGGAGCGTAAAGCCGCTGATCCGAAAGTGAAGGTGATGCTGCTGTGCAATCCCCATAACCCTGCCGGAAGGGTGTGGAGGCACGAAGAACTGGTACGTATCGGAGAAATCTGTATCCGTCATGGCGTTACGGTCGTTTCGGATGAGATCCATTGCGAACTGGTTTTTCCGGAACACCGTTACACGCCGTTTGCTTCTGTCTCAGAAGATTTCCTGCGGCATTCCGTCACCTGCATATCTCCCAGCAAGGCGTTCAATATCGCCGGATTACAAATTGCAAACATCGTCTGCGCCGATGCCGGCTGTCGGGCGAAAATCGACCGGGCCATCAACGACAATGAGGTATGCGATGTCAATCCGTTCGGGGTAATCGCTACACAAGCAGCTTATAATGAAGGGGAAGAATGGTTGGACCAACTTATCGAATATCTGCACGCCAATTATCTCTATATGCGGGAGTTTTGCCGTGAGCATCTGCCGGAATTTCCTGTTACGGTATTGGAGGGAACCTACCTCGTCTGGATGGACTGTCGCAAACTTTGTATGTCCTCGGAGGAACTCGAACGGCGATTGGTCGCCGAAGCCGGATTGTGGCTCAATGCCGGAACGATGTACGGCGCGGAGGGTGAAGGGTTCATGCGCTGGAATATCGCCTGCCCGCGTAATACACTGACAGAAGGTTTGAAGTGTTTTGTGGATTTTATAAAAAATCTTCAATGGTTACATACGTAATCTTTCCAATAGTATTTAGGAGCAATTCGATGATTTTCTTTTTGTAATTGTTATAATGTTTAGAGTATTTTGTAATTATAAAAAAATGAGTCATACTTGTAAATCAACAAAATAAATGATATTAATTCGAAGAATAATAGCTTCCGGTTATCTATTAATTACGTTATTAATTAGCTGTATCGTTTATATTTGGTATAATGAATGGCAGGAGATGGAAACCTTAGAATTCTATAACCTGTAAACTGATGCATTCTGGAAGGATATAAATAATATCTACATTCGGCTAATAGAGTTTTCTCTATTGGGTGAAACGGTGTTGGAATGGGATGATGAAGATTTGGAACATTACCGCGTTAGACGTATGGCAATGGACAGTATGCTCTGCCGTTTCAAGGCTATCTATCCGGCGGAGCATATTGACAGTGTACGCTATCTTCTCGAAGACAAGGAACAGCAGATGCGCGGTATAGTTAAGCACTTGATGAACAGCAAGCCTTTAATGAGAAAATTGCCCACCAAGTACCTGCAATCGTGCAGAAAAGCGTACAGGAACAGCCCAAGAAACCGAAACGAAAAGGATTCTTGGGAATCTTCGGCAAAAAGGAGGAAGTGAAACCTACGGTGACCACTACGATGCTCCGTTCCCTCAATCGGAATATGATAGCAGAGCAAAGGGGGCAAAGCCGCCGTCTTTCAGTACACGCTGACAGCCTTGCTGCACGGAATGCAGAACTTAACCGACAATTACAAGGCTTGATTCGCCAGATAGATAGTAAGATACAAGCCGACCTGCAAAAGTGAAAAGCTGAGATAGCCGCCATGCGTGAGCAGTCATTTATACAAATCGGCGGCTTGACAGGATTTGTCTTCTTGTTATTGGTCATTTCATATATCATAATTCACCGAAATACTAACCGTATCAAGCGGTACAAACGGGAAACGACAAATTTAATCAAACAGCTATAACAAGCGGTAAAGAAAAACGAGGCACTGATAACCTCCCGCAAGAAAGCGGTACATACCATCACCCACGAGCTACGCACACCTTTAAACGCAATAATCGGTTATACCGCGTTGATGGGAAAAGAGAATGATACGGATAAAAAAGAGCGATATGTCCGTAATATCCGGTAATCTTCCGACCGTATGCGCGAAATGCTCAACACCCTGCTGAGTTTCTTCCGTCTGGACAACGGCAAGGAGCAGCCGAATTTCTCTCCTTGCCGGATTTCGGCAATCACGTACATTCTTGAAACGGAGTTTACGCCTATCGCCATGAACAAGGAGCTGGCTCTTACTGTAACGAACTATACGGATGTTAAAGTCTATTCGTTTTTATTTATAGATACATAATTCTTTTCGGTTAATTATACTTTCGGATGTCTAATCCGATGAACTTATACCATCCGTATATATTTAGAAATAGGCATAATATCGTCTTGCCATAAGTGAAATAAATGAATGACAAAAGTTATAATTCAATATTTGGGGTATACGGCATAATAACTCGGTATCAATATGAGATTTACGCAATATCTTATACATATTGTTTTTGTCTGTATGTAGTTAGTTGGGAACCGCCAAGCACCTTCGTCCATAAATAAGTACGAACAGTTCACGCCCGATAGAGCGTGAAACTTCATCTACTTATTCTCAGGACTTCAAATTGGCGATTTTCAGATTGAGAGAATAAGAGCTAAAAGCTCAAATATCTTTTTTATAAGTATAGGAATGGAAACGCTTTTCCAAATGTTTATTGTTTTAAACTAAAATAGGAGAGTGCTCCCAAAGAAGCGCTCTCCTTATATAAAAGTAACTTAAATTACTTACTTAGCCAAAGCAGTAGCTACGTCTACAGCACAAGCCACAGTACATCCTACCATCGGGTTGTTACCGATGATACCCAGGAATCCCATCATTTCCACGTGAGCAGGAACTGATGAAGAACCGGCGAACTGAGCGTCAGAGTGCATACGACCCATAGTGTCTGTCATACCGTAAGAAGTGGCGATACAGCATCCCTGTAACCTCTTTCTAATCTCTCATAAATTATTGTGTTACAGTTAGATATTCAAGTATTTAAAAGAACTCTCCAGTTATTACTTACTGTTATATTGTTAAGTGGTCGTGAATAAGTCACAAACCTTATGAATTTAGTAATGTAGTTACTTCATTTTTCAGTTTGGGTAAATGATTAATAATCATACTCCAAAGTATATCTACTGATAAACTGTCATATCCATGTATAATGTAATTTCTTGCATCTACTATTTTGCGAGAATTAGTAATAGCTATGTCTTTATCAGCTTTCAATATCCTGTTCATAGCTTCACCTATAATTTCGATGTTTCTTTCTACCGCACGTCTAAGGCAAAGATTACTGTAAAAATCATCATATAATTTTGGCTCACTGCCGAAGAAACTTTCTATTTCTTCAATAGCAGTCAGAATATCTTGTAGGTGTTTCTTTGTTAAATCATCCATAAATTAAAGTTTTAGTGGCATCCACATTCTTTTTCAAATATGGATTTTTGATGGTTTGTTCTTCCAATAAGTCTATTTCTCTGCCCAATAATTCCTCCAGAGAGTATTTAAAATCAAAGTAGTTATCAAAGTAATCTTCTACTTCTTTTTTATTGAAATCCACTACTAAATCAACATCGCTTTTATCATTAAAGCGGTTGGTAAGGATAGAACCGAACACAAACAGTTTGTGAACCTTATGCTTTTTGCATAGGTCTATAATTTTATGAATATTGTTCTCTATCAGTTGCATATGTTCTGCTTTTTAATATAGCAAATGTAGTGATTCTATTTGTATTAACAATACTGTTTGAGGATAAGTTGAACTTGTTTCAATCACTTTTTTATCTATGTAATGATATTGTATATACTGATATAGTATAGTTTTCCGTTTGTTCAATATTCAAGCATAAGCTATATTTCTATTCTGATATTTTATAGCGGTGCTAAAATTCAGAGTAGGTATATAAAGCAATTTTTGTGCGGAATTACACCTGTTAATATTCTGTTTCTTTTGCTTTGTATCATCTTTGCTAATGGTTATCCTTATATATGTTAAACATTAAAATTTTATAGCTATGAAACATTTGATTCATGAGTTTTAGTTGCGCTCCAAGTAAGATTGAATTTCTCGCCTTCCGCACCATAATTATTTGCTCAACAAATCACAGTATGGTCAGAATTGAATGTATAGCATCTCTGTTCTTCTTCACTGTCAACTTCAAAACCAAGTTCCTATCAATGAACTTTCAAAATTCTCTTCATCATCATCACTACTGCAAGCTGTAAAGTTTACGCACATCATTATGGCAAATAAAGCCATTCCAATTAATCTAAATGTTTTCATTTTTAATCATTGCTTTACGCTCTGCATTGTGTTCTTCTAATACACTTAATAGGCTTCTTTCTTTTAAGCACGCTACTTTATCAAAGTAAGCATCATATAAAAGTTGAGCTGTAATAACGAATCCTCTGTCTAATAATTCAGCTTCTTTCCCATACAGTTTAGCTTTGACTGCCTTTAGGTAATTGTTGAGGCTTACAGTTTCTTCATCTTTGCCTCTTACCTGTTGTTTGTTCTTATCCCATTTTTCAATAGCCACTTGTTTACCTGTGGAGAAAGAGCATCTTTCACCATTTACAGTAATCATAGCTTCAATAGTAACACTACCATTTCTTCTTGCTTTACTTTCTCTTATAAAAAAGAGAATAGAAAATGAACTTCTTACCATTGTTTAATCATTTAAAATTAGACATTTGGAAGTCCTTTAAATGTGATGTATCTTCCTATTTATTAGATGATTATCTATGATTATGTGACCACTTGTCAGAAAACAAGAAAATGGTCACAAATTGGTCACAATATAACCTCGTTTTTACCCAATTTAGAGGATAATCAGCCACACCATCATCCATCTTTAAACAGATAAATTCAAGGTCAATTTGCCACAATTCAATCACCTAATCACCATGATTTATAAAGAGAGTAGAGAAGAAAACAAAGCAGTAGAATAGGGAAGAAGTATCATCTATTTATGCCATATAGATAAAATAAAAAAAAATCCCCATAACTTTATCAGTTACAGGGATTTATATGTTAGCAATGTATTATATTACTTGCTCAAAGCAGTAGCAACGTC
>ULQX01006127.1_pt1 | contig 12771 bp, 10 predicted proteins | sample 1954941 | NCBI WGS metagenome assembly ULQX01 (sample SAMEA4835667, study PRJEB28245) | human gut metagenome | biome: gut microbiome; material: fecal sample | place: Denmark | collected 2008
TCTCGTCCGTTTCGTCTGCGATAATTCGTCCAAGTCCGCCAGTTGCTACCACCTTCATATTGTCATAGCCGCTTTCCTTACGCACCTGACGGATGATGTATTCGGTCTGTCCGATCTGTCCGTATACAAGACCGGCCTGCATACTGCTGATGGTTTCCTGTGCCAGAATGGACTTCGGCTTCTTAATCTCGATTTCCGGAAGCTTCGCCGTATCCTCCCAGAGTGCCTTCGCAGAAATCCGGATTCCGGGAGCTGTAATCCCTACGGAAAAGGAACCATCCCCGGTGACAAGGTCATAGGTCGTTGCTGTTCCGAAATCAATAACAAGGGCCGGCCCGCCATATTTTTCATAGGCTGCCACCACATCCACAATACGGTCTGCGCCGATTTCTCGCGGATTCTCAGAGGTCACACGGATACCGGTCTTTACCCCGGGGCCGACAATCATCGGAGATCTTCCAATATATTTCGTAATGCCGTTAACCAGGGAATGCATCACATTCGGTACAACGCTTGCCATGATGACTCCCTCGATTTCTTCCTTTTCCACCTCATTCGTACGAAGCAGCTCGCGCAGCGTAATTCCATACTCATCGGAGGTTCTGGGCTGTTTGCTCATCATCCGGAAGGTGGTCTTTAAATTCTTTCCGTCATAAACGCCCATTGTAATATTTGTATTGCCAACATCAATGACCAGCAGCATATTCTTTCCTTTCCTATTTACACATTTCTATATATTCCGTTTTTTTGAAGAATAAGGATCTGAATCGTTACCATAACTTTCAAACAGCAGATCCGCCTACAAACCCTCTTCATCCAGCAGTTCGCTCATATCCTCATGCAGCACAACCGCCTTGTAATATAAGCTTAAGGACTCAAACAGCTCCTGCCGTTTCCTTCTTACTTCGCTGATTAACAGTCCGCTTCCGATATCGTCATAGAGATAATCCTCCGGCGCATATTCCGTCCGCAGCTCTACATTGCCATTTTCATCGAATTCAATCGTGAAGATGCCGCCGATCTCTTCGGTAAAAAGCACACAGATAATATGGAGCTCTTCCTGTATTGAAGCAGGAATTCCCTTGAACAGTTCATTAAAATAATATTTCTTATCATACGCATTGGCTCCGCAGAGCACAACACGTTCTTCCTCCGGAACATCCTGTCCCGGCTTGTTTGCTTCAGACATACTCATACAATCCTCTCACCGATACCTCTCCTGCATAAACAGGTACGACACCGTTCTCCTTTGTTTTTACCAGAAGCTGTCCATGATTGTCAATCCCTAATGCGATACCTCCGAACTCTCCCTTCGGATCAAGAACCCGCACCGGCTGATCCAGATTGATCAGATGGGAAATATAATCCTCCTTCATAAGTGACAGATCTGCGGTCTGTAAAAACTGCTCATACCGGACGGCAAATGCTCTCAGAATATCATCCCGTACCGCATCACGTACATCCTCCGGACGTTCCTCCGTATGCTTTTCCTCATCCCGTTTCCAGTGTCTGCCGCTTTCGATGAAAAGGGAGGTTGCCTTGTCCGCAATCTCTTCCGGAAATTCCTTTTGGTTTACATTGATCCCGACTCCGCAGGCCAGTGCATAAGGATGCTCCTTCTGTGTCTCTCCTTCCGGAAAAGCCTCATCCTGCTCTAACATCGCTGCCTCGGTCAGAATGCCGACCACCTTTTTCTTATGAAGCACGAGGTCATTGGGCCATTTAATCTGACAGTCAAGTCCTGTTGCCTCTTTAATTCCTTCCTGACAGGCAAGTGCCATAATCAGTGTCAGCACCGAAGCCTGCTCCATCGTCACATCCGGGCGAAGCAGAAGCGTCATGTATAAATTAGAACCGGCAGGAGATTCCCAGGCTCTTCCCCTTCTTCCCCTGCCGCTTATCTGACGTTCTGCCTGAACCAGTGTCCCTTCCGGTGCACCGGTCTTTGCCCGACGGATAACTTCAAGATTGGTAGAATCAATCTCTTCGCGTTTATCAATCGTAAATTTCATATCTGCTCCCTGTTATAACGTAGCTGCCATAATCGCCTTGATGGTATGCATACGGTTCTCTGCCTCGTCAAAGACTACCGACTGAGCCGATTCAAACACTTCGTCTGTAACTTCCATTTCCGTTAAGCCAAACTTCTCGCCGACTTCCTTGCCGGTTGTGGTCTTCAGATCATGGAACGCAGGCAGGCAGTGCATAAAGATTGCCTGGGATCCGGCATTTTCCATCACGGCACGGTTGACCTGATAAGGACTTAAGGAACGGATCCGCTCATCCCATACGGTATAAGGCTCACCCATGGATACCCACACATCCGTATAGATGACATCGGCGCCCTTTGTTCCCTCGGTAACATCCTCGGTAAGGGTGATCGTTCCGCCGCTCTTTGCCGCAATTTCCCTGCACTGTGCCACCAGTGCCTCATCCGGGAAGTAGCTCTTCGTGGTGCATGCCGTAAAATGCATGCCAAGCTTTGCACAGACTACCATCAGCGAATTTCCCATATTATAACGGGCATCGCCCATATAAGTAAGCTTTACACCTTTGATTCTTCCAAGCTTTTCTTTAATTGTTAAAACATCTGCCAGCATCTGCGTCGGATGGAATTCATTGGTTAATCCATTCCATACCGGAACTCCCGCATACTTCGCCAGATCTTCAACGATCGTCTGCTCGTAACCACGATACTCGATTCCGTCAAACATTCTGCCTAACACACGCGCAGTATCGGCAATGCTTTCCTTCTTGCCGATCTGGGAACCCGAAGGATCCAGATAGGTCACCTCCATACCAAGATCGTGTGCCGCCACCTCAAAGGAGCATCTGGTACGTGTACTGGTTTTTTCAAAAATCAGTACGATATTCTTGCCCTGATGCATCTCCTTGGTAAGGATTCCCTTTTTCTTCTTATCCTTCAGCTCTGCTGCCAGATCCACCAGATACAGGATTTCTTCCGGTGTATAATCCAATAGCTTTAAAAAGCTTCTACCTTTTAAGTCCATCTGCCTTCTCTCTCCATCTCTTCTTTTGTTTTTGTTTTCAATTATCCGTAACTGTTCCACATCATGCAGATTCCGGCCATATAGACGTTATCTGTTTTCCTTCATAAGAGCATCTGTCACGATTAACAGATAAAAGTTTAATCATTCTTAATAATTTCCTTCAGGGAAGCTGCAAGTCCTGCCACTCCCTGAATTTCAGAAGGGATAATGATCTTGGTTGCCTTACCGTCTGCCGCCTTTTCGAAGGCTTCCAGACTCTTAATGCGAAGGACTGCCTCATCTGCTCCTGCTTCACGCAGCATACGGATACCGTCTGCGGTTGCCTGCTGTACCTTTAAGATGGCTTCTGCTTCACCTTCTGCTTCACGGATCATCTTTTCCTTTTCAGCTTCTGCGCGGAGAATGGCAGACTGCTTATCTGCTTCCGCTTCCAGAATGGCTGCTTCACGCTTACCTTCTGCAATCGTAATGCTTGCTTTCTTCTCACCCTCTGCTCTGGTAACGGCTTCACGACGTTCACGTTCTGCCTTCATCTGACGCTCCATGGCGTTCTGGATTTCTGCAGGGGGAATAATATTCTTAAGCTCAACACGGTTTACCTTGATACCCCAGGGATCCGTTGCCTCATCCAGGGAAGCTCTCATCTTGGTATTAATGGTCTCTCTGGAAGTCAGTGTCTGATCCAGCTCCAGTTCACCAATGATGTTTCGAAGTGTTGTTGCGGTCAGGTTCTCGATCGCCATAATCGGATTTTCCACACCGTATGCATAAAGCTTCGGATCGGTGATCTGGAAAAACACAACGGTATCAATCCGCATGGTTACATTATCCTTCGTGATTACCGGCTGCGGTGCGAAATCCACTACCTGCTCCTTTAAATTGATCTTGCGGGCCACCTTATCAAATACAGGAATCTTGATATGAAAGCCAACAGACCAGGTGGACTGATAAGCTCCCAGACGCTCCACAACATAGGCATAAGCCTGCGGCACAATCTTAATGCTGGATGCTAAAATCACCAGAACAAAGATGAAAACCAATAAAACCAATACTGCTAATACTTCCATTTCTTTCTCCTCTCCATTAAAAAGCTGCTGCTTTTACTGCTTTGGTGTAACGATCAGCTTGACTCCGCTGACACGCTCTATAATAACAACGCATCCTACCGGAATGGCTGCTTCTTCATCGGTACTGCGGGCACTCCATTCCTGACCGTTCACGGTCACCTGCCCGATTCCCTGAAGATTATTAATTTCACTGATTACAATGGCCTGCTGTCCGATCAGACTCTCCACATTTGTCCTCACACGGTCCTTATTAAAATATTTTACAGCTACCGGACGGGTAAAGAACAGTAACAGGGCTGATACGACAAGGAACAGCACAATCTGAACCCATAACGGTGCATGAACTGCTGCTGCCAGCGTTGCCACAAGGGCACCTCCTGCAAACCAGATTGTGGTAAGTCCCATCGTGATAATCTCGATAATGACCAGTACGACAAACACGATCAGCCAGATCGTAATCATTGAACTCATACTTACTCCCTCTCCCTGTACTCCCAGGGTCTTGTGTTTACCAGAAGACGTGATCTCCAATAACGTAGCCGTCATGGCGTCCGGCTCTTCTAAAGTAGGTTGCTCCCCCTACCGAAGTTTCGCCATTGATCGCAGCCTGTGCTGCCTGGATGCAGGCATCCGGAATGTTTCCTTCGTAAACCCTTGCCACCTTTCCTGACATGGCAGGTGTAAACTGCCCGGAGGAATAAATGACTCCGTAAATGCTTCCCGGATAGGCCGGACTCTTCACACGGTTCATGACAACCGCTCCGACACCAAGCATTCCCTCATAGGGCTGATTGCCGGCTTCACAATAGATCAATGCTGCCAGAAGTCTTGTTTCATCAGCATCTGCTGAAACAGCGCCACGATTCGCAATTCTCTTCCTCTCTGCCGCCTCCCGCTCTCTGGCACGGACCACTTCAATCGTCTCTCCTTCATCAATATGAAAATTAATCTGAATGTATTCCGTTCTGACATATCCGATTGCACCTTCATAGTCGATGCTGACCCACTCATCGTTTACAATTTCGATAAAGTCTACCGCATCATCCTTTGCAAGGTAGCAGATCGTTTCTTCTTCTTCGTTCGGTTCCATCCTAACACGTACTGCTTCTGAATTGAGCTTCACAATCCAGTTCCCGACATCCTCTGCCATCTTCTCGGCATCTTCTCCAAAAACGAGATATTCGTCCTTGGCCCAGCCGATCACGTTGCCGGATTTGATCTTCGTCCAGCCGTTCTCCTGCTCTAAGATTGTGCCTCCACAGTCCTTATACAGGAATCCGACCTTCTCTGATTTTTCATTCGCCTGTGCACGGACGTTCAGCGCATTCTGGACATTCGCCATGGCAAGCTCAGTTTCCATACGTGCCTGCTCGGCTTCAAACTTCTGATAGATATTAAGCTCTTCCTGCTGCTTCTCCGGTTCGTCCACGGTGAAATCATTGGGATCTAACACAGTACCCACGCCGGAGCACATAAAGTCATGTCCTTCCTTTTCTCCGGCCTGAACGGTTATTTCCTCTGTCAGTAAGAATCCCATGCAGATACTTAATCCTGCAAGGCATACTAACAGCCTCTTTCTCCGATCCATGATGTTTCCTCCACTATACATGAACAAGATGTTACAAACTTGTTACGTAATATGTGGATAATATTAACAAATGGTCTAATTCTTGTCAAGTTTGCGGGATTACCCATTCACTAAATTCGATCTTCGCTCCGCTCGCTCTCATTAAGTGTTCGGGTAGCGTTCGCACTAAGCTCAAACTTCGACTACGTCTCGTCTTTGCTAAGTGCTCTACATCTTTCCACGCAGGCAGATACCGCATGCATCACGCTGCTGCGGAATCCGCGGTCCTCCAGAACCTGTACGGCTTCGATGGTTGTTCCACCCGGAGAACATACCATATCCTTCAGCTCTCCCGGATGCTTCCCGGTTTCAAGTGCCAGGGCTGCGCTTCCCATAATGGACTGTGCAGCGAACCGGTAGGCCTGGGCTCTCGGCATTCCTGCCTGTACTGCTCCATCTGCGAGTGCCTCCAGAAACAGGAACACATACGCCGGTGAGCTTCCGCTCACCCCGACCACGGCATCCATCAGCTTCTCGGGTACTTCCTCTGCCAGTCCGAAGCTCTGTAACAGTGAAAGACTCTGCTGCATCTCATCCCTCGTTACCAGCTCATTACAACACACCCCGGTGCATCCCATTCCGACAAGTGCCGGAGTATTCGGCATACAGCGGACAAATTTTAAGCTTCTGCCAAACATCCTGCCAAGGCTGTCCATCGATACACCGGCAGCAATGCTGACAATCACTGTATCCTCTGAAACCGCATCCTTAATCTGCTCAACCACCCGGGGCAGAACCTGCGGCTTTACGGCAAGTACAAGAATCTCCGCAAAGTGTGCCACCTGAATATTATCCTCACCTATCAGAATACCCCAGTTCCCGGAGGCATATTCTTTGGAAGCCTCACTTTTTGCACATCCCATAATGTCCGTGGCAGACACTACTTCTTTTTTAAGAATGCCGCCAATCATTGCCTTTGCCATATTGCCAAGTCCGATAAATCCAAGCTTCATGTCAATCCCTTCTTTTCTATTTATTTTATATGTTATCATTTATATGTTATTATTTCTATTTTATATCGATAAACCGTGTGTAAACTCACATATCCATGATTCATGCTTGTATTCTGTATTCCTCATTTTGCTCATATAGGATAAATTTTGCACAACCACACATACCTGTGCTTCTCACTCTTACTCTGTCTTAACCAAATGCAGATTCCTCAAACAGCCACCTCGTACATCAAAAGAGCCGCTGCCACAGCCGCATTCAGCGATTCCAGCTTCCCCTGCATGGGAATCCGTATGTATTCATCTGCAAGTGCGGCGGTCTCCTCCTTTAAACCGTTACCCTCGTTTCCGATCAGAAAGGCTGCCCCTTCGGTATAGTCCGGTTCCCGGTAGGATTTCGTCCCCTTGAGGTGTGCCGCATAGACACGGATCCCTGTCTTCTGCAGCTGTCCTATGGTCTGTGTAAGATCCCCGGTATACAGGAACGGTACGCGGTAAAGGGATCCCATCGTGGAGCGGATGGTCTTCGGATTATAAATATCTACGGTTCCTTTACTCATCAGGATCCCATCAACTCCGGCCCCCTCTCCGGTACGGATCATGGTTCCCAGGTTCCCCGGATCCTGAATGTCCTCAAGAATAAGGAACAAAGGTCTTTTCCCTTCCTGTTCCTTCCGTTCGCCTGCTCCCCTAAGAAGATCCGACAGGTCATAGGTCATCTTTTCCATCAGGAAGAAAATCCCCTGAGGGGTCTGGGTATCCGACAGCTTCCGGAATACCTCCTCCGCCACGGTTTCCACAACAGTTCCCTGTTTCTGACAGGTCATGAGCTTTTCGTAAATTCCTGATAATTTATCAGGAGGAGCCTTTCGATAAGACTCCTCCATTCTCTGCCAGACATCCTCCCGGCAGTATATTTCCCTGATTTTTGAAAGCGGTGCTTCCTCAAACATCTTGAATCCTTCCGCTACGAAAAGCCCTTCCTCGTTCCGTGTCCGGCTCTTTTCCTTTAGCTGGATCGCATGCCTGATCCGCCCGTTATTCAGACTTGTAATCATAAAACTTCCTTTCGCAGTTACTGTTCACTCATATCTCGCTCCAGTAACGATTCGCAGGCTCATTTTACTGGGAAAGCAGACGGCTTACCTGATACTGGTATTCCGGAATTTCCTTCTGCATATTTAATGCTTCCTCAATATCAAAATCCTGGAACTCGCCATGACGATAGCCTACGACACGGTTGGTCTTTCCTTCGCAGAGGATATCTGCCGCATAAGCACCCATAATGGAGGCGTAGAAACGATCCTTACAGGTCGGGGATCCGCCACGCTGCATGTAGCCTAAGATGGTTGCTCTGGTTTCCATTCCGGTGGCCGCCTCGATACGGCGCGCCATGGAAGTCGAATGGCCGATTCCTTCGGCATTGATGATGATATGGTGCTTCTTGCCGCGCTTACGGCTGTTGATAATATTGTTGATGAGTGCCTGCTCGTTGTAATCGTACTTTTCCGGAAGCAGAATATCCTCGGCACCGTTCGCCACGCCACACCACAGGGCAATATAACCGGCGTTACGTCCCATTACCTCGATGATACTGCACCGCTCATGGGAGGATGAGGTATCACGTACCTTATCAATGGCCTGCATCGCCGTATTAATTGCGGTATCAAATCCGATGGTATAGTCGGTACATGCAATATCAAGGTCGATGGTTCCCGGAAGTCCGACCGTGTTGATACCATGTCTGGAAAGTGCCTGGGCACCACGGTAAGAACCGTCACCGCCAATGACTACCAGTCCGTCAATTTCATGCTTCCGGCAGATCTCCGCTGCCTGCTCCTGAACCTCTTCCTGTTTAAACTCAAGGCATCTGGCTGTTCCGAGAATGGTTCCGCCACGCTGGATGGTATCAGAAACATCCTTCTTCTCCATCTCCACAATTTCTTCATTCAGAAGTCCCTGATAGCCCTTCTTGATTCCTTTTACTTTAACACCATTGCAGAGTGCCTTACGCACTACTGCACGGATTGCTGCGTTCATACCGGGTGCATCGCCACCGCTTGTAAGCACTCCGATCGTATTAATGTGATTAGCCATAACTCTCCGTTCCTTTCCATGCGGCAGCTCCTGCTGCCATTTTCTATATTGGTAATTGTTTCGTAACAGATCAGTCCTTCACCGTTACGATGTTTCCTTAATTCTGCCTCTCATATTCCGAACCCCGGTTAAAAGCTCCGGAACAGTTTTATTGTACTGGTTTTCCTTTCCATTTTCAATCTTTTTTATACTTCTTTGCGGATATCCCATGCAATTTTAATATTGTCTTCCCCATACTTTGCACAAAGCTGCGCCTTCAGCTCTTCACCGGCCTGCACACTGCAGCTTGGAGGAAGCTTTTTCATTGCCTTTGCTTCTTCAATATAAATCACCACGCTGTCATGCCCGTCTGAGGTCTGCAGGGTCTGCAGCAGTTCATTGGAAGAAGCCTGATAAGCCTCCATAGTAGGGAATTTAATCCACAGCTTCTTCGGGATCTCGTCAAAAGCAGTAATTCCCTCACAGATCACCTTGCCATCGCGATCCTCCTCCAGGGAAACATGTCCCTTAATAAAGACCTTATTATCCTCCAAAAGCTTCATGCTGTTCTTCTCATAGTCTCTTGGAAAAACAATGACCTCCACAGTTCCGACCAGATCCTCAATCTGAAGAAACGCCATGATTTTATCATTTTTTGTATATTTAATCTTCTTATTAGAAATGATTCCACCGATCGTACAGGGCGCATTGTCCCTCACTCTCGTTTCACCGGATTCCTCTTCCAGCACAAAATCCGCAGTCGTATTCGTGATGCCTCTTCTCCACAGATCCTCAAACTCCTCTAACGGATGGCCGCTGACATAGATCCCAAGCACTTCCTTCTCAAACGCAAGAATCATATCCTTGGAATACTCACCGACATCCGGAAGCCGGACATCATAGCTGGATTTCTCCGATTCGTCCACAATATCAAACAGACTTATCTGCCCCGCCATATTATTCTTCCGGTCATGTACGATGTGATCCATGATCTGCACATAGGCACTCATAAACTGCTTCCGTGTTCCGCCAAGGCTGTCAAGCGCGCCTGCCTTGATAAAGTTTTCGATCGCCTTTTTGTTGATATCTTTATCTGCCATACGGGTGATGAAATCCTGCAGATTCGTGTAGGCGCCACGTTCCTTCCGTTCGTTCACCACCGCATCAATCACAGGACGTCCAACACTTTTGATGGCAGTCAGTGCATAACGGATACTGTTGCCGTTTACGGAAAAGCCGCTTTCTCCCTGATTGATATCAGGCGGCAGGATCGTAATACCCATACTCCGGCAGACCATAATATATTCTGCCACTTTTCCCGGATTATCAATCACGGAAGTCATCAGGGCTGCCATAAATTCTACCGGATAATAATATTTCAGGTATGCGGTCTGGTAGGAAACCACCGCATAGCATGCCGCATGGGACTTATTGAACGCATATTTCGCAAAATCCATCATTTCATCATAAATCTTCGAGGCGACATTCTCCGGGATGCCGTTTGCCACACATCCGGGCACGCCCTCCTCCGGATTTCCATAGACGAAATTCGCCCTCTCCTTTTCCATCACGGCCTGCTTTTTCTTACTCATGGCACGGCGCACGAGATCGCTTCGCCCAAGGGTATAGCCACCCAGATCACGTACGATCTGCATTACCTGCTCCTGATAAACAATACAGCCGTAGGTCGGTGACAGAATCGGCTCAAGCTGTGGACACAGATAGGTAACCGTTCCAAAATTGCTCTTTCCCTTAATATATTTCGGGATAAAGTCCATCGGCCCCGGGCGGTACAGGGAAATCCCGGCAATAATATCTTCAAGGTTCTGTGGCTTCAGTTCCTTCATGAAGTTCTTCATTCCTGCACTTTCCAGCTGGAACACACCGTCTGTTTTGCCGGTTCCGATGGATGCCAGAACCTTTTTATCATCAAAATCAATCTGATCGAGATTAATCTCTTTTCCGGTACTCTGTTTTACAAGCTTCACGGCATCACGCAGCACTGTAAGGGTTCGTAGTCCCAGGAAGTCCATCTTCAGAAGTCCGAGCTCTTCGATCGTCGTCATCGTAAACTGGGTTGTAATGGAACCATCGGCGCCCCTTGACAGCGGCACAAGATCCTCCGCCGGACGGGAACAGATGACTACACCCGCCGCATGCATGGAGGTATGTCTCGGAAGCCCCTCAAGACGACGGCTCATGTCGATCAGCTCCTTCACCTGCTCATCGGTTTCGTAGAGCTTGCGCATGTCCGGATTCATCTGAAGCGCTTTATCAATCGTGATATTTAATTCATTCGGGATCATCTTCGCAAGGGAATCCACATAGGCATACGGAAGGTCCATCACACGGCCCACATCACGGATAACCCCCTTGGCAGCCAGCGTACCAAAGGTAACGATCTGTACCACCTTTTCCTGCCCATACTTACGCCCTACATAATCGATAACCTCCTGCCGCCGTTCGAAGCAGAAGTCAATATCAATATCCGGCATGGATACACGTTCCGGATTTAAAAAACGCTCAAACAGCAGATTATAACGGATCGGGTCAATATTGGTAATCTTAAGGCAATAGGAAACAATACTTCCTGCCGCCGATCCTCGTCCGGGTCCTACCATGATGCCGTTCTGCTTAGCATAATTGATAAAGTCCCAGACAATCAGGAAGTAATCCACATATCCCATTGTCTGAATGACATTCAGCTCATAATCAAGGCGTTCCTTCAACGTCTGTCCGGTCTCTCCGGCAGGTGCATTTTCATCCCCATACCTCTCCTTCAGACCGTCGTAACACAATTTATTCAGGTAAGTCCAGGAATTATACCCCTCCGGCACATCGAATTTTGGCAGCTTCGTCACTCCAAACTCAATCTCCACATGGCACCGGTCCGCAATCCGCTGGGTATTTTCGACTGCCTCCCACGCATAGGGAAACAGCCCCTTCATCTCCTCTTCACTCTTCACATAATACTGACCGCCCTCATAACGCATACGGTCTTCGTCAGAAAGCTTCTTTCCGGTCTGCAGACAAAGGAGGATATCATGCGGCTTCACGTCATCCGCATAGGTATAGTGCACGTCATTCGTTACGACCATCGGAATATCCAGTTCCCTGCTCATCTGTAAAAGTGTGGTATTGACTAATTTCTGCTCTGGCAGTCCGTGATCCTGCAGCTCCAGGAAATAATTACCCTTTCCGAAGCAGTCCTGATATTTCAGTGCTGCCTTCTTTGCTTCATCCACAAGCCCCTTCTGGATATAACGCTGCACTTCCCCTGCAAGGCAGGCTGACAATGCAATGATTCCCTCGTGGTACTCCTGCAGCAGCTCCATATCGACACGCGGCTTGTAATAATATCCTTCCGTAAATCCGCGGCTCACAATCTTCATCAGGTTCTCATAGCCCTTGTTATTCTCCGCAAGCAGCACCAGATGGTAATAACGATCCTCCCCACCGGTCAGCTCTTTATCAAACCGGGAATTCGGTGCAACATAGACCTCACACCCAAGAATCGGATTAATGCCCTCTGCCTTGCATGCCTTATAAAAATCAATCACGCCATACATGACTCCATGATCCGTGATGGCTGCACTGTCCATGCCAAGCTCCTTGACACGCTTCACATATTCTTTAATTTTATTGGATCCATCTAATAGGCTGTATTCAGTATGGACGTGCAGATGCGTAAATGCCATGGTGTTCCTCCGGAATTTCTGTGTACGATGTTCATGGTTGAATTTTCAACCCCATTTATTTTATAGAACTGTTGATTCACAATGTAGTTAATCTCATGCCGTTTATTTCATGTGATTTATGTAGTTTATTTCATGTGGTTTATTTCACGCGGTTTATTTCATGTAGTTACAGTTTACCCTTTATGGGGAGGTGATGCAAGCAAGGAATACAAAAATAGAGTTAATATATAAGCCGGATTGGATCGATCACCTATACATTAACTCTATTATAATTATTTATTTTAGTGAAGAATTATAAGTATTTCGTAACTGTTCAGTACCTTCACAGTTACGATGCAAAAT